>Ga0302324_100003708_pt1 | contig 34422 bp, 26 predicted proteins | sample Palsa_T0_1_FD_201949 | JGI IMG/M metagenome (GOLD analysis project Ga0302324, IMG submission 201949) | Peat permafrost microbial communities from Stordalen Mire near Abisko, Sweden - Palsa_T0_1 | ecosystem: Environmental > Terrestrial > Soil > Palsa > Peat permafrost | place: Sweden: Abisko...
GGTTAGGGGTGGGGGGAAAACCACCGGCGATTCCAGATTGCTCCCATAACACGGGCAAGTGCTGTGGGGTACGCGCGTCACGCCTCGCGGCGGAATATCGCGGCGAAAAAGCCGTCCGTGCCCGTTTTGAGCGGCGACGCGCGAAAAAACGCGTCCATGCCGGGCGGCGATTGGCAAGCCGTCGCTTCGCGCCAGATGGCGGAAGCGGGCACGGCCCGGAATTGCGGATGGCGGGCGCGAAACGCCGCGACGCGATCCTCGTTTTCGCAAGGCAAGACGGAGCAGGTCGCATAAACGATTCGCCCGCCGGGACGCGCGGCCGTTGCAGCCTGGTCGAGCAGCAGATCCTGCGTGGCGTTGAGTTCGGCGAGCCGCGCCGGCGTGAGCCGCCATTTGTTTTCCGGCTGCCTTCGCCAGGCGCCCGAACCGCTGCACGGCGCATCGACGAACACGGCATCGAACGCGGCGGGCGCTATCTCCGCGCCGGTCCGGATGATCGACGCGCCGGCGCGTGTTGCACGCGGGCCAAGCTGCGCCAGACGCGCGGGATCGATATCGCTTGCGAGGATCGCACCCTGGTTCTGCATTTCCGCCGCCAGCGCCAGCGCCTTGCCGCCCGCACCCGCCGCGAGATCGAGAACGGTTTCGCGTGGTCGTGCCGCGCACAGAAGCGATGCGATCTGCGCCGCTTCGTCCTGGAATTCGAACAGGCCCTGCGCGAACATTGCATGGCGGCCAATTGCGGCCAGACCTTCGCCGGATGCGATGCGGATGCCATGCGGCGCGTAGGGCGTGGGTTCGGCGCCGAACATCTGCAATTCCGTAAGCACCTCGTCACGCTTGGCCTTCAGTGTATTGACGCGCAGATTGACTGGCGCGCGTTCGCCCAGCGCCCGCATCTCGGCCAGCAGCTCGTCGCCGAAGCCGCGCCGCAATTCGCTTTCGAGGAAGGCGGGAAATTCCCCTTGCACGTCCAGCGGCGGCTCGCCCGGCGGCGGCGATGCTATGACCGCACGCTCCGCATCGTCGAGCGGCGCGGGTCCGTAACCCTCGCCGTTGAACAGCGCGTCGACCTCCGCGCCTTCCGCCAGCACGCTCGCAATGCCGAGCGCACGCGGCCGCGCGTCGCCCATACGCCAGCCGAGCGCCGCGCGCCGCCGCAGGATCGCAAACACGCGCGCGGCCACCGCCGCGCGATCCTTCGAGCCCGCATAGCGCCTGGTGCGAAACCAGTCGCGCAGAAAGCGGTCGGCGGGCTTTGCCGTGCTGTCGAGTTGTTCCAGAATTTCGATGGCGGCTTGCAGGCGGGCGGAAGGTGTCACGCGCCGGTCTATTCCCCGCCCGGATAGTTCGGCGATTCGCGCGTGACGACGACATCGTGCACATGGCTTTCGCGCACGCCCGCGCCCGTGATGCGCACGAACTCAGCCTTCGCATGCAGCTCGTCGATATTGCGGCAGCCCGTATAGCCCATCGCGGCGCGTAGGCCGCCCACGATCTGATGCACCACCTGCGCGACCGGGCCCTTGTAGGGTACCTGCCCTTCGACGCCTTCCGGCACGAGCTTCAACGTGTCCTTCACTTCGGCCTGGAAATAGCGATCGGCCGAGCCGCGCGCCATCGCGCCCACCGAGCCCATGCCGCGATAGCCTTTGTAGCTGCGGCCCTGAAACAGAAACACTTCGCCGGGGCTTTCTTCAGTCCCTGCGAGCAGCGAACCCACCATCGCCACATGCGCGCCGGCCGCGATCGCTTTCGCGAGATCGCCGGAATAGCGGATGCCGCCATCGGCGATCACGGGCACGCCCTGGTCGCGCGCCGCAGACACCGCGTCCATCACCGCCGTCAGTTGCGGCACGCCGACGCCCGCCACGATGCGCGTGGTGCAGATCGAGCCCGGCCCGATGCCGACCTTGATGGAGTCCGCGCCGGCATCGATGAGCGCTTTGGCGCCATCGGCCGTCGCCACATTACCCGCTGCCACCTGCGTGTAGTTCGATTCGCGTTTGATGCGCCTGACCGTTTCCAGCACGCCGCGCGAATGGCCATGCGCGGTATCGACCACCACCACGTCGCATTCCGCTTCGATGAGCGCCATCGCGCGCGCGAGACCATCCTCGCCCACGCTGGTCGCCGCCGCCACCCGCAGGCGGCCGCGCTCGTCCTTGCAGGCATTGGGATGCTTCTGCGCCTTCTCGATGTCTTTCACGGTGATGAGGCCGACGCAGCGATAGGCATCGTCGACCACCAATATTTTCTCGATGCGATGCTGGTGCAGCAGCCGCTTGGCTTCCTCGGCGCCCACGCCTTCGCGCACCGTGACGAGCCGGTCCTTGGTCATCAGGTCGTGCACGGGCTGGCGCGGATCGTTGGCGAAGCGCACGTCGCGATTGGTGAGGATGCCCACCAGTTTGCCTGCGCCATTGGCGCGCGCGCCCTCGACCACCGGAATGCCGGAAATGCGATAGCGCTCCATCAGCGAAAGCGCGTCGGCGAGTGTCGCGTCGGGCGCGATGGTGACTGGATTGACCACCATACCGCTCTCGAATTTCTTCACCCGGCGGACCTGTTCGGCCTGCTCTTCCACCGACAGGTTGCGATGGATGACGCCGATGCCCCCCGCCTGCGCCATGGCGATGGCGAGGGTGGCTTCGGTCACCGTGTCCATGGCGGCGGAAATGAGCGGAATGCCGAGTTCGACGGTCTTGGTCAGGCGGGTCCGCGTATCGACCTGGCCGGGCAGGACTTCCGAAGCCGCCGGCACCAGCAGCACATCGTCGAAAGTGAGCGCTTCGCGAATCGTCAGGGGACGCTCCCGGGAAAGCCTTGGAGCGCCGAGCCATTACCAGCGCATCCGGCCCGGCGCAAGCCGTTTGACATCCGAATAGTGGTGCCGTGGCCGCCGCGTGGCGGCCGCTAGTTGAAAATAAGACTGACTCGCAGTACCGTCCCGTCCGCCTGCCCGGAAGACGCAGAACACCGGCCGGTGTTGGGGATACACGACATGATCGCAGTCTGGCGCCGTCTCCTTTCGCGGACTTTGGCAATGCGCGGCGGGCTCGCCGGGGCGCTGCTCTGCCTCGTTCCGCTGCTGCTGCCGACGCAGGCCTTCGCGCAGACCGATGTGTGTCCAAGGCCCGCGGCGGGAAGCATCGTCAAGGAGCCGACCGATCTCTACAGCGACAATGGCGTGCTCCAGGTCGCGTTCACCTACAACACCATGGTCGACCAATATGATCGCACGCTGTTCTGCTTTGTGACGACGGACGGCGTGGAATCGCCCACGCTGCACCTGAAGCCCGGCGATACGCTCGAACTCTCCGTGACGAATGCCGTCCAGAATCCCGACGGCGCGCCGGCGGAAGTCGATTCGGGCGCGGGCACCAGATGCGGCGCGAAGACCATGACGCTCGCGTCCGTCAATGTGCATTTCCATGGTCTCAACGTCTCGCCCACCTGCCACAGCGACGAAGTCGTCCATACGCTGATCAATTCCGGGCAGACCTTTACGTACAAGATCAAAATTCCCAAGAACGAGCCGCCCGGGCTCTATTGGTATCATCCCCATGTCCACGGTATTGCCGATACCGCCGTGCAGGGCGGCGCTTCGGGCGCGATCGTCATCGACGGGATCGAAAACCTCCAGCCCATCGTGAAAGGCCTGCCGCATCGCGTGCTGATCGTGCGCGACCAGCCGCTCGCGTTCCCGCCCCAGCCCAAGGCCAAGCAAATCACGCCCTTCTGGGACGTTTCCCTCAATTACGTGCCTGTCCCCTTCCCGACCTACCAGCCGGGGATCATCAAGATGCATGCGGGCGAGCAGGAATTCTGGCGCGTGGTCAATGCGTCGGCCGATACGACCCTCGACCTGCAGGTGCTTTATGACGGCGTGGCCCAACCCCTGCAGATCGTGGGCTTCGATGGCGTGCCAACCGGCTCGCAGGATGGCAAGCACCAGGGCACGGTCGTCACCCAGACCGATATTTTCATCCCGGCGGCGGGGCGGGCGGAGTTCGTCGTGACCGGTCCGTCGGCGACCGTTAAGAAAGCGCTCTTCTGGACGAAAGGAATCGATACGGGCCCCCTGGGTGACAACGACACGCCGCGTCCGCTCGCAGAGATCAAGACGACGACGGAAATGCGCTGGCTGCCGCCCAGCATCGAGCGCACCGCGCCACCCACGCCGCAGCGCTTCGCCGGCCTCACCGACGCTATGGTGACGGCGCACCGCCATCTCTATTTCTCGGAAATGTCGACGTCGGACCAGCAGATCCCGGGCCGGCACCACGCGCCGGCCGAGCAGATGCGCTTCTTCATCACCGTGGACGGACAGGATCCGCGCCAATACTACGCGGACGAACCGCCCGCGATCACCACCACGCAAGGCGCGGTCGAGGACTGGACGATCGAGAATCGCGCCGCGGAAATCCACGAATTCCACATGCATCAGATTCACTACCAGTTGCTCGCGATCAACGGCGTGCCTATCCCGCCGGATCAGCGGCAATTCTACGACACGCACAAGGTGGACTTCTGGACGGGCACCGGGCCCTATCCCAGCATCAAGGTCAGGATGGATTTCCGCGGCGCAGTGGCGGGGGAATTCGTCTATCACTGCCATCTCCTCGCCCATGAGGATGGGGGCATGATGGCGAACATTCTCGTGCAGCCGAAGGGCACGAAGCTCGCGAGCGCCGCGCGGTAGTTGCGCCGCCCCGCCCGTCAATTTTTTACAAGACGTTCCAACCTTCCTTCCTTCGGTGGGCCTGCGCTAGGCTCGGCCAAAGGGCCAACCGAAAGCGACAGGGAAGAAACGACCATGAAAGACTTTGCGGGAAAGACCGCCGTCATCACCGGCGGCGGCACGGGCATGGGGCGCGAACTGGCGCTGCAGCTTGTGGCGGAAGGCTGCAATGTCGCGATGTGCGACGTCTCGGCCGAGAACATGGCTGAGACGAAGCGGCGCTGCGAACAAAGCGCGCCGCAAGGCACGCGCGTTTCGACCATCGTGGCGGATGTCTCCATCGAGGATCAGGTGCAGGCTTTCGCCGCCGCCGTGCCGCGCGATCTGGACACCGATCATATCCATCTCTTGTTCAACAATGCCGGCATCGGCGGTGGCGGCAGCATTATCGACGGCGACCGCGCGCAATGGGAAAAGACGTTCAATGTGTGCTGGTACGGCGTCTTCTATTGCACGCATGCCTTCCTGCCGCTGCTCCTGAAGGCAAACGAAGGCCACATCGTCAACACGAGCAGCGTGAACGGTTTCTGGGCTTCGATCGGGCCGGGCCGGCCGCACAGCGCCTACAGTGCGGCGAAATTCGCGGTCAAAGGGTTCAGCGAAGCGCTCCAGACCGATCTGCAGATGAATGCGCCGCATATCAGATGCTCGGTCGTTATGCCCGGCCATATCGGCACCGACATCGTGACGAATTCGCGCAAGATCCTGAGCGGCAATGCGGCCGTGATCGACGTGACCGCGGCACGCAAGGCGATAGCGGCCATGGGCATCGACGCATCGGGCATGAACGACGATACGGTGCGAGCACTGGTGGAGATGCAGGCGAAACAGTTCCACGATACGGCGCCCACGAGCGCGGCCGAAGCGGCGACCATCATCCTCGACGGCGTGAAGGCGGAACGCTGGCGCATCCTCGTGGGCAAGGATGCCGAATTCCTGGACAGGAAGGTGCGCGCCGCGCCGGAAGAGGCGTACACACAAGCGTTCTATGACGCGCTGGTCGCAGAGACGAAGTGGGGGATATAGAACAAAACGCCATACCGTCCGACGGCCTTCAACCGCGGATCGGCAGCGTACGGAATTCGTCCGCAATCCTTGCGGGGCTCTCGTCGTCCGGGTCGATCGTGCCCGTCACCAGGCGCAGCGTCGCGAGGCTGGAGGCGAACAGCAACCGCGCGGTGACGAGCTGGTTCTGCAGATCGGTCAGCTGGTCATGGGCGAGAAGCAGGTCCTTGTGGTCGCTGGTCCCGAATTTCGTCATTTTTTCGCTGTCCGCGAGGGCGGCTTCCATCTGGTGCTCCGCTTTGTCCACGGCGATCGAATCGGAATAGGCCTGCCGCAAATTGCGCAGCGTGTCCGCTATGTCCACCTGGGCCTGCGTCTGCAACTGGCGGAATGTGAGCAGCGCCTGGCGCTCCGCTGAGGCCGCGCTCGCGGCCGCACCCTCGGACGCGTTGTTTTCAATGCTCTGGGTGTAGCTTAGGAAGGCCGTGTTGTAATCCACGTGAACGTCGAGCGTCGCGGAGGTGTTGTCCTCGGCGCCGGCATGCGCCTCGGTCGCGGCAGCGAGATAGCGTTGCGCCGCCTTCAGATCGGGCCGGTTGTTGAGCGCGAGGTCGAGCATCGCGGATTCCGTGAGGCTGTCGAGCTGGGGACCGTAGGAATCAACGTTCAGTAGGTCGCCGGCCGCCTGGGGCAGCACGCCGCCGACTGACCCCGTTGTCGCCAGGCCCAGATCGCGACGGCACATCTGCGCGGAATCCGCTGTTTGCCGTGCCAGGACGTGCTTGTCGGCGCTGATGGCCGTGGCGCGCTGCGCGACCGTCGGCTCGATCGCGCCGTGTTTGGCCAATTGGGTCAGATTTGCGCTGTCTTTTGCCGCAAAGCGTTCGGACTCCGCCGCGACTTCGGCAAGCTCGTCGGACGCGACGCAACGCCAGAATGTCTGAACGGTGTCGTGAACCAAATGCTGGATTGCATATTCGCGATCGAAGCGTGTTCCACGCAGCGTCTCCTTTGCCGCTTTCTCCGTCGCGTCATAGGCTTCTTCGCTCAACCCGTGGATCAGCGGGATCTTGAGACCGAGACTCGGGCGCAATTGCGTCAGGCCCAGGGTTTGGGCCGCTGTAGCGCCGGCGCCCGGATAGGCCGTGACGCCAGGATTGATCTGGATGCCGTTGCGAAACTCCCGGCCGACACCGGTTGTGGTGTAATAGGCGCTGCCGATCTGGGTGCTGTTGGTCAGGACGCCCAGATTGGGGGCCACGCCATAGACCGCGCGCGGATAATAAAGCCGCTGCCAGCCGCCTTCCGAATGTACCGTCCAGTCGAATTGCCCGCGCGCCTGTTTCTCCGCCGCTTCGGCGCTCGTTACCTTCTCGTCCTGCACGTTGATATTGATGTTGTCGCCCCTGAGCGTGCCCTTGATGGCATCCTCAAGGCTCAACCCCGCCGCAGGCGAAGGACCGGCGGCAGCAGCCGGCGAAGCCGCGATAGCGCCGAGCGACATCAGGAACGCAAGACCACATGCGCCCTGCATTCGATATAGCCGCATGGCTCCAGCTTTAGCCATCTGTCCTCTCTGACTGACGCACCGACAACCGCTGCATGGATCACCGCACTCCTGCAATGCGACCATCGACCATGTTCACGATCCGGTCGGCTGCGGGAAAGACCCGGCTGTCATGCGTGACCATCACGACGGACGTCTTGTTCGAATCGACGCGTCGCCTGATGAGGTCGATCACCAGCCCCGCGGTTTCCTTGTCGAGCGCAGCGGTGGGTTCGTCGGCAAGAATGATCGGCGGGTTGTTGATGAGCGCCCGCGCAATCGCGATGCGCTGCTTCTGGCCGGTGGATTGTTGGCGCGGCTTCCGGTCCAGATGCCCTTCCATACCGAGAGACGACAGCAATTTTGCCGAGCGAGCGCGCGCTTCGCCGCTCGAAATTTTGTCACCTGAGAGTTCCATGGCGAGCGCCAATGTCTGGAAAGCGGTCAATGCCTCGAACAGATTGTGATCCTGAAAAATGAAGCCCACTTTCCGGCGAATTTCGCGCTGGCCTTCGCCCGACAGTCCCGACAATTCCTTGCCGAGCACGATCAGGCTACCGGCCTGCAACGAACGAAGCGCGCCGATCAACGTCATAAGCGTGGTCTTGCCGGCGCCCGAGGGTCCGGTGAGAATGACGAATTCGCCCTGACGAAGGGCAAAATCGACATCGAACAGAACCTGAATGGGTGCGGTGGCCGTATCGAAGGCATGGCTCACCTTTCGTGCCACGACGACCTCCGCAGCCCCAGACCCAACGAGTTTCGCGTGTTCGGTCATGCACCTGCTCAATAAAGCTCGGCCGGATCGGCGATCGCCACGCGGCGAATGGCGATCAGGCCGGCAATCGCACACATGGCGACAGTGAGACAACCCACGAACAGAGCCGTGGCCGCACCGAGCCCCACGGGCAACACTGTTTGCGACGCGATGTAATAGTCGGCCAGGTACGATAGCGTGAGCCCGACAGCGAAGCCGGATAGCGACAGCACGAAGGATTGTTCGAGAATGACACGGCGCAGATAAGCGTTGGAAAAACCCATCGCTTTCAGCGTCGCGAATTGCGGCAGCCGATCGCTGATCTCATTGTAAAGCACCTGGTAGCAATTGATGGTTCCGATCACCAGACCCGCCAGCATTCCAACCAGAAAGAGAATGCCGACGGGCGCGACGCGCAGCGTGCTTTCATATTCGCGCATCTTCGTCTCCCAGGGCGTGAGAACGACAACGTCCTCCGGCACGTGCAATAGAATATCGCGACGCACGGTTTCGAGATCCGCGCCCGGTTTCAGATGCACGACCCCCATGATCGGCTTGGCGTCCGGAAACCGGTTGAGCCAGTCGCCCTCGCTGATCACGATATTGCCGTCATTGACGATATCGGCGCCCATCCGGACGTATCCACCCACCAGCAATGGAAATTTGTCGATCTTGACTTCGTCGCCAGGCTTGAAGCTGCCGAAGATCGGTCGCGACAGACGGTCGTAGAGAAATCCGTGCGATACCTTCAGGCGCCGGGAGATCTGTTCGGGGTCTCCGATGTCCAAAGGAACGTCGTCGGGCGGGAAAGCATAGAGGATGATCCGGCGCACCCTTTTGTCGGACTTGTCTTCAAGACCGACATGATCTTCGAAGACCGGCGTGACGCGCGCCACTCCGGGCTGTGCGGCTACCTGATCGAGCCTGACGGGATAGAGATTGTCCCACCGGTGAAGATCGACCCGCGCAATGTTCATGACAAGCAGATCGCCTTTGGCAAGCGTGGCGATCAGCGACTGTGCGTCGAGAATGCCCAGGAGAAATCCCAGCTCGACAAAGATGATGATGACGCCGACGGCAACGCTTGCGGAAGCCACCGCAAGGCGAACCTTGTTGTGCAGCAGCAGGCGCGCGCCGAGGCCCAATCGCGTGCGCATCAATAGAGCTCCGCCGGATCGGCTTGCCGGACGCGGTGCAACACCGTCGCCCCGGCGAAGAACGCCAACAGAAGCGTGATCGCCAGCATTTCGAGGATGAGCCGCAGAGTGAGACCGGCATCGAGATGCGTCCGGTATTGGATGTACCACAGGACTGCGCCCCCGGCCGCCAGGCTGGGCAACAGACCGCCCAGCCCCAGCAAGACCGCCTGCGCGAGGCCGATTCCGTACACAAAGGACAATCGCGATCCCATTGCCTTCAGCACCGCGTATTCCTTCATCCGGTTGGCAACCTCCGTCGACAGCACCTGTATCATGATCACGGCACCGACGACGCAGGCGATCAACATGCCGAGATAAATCATGATGCCGATGGGCTTGGTCGTAAGAAAATAATTTCGTTCCTGCTCCAGCAGCTCCTGTCGCGTAAAAACAAGCGTGTGCGACGGCAGCACCTTCATAAGACGCGCTTTGGCCTGCTGCGGGTCGACACCTGGAACCAGCCTGAGCAGCGCCATGCTGATGGTGCCGGAATCGCGGTCCGCAAGACGGGGAAATTCCGTGTTTTTCACGATCGCACTGGCCTGGGCATAGAAGAACAGGCCAAGCCGGAATTGTCCGGCGATCGAGACGTGTTCATCGCCAATCTTCCCTTTGGTGCCCACGGAAACCGGACCGACATCCGGCTGGGAATAGGCATCCATCAGTATGGCATGCGGCGAGATGAGGGCCGCCATGCCCTTGCGAATCGTATTGTCGCGCAGAAAGGTTCCCGGATCGTCGAGACCGATGAGAAACAGGTAGGCCAATTTCTTCGACGGCATCTGCATCCAGTGAACGACATCCACGTTGAGGCCGTAGGCATCGGCAAAATCGCCCGTCGAACGGGCCTCGTCCAGCACCACCCGGTCTATGGTCTCGAACGTAAGAAGAAACTGATAGGTGTCCGGCACGACGATGACGTCGAAATTGAAATCATCGAAAAGTGCTGTAACCTTGCTGCGCGCCGCATCAAGCACCGCGATCTGCAGCACAAGCAGGAAAAGCGCGACCGCCACACCAGAAATCGCCGCAACGAGTCGCCATCTGTTTTGCTGCAGATTGGCCGCAGCAACAATGATGCATGCGACACCTGGAGGAGCGCTGGAAATCGAAAACTGCGGGAGCAGGTTTCGACGTCGCCCGGGGGCATCATGTTCCATCGTTCGGATTGGCCGTGCTAGCGGGCAATTTGGACTTCGACCTCCATCTCGACCAGCTTGCTGGCTGTGACTGGGTCGTCCAGCTTGACCCTGACATCGCCGAGCTGCGCCTTGGTATCGATCAGGCGCCCGACCTGATCCACCGTCCCCTTGAGAGGCGTTTTGAACGCACTGTTCTTGACCGTCACGCGCATGCCGGGGTGAATCTTCAGCAGATCGCCCTGGAATATCTGTGCGATCACGTACATTTGGCGGATGTCGCCCATTTCCATGGCGGGTTGGCCTGTCAGGTTTTCGCCGACATGCTGATCGATGCGCAAAATCGTTCCGTCGCTCGGCGCGACCACGCGATAGTCCGACAATTTCTGCTTGGCTTGGTCGAGATGCTTGGCGGCGCTGCTGATGGAAGCCGCGCTGTTGGCACGGGTTTGCTGGTCTTTCGACTGATCAAGATTGAAATTCAGCAACGCTTCGTGCGCGGCCTGCTCGCGATCTTCGACCGCCATTTCCGACGTCGCGGTCGGCCCTAGTTCGCGATAGGCTGCGGCATCCGCCTGGGTGCGCTTGAGATGCTCCGCGGCTATCCGGAGCGAAACGGTAGAGGCCGCAATGTCCTGTGCCGCGTCCCGTTTGGATTGGATATAGGTCAATTCCGCCACCTGCTCGTCCTCGCGTGCGATGCGGTCATCGAGTGTCATGAGCAGTTGGCCGCGCTTCACCAGTTGCCCCTCATGCACGTCGATCGACAGGATTTTAGCCCCCGTCACCCCGGTAAGCACGACGACCCCGCCACGCGGCTCGATCTTGGCTGTTCCCCCGATGTCGTCGGCATGTGACCGTGACATGCCGAACGCGAGCGCCGCCGCGACAAAAAGGCAGGTCTTCAATCCATCGAAGCTCAATCTTCGCCCACGAGACGACATTCGGCGCATCATCTCCAGTCCAAAACCGTTGCCCAGGAACCCACCTTCCGTGCCCGAGCCCCACGCCAAAAATAAGGCAAACACCATGCCGTGCTTCGCCGGTCCGCCACAAGGCGGCGATCGGGCGTTTCCAAATTCTAAATTGCATGTCACCTTGGGGGCGCCGAATTGACTTTTCGGGACGGTTCGTAAAGTTCCGTGTGCGGATCGCAGTTCTCAGACGGCGCGGATCGGCGATTGGAAATTTCGGATCGGAATTGCGGCCCGGAACCTGGGATTGGGCGCTTGGACACGACATCGCTTTCGGCTTCGCCACGTCTGTTCGAGAACCCGGTTCTCGACAAATTGTCACGCGTCCACCACCTCGTCCCGCTTTGCCTTTATCTTCCTGCCGTCCTCGCCCTGGTGTGGGACGCGTCAAGGTTCTTGCCGCCGGAAATCATGGCGGCCTTCTTCTGTGCCGGCTATGTCATCTGGACGCTGGTCGAATATTTCGGCCACCACTTTCTTTTTCACCTGGACGTAAAGAGCGCTCTCGGCCAGCGCCTGCATTTCCTGATTCATGGTGTGCACCACGACCACCCTAGCGATCCGCTGCGGCTGGTGATGCCGCCGCTGATGAGCCTGCCGATCATGGTCACCGCATTCGCCGTATCGAGACTTCTTTTCGGAGCCGCACCTGGCCTCCCAGTCATGGCAGGTTTCATAGCTGGGTATCTCGTCTACGACATGCTGCACTTTTACCTGCACCACGGCAGACCGCGAACCCGGCTCGGCCGGGCGTTCCGCTGGCGGCACATGCACCACCATTTCCGCGACGAGACGTCCTGTTTCGGCGTCAGTGCTCCCTGGTGGGATGCAGTGTTCAGGACAAAGCCCGCCCACTCTCCGCAGGACACCGCCTGATGTCGCCGGGGCACGCCTTCGCGCTGCCGGCATGGCTGCCGCTGTCATTTGTTGTGTGGGCGGGCCACATGATCGTCTTCCACGTCACCGGCCTGGGCTTCGAATGGTTCGATCGGACGGGGGCTTTCAAACGCTTCAAAGTCCGCAGCACAGACAGGCTCGGTTATGCCCAACTTCTGCCCCGCGTGCTGTTCAATCAGACGTTTATCCTGCTTCCCGCGATGTTGCTCAGCGAGAAACTCGGCCTGGCTTTTGTCGGCCAGCCGCATCTCAGTCTTCTGACCATCTGCATCTATCTCGTATTGCTGGCCATCGGTCACGATATCGTCCAATACGCCGGTCACCGGTGGCTGCTCCATCAGCCACAACTCCGCTGGCTGGGCCACCACATCCATCATTCGACGGGTGCCAGCAAAAGCATCGGCGCCTGCTATATGAGTCCGGGCGATTTCTTCCTCAACATCGTCTGCCCATACCTCATTCCTCTAATTCTTATAGGTGGTGGCGGTTCGGATATCGGTTTCCAGCTGCTGGTGGCCGGGTTGGGTGCGATCGGCGGCCTCTATGAACATTCCGGCTACGATTTCGCGAAAGCGCCACGCATTTTCGGTTTCATGCCGTCTGCCCTGATCAGCAGCCACGCCCACGGCGAGCATCACCGTCGCTCGCGGGTAAGTTTCAGCGATGGTTTCGGCAGTCCGGGCTTGTGCGACGCGCTCTTCAGGACGCGATGGGATTCACGGTAGCTGTTCTCAATACAGGCTCGCTCCCAGGAGCTGCCTTGAATCGCTCCGGCGATTGCCCGAGACTCCCTGTGTCAACGCGATTTGGATTGAATGACAATCATGCCAGCATTCTTAAAAAAACTGGTCGCGTTGCCCGACTGGCTATTGTTCGCCGTCGTAGCGGCAGTCGCGGGGACGCTGGACGTTTGGCTGTTGATCGGCTGGCGGGAAATCAGTCCCCAAAATCTCTCCTGGCTCTCGGGCGACCCGGCACAATACGAAGTCGGGTGGGAGTTCCTGCGGCATGAAAAGGTTTGGACCTTTCCGCTGACGTGGATCACCCGGCTGAACTACCCTTTGGGAGCTTCAGCCTCCAATATGGACTTCATCCCGCTGGTCGGCGTTCCGCTACGGTTTTTTGCATCCCTTTTGCCCATTGATTTTCAATATCTCGGTCTTTACGCGATCGCGTGCTATTGCCTGCAAGCTTTCTTCGGCTTGAAGCTCGTATCGCTATTCTCGAAGAACGACCGGGTCGTAACATATCTTGGAGGAGCGTTCTTTCTTCTGTCGCCGATACTGACAGAGCGACTCTATGGGCATTTCCCTCATTCAACGCATTGGATATTGCTCGCCTGCATCTATTACTACTTCCGGTTTTCGCCCACCAAAAGCCTTCCGCAATATCTGTCGCCCTTTGTCATCCTGGGTATGATCGCCGCCGCGGTCACGCCCTACATCGCGTTGATGGCTGATATTCTCGGCATGGCCGCAATTCTGCGTGCGCGTCTTGAAGCCGGCAGAAGGCCACCTGCCGTTTTGCCGGCAGCATCCGTAGCGCAAAGTGCGTCCGAGCGCATCCGGCAGTGGCTCAACGGCAGCTATTTATTGTGGGCGGGCATCATCCTCGCATGCACTTTTCTGTCGTTGATGATGTTTGGTTTCGTGGTGCCTGGCCAGTCGCAGTTCGCCGGTGACGGTTACACCGTCTTCTCAATGAACATCCTGTCGCCGATAAACCCGAATGGCGGAGGGCTCCTTTTCAAGGCGCTGCCGGTAGTAGGGATACAAGGATACGAAGGCTACAATTACCTCGGGATCGGCATTCTGCTGCTGCTGCTGATAGCGGTAGCCAGAGACCCGCGGTCGGTCGGCGAGTTGTGGTCCGTCGCGACGAGACCACTGATCCTCACCTCCATACTGCTGACGCTCCTTGCTGTTTCTTTGAAAGTGACAATCGCAAATCATGTGCTTTTCACGATTCCGGCGCCCAGATTTGTATATAATCTGTTGTCGGCGTTTCGATCTTCGGGACGGTTCTTTTGGCCGGTGCACTATCTTTTGATTCTCGGTGCGATCGTGGGCATTGTGTCGACGGTCCCTTCAAGGTTCGCGCGACACCTGCTGCTTGCATCCGCGTTGCTATTGCAATATTTCGACCTGTTGCCGCTCAGAAATGGGGTTGCGGCGGCGGCGCGGAAACCGCACATCAATGAACTCGTTTCCCGCGACTGGTCAGAATTGTCCAAGCAACATCGTCATCTGGTCATCTTGCCGGCGCTGCAGTGCGATGCGGATCTGAATCCAGGTGGCTATGCAGTTTGGCCGAGATTCGCGCGGCTGATCGCTAGAAATGGCATGACGCTGAACAGCGTTTACCTGGGTCGGGTGCCGGCGCAGACCAACATGCTCGATTGCAAGGAGATGCCGCAGCGCCTTTTCCGCGATGGGATGCAATCCGACACCGCCTATGTATTGAGCGACGCGTACACGGCGATCGCAGCGAGCCTCCCGCATCTTTCCCACTACTGCAGGCGCGTCGACGGTTTCAATCTCTGCACTCACGATCCTGTTCGCGCGCACGAATCGCAACAACTGATCGATAGCATTCTTCCTTACTACGAGCTCGGCACTCAGCTGCGTTCAGAGGACCCGACGCCGAAATCGCTGTTGCTGGAGAATTTCGATGACGCCCCCGGTTGGGGAAAATGGACCAGTGGGCGGACGGCAGCCATTTATCTCAGGTTCCGCCAGCCCGTGCCGCACGACATGCGTTTGGAGATGGAGTTCACAAACGTTTTGTTGACCGCGCGGCATAAGCAACAACGCGCGTTCGTCAGCGTCAACGGCCGCCCGATCGGCGAGCTGGATTTCCACGTAAACGGCGCGAACGCGTCGCGCGACTTGGAATTTCCTGGCTCGTTGATCCGGAACGGAGGTGTTACCTCCATCAGGTTCGACCTTCCGGATGCGGCTGCCCCGAACGATCTTGGAATCAACACCGATTCACGCCTTCTTGCGCTATACCTCCATCGACTCGCCATCGTGCCCGCGAAACAGTACCCGGTAAGGGATTATTGAAGCTCGTATCTCTTGGGAATTCGGCAAGTGAGTGTCTCACGAAGAGCCGCGACACCCGACTCCTTCCAGGGCATAAGTGGGCTATAGCCGCCTTGTCGGGAGTTAAGTCCATGTCGTTTGCAACGCTGGCCGCGCCAATTTTTATTAATAGCGAGAGGCCGACATTTGACAATTGAACGGAATGCAGGAGCTGCCAGGGACGGCATCGCCATCGTGGCCAACGATAAGGTCCTGAGCTGGCTGCTGCCGTTTCTTGAAAGCTATCGGGCGACCAATGCGGTGACACCGCTCTACCTGATTCCCTTCGACGACGACATGACGCAGACCCGCCGCGCCGCGGACATTTACGGCGCTATCCTTGTCACCGACGAGATGCACGAACTTGATGCGCTGGCGAGGCGGCTCTATCCGCTCTTTCCGCATCACCGGCGGCGGCTGCGCAAGCTCCAGGCGCTAACCTTGCCGCTCGACCGGGTCATCTACCTGGATGTAGACACGATATTGTTTCGCGATTTTCGCGGTGTTTTCGAGCAACTCGAGGCAGGAAAAACAGACTTCATCATCGCGTCGACGAGCGATGAATACGTCTACAACAAAAAACGGGAGGAGAACGATTTTCTGCGTCACGCGACACTGTTCAACGACGGCTTTTTTCTGACGTCGCGGACCATTCTCTCGCTCGACAATTTTCTCGAAGTCATCGAAAGGGACGAAAAATTGTTCCACTCTGTGCGCAAGAGAGGAATGCTGTTCGCCCAGCCCCTGGTGAATTTCGTCGTCCACAGACTCATGCTGAAAGTCCGCTCTTTGTCGGAATGTCTGCCGAACGCCTCAGACGAAAGCTTCTACAAGGCTCTTTCGGTAAGCTTCCGGCGGGACGGGCCGGTTGATTATCGCGGTCACGAAATCTATTTTGCCCATTGGGCGGGCGCGGTCAGCAAGCCGCATCGCCGTGTTTTCGATTCGGCGTGGCTCGATTATTCCAGGCGGGCGGCGGCGCGCCTGGGATTGTAACTGCCGGGCATAACGCACCGCGGCCGCTAACGGGGAGACAGACTGTGCAATTTGAACCCCGTTTCAATCCTGACATAAGATTTTTCCGTTGTCGCTCCCGGGCGACTCTATGTCCGCCTGCGATCCGAGCCCGGCTGGGTTCGGCAAGGTGACGATCCACGAACTTATCGCCGCGTTCGCCGCTTTTTGGTGGGCAGGTTCGGTCGCAGCGCTGACCCTTTCCTCTCTTGTCGCAGCCGTCCGACCCCGGCCGCTAAGTCATTTTCCCCTTGGGTTGGAAAAACCTCCCGTTACCGCAATTGTGCCCATCAAAAATTTGGAGTCCGACTTCCAGGCGGCGCTGTCCTCGCTCTTTGCGCAAACCTATCCACGGCTCGAAATATCGATCGCGGCAGCTGAACGCGAGTCGGAAGTCATCGAGATGGCGCACAGAATCCAGAGCGATCATCCTGTCATTGTGTCGCGATTTTTCCATTCGGAGACAAAGATTGCAGCGAGTCCCAAACTCAACACGGTTTGGAGCGCCATTTCGAACGCGCCCACGGACCTTGTTCTCACGGCGGACTCCAATATTCGCCTCGAGTCAGATGCCGTGGAAGACTTTGTCCGCCATCTCGACCCCGATGTCGGGTTGGTCAGCGCAATCACGATCGTGGAGAACCCGAAAGGACTTGCCGCGTGGACCGAGGCATCCATCGTCAATGGTTATCACGGCCGGATATTGATGTTGGCGCGCTCGTTGGGACTTGGATTCGGCTGCGGCAAGATCATGTTGTTCCGCCGTTCCGACCTCGAACGCGCGGGCGGTCTGCATAGCCTTTCCTGGGCGCTCGGCGAGGACGCAGCGTTGACCGCCGCGATGCACGCGCTGGGTCTTCGCACCGTGTTCGCCAATCGGGTGAGCCGCCAGTTTCTTGGGTATAAACGCTGGCGCGAGGTGTGGCAAAGACATTTGCGCTGGATGCTGATCTGGCGCGTTCAGGTCCCCGCCGCCTTTGTCGCGGAATTGTTCGGTGCGGCAATTCCTACGGCGCTTGCCGGCGCCTTAGCGGCCCATCTTGTGGGGTGGTCGGGAGCGTTGGTCGCTGCGTTGACGCTGGGCGCATGGTGCCTCGCGGAAATGCTCGTTTGTCTTGCTGCCGGTTGGCCGCTATCCTTCTGGTCACCTGTGGCGTTCTTAGCCCGCGAAATCATGATACTGGCACTATGGCTACGCGCCTTGACAACCAACGAAGTCTTCTGGGGTGAAGTGTCGTGCAAAGCAGGTCGTGCGCCAAGACGTGAGCGATTTTCGATGACCGCCGGGCCTGCATCCTATCCCGGGGATTGCGACCGGTGATCTTCTACGACACGCTGGTCATCGTGTCCGACACGGTTCTGCAAGTGGCGCTGGAAGGCGTCATAGCCATTGGAGCCGCCTTTCTTATTTTGCCATTGCTGTATTTGCTGGAGCTCGCAAGAATTCTGCCAATTGCGATGGAAAGACCAACGCCCGCCTTGGCGGAAAATGAACTTCCGCACGTTCTGGTGCAACTCCCAATCTTCAACGAAGGCAATCTCACAACTGGCCTGCTGCGCACGGTCGCGGCGCTCGACTGGCCGAAAGACAGGCTTCATATCCAGCTTCTCGACGACAGCACAGACGATACGACAGAGACCGCCGCGGCGGAAATCATGCGACTGAGACGCAATGGCTTTCACGCCGACCACTTGCGGCGCACTCACCGAAGCGGCTTCAAAGCGGGCGCCCTCGCCGCCGGACTCGCGATGAGCGAAGCCGACTTTGTCGCCATGCTGGACGCGGACTATCGCCCTCCGACGGACTGGCTCCGGGTGGTCATACCGCGCTTTGCAGCCTATCCGCGCGCCGCGTTCATTCAGTCGCGTTGCGAATTCATGAATTCCAACTCAAATTGGCTGACGCGCGCACAAAGCCTGTTGTTCGACGCCCACTTCGTTATGGAACAGGGCGTGCGCGCCCGTGCGGGTATCCTGTTTCAATTCAATGGCACCGGAGGTATTTGGAGGCGCGCAGCTATCGAAGCCGCAGGTGGGTGGTCTCCTGATTCGCTTTGCGAAGATCTCGATCTGACGGTACGCGCAGCACTGAAAGACTGGCACGGTGTGTTTGTCATGCATCCTCCGGTCGCGGGCCTGGTGCCCGATCAGATGCGGCATTGGCGGGTGCAGCAACGACGCTGGGCGAGCGGTTTTGCGCAGATTGCCCGCAAACTCACCTGGCCCATCTGGCGCTCCCACTGGTCGGTGATGCAGAAGCTGCTGGCGGGATTTCTTATCCTATACCAAGCCATCTTTCCAGTTGCGACACTGGCTTCCGTGGCGTTTGTCGTCGACCTGGTATTGCATCGCGGTCATCTACCGCCCGTGCTTCTGCTGCTTGAGGTTCTTGCAGTCGAGATCGTTCTCGTGGCTGTCGGAATGACGCTTCCGCCTTACCTCGAACTGCATCGCGGCGGCATTGGCCGATATCTGCGCACTGTCGTCGCGTTGCCGCCGCTCATTCTCTATCTGAGCTTTGCCAATGCGAGACCGATCGTTGCCGCTTTCTTCGGCCGCAGCGAAGTTTTCAAACGGACGCCGAAGGCCGTAGCCGATCGGTAGTATTTCCGTTGTTCGATTCGACGCCCCCAACTGCGCAACATCGAATACGTCGACAAATTTGGCGGCTCAAGCCGGTCCGTGCTAAAGGCGCGACCGGCGCAGCGCTGCGGCGCCACGAAAGGAACAGTACGGCACGCTATGGCACTGCGGTTGTTCATCGAATTCAATCACATTCTGCTGCTTTCATGCCTGACAATCCACTGCCTGCTGGGCACAGCCGTTTTTTGGATTGTGATCCAGCATCTGCGATACCGCAGACGGGGTCTTGAAAACGAAACTCGGATTCTTGCCTTTGCATTGCCGCCTGACGAGGTACTGCCTCATGTGCTCGTGCAATTGCCGACGTTCAACGAAGGCAAGCTGATTTGCCGGGTCGCCGAATCTGTTGGAAAGTTGGAATGGCCTCGCAACCGTTTGCATGTGCAGTTTCTGGATGACAGCACCGACGACAGCGCGGCTCATGGCGAGCGGGCGGTAAAGACGCTGCAGGAGGCCGGCATCGACGCGCGCTTGCTGCATCGTGAAAACCGGGCCGGATTCAAGGCAGGTGCGCTCGCCGAAGGATTGCTCTGGTCGAAAGACGAATTTGTAGCGATTCTGGATGCCGATTATCTACCGCGCCCGGACTTTTTGACCGCCTGTATGCGGCCACTTCTGCAGGATCCCAACCTTGCCCTGGTCCAGGCCCGTTGCGATTATCTGAACGCGGACGACAATCTCCTCACCTACGCGCAACAGCGCATTCTCGACGCGCATTTTGCCGTCGAGCAGGCAGCCAGAAGCTGGACGGGCCAGGTCATGCCGTTCAATGGAACCTGCGGCGTCTGGCGGCGCGCAGCAATCGACGCGGCGGGCGGTTGGCACGGCGACACGCTTGCAGAGGATCTCGATCTCAGTTACCGCGTCCAGATGCTGGGCTGGCACACGATGTTTTTGTCCAGTGTCGCCGTCGGCGGCGAATTGCCGAAATCGTTCAAAACCTGGCGTCTCCAGCAATTTCGCTGGACCAAGGGTTTCGCCGAGGTCGGCCGAAAACTGTTGCGGCAGGTTTGGGGTTCCCGCCTGAGCCTGGTTCAAAAGCTCGTTTCGACGGTGCATCTGGGCAGCGGACTTCTAGGGCCGCTTTTTGCTGTCACGCTGACGTCCGCCGCGCTCGACTTCGCCATAGGGCCAGGCCCTACGTGGTCGGTGGTTGCACTTTTCGCGCTGGCCGCGCTGGAAGGGGCTATATTGGGACCCATGGCATTGATCTTAACAGGACAATTGTTGACGCGCGGTGCCACGCTGCGATCCGAATTGCCGAAATTGCCGATCGTGATGGGATTGCAGCTTTACGTCGGACTTGCGAATTTGGGCGGCGCCGTGGAAGCACTGTTCGGACATGACACGGCCTTCGAACGCACGCCCAAAGGAAACACAGAATCTGACCCAGCCAATTCAAAGCACGACCGCTATGCTCAAGGACGTGAACCATAATGCCCGACGCGCCGCCATTCTGCGCACGCAGCCGGAATTGAAGAACCTGGCAGGCGTCAGCCCGGCAGTGACTCTTTTGGGTTTGGCAGCTGTTGCGCTGCAACTGGTTCTGGCCGTTGCCATGGCACACCGCCCATGGTGGGCGATTCTCGCGATTGCGTTCTGCTTCGGGGCTTTCATCGTCCACTGTCTCAACTGCATCATCCATGAATGCACCCACAATCTGGTGTTTCGCTCTACCGCCGCAAACAAGGCTCTCGCGATTTTCGTCAATCTTCCCAGTCTTGTACCTTCAGCGACCGGCTTCCGGCATTACCACCTTCTGCACCACCACTTCTTTGGCGTGCGCGGCATGGATTCGGATGTGCCTGCGGCCTGGGAGGCGCGTCTGGTCGGACGCAGTTCCTTGCGAAAATTGCTTTGGTTGCTGTTGATGCCGTTCACCTACGCCTTCATCCACCCTTTGCAGGTCCGCTCGCGCCTTCCCATCGACGCCTGGTTCGCATTGAACGTCGTAACGGCCCTGACGATGTGGCTGCTCGTACTTTGGTTTGCCGGATGGTCGTCAATTTTCTATCTGTTGCTGTCGACCTATTTTTCGGTCGGGCCCCACCCTGCCGGTGCTCATATTCTCCAGGAACATGTCGCGTTCGACGGCGGCAACGGCATGTCCTCCTATTACGGACCGATCAACCTGATTTCGGTCAATCTCGGCTATCACCTAGAGCACCACGACATGCCGGGCGTTCCAGGATGGCAGCTTCCCAGGCTTCGCCAAAGCGCGCCTGACTTCTATGCCGGTCATTTCCAGCACAGATCGCGAAGCTTAGGCCTCTGGCAATTCGTTCTGGATCGCAATATCGGGCTCGACAGCCGGCCGATCGTTGAGATTCCGTCGCGTCATGCGAATGCCTGAATCAGGTAGAATTGTTCGGTCGTCGCGATATATGCCCGCCAGGTTTCGATGAACACCGCACCGCCAAAGCTCGATCTGGACGCCCTGATGGAACGTATCCGGGGAGAAGTGGCGGCACGCAAAAATGTGACAGGCGGGATCGCAACGGCTGCCAATGGGGCGCCAACCGCCGAGCCTGCGAACCCCAATCCTCAACAGCACAAATATCGCACTCGTGAACTTCTCTCGCTCCCCGATGCGGAATTCCTACGCACTGCCTACGCCATAGTCTTCGGGCATCAGCCGACGGTGGATGCGTTCGTCAAGCAGCGCGACCGCCTCCTGACCGGCCAGATAACGCGGGCGCGCATGCTGAGGGAGTTTCTGACAGACAAGGATGCCAGACCAGAAGCGCAATTTGACGGCCTCTCATGGCAGATCACGCAGGATCGAATCGATAACAGTTTCCCGGCGAGAGCCGTTCGCATCGTTGCAAAAGAGTTGCACAACATCTATCTGCTCCCGCGACGTTTCCGGCAACTGTTTGCGCGCGTGGAAACGTTGGAACAAAAAACGGTCGAGTTAGCTTCCGTTGTGGAAGCGCGAACCCGTCAACTGACAGGCAATTTCGAAAGATCGATCCGGGAAACGAAAACGCAAATCGGCGCGCGCGCCGATGCCATGGACAGGGAGCGCTACGCTCTTTCGGCGCGTATCGATTCAATCGTCTCACGCGCGGACGTGATGGATCAGGCTCGCTACGCGCTTTCGGCGCGCACCGACGCGATCGAAGGCCAGAACGAAAAGCGACTGCGAGAGTTGCGCACGATTCTCACCGAACATTGGCGCACGATCGTCGACCAGAAGCTGCGCATGGAAGCAATTTTGAACGACGCGCAGTCCGCACTCGACTTACGAAAGGAAACACCCGCAATCAGCATCCCGGTCGGCGAAAGTGATCGCCTGCTGGACGCTTTCTACGTGTCTTTCGAGGATCGCTACCGCGGCGAGCGGATCAAGATAAAGAACCAGCAGCGCGTCTATCTGCAGTATATCGCTACGAGCGTGGCGGCAACGGGCGGCGGATCCGTCATCGACATCGGCTGCGGACGCGGGGAATGGCTCGAACTGCTTGCCGAATCGGGGTTCGAGGCCCGCGGATTTGACCTCAACCGCATCGCCGTCGAGGAATGCCGCGAACGCGGACTTGACGCAAAGTTGGGCGATGCTGTTCAGGCTCTCGCCGGCACAGCCGAAAACCATATATCTGCGATCACAAGTTTTCACGTGATCGAACACCTCCCGTTCGAGGCCATGGTTTCGCTGATCGACAATTCTTTCCGAGCGCTGCGGCCGGGCGGAGCACTGCTGTTCGAGACGCCTAATCCGGCAAACCTGCTGGTTGCAGCAGAGCGCTTTTACTTCGACCCGACGCATCGCAATCCTCTGCCATCGGAGCTCACGTCTCACCTGCTCGCTGCACGCGGCTTTGAGCGTGTCGAAGTTCTGCCTCTCCATCCTGTCGACTGGGCAAACGGCCGTGAGTACGACGATCCCATGCTGTCGTTCTTACAGGACAAATTGTTCGGCCCGCAGGACTACGGCGTCATTGGCTGGAAACCGGCGTGAAGCCGCGTATTGCCATCCTTGCGGCGGTCCCGCCGAACGGCGAAAAGGGCGGCGCCGAGCGCTTTTTCATCGGCCTGCGCGATGCGTTGGTGAACGCCGGCATGGCCGCGGAACTTGTGGAAGTCTGCGGCGACGAACGCGACTACAACCACATACAGGAGACCTATCTGCGGTTCTACGATCTCGACTTGCGCGCGTTCGACGGCGTCATTTCATCCAAGGCGCCGTCCTATGTCGCGCGCCATCCCAATCATGTCTGTTATCTGCTACATACAATGCGTGTTTTCTACGACATGTTCGACGATGTCTTTCCTCGTCCATGGCCAGAATTGCACGAACAACGCAGAATCGTTCAGGCGCTCGATACGGCTGCCCTGCAGGTACCAAAAACCAAACGTGTGTTCGCCATCGGGGAGGAAGTCGCCGCGAGGTTGCGAAATTTCAACGGAATCGATGCCGAGGTGATGCATCACCCAACTTCCCTTACCGGCCTGCACGAAGGTGCGTTCAAATATCTGTTTCTGCCCGGGAGACTGCATCCCTGGAAACGCATCGATCTTGCCATCGAGGCCATGAAGTTTATCAGCGCGCCGGTCGATCTGGTCATTTCCGGAACAGGCGAAGATGAAGACAGGTTACGCCGGCTGGCGGGCGGAGATACCCGCATTCGGTTCGTCGGACACGTGGACGACGAAGAGCTTGTTAGCCTCTATGCGGATGCACTGGCTGTGCTGTTCACGCCGCGCAACGAAGATCTCGGTCTCGTAACTCTGGAGGCGTTCCTCAGCGGTAAGCCCGTCATCACTTGCGTAGACAGCGGCGAACCGTCCCGCGTGGTTCGGGATGAGGAAAGCGGTTACGTTTGCGCGCCAGATCCTCGTCAGATAGCGCCGCGAATCGAGCAACTGCTTCAAAGTCCGGTACATGCAGAGGCAATGGGACGACGGGGGATGGCTTCCATCGCAGCGATAACCTGGCAACGCGTTGCTGCGTCGCTCATCGACGCACTAGGCTTCGCAACCTGCCCGGAATTCAAGGCAGTCTGGTCATGACCCTTAAAGTCGCCGTTCTCGATATGCAGCCGATCGATCCGCCGACAGGTGGTGGAAGGCTGCGGCTGTTGGGCCTCTATCACGACCTCGGAGACGGGGTGAAAACGCAATACGTGGGAACCTATGATTGGCCTGGTCCGGGGTTTCGGCGTCAATTTCTTTCCCCCACGCTCGAAGAGCTGATAGTGCCTCTGAGCAGGGAGCATTTCGATGCTGCCGCGGAGCGCTCTCGGGCTGCTGGCGGCCGTACCGTCATCGACAGCATATTCCACGAGCTCGCTCACCTGTCTCCGGATTATGTTGCCGCGGCACGCGACGCCGCGATTTCCGCAGATGTCGTCGTGTTTTCCCATCCCTGGATTTATCCCCTGGTGCGCGATGCGCTCAACCCGGCCCAACAGCTCATTGTCTACGACGCGCACAATGTCGAAGGGTTGCTCCGGATGGAACTCCTTGACGACGGCGGTGCCGGAACCGGGATCGTACGGGGCGTCGTCGAAGTTGAATGCGAACTTTGCCTCGCGGCGGACCTCGTTCTCGCCTGTTCCCACGAAGACCGCGCCGCCTTCGCGCGGCTCTACGGCGTGCCGCATGAGCGTATCCGGGTTGTTCCGAATGGAACTTTCACCGAAAGGCTGAAGCCCGCAACAGAATCGGAAAGAACTGTCGTTCGGCAAAACCTGGGATTTGGAGACAGGCCGGTGGCCCTCTTCATTGGCAGCGACTATGCGCCGAATGTCGAAGCGGCACGGTACATAGCTGATGAATTGGCGCCCCGCCTCAGCCACATTATCTTTGTCGTCGCGGGCAGCGTGGGCGACCGTCTGGTCGACGCTCAATGCCCCTCGAATTTGTTGCTTACCGGATTGATTCACGAGGGTCAAAAACGCGACTGGCTGCATGCAGCGGATATCGCAATCAACCCCATGTTCGGCGGGTCCGGCACGAATATCAAAATGCTGGACTATATGGCGGCTGGACTACCGATCGTCGCCACACCCGTCGGCGCACGTGGAATCGATACCAGCCGCGAAGCCTTCCTGATCGCCGCCAAGCCAGGTTTCGCCAGTGCGATAGCGTCGCTGCTCTCTGATTCGAGACATCGCGCGGCGTTGGCGGATGCGGCACGGCAACAGGCCGCAATGTTCTATTCCTGGGAGCGGATATCCCATGCGACGGGAAGATTGCTTGCGCGGCATGCCGGAAAGGCCAAACGCAAGCGGCCGCTTTTTTCTGTCGTTGTTCCAACCTACGAACGCCATGTCCTGCTGACCCGGCTCGTGGAACGACTCGCGCAACAATCTTGGCGGGACTTCGAGCTGATTGTCATCGATCAGAGCGCAACGCTTTGGGCGGACCGCGACCGCGATTTCGGCCTGGATATCGCTTATGTGAACACGGATGTGCGCGGACCAGGGTTTGCGCGCAACACGGGAGCCAATCTTTCTCTCGGATCGATTATCGCGTTCATAGACGACGATTGCGAACCCTCTCAGGATTGGTTGGCTGCGGCACAGCAGGAATTTGCGATTCGCGACATTGTCGGGCTCGAAGGGTTGGTCGTTTCCGATCGCGCCAGTGACCCGGAATGGCGTGCGGTGACGAATGAAGGCTTTGAAGGCATAGGATTCATGACCGCCAATCTCTTCTTGCGGGCGGAAACATTTCACGCAATTAACGGCTTTGACGTTGCTTTCGGAGACGTGCCTTTTCGCGAAGACACGGATCTGGGATGGCGTGCGCAGCAATTGGGATCGATCCCGTTCTCCCGGGCGGCCTGGGTCTTTCATCCGCCGCAGCCGCGCGCCGCTGAGCGTGCGTCCTTGGCGGCGCGCTCTCGCTTCTTCGAAAAAGACGCGCTGCTGCTGTCGAAACACCCCAGGAAGTATATGGAGTTATTGCGCCTGGAAGCCCATTGGGCACGAAATCCGTACTTTTGGAGTCATTTTCTCGAAGGCGTGCGCCACTATCGGGTGGAGCTTCCCGATGAAATTCTCTCAAAGATACCGAAGAGCCTGCGCGCGTCGTACAACATGCAAAAATCGGCTGTGGAGCATTCGGAAGTGGCGGACTTGTAATCAAAATCCTGTTAATCGATGAGGTCGAACTTACTGGAACCAAAAATGATTGTTGAACTCTCTGCATACGTATCGTTCAGGTCTCATGTTCGTTGCCATATAGACGCTCACCTTGGAACGCCGCGATGGCAAAAGCGTTGAAGTTATCGTTTCTATCAGTTTTGACCAAAGTGAGCTTCTTCCCCATCGCTTCAAGCGCCTGCAGCAACCCTTCTCTGACAAAGCGCATATAATATTTCTTGGCAATGTTGCGGCACAAATATGCCTTGTTGAATCCTATCAGAAAAATACACAAATCGCTTACGCCAGAATAAAGATATCTGTAAACCGCTGCCGGAATCTGCGGAAATAGATCAGTATGAAAATCGTCGATCGAAATGACACCGAACGGGCCCAGCATATCTTCGCATGCGGCTATATCCGACATCACCGCTGAAAATCTATGCATTCCGTCAATGTGCGCGAACGACAACGAACGAAGATTTTTCCGATGATATTCGGAGAACCGCAAATTTTCTGAAACTATCTCGAGATAGGATACACGCGGCGATATTGCGTCGAGCGTCTGGCGCGTTCGGTATTGAATGATGGGATCAACAATCGTCAGGCAATTTCCATACGCACGCGAAAAATGCGCCAGGACGCTGGCGGACTTACCGTTCAATACGCCTATTTCCAGATAGTCGCCCGATGACAACCCCTCCCATGTCCAGGTGTTTTGCTGGGCGCGTAAAAGTGCGCACCAGATCGCGACGCTTTCTTCCAGCAAACTGCCGTCGATGCCACGCTGTGCGTCCAAAACGTCGGAAAAATTCACTTCCATTTCTTTTCGGCCCTGCCCCATCGCTCCCCGCAGCCAATTTTCTATCTTCGACACCGGACGCTCAAAGATCGTATGAAAACAAATGTACGCGTTCTGTAATGGGCTGATCTATGTAGGGTTCAAAGCGGCCATTCTCCCAAAGCACATGAAGTTTTCGTCGTCCCAGCACAGCCAAAAGCCTGGCAACGCCGTCGCGCGGCAACAAATCGGTATGGACCTCAATAGCGAGACGGGGAATGCGCGCCACCAAATCTTTGCTTGATTCCAGAATTTCCAGCTCGCACCCTTCCACGTCCAATTTCAGGACGTCGACCGGCTCGTCGATCACGTCTCCGAGCATGACCATCACCGTGGAGAATTGGCCGATATTGCCGCCCTGCTTCACGACGACATTCGACTCATCCTGGTAGTTCACCACATGACGCTTGCCTCCGATGGCGACGCAATATGCGGCTGCATTGGTGATGCCATTGATCTCAAAATTCCGACGAGCAATCATTGCGTTGAACAGGACCGCGTCGAAGGCTCTGACGAACCCTTTTTGCCCCACCCAAGCCGCGAGTTTGATGGTGGTCACGCCATGGTGGCAGCCACATTCAACGACCCGGTCGCCGGGACGCACGATATAATCGCGCAATATGCCCATCTCCTGCCATGCGGCATGGGCATGGCGGTCGATTTCAACCTTGCTGGCAAGAGCTTGCTGGAGACTTATTTCAGGGTGGCGGGGCGTATCGTACCAAAGTTCGGCGACGCGGTCGGCAATGATGGAACTGAACTTGATTCCGCAAGAATCTTGCCGAACGATTCGGGCTTCAAAGTTTGCAAACATTTCTCGCTCCTGTTCATGAGCGGTTTTGGGAACCCGCACTACCGGCTTTTCCGCTCCCGCGGACGTCGGAGCGCGTGCCTGTTGCGCGCCGAAGGCTAGCGTCTTCCTTATGGCATTTCTTTTCGGGCGCAGGCAGTCTTTGGCGCCTCAGGTCATGATTTTTTTTGAGTTTTCGCGCGCCACTCCGGCATCGGCGCCCAATCGACGCCGGTTTCAAGCCGGCAGTAGCCGACTGACGTCGCCCGGCCAGAATCGACGATGTCGAACGTGGTCAGGTTGTCGCACCAGTGGAAGCAGCATTCCTCGTGCGATTCGCCGGTATGAACCGCAGCTCCCAGCGTATAGCGGCCGTGCCTCAAATTCGCCGGGAACGTGAAATTTACCTCATAGCGTTCGGATGCCGACACATCCGCCTGCCTTCCGAGCAGAAACGTGTTCGTACCGAATGCAATCTCTCCCAACTCGTCGCTGATCTCTATCCCCACCGTGATTTGCTGAGCGTCGATATGAGAATCCAGCGTCAAGCAGACCGTTACCTGTTCTCCAGGCTCAAGTATGCTCGTACCGGATTTTCCCCCAACGATTTTGGCGTCGCTTATCTCAATCGACAGGTTGCCGAAAGACTCCGTCGTCCTCGATGAATGGGCTCCGCCAGACGCGCGCTGTTTGGCCCATTCATCGATCGTCGCCAAAGAGTCCTGCAGTTCGCCTCGCCCGGCAAACTTGTGGAAGACCTTTCGTTTCTGCTCCTGAAACCGCGAAAGGGCAAAACGATAAAGCTCGACGTCCAGACAATTCATCGCGACCAGCTTGTCGCGAGTCTTGCGGTCCAGATCGCCAATCGTTACCCGTGACGAAGTCTCGTTGATGCGCGGTAAATCGAAGACAGGCGGAAGACCGAAACGGCAGCAAAACAGATCGACGGTATCGACCATCTGTTCTTGAATTCCGACGAAGTCGTACCGATCGAGTGCCTCTTTCGCCAACGAGAGAATCTTCGTGTCACTGTGCAGACTGCGGGATATCTGCCTTGCGAAGTGCCGCGAATAAAAATTCGAGACGATGACATCCCTGCTCCCGGCGAGCAATTTTATGTAAGTGAAAAGATCGTGGTCTTTTGCCAGAATCGAAAGCTTGTTCCAGGGCACGCGCTCGACATTGTTGCGATAGTAAAAATATTCCGACACGGCCCGATCGATCGGGTCTCGCAGCACGGTCATCCGCGCGCGCCCGTCTTTGACAAATTCGACAGGAACGGGCGAATGGAAATGGCCGACAATCATCCTGTAGGACGAAAATCTTTCTTTGGCCCAATGTTCTGATCTGCCGGAAACCGCGGGTGATACGTTGGTAACGCCGAATATCTGTTCGAACACCACCCGCATGGCGCTGCCGCCGGTCTTCGGGAGATGGTCGAAAATGAATGTCTGCGCGGCGGCGGCGTGCGGCGCCTCCGAAATATCCAAATCAGCCTGACGCAATTCCGTTTGCACCGCATTTGCCCCTGATCCTCTCTACAGCGAGGCAATATGGAAGGAAAGACACGTGACACAGGGCTTACGCATCTATTGTCGACATGCAACCTATGGTAGTAAAGATTTGCAACCAGACTGCGGCGTTCCAATCGCGAGAGTCGACTTCGAGACTTCACTCGCGCATCCGCATGTCGGTGTATGGCGGTCGTATCGGGGCTGCGGGATCGGCAGCAATTTTTACATGAGTTCGATACAGGCTTCCTTCATCGCCACACCAACGATTCCGAGTCCGACTGGGCTTTTCAGCACCTTCATGACAAGCGCGTCTTCCATCCAGTGCAGATGGATGTGATCCTGCTGCGTTCCTTCCGTGATGGCGACCGTCAACCCATATTCGCCCGCGGCCAGGAACGGCATCTGAAAACGAAAAGCGGCTGTAAAAGCTTCTCCACGCGCAATTGCGGATGGAGCAGTTCGATACGACAGATATTTGTACGCCTGATAGGTATTGTCGCCAAAGACATTCTGGCCCAACCGATCGCGCAGAATGAAGCCGACCATAGGCTGCCGCACATCACGTTCCGCGTGGCAGTGAATGCGAAGATCGACTTCATCGCTCCCCTCAATCCGGGACAATCTTGTTCCATCTGCGGCGCAAAACTCGACAGATTGAATGAACGCCCCGCCATGGCCGTGCGACGGCGCGTCAGGATCGAAATCCATGAGTTCGATTGTGTTGGGTCGACGCCCGCGCGAATCGCGGGCAAGTGCCGGGATTGGCAACGTTGCATCGGGGATTCCATTCGTTCTGCCGCGCGCGGTCTCCTGGGCTTCGGCGCGCTCCGCAACGTTTGTCAGATAATGCGCACAGACCTCGGCGGCCGGCCCCAATTCGCGCACCTGTCCATGCTCCAGCCACAACGCGCGTTCGCACAGTTTCGCCACCGTGGCGCTGTCGTGCGACACAAACAGCAGCGTCCCGCGTTCGCGAAAGCGGGCGAGATAGCGCGAGCATTTCTGGCGGAATTCATTGTCCCCAACCGAGAGAATTTCGTCGACGATCATGATGTCCGCGTCGGCATGGGCGCACACCGCGAACGCGAGCCTCGCATACATCCCGCTTGAATAGAGCTTTACCGGCAGGTCCATGAATTCGCCGATGCCGGCGAACTCGGCGATCGCGTCAAAACGTTCGGCGATCTCGGCCTTGCTTAATCCCAGAATGGCTGCGTTCAGGTGCACGTTTTCCCGGCCGGTAAACTGCGGATTGAATCCGGAGCCCAGTTCGAGCAACGCGGCAATCCGGCCTTTTACGGCAACGTTCCCCGCACTCGGCTGCAGCGTGCCGCAGATCAGTTGCAGCAGGGTCGATTTGCCGGCGCCGTTTTCGCCGATCACGCCAAGCGTTTCGCCGCGGCGCAGTTCGAGATCGACGCCCTTGAGGGCCCAGAAATCCTCATAGAAGTTGGTGCGGTGGCCGAGGAAAACCTGCTTGAGTCGATCCTTCGGATTTTTGTAGAGCCGGTAGGCTTTGCCGAGGCCTGAGGCGGAGATCATCGTTTCGTTAGCCATGCGCTAACGCCTGCCTGTAAGTGCGATGCCTAACGAAGCATCTTGCAGCAGGCCGCGTTCCGGATGGATTGTCATTGCGTCGGTGGCGGCAAGAGAGACGGCACGCATGGCGACATTGACCAATCCGTTGGAAGGATGCCGCGACTGCACATAGAGAATCTGCCGGCTTTGTCGGCGGTCCAGGGGTACAAAATCGCCCGCGACGCCTTCGAAAAGGAACGCCTCGATCACATAGGACCCATTGGCGAGATAGGGGAGGGAAAATGCGAATTTCGCCATGAACCGCCCATTGGGACCGATCGGCGGTGGCGCGGCGCGATACGTCGCAAACGTATCGTCGGCAAACAATACCTGGCCCAGTCTGTCGCGCACGGTAAAAGCGATGACAGGCCGCTCGATTGCGTTTTCTGAACGACACACGATGCGCAGTTCGACGTCCTCGCCGCCCGAAGCCACATGCAACGGCGCCCCATCAGTGGCGTGAAATACGGCGGATTCGACGAGCAAGCCATTCCTTCCCGGCCAATCGCCATCCGCGTCGAAGAGAAATACTTCGCTGCTGTCGGCTGGACCGGCGTTTTGGATTGGCGGTATCTCGGCCGGCAACGGCTTCGGCCTGTCCACGGTTCTCGTGAGGCGGAAACCGCCTTTTTCATCCATTATTTCCTCCGCCTGGGCAGCGAGATAGCGCCGGCACATTTCTTTGGCATCGCCCAGGCCTCTGGCCTCGCCCTGTTCGAGCCATAATGCCCGGTCGCAGAGCTTCACCACAGCGCCGCTGTCGTGCGACACGAAGAGAAGCGTTCCCCGCGTTCGGAAACGATTGAGATAGCGCATGCATTTCTGTTGGAACGATGCGTCGCCAACCGCCAGGATTTCATCCACGATCAACACATCGGCGTCGACATGGGCGCACAGGGAAAAGGCCAGGCGCGCATACATGCCACTGGAATAGTGCTTCATGGGTTGGTCCATGAAATCGCCGATATCCGCAAAGGCGGCAATTTCGTCGAAGCGATCCGCCGTTTCCGTCGCGCTCAAGCCGAGTACGGCAGCGCCCAAGGCGACGTTTTCCCGTCCCGTGAACTGGGGATTGAATCCCGAACCCAATTCCAGAAGCGCCGCCACACGGCCCCGCGCATGCACGTCTCCCGCGCTCGGCCGCAACGTGCCGCAGATCATCTGCAAGAGCGTCGACTTGCCGGAACCATTGCGTCCAATGATACCGAGTGTCTCGCCACGTCCGACCGTTAGATCGATATCGCGGAGCGCCCAAAACTCTTCGTAGAATCGCCGCCGGTGTCCCCAGAGAATTTGCTTGAGCCTGTCTTCCGGCCGCCGATAGACCGCATAGGCCTTGCCCAGACCGCGAGTTTCAATGACCGGTTCAGACGACATCCGCAAAGCCCGGCTTGACCCGCATGAACCAGAGATAGCCGGCGGTCGCGAACAGCCACGCAATGGCGGCATAGAGCGCGAGCGCCCACCAATTGGGCCAGCTGTCGGCGAAAAGTGCCGCCCTTACGGTCTCGATCGCGAAGGTCAGCGGATTTGCGTAAAGAAACGGCCGCAATGGCGGAGGCGCCGCTGCCAGGGGAAAGAAGATCGGACTGAGATACATCAATACCAGGGTGGCGAGCGCCATAACCTGGCGCATATCGCGCACGAAGGCGCCCAGCGCGGACAAAAACCAGACGGAGCCCAGAACAATGAGCGCAAAGGGCGCCAACACCAAGGGAATCGCCAGAATAGCTGGCCCTGGCAGACCCTCTATCGCCAGATAAAATGCCAGCAGGATCGCAGTCGTTACAGCCAGGCGGACAAGTGCGCTTCCGACCAGGGCGAGCGGGAGGATCTCAAGCGGAAAAACGACCTTCTTGATGAAGTTCACATTGTCCAGCATCAACCCTGGCGCCGTACCGAGGCATTCGACAAAAAAATCGAAGAGTGTCAGGCCGGCGAAGTAGAGCAAGGCCACTTCGAACTTGCTGCCAACGGTACCGGGCCACTTCACTTTGAGAATGACGCCAAAAACAAACGTATAGACCGCCAGGCGGAACAGCGGGACCAGCGCCGTCCACAGCTTGCCGAGAAGCGAACCGCGAAAGCTCATTTCGACATAACGTGCAATCAGGAGCGCAACGAGATGGCGGTGATCGCGCGCCGAACGAAACATCTGCAACAGTACCGGATCCTTAGGCTTCGCAGCGGCCAGATCTATCGTCATGCGTTATGTCCTCGCGTCGCCGATCACGCCTCGCCCGCAAACGGCAAATGCGACGGCGACTTCTGCTCGCTGCCAATGGCTTCCCGCTGTGCCCTAAACCCGCGCCGCCGCATCATGGTTAGGCGTCTGGGCATCGTTTTTATGTGCGTGGGCCTGGACGGTTTTGGCCAGGATATCGAGGGCGGCGGAGATGTCGGGTTCGGTATGGTCGGCGGAGATGAAGAAGCGGATGCGGGGCTTGTTCTTGGGCACCGCCAGTTGCGGGATCGGGGGCGCGTAGAAGCCCGCCTCCAGGAGACGCTCGGCCGCCAGCATGCACACATCGTGGCTGGGGAACTGGACGCACACCACACCCGCCCCGATCGCGCCCCCCGTGTTGAGGTCGCGGGCGCGGGCCTCGTCCAGGAAGAACCGTGAGTTCTCCTGCACCCGCGCCACCCGCCAGGGTTCCGCCTGCAGGATGGCAAGGCCTTCGCGCACCGCGGCGGCGATCATCGGCGACAGGCCCACGCTGAACACAAAAGCCGGCAGCGTGAAGCGCAGCCATTCGATCACCCGCCGGCGCCCGGCGATGAACCCGCCGCTGCCCGCAAACGTCTTCGACAGCGTGCCGATGATGAAATCGATCTCGTTGGGATCGACCCCGAAATGCTCCGCGATCCCGCGCCCTCCGGCCCCCAGCACCCCAATCGAATGCGCCTCGTCCACCATCAGCCAGGCATCGTGACGGTCGCGGATCTCCAGCAGCCGCCGCAGGTCGGGCATGTCCCCGTCCATGCTGTAGAGGCCTTCCACCACAATCAGCGCCCGCTTCGAACGCCCGCGATGCTGCGCCAGCAGCTCGTCCAGATGATCCAGATTGCCGTGCTCGAAGCGCAGCACATGCGCGTGCGACACGCTCGCGCCCACCACGATGGAATTGTGCGACAGGTCGTCCACCACGATCAGGTCGCTCTTGGTCAACAGATAGCCCACCAGCGACGCATTGGTCATGTAGCCGCTGACCAGCGTCATCGCCGCGTCCACGCCCAGGAACGCCGCAATCTCGCTTTCCAGTTCCTCATGGATCGTCCGGCTGCCGCCCACCAGCCGCGAGGCTTCCGCCCCCACGCCCAGTTCCAGCGCCGCCCGCGCCGCCGCACCGCGCACCCGCGCGTCTCCGCCCAGGCCCAGATAGTCGTAGTTCGCAAAGCTCACAAACCGGCCGCTGCGCGACAGCAGCTGTTCCTTCAACCCCTCCAGAGGCTGCAGATACACCCCCTCGATCGCCGCTACGCTCGCCTCATATGCCCGCCCCGAAAACAGCGCTCCGCCAGCTATCCGCAACCGGCGCATCGCATACTCTTCCAGACTCCGGCTTCGGCCCATCTTCAGTCCCTCAATAGCGGCAGGATCCTGGCC
>Ga0302324_100003709_pt1 | contig 34414 bp, 39 predicted proteins | sample Palsa_T0_1_FD_201949 | JGI IMG/M metagenome (GOLD analysis project Ga0302324, IMG submission 201949) | Peat permafrost microbial communities from Stordalen Mire near Abisko, Sweden - Palsa_T0_1 | ecosystem: Environmental > Terrestrial > Soil > Palsa > Peat permafrost | place: Sweden: Abisko...
CGTCTTCTGCGTTTGTCAGGCAATATAGCGTCGCACGGTTGCTCACATTCGCCGTGCTTGCCCTACCATTTCCACCAGAACTGTTCTGGCTTCCTCCGCACTACTCACCTCGCGCAAGAATGCGATGCGGGCACTACGCGTGCCATCTTCGGTTTTCAAGCGTACGTGAAAGCCAAGACGATCGACCGAAGTCATCGCCACTTCCTGAGACTCGATGCCAGCAAATACCCGCGCAAGCTGAACAGGTGCGCCAGTTCCAGACGCTACTGCAAAAAGCAGACTTTTGGTCGTTGAAAACGTTTGAGACGAGCGGTGGTGGTACGGACGGTTTCCAGTGGGTTTTCGAAGCTTCCAGACACGACAGCTATCACGTTGTGGACCGCTGGTCACCAAAAGAAGGTGAATACACGCAAGTTTGCAGGTACCTTTACCTGATGAACTTATCTCCGTTAAAACTGGACGAGCGCACACGCAACAGTCTTCCCTGAGCAGGCCTGCCGAATCCAAATTACGTGTCACTGGACGTGTAGTCGGGTTACCGGACACTGAGGTCCAGTTTCCGATTGCTGCGTTTATCAGGCATGTTTCGGTTTCCCCAAAGTCAGGTGAATCGAAATATCTTTCGCTTCGAGGTATCCGGCGACTCCATAGCAATCTTCAAGCGCCAGTCGATACCCGCCCTCGCTCCGTTCAATCGCGAGTCCGGAAATCACATTCTGGTGATTAAAACCGTTCAGGCTTAAACCCACAACTTCCTTCATGACGAACTCAACTACGACGTGTTTTGACAAAACAAAGTAGCCCTTCTCATCGACGTTCTTGGTCATTTCCCACGTGTGAAGAGCCAAAGAAGAGGAACCTCTGCGATTGAGGTGCAGGGAAATTACTTCTGCATCGTGGAAATTTGGCCAGTATCCAAACCAATCGTATAGACCTCTAGCGCCCTCAACTGCTTGAAGCACGATTGGGAATTGTAATTTGAGGTGGCACTTCACTTTTCCAGTAAATGCGTTAATTAGGGATTAGGTTATCAAATTGAGGAAATCCCGTTATCGGCAGTAGCCATCGCAAAATGCTTCCGATTCGCAAATTGGCAGCCGGGGTACTAAAAGGCTCCTAGACCAGCAAGTCTCAATGGTCTAACATTGCAAAGCTGTTTCTGCCTCACAAACGGAGGACTGATAACGGAACGGGGGTGCCCCGATTTCGTGTTAGATCCAGAGAGAGGCTACTATGAGCACAAAAACTCCAAATACCCTGCCGCCGATGCTTGGCTCGGAATTTTTCATTCATAACGTGGACTCCGCGCCCGCCTATTGGTGGCTAGATACCCTGTGGATCGTCCTCGCGGAGGCCAAGGACACGGGCGGTCGGTTCTCGATGATGGAACAGTTAGCGGCGAAGGACTCGGGCCCAGGGCCACATAAACACACGTGGTCGGATGAAACCTTTTATATGTTCGACGGTGAGATTAGGTTCCTGATCGGCGAGGAAATCAAGACCGCTCGAACCGGTGACTTCCTCATGATCCCGCGCAATACCCGGCACGCCTTCCGCGTGATCAGTGAAACCGCGCGTTACCTCAACGGCTACACGCCCGCCAGCCTTGAGGCGGCCCTGGTGGAGTTCGCGACGCCGGCAACCGCACGCGTTCTCCCGACGAAGAATGCTTCCGGAATTATCAAGATGACCCCTGAGCTTCTGAGCAGGTACGGCATGGACATGTTGCCAGGCCCCGATCCTCTGCGTCCTGAGGGGGATGGCCGAGCCGCCTGATTTCGTCCGAGCTAGCGCGAACTGGATGCGAAGTCCCGGTTAGTCGCGTTACCGGACATTGAGAGCTACTTTCCGATTAATGGTTATCCGTCCAAATGGCGCTGTCCGTCGCTTTCTTGCCTTCCCAGAACCCCGTTTCTGGACGGGTTCCGACTTGCCGACCATCCTGCCATTATCCAGAGGAGGCACTTCAGCGGGTGGCGGGTGGCGGGTGGCGCGTGCCGCGGCAACCGTCGGCCTAGACTTGCGCCGGAAGCCATACCAGGATTCGCCCACGCCCGGAACCAATTCGATGGCTGCGATTTTCTGCGACCGGATGTACGGCCTTACCCGCAACCGGCTCTGTCACGATTGGGCAGAGAAAACGCTCGAAGCATTCGCAAAAATCGCCCCGCAACTCGCCTTGTTCGCCGCTTCGTATGGACTCACGTCGGTGCTTCATGCGCGGCACACGCTGCACGTGGTGGTGACGGGCGCTGCTGCGGAGCTCGAACGCGCGGCCAACGGCGTCTATCGTTTTCGCAAATCGGTCTTGCGCGTGACGCCTGAACGCACCGCGAAATCGGCTCAGCTCTCCGCGCTCCTGACGCACGTGGACGCAGCCGCAGCAACACCTTAAGCGCAAATCGCGTAGGACGAAGCCCCGCCGCGCGCCCCAGCCTCCCGCGCGCTAAATTTAATTCAGAGCCCGGAGGCTACTGCCTCCGTGAGTTCTATCAGCAGACTCGCCGCGAGACTCCTTCTAGTGCCCCGCCGACGGAGGCCGCGGTTCACCCAAACTGAAGGTCATCGCGGAAAAATCGAGAGTGAAGCTCTCGAAATTCGCCACCGCATCCTGCCCGAGATTTCCGTACATGTCATCGATGTAAGTTCCAATTCTCGAAGTAAAAATCGGCACGCGCTTAATCGTCGTCGTCTTATCGCCGATGGCGAGATTGAGCTGCGGCTGAAGATAAATTGTTCGCTTCACAACCCCGCCCGCGCCGAAACCCTTGTTCGTGCCCTTTTTCCATGTTCTGGCCTCGCTGCGAAACCGATCGTAGTAGCGAGCGGTCAAGTTAGTTTCCGACGCGCCGGTATCGATGGTGAACGGCAGATTCTTGCCTTCGACGCCGCACTCGATTACTGGCGTCAGTAGCATCATGTACATCTGTGCTCCGGCCGCACTTCGCCCCGCCGTATCTCCCGCTTCGAAGCCGCCGCGACGCAGAAATGTGATCCTCCCAAATGCCCGAAAGACCGGAAAACCGATGATTCCGGCAATTTGGTATGCCTGCTTGCCTATCCCGACGTTGAGATTGGCATCGTCTAACACTAAGACCACAACATTGTGCAGCGTGGCGCCTCCAATCTGCAGCGTCTGAAGCAGCGCCACTTGTAGCGGATTTTCAATTCCGGTAATCCCCGACGTCGTATTGGGAATTGGTTTCGCGGTTGCCGGAATTCGCCTCATCACGCGGCTGATTCGGCAGGACACGCTTGTCGGTGCCAGCATCGGCTTGAACGGCGCTGCGCTCCTGTTCACCGCAGGTGTTGTGGTGCTTGCCGCCTTTGTCTTCGGCATGGCTCCGGCAGTGCACTGGGCAAAGCGGGATGTGCAAGGCGAACTCAAGGAGGGAGGTAGAACGGCCAGCGTCGGTGCCGCTCAAAACCGCCTGCGTGGAATTCTAGCCGTCGCGGAGATTTCGCTTGCGCTGGTTCTTCTGGCTGGCGCGGGCCTGATGCTGAAGAGCCTTTATAGGCTGATCAACGTAAATCCGGGCTTCCAACCCGATCGTGTCCTGACCATGGAAATGTATTTGAGTTCGCAACGATACTCCCACGCCCCAGCTGTTCTCAATTTTTGGCGGCAAATACTCGACGGTGTGCGCGCGCTCCCTGGCGTGGAAAGCGCCGCGCTGGGAAATCATATTCCGCTGACGGGCCGTCATGGCCGCACGGACATCACGATCGAGGGTATGGCGCTCCCAAAGCCCGGAAGCTTCCCCCATCCGGATATACACACGGTCAGTCCCGACTATGTTCGCACGCTCGGAATGGTGCTCGAGCGCGGCAGGACGTTCACCGAGGCCGACAACGATACCGCTCCTCTGGTCGCCTTAGTGAACGACAAACTCGCGCGGCAGTATTGGCCCAACGAGGATCCCATCGGCAAACGATTCATGTGGGGGCGCTTCAACCCCGCTTCGAAGACCCCGCCCAAGTGGATCACTGTCGTCGGCGTGGTTGGCGACACAAAAATGTACGGCTTGGCGAACCCCTCGCGTCTCGAAGTGTATGCCCCGCTGCAGCAGGACGCTGACGACGACATGGATCTGCTCGTAAAATCGCAGCTCGATGCATCCGCACTCACCTCGGAAATCCGCGGCGTGGTGGCCGCCGCGGACAAAGATCAGCCTATCTTCGCCATCGCCACCATGAACAAGATCGTCAGCGACGGCATCTCCGCGCCACGGCTCACCTTGGTGCTCCTCGGACTTTTCAGCGCGCTCGCCTTGATTCTCGCGGCTATCGGAATTTACGGCGTGATTTCGTATTCCGTCGCGCAGCGCACTCACGAAATCGGGGTGCGCATGACGCTCGGAGCGCAGCGCCTCGACATTCTTCGCATGGTCCTGGGCCAGGGAGGAAAAATCGCACTCGTCGGGATTGTCGTCGGAATCGTCGCTGCCTTCGGACTCACCCGGTTGATGTCCGGCCTTCTCTTCTCTGTCAGCGCCGGTGATCCCGCAACGTTTGCTGCGGTGGCTGGCTTGCTCGTGCTCGTCGCGATCTTCGCGTGCTACATACCCGCTCGTCGCGCCATACGCGTAGATCCGATGATCGCGCTGAGATACGAGTAATTTTTCACGGTTTGTATGCGTTGCATTCCATTCAACGCGACCGAGTGGACGTGTAGTCGGGTAATCGGAGATTTGAAGTAGCACTTCACTTCTCCGGTTAATGCGTTAATCAGGAGTTGACGCGTGGTGTTCGGAGTACCGCGACCCAGGGGTGGGTCCACTTGGAGATAGGCTTCGGCGATCGCTCGCTTGATCCTCACCGATTCTGGACAAATTGACCAAGAATCAAATCAGTTCGCTTCAAGAGTTCATCATACGTAATGATCTCGACATCGCGTATGCTGCTTCTGAACAATTCAAACGATTTCAGTTGCTGTTTGGTCAGGCTTTTGATGGTGCCGATGATCAGCACGACTTTAGGGTTGAAGGATATGAATTCACCCCCTTTCGCAAGCGCGTAGAAGTCCTTCTGCAAATTATCCTTTTGATCTAGGGCTTGCACCAAGCCACCCGTAACTTCTTTTCCGATACCGAACACGTCCGGCTTTCTGTATGGGTCGTTGGAATCAATGATCCTCTTCAGCGGGGTCTTAATCTCAATGATGAAGACGTTTTTCGTTAGTTTGTTTTTGAGCAGAAAGTCTGCTTCTTTGCCGCTTGCCTGGTAAGTCGTTAATCAGGCACATGAGACGAAGAAACGACATCGCCCGTCGGGCCACCGCACATTTCCTTGGTGGTCGCGGGGCCTTTCGAAGAGAATTTGTCCGCGACGAGCTTGTCGGTTGCCATGTAACCAAGAGTCATCGCGACTATGAGAGCGCCGGCGAGCTTTGGCGGGCTCGGCACAGGAATATCGAACCAGCGGCAGCCTGCACCGATCAGCAAGCCGAGGAATATCCCTACGATCATTTTGAGCATGTCTTCGCGTCCTGGTTTTCAGAGATGCGCGCTAATTCTCCCGACGAATACTGGCCGTTCGAAGCGCTAGTTTGCTGAAGCACCACGTTCGATGGGTCGTTCCGATCGGTGACAATCAGGAACCGCTGTGATGCCGCATTCGAAGAGGATGAGTTTGCAGCCGCCAGTACCTTTAGCGGCCCCACAGCTTGGACTATCCCTGCTCCGTCTGGATTTGTTTTCAAGACCGCCAGAGGTTCCAGCTTTCCGAACGGAGCTTGGTTGTGCTCGGCGATGTACACGTCGTACTGCGACCTAGGAGAAAGCCCGGAGGCCGCGATCTCAATCAGGTCCACCAGTCCGAGCGAATTCACTGCCGCCGATGCCTGTGCATTGGCAAGCGCGCTGCCTCCGGCTCCGAGGTGCAGTCGCACGATCTTGGCGGCTTCTCCTTGCGTGGTAAGATTTTCGGAGCCGGCGCCGTCGGGAACTGCGTTCGGCACGTAAACCAAAGCTTGTGTCGTTTGCCCGATTGGAATATTGGCGATTACTTTGTTCGTCACTGTATCGATCGCAGCTGCCTCGCCGCCGTTCTCGAACGCAACGTAAACTCTGGAGCCGTCTCCGGACTGCCAGATGCCGTGCGGAAGATTTCCTACCGGGATGGTGGCAACCAGTTCCGTCGTTGCGCCGCCCCGGCGAAACACTTTCACTACGTTCAATCCGCCGATGCTGACGTAAGCAAATTTGCCGTTGGAGTTGTTTGCGAAGTTTACGTGGTTCGTGATTGGCCCGGTTTCCAGCAACCACTTCTGTTCGAACGGCGGCTTGGCGCTGTACACCTGCACTCTGCCCGTATCTTTCAGGGTGATCCAAACTTCGTCATTTTCCGGACTCACGGCGATGTTTGGGCAGAACGGACTGGCCTGCGGCAAGCGTTTCACGATTTCATGCGAGGCTACGTCAACAACCGTCAATTCGGGAGTGAAGCTGGAACAGACGAATCCGTAGCGGCCGTCCGGGCCGAACATGGTCATGCCCGGGCCGTTGGCCATCTCGATGCGGCGGGTTTCCTTCATTTGGACCGGGTCGATGACCGAGACGTAATCTTCGCCGCGCACCGTCACCCACAGTTCGTGTCCGTCAGGCGTGAAAAATACTTCATGAGGCGAACGGCCAACGTAAACAACTCCCTTCACTTTGTTCGTGGCCGTGTCTATCAGCGTTACAGAATTCGAAGCTATCGAAACGACGGCGAGCGTCTTCGAATCTGGCGAGTAGCCCAGGCCGTGCACCAGAAGTTGGCCAATGTAGAGTGGTTGCAGAGCGGCTGGCACAGGCTCGCCGAGCCTGATCACGCCGAGCAACTTGTTGCTGGATGGATCGATCACGGAGATGGTGTTCGAGGTTTGGTCTGCCGCGTAAACGCGGTCGTGAGCGGAGACGGGAATGTCGGGACGGCCCCAGGGCGCTTGCTGCGCGGACGCGCCTGGCAGCAAAAAGAGTAGCGCGAGTCCACAAAGTATCTTCATGTTATCGCTCCTTCTTTGCTTCAGAAGGAGACCCGTGATCCGCGTTCTGCGAATCGGGTTGGTGCTGCTTTAGCCAGAGCTGCATCAATTCAATTTCCGATTGCTGATCTGTGACGATCTCTTGGGCCAGCCGCCGCATTTGCGGATCTTTGCCGTAAAGCAGTTCGGTCTTCGCCATGTCGATTGCGGCCTGGTGGTGCGGAAGCATCAGCTTTGCAAAATCCAAATCGCTGTCACCAGATGACCCTACGGCAGCCATGGCCGCGTGCATCTTGTCCATGCCTGCGCTCAACTCGGACCAACTCGCGTCCTCCGCGCTCTTACCTGACCGTCGCTGAGAATCTTGCCGCCAAGCGCATATCATAACTGCGAAACACAGGAGCACAAGGACCGCAAATCGTCGGGTGTTTTCGTTCACTTTCTATCTCCGTGCCGCCTTCCGCGGAATGTTGTCAGACGCCCTGGTACACCGACGGGATAAATCTGGTGGGGTTTATAAAACCATTTCCCCATTCCTCGTCCGTGCGAGCGCCGGGCTTGGCTGCGATTGTTTCCGCCAACGTTCTGCCCTGTTTTTTAAGCGTCGCTACTTTTTCCCGGATTTCAGCCATCACATCGCGGAAGAGAATCAGGTCCGCTCTTCCACCCACGGCGCCATGCCCGGGAATTACGATCATTTTGTCCGTCACTTTTGCGACATTCGCTTCCGCTGCGCGGATAGTACCGTCGATGCTGCCCCCGGTCGAGTAGTCGATGAAGGGATAATTGCGATTCCAGAAAGTATCTCCGGTGTGGAAGACGTCGGCTTCCGTAATGTGCACGGAGATGTCCGAATCGGTGTGCGCGGGCAAATAGTGCTTGAGAACTAAAGTAGAGTTATTGGCGTGCAGGGTGTGATCTTCGGCGAAGACGGTGGAAGGGACCGCTCCTGCGGGCGGCGCCAGGAAATTATAATGCCAGCCTTCGACCCATGTATCTTTCAAAAGATATTTGCGCGTGTTCTCGTGTGCCAGAATGGCAGCTCTGGCTTTCCACCGGTATGATCGAAGTGCCAGTGGGTGTTGATCAGTTGCTTGATGGGGTCGGAATTGATGCTCGCCAGCGCTTCAGAAACCTTCGTCTGCGCGGTCTTAATCTCTGCGTCAACGAGGAGCTTTCCATCGGGCCCGGTGAGTACCGCGATATTTCCGCCTGCGCCCAAAAGAACGGTGATGTTTCGGCGAAGTGGTTGCACGGCGATCTTCGCGGTGGCGGCTTCCTTCAGCGCATCAGAAACAAGCGTGTCGGTTTCTGCGAACAACGTCCTGGGGGCAACCCACGCTGCTGCAAGAGTCAAGCCACCCGCTGCGAGAAAGTGACGGCGCGGTATTTCGGATGAAAATCTGCTCATGATGTGTCGCTCCTCGGAGTTTTGTCGTTCTTTCGAGGTGATCAAACCGCCTCACTCAGGGTGTGGAATTTCTTCTCTGAGTCGCGCAATCTCCTCGCGAAGTTTCTTGTTGTCGTCCTCCAACCGTTGCATGCGGGTCTCCACCGGCGCGAGCGCGTCTCGAATCTCGTCCTCGGTGAAACGAGGAGTGATGTGCTGCGGGCAGTTCCAATCGAACGCTTCGATGCGAATTACGAATACGCGCTCGACCGTTGCGTTATACCCCGGTTCGCGGACTTTTTTCACCCATTCCTTCGCGTCCTCGCCCTCGAATATCTCCGCGTGGCCAAGAATTTTAAGGCGGAGCTGCCGCGGGTAATCGACGACAATGAGAGCCACGCGATCGTTGGTTGTCACATTGCCGGCGCTAATGTATTGCCTGTTACCGCGAAAATCGGCGAAGGCCAGCGTGCGGTCGTCGATTACTTTTAGAAAACCCTTTGGCCCGCCGCGATGCTGGACGTAGGGCCAGCCGCTGGAGCCGATACTTGCCATATAAAATGTATCGCGTTCACCGAGGAATTCCTTCTCCTCCGGCCCAAGCCGAGCCGGGGCATCGCCTGACTGCGAGAGCTTTTCGTACTGCTTGCGGCTGCCATACCGCTCTTGCAGCGCTTTGATCACCGGTGTAAACACAACTGATCCGAAACTTTTCGCCATGATGTCTCTAGTGTAACGCGGACCGGAACATCTCCGGCCCGCTGTGTGTGCCGGTTTACCGCGTTATTTTGTTTTTCGAGAGAAAGTCTTCGATGCGGACCGCGATTTCTTCTCCGTGCGTTTCGAGCGCGAAATGCCCGGTACCGAGCAGATGCGTTTCGAGATTTTTCACATCGCGGTTGTAAGGGGCTGGGCCTTCGGCTGGAAAAATGAAATCGTTCTTGCCCCACACGATCAATGTCGGTGGTTGGTATTGCCGGAAGAAAGCTTGAAAGTCGGGATAGAGAGGCACGTTGGTCCGGTAGTCGTACATAAGATCCATCTGGATATCGCGATAGCCCGGACGGTCGAGGCCAATCTGGTCTAACGCCCATGTGGTCGGGTCCAGTAAGGTCAAATCGCTGACGCCGTTCTCGTACTGCCAGCGCGTTGATTTCGGTTCAACGAGAAAATAAATCGCCGCTCGATTTTCGGGAGTGGCGTCCTTCCAATACTCCTTGATTGGATCCCAGAACTCGAGCAGCCCTTCATCGTAAGCATTTCCGTTCTGGACGATGAGCGCCTGCACCCGTTCGGGATGCATTGAATTCTACCTCGGGTTTGCCTCTGGCTACCCGCCAAAGCGTTGATTCTCAGTGATTCCTACCCGTCGTGAGATTTTTCTTGTTCTTCAATCCGCTTTTTGAATTCAGCAATATCTAGCCGCGTTTGACTATGAAACGGCTCGTTCTTAGAGGCGAACCAGAGTTCATTATTAGTTTGGTCAAGCACAGAGAAGCGTACGGGGGTAGGTGATACGTCTATATCATTGTGTGGCGGAGTGGGCCTCCCCTTGGTGTCTGCCGTGAACCGAAGGACCAAATCGGCATCCTTTGCGTCCTTCAAGATTTTGAATCGCCCCCACTTAGTTAATGCATCGACGGCTCGGTCTGTAATCTCCGCGTGCCCCGTTTCATTGTCAATGTACACGGTCTTTGCAGCTATCACGCTGGCTGGAAGCGGGACATGCTTGTCCTTCGCATGACTCGGGGAAACGACGAGTGCGATTGCGAGCGCTGCTACAGCTGCAGCTGTTTTCATGCTCTTTCTCCTTTTCTAGTTCTTCGAAGCACGACTCTTCCGCTCGGCAATATATATCCTTTACTGGGGTCTCTAGGAAGGATTGGTTACGGGGTACTTGCCAGGCTTGAGAAACCTGTTACCCTTCAGATCGGCTTGTTCTTTGGCTGGCTCCTCGGCCACTTCTTGAAGTGATCTCGCGATATAATCCGCGACGATGGCAGAATCTTCGGATCGGAACTTCGGTGTTCGACAAGAGATCGTCATAGCGATGTCCCGCTTCGCAAAAAGCATAGCGATTATTTCAGTTATATTGTTCGCCTCGACGGTATGGGCGCAGGTCACCCCGAGAAAATATCCGTGGCAAGCGAAAGATACGAGTTGTACGCCCGACATGACTTTTTCCTGGTACGGTTCAGACCTCGTGACAAATCCGGAGGTAACTGCTTTTGGTAACCGCTGGGTGAGTCAGGACAAAGATGAAAAACCCTTCGAATGGATCACAGAAGTACGGTGTGTCAAGGCTTTGCATATCTGCATTCTCGCTCGAAACGAAAAACTTTCATTCTCTGACAAGACGCTCACTAGCATAGATCTGTATTTCGTCCAAGAATGGGCCGAGTCCGAGATCCGTGCGGTAAAGGAAAGTGACTCTCCGCACGGCAAAGAATGTGAAATAGACACTCTGTTACTCAACCGGGAGGACGCCGGCGTTACGATACTTTCAGTCCCCGGCCCAGCCGCCACAACAAAAACCTGTGAAGGATCGATGAAACCAAAGACTGTAATGTACCGGCTGCAATTGGCTCTGTCGAAACCTCACATAGACACGCCATGAAAAACGGTTGGAATCTCAAGCTTCGTCTATGCCAACGAGCAGACTCCGTGGGGATTCAATTTATATGTATCGCTTTGCCATCGACGCGCCGATTGACGCGGAAGAATTTCGCGCTCGTCTTCGAAAAATGACGGATGCCGAACTTCTGAGATATGGGAAGGCTGCGCGTTATATGTGCAGCCCAACCGCGTATTTTGGCAAACGACTCAGAGGGGCTTTCCTAATTCAACTGCGAGAATGCAGAAACGAATGGAAGCGCCGAAAGGCCGCCAACCTCACTTACTCGTACGGGTTTTTTACAGCTGACTGTTGAAGCAGCCGTCGGTGGCTGTTCGCGACGCATGTCTATGGCGCTATCCGTGGCCAAGGAAACATTTTTGCTATAGTTAGCCGATGGCGTCGAATCCTAAACAGCCGAAACGATTGGCACCGGCCTGGAGGGCAATCGTTGAGATCGGTTTCATAATCTTCCTGTTCTATTCCAATCTTCTGATGGGCGAGTTCACTCGGGCAAATGGCCAAGGAAAGACCTTGGCTTTCGCTTTTGAGGATATTTTCTCGGTCACTAATTTTGGAATTGCCATAATTTCCGGCCTACTCGGCTATCTGGTTTTTGACTACCTTCGAAAGAACCTTTGATTTCACGTGCGATCTTTGTATTGCACACCGAGGGCATGCAGATGAGAGCCGCACGAAGTCTCAACTTATTGTAGTGGCGCAGATGTGGCTGTAGCCGCACCAGTCGCGTTGAAGCGGATCACACCCGTCTGGTCGGTGTAGAAGTAGCGTTGACCAGTGGTGCCAGGCGTCACCGGCTGAGCAGTAAGGGAGTACAGGTTCCAGCCAGCGCAACCGCCTGTCGGGGCCGCGTTCGGTGTGTCACCAGTTCCATCCTTGTACGTGTAGCTATAACCGCTCTTAATTCCGGTCGTCAACTGGTTGTCGATCAAAAGCGCTTCGCCGCAACTTGCAAGCGTGTCACCAGCGGCTGCTGTGCCCATGTTCGCGAGTCCCGGAGGAAAGCCGTTGCCGTAGGTCGAAGCATACGTCACCGCCGCAGTGCTCATCGTGCGGCATGAGCCCACAGCCGACGCCTCATTGGCCGCGATGCGGGCGCGAAGCAAGTTCGGAATGGCGATCGCCGCGATGATCAAAATGATCGCTACGACGATCAACAGTTCGATAAGTGAAAACCCTCTTTGTTCCTTGATCATGGCCTCTGCCTTAAGTTTGAGATGAGCGTGATCGAGACGAGCTTCCCCTGAACCCTGCAAGAGAACGACGTGACAAGTTGCAAGCCCAATACCAAATATGAGCCTTTCGGGCGAGGCTCCAGGCATTTTGTAAGCGAATGGATATGAGAAGGTTACCTATCGAAGCGCAGACTCAACGCATTTGACCCGCAGTCACGCGCGTATTAGGAAGCGGAAAATAACAATTTTTGTCCACTAAATTCGACACTCTTCGACCGGGCGTTCAGACTTCAAGCCCGTCTTAGCAAGCGCTGTGCCGCGCGGCCTCCATTTGTTCAAACGCAGTTCACTCGAAACAGCCCAGTTATTACCATTGCGGATACTTGTTGGCCCCTATTTGAGGGTCGTAGGCTGGAATGCGGAGGAGGGTTCAAGATGCCTGCGATAGTTTCAACCAGCAACCTTAATGACGCCGAAACTGCAAAGAGAGTCCGCGGAGCCGTGCAAGAACTCTTCAAGACGTTGGAAGAGTGGAGAGTGGGGATTCGCGGCGGGATTGGCAACGAAGCATGGGAAATCAGGGTGACTGCGGACGGAAGAAAAACGTGGGTACACATTTTGCGCGGCGAAAAAGGTGAAGACAACGTCGAGGCAGTTGTGCAGGCCCTTAAAGGAATCATTGTTGAGCTGCCTCAGAATGCGTGGGGGCGCGCCGGCTTTTAATCACTTCTTTTCCGAATTGTCTGACTCGGATTCGATTCGGGTAGCCGAGATCCTCAGACCTCCCGCACCGCTATCAAATCGTTCTTTACGCGACCGCCCTTTCCAGAACTCGCGCGTAGCCTTGGCGATCGCGACGGGAAATGAACTAGCAGCCTGGACCTTGATTGATGTGCCAGCGCCGGGACCCTTTTCTCGATCGACGTATTCGAACTGAACGTCAAAGTCACTTCCCACGAGAGCTCCTTTAATCGAGCTGCACTGGGCTGCGCCAGCTCGATCACTTCGTTTGCCCGTCCTGCCGCTTATCTCAATTTATTGCGGGAGGCCGACTCGGCGAACCAAATTCTTGAAGCGCGGGTCGGAGCGGATATCATCCCAGAACGGGTCCACGTTGAGGTAGATGAGGGCGTTCCCATGGCGTGAGAAATCCTTCTCGAGCGAGTCGAACGCGCCATCGAATTCCCCTAAGCGGACCTGCACGGATGCCATATCCCCTTCTTGCCAGTACTCGCACCAACCATACCCCGTCGTGCTGGCGAATTTTCGGGGGTGCTTTGATCCTTCCTGGCAGAGCGTCAAGATCTTCCGCCAGTAGGCCTTTTCCCCGGACTGAAGATACGCCGCGCGCAGCTCTGCGAGCCTGTCCTGGCTCATGCCGAAGAGTTCTTCTGCCTTCATATACTCTTGGATCGCTTCGCTGTCCCGCCCTGTCCGCTCATAATCCATGGCGGTGTTGTAGTGCGCCCAGGGACTTTCCGTCGCGAATTCACGGGGTTTTTCGGCTTCTTCGGCCATATCATAGCGGTGGGCTAAGTACAGTGCCCACCCCCCAAAGTCCACCGTAAATTCCGAAAACGGATCAAGCTCCTGGGCCCGTTTTACCTCTGCAATTGCGTCATTTGTGCGCCCCATCGCGACCAGGTAATGCGAATACAATACATGCGCGGGCGAATAACTAGGATTCAGCTCAATCGCACGCTTGAACTCCCGTTCGGCTGCGGCCCAATTCCAATTGAGAAGCATTTCCACGACGGCCAGCGACGTATGCGCCTCCGCCAAGCTCTCGTCCAGTTGCAATGCCTTTTGTGCGGTATCTCTTGCGTTCGGCATGATGTCTTTCGTTGAGGGATCTCCTGGGAAAAGGTCCCCTGCCCATCCCCAGATGGAATAGCAATCGGCGAGGCCGGCGTAGGCGAGCGGGTCAAGTGGTGCAGATTCGATCGCTTGACGAAAATATTGCATCGAAATCTCTAATCCCTCGCGGGTTTCTTTGTTGCACAGATAGCGCGCCCTCAAGTAATCATCGTGGGCTCTCGGATTAACCGGTCGAGCGTTGCCCAAAAGCTTTTGCTCTTCTGGAGTCAACTTGACTTGAATCTCGCTAGCGACCGCGTGCGCTACTTCGGATTGCAACTTAAGAATATCGCCGATTTCGCTCTCATAGCTTTCCGCCCAAAGATGCTTTTCGGGGGAAGCCTGAAGAAGATTTGCCGTAATCCGCACGTGATTTCCCGACCGCAACACCGTTCCCTCGATGAGCGCATCGACATTCAATTCCCGCGCGATCTCCGGTAGAGATTTCTTGGTGTCCTTGTATTGCGTAACAGATGTTCTTGAAATCACTCGCAGTGCGCTAATCTTCCCAAGATCAGTGGTCAATGCCTCAGTCATGCCGTCTGCGAAATAGTCCTGATCCCGATCGCCTGAGAGATTCACCAATGGAAGAACGGCGAGAGACTGAATGCGGGGTGGGCCGGGCCGCCCGAATAGGCGTTCGCGCACGGTAATGAAGCTTAGCCCCGTGATCAAAGTAACAGCGATTATTAGGGCTGATGCCAATACCTTCGCACGGCTTCTTCGGTGGACGCGCCGGGCCAGCTGAGTCTCAGCCGAGGCCGCTTCGGAAGGCGAAGCGTCGGCAGGTATGACATTCGACTGGGCTAACGTTGAGGGCTGCGTTTCGACCGGAGCAACCAAGCGATACCCGCGACGCGGCACAGTTTCAATGAAGCGTGGATTTTCGGCTAAATCGCCAAGCGCCTCCCTAAGCCGATTGATTGCAGTGTTTAGTCCATGGTCGAAGTCAACAAAGGTTTCTGTCGGCCACAGACGCTGGAGTAGCGCCTCGCGAGTTACCAACTCGCCTGGCCGTTCGAGCAGCATTGCCAAAACTTGGAACGGCTGGCCGTGAAGCTTAATTTTCACGCCGCTCTTGCGGAGTTCACCAGCAGCGAGGTCTGCCTCAAAGACGCCAAATCTTACAATTCGGTTCCGCGCGCTGGCTTCGAAGGTCATGGCGAGTGCTTCTTGCCGCAAAGTGTATCACCGCCATCAAGGCGAAGCGAGCGTTAGACTTGCAAGTAATCTTGAGAACTACTTAACTTTCAGTAGTTTGCGCGTCTAGAAAGATTTGAGTTGGCGTGCATTGAGGTACACGCGAGTTTCCCAGATTCTCCATGCGTCCCACGGCACAAAGGTCGGAGATGGCCGGCGACCAAAGGAGAAGAACAATGGAAAGAAATCGAAGAATGGCAGGAATAGCAGTGTTGCTGACGGCCCTATTCACGAGCCTCATCTTTGTTGGAGGAGCACGAGCTCAGGGTCAGTCGCCCGCGTATGCAGGGCAGTTCACTTTGACGTCTCAAATCCACTGGGGCAGGACGGTCCTGCAGCCCGGCAAGTACACGATTACCATCGAGTCTAAAAAGAGTCCGGTAATTGCCTTGATCCGCAACGCTGATGGCGATGCGGTAACCTATGTCGTCAGCGGGAGCATTAGCAGGAACACAAACGGTTTGGATGCTCTGCTTATCAAAGAAAGAAATGGACAACTCATTGTTCATTCCTTCGCCGTCGCGGACATGCGAATGAGTTTGATCTATGACCCTACGCTAGCGCGGGAAAAGGTTCAGGAGGCGCGGCTCAGCCAGACGGTGCCGGTGATTTGGGCCAAGAAGTAGCAGCGTCTCGAAGAGACATATCGGGAGGCGGGCTCGCGCAACGCAAGATGACGACGGTTCATCCCCGATCGTCACCCGCCTCCCAACATCCCCGATAGAAAGCCTGCAGCAAGGCCCGGCGTTTTTTGTTCAGCCCGTAACGTTCGTGTCAACGCAAAGTAGAAATGTCCGGTTTTTCGCCAGATAGAAATGTCCGCTTCCATGATTTTCTCCAAGGGTGATCGGGAGGTGGGCTGTCTTTGCTTTTGATCGTGGTTAGGGGTTTTGGTTTTCGATCGGCAAGGCCTGGAGGCCGTAGGCCGGAAGGACTTGCCGATCGCGGGCTCGGAATAGGAATATCGAACCAGCGGCAGCCTGCACCGATCAGCAATCCCAGCGTAGACCCTGTTGACTCGCTTTCGCACGACGACCTAATATGGCCGCTCGGGTGCATAAGCCAAATCCTGGCGCACGATGCTGAAATGGAAATTTATAATCCCGACTTAGGCACTTCCTCCGTGACGATTGGTTTTGGAGCCAAACCCAAATTCCTATTCTTATTTGAGTGGTTCGCAGTCCTCATGGGTTTGGCCAGCGCGATGGCCGCATTGGCAGTGGCCGGGCTTTCCTTCGGATGCTACGGCGCGGCCATGTTCCTCGGAAGGGTTCGTCCGTTACGCGACGCGTGTGAATATCTCTCCCGGGCGTACGAACGGATCCTCGACCGGCTCGGCCAAAAAGTTCTGCGGGACTCCCGAGACACCCCTGCGTTACGACTGATGGTCTCTCTTAGCCTTACCGCCGTGCCAATTTTCGTGATTCAACTCGTTCTAGGGAAACCTCGGCTGCTGCTGGCGATTGCTTTCTACCTTTCTCTTTACGGTCTCAAGTTCCAGCGGTTTGTGAGGATGTTCAGCGCCAGCCACTTGGAGGCACACCGGCCTCAGGGCTTCTTTTCGGAGAAATGCGATAAAGTCTTCGGCCGTTACCTCGAATTCTTCTTGGAGTACTTGTATGGGAACATTCCGGAACTAGGTCGCACGGCTCATGTGTGTCTCCACCATAGAGAGAACAGCGGACCCGACGACACCCGTAACACGATGGGCTATGATCGAACTAGCCGACTCGATTTCCTGTGGTATCTCTCAGACAACATCTGGACGGTCTTGGGGCTCGCGCCCTACGCCTACTTTAAAGCGAGAGGCGATGAAAAGAACCGAAGACGCATGTTATGGGGAATGGCGCGCTACTATGCTTACTTCGGAGCTGTTTTTATTTACGATTGGAGAATTGGCACGATGTTCGTGTTGGTTCCTCTTCTATGCATGAATTTCATCAACGCGATCACCGCATGGGTCCAGCACGCTTTCTGTAACCCTGAACGTCCTGAAGATTATTTCGCTAATTCCGTGACCCTTGTCGATGAGGTGAACTTCATGAACGAAGGATACCACCTCTGCCATCACCACCGAGCTAGCCTTCACTGGACCGAGATGCCAGTCCATTTCGAGCGCATTCGCGACAGGATGAGAGAGGCTGGCTCGTTGGTCTTCCGGGACTTCGATTTCATGAGGCTTTTCCTCGAGTTGACCCTCCTTCGCAGAATGGATGTGCTTGCCGAGAAACTTGTCCCCTGGGAGCCCATGAATCATGAGCAGAGACTGGGTTTGCTGAAGGCTAGGACCAGCCTCAGACTCCCTGATTAATGCGAAATCGCAGTCCAATCTTGTGAGTTCCTGCTAAGTCGGTTCACCGGACAACTGAAGCTGCCCAAAAACCCTCCCTGCCCAGAATCCCTATCTCGTGGCCTTGCAGAATCATTGAGTTTTCGCTTCCCGAAAGTGCGTCTTGCTCGCCTCAAAAGGAACTGTTGCTGGGCGGTATAACGAGATGTCATCTCTAATGCTTTACTCCACAATATCGGGCGCTCATCGCACGTTTTCGCTTGTTCTTGATCAGTCGGCTAGGACCCAGACGGGGCTTTCACGACGCTGGTCAGACGGTTCGCGACTGAGGCCACGCTTGGGGACACCCCGATGTCGCGACGTTAGCGCTGATGTGTGCGGGTCTCCGTCGGCTGAAGTCGGAACTTCCGTTGCGACGTCCCCCGGGGTCCGAAAACATGTGTTTGTGGCGGGGAAACTAAGCACTTTGAGGTGCGGCGGGTCAATTACTTGCAAGCCGAATTGCACGAACGTTACTGGGCAGCCGACAAACGGCAGATCTGGGCGCTGCGGATGCCCAGCCGATAGCACTACGATTGCGGTTGGAATATGTGAGGCCGCCGGAGTAGGGTCGGGGGCAGCGAGGGCGGGAGCGCACGATGCGCGAGATATATGTCCGACTCGGGAATTACGGTTGATTGGGCGGACGCTCTGAATAAACAGGTCGAGGTCGTGGTACGCTCGATGTAAGGCGAGCGCGATTCGATGAGGAAGCTACTCCTGTTTTTGTCCACGATTCTAACGACCGGTCTATTCCTTTCGCATTTGGACACGCTTCCCGCTCAATCGCTCACGCGTGACGGTTGCCCTCGTCCGCAAGAAGGCACCATCGTCGAAGAGCCAACCGATTTGCGGAGCCAGAACGGTGTCCTCAAAGTTGATCTGACGATACGTAACTCCGCCGACTCCGGCGGCCGAATCCGTTACTGCTATGTATCATCCGACGGCAGCGAATCGCCCAATTTGCGAGTGGCTCCCGGCGATCTTCTAATTCTGAAATTGAAAAACGATCTGAAGGATCTCGCCACTAAGCCGCCCGCAATTGATATTGATCATTCTCAGATGAAATCGGAGAGCGGCTCGGACCCCTGCGCAAGCGGTTTGATGACTTCAACCTCAACGAACCTTCATTTCCACGGCTTCGCGATTCCGCCAGTTTGCCACCAGGACGATGTGCTGAAGACATCCATCGGCCCCAACGATCCGCCATTTGAGTATCGATTCCGCATCCCTGCCGACCAGCCGCCCGGGTTGTATTGGTATCATCCGCATATCCACGGGTTCACGAAGGCACAGGTACTCGGTGGCGCATCAGGTGCGATCATTGTTGAGGGAATCGAGCGCGCGAACAAGGCGGTGGCAGGATTGCCCGAACGAGTCCTGATTATCCGCGATCAGGATTTGGTGAACCCGAATTCGCCTCCCTCGAAATCTGAACCCGTATTGCCGCACATGCTCTACGATCGCGATGGAGACGCCGCCAACACAGGCACGGGATTTGGAAAGCCGGCGAAGGATCTCTCGATCAATTTTGTGCCTGTCCCATACCCCAACTACCTTCCTGCTGTAATTGAGATGAAACCTGAGGAGCGGCAATTGTGGCGAGTGTCAAACTCGTCGGGCATCACGTATCTCAATTTGCAAGTCTTGTTCAACCGAGTGCCGCAACAACTCGGCCTTGTGGCTCTTGATGGCGTACCTCTGAATGAGAGCGGAACACTAGGGGACTTTATAGACTGGCAGACGCATCTCGGCGTACCGCCCGGTGCGCGCGTGGAATTCATTGTGAAAGGGCCGCCCGTCGGTGTCAGCGGACTTCTCGTGACCCGAAGCGTAGATACGGGTGCGGGCGGCGAAAATGATCCGAATCGCGCGCTTGCAACGATTACAGCGAAGCAGGGTGCGCCGGAACCGCATTCGAGGCTCGCCGCGTCTCCGACTCCGCTTCCGCTGTCTCAGATCCCATGGCTGGGGAATGTAACCCCTGTGCGCACCCGGCGCCTCTATTTTTCGGAGAAGCTGCTCGAACCAAACAATCCCAACAGCGCGACAGATTTTTTCATCACGTTGGACGGACAGAAGCCCGCGGCGTTCGATCCAAGATCGATCACTCCAAATATCGTCGTGAAGCAGGGAACGGTGGAAGATTGGATCATCGAGAATCGATCGAACGAACTGCACGCATTCCACATTCATCAGTTACATTTCTTACTTCTTGATTATCTCGGTAAATCAGTGAACGAGCCGTTCCTCAGGGACACGGTGAACGTGCCTTATTACAACGGCAAAACTCTAGTGTATCCGAGCATCAGGTTGCGGATGGATTTTCGCGATCCGAATACGATCGGAACTTTTGTCTATCACTGTCATCTGTTAGAGCACGAAGACGCGGGAATGATGGGATTAGTACGTGTAGTACCAGCTGATGCCTCTCGATCGGATGCCGCGTCTGCGTCCACGACCTCACCTGGGACGCTTTCCTTGAAAAACGGAAAACACTGAATTTCAGTGCGCGGAATCCTTTCAGTTTCATCGAATTACGGGGTCATTGTTGTGAATCTTCTCTGCCTTCCCAAGAGGCGATTGAGTTCGTGTCCCGCGGATTCGATCAAATGGATTCCCTCGAAATCTATTTCTCTCTCTAAAAGACCCGGATGTTCTGCCCTGTGGATTTCGTAAATCTTTTATCCAGCTTACATACAAATTCAACCAGAAATTAGCGTTATACTTCGCGCCTTAGTTTTTCCACGTTGCAGTTTTGCGAAGTTCCAGTTTCGAAAAGGAGGAAGGGGAATGTCCTATAAACGCGTCGTGTCCGGCGCCAGGTGTTGTCTGCGCGCTGGCCTTGCGACTCTTGCACTTTTTCAGTTCACGATCGGAGCAAATTTGGCGAATGCGTCTCCCAGCTCCAACTCACCCGACGACAACACGCGTACTCCGATCAAACACGTGATTGTGATCATTGGCGAGAACCGCAGCTTCGATCATGTGTTTGCCACGTACGTACCCAAAAACGGACAGAAAGTTTGGAACCTGCTTTCGGAAGGGATCGTCAAGGCCGACGGCACACCTGGTCCGAATTTCGATAAGGCACAGCAGCTCTCAGCGACGGACACTGCCCCTGATGCATTCCTGCTGAGCCCACCCAAGCAGGAGTTTCCGAACAACCAACTGCCTTCACCGCTCGTCGGCGGTCCCAGTGGCGCGGACGGCTATTTTTCCGGCTCGAATCCCTGTGGAACCACTCCAGCGATTTCTGCGCTCCAATGTGCGCAGGAGTCGGAAACTGGATTGCCGGACCTTGCTTATTATCAAGATCTGATCAGTGGCGGCACTGGACAAACGAAATACACTCCGGATGTGCGAATTACAAATGTCAATTCGCTGCCCGCAGGTCCGTTTCAAATCACCAACGGAAGCACCTTTGTCTACAACGACTATGCAGCGAGCCCTGTCCATCGGTTCTACCAAATGTGGCAGCAGTTGAATTGCAGTTTGGAACATGCAAGCAATTACGATCCATCGGGTTGTAACGCCAAGTTGTTCTCTTGGGTTGAGGTGACCGTTGGAGCGGGCACGAATGGCGCAACGCAAGCACCACTCTGCTCCGCTGATGATGACGCGCTACCTTGCTTCACCACGAATTACTTGCCTAACGTCCCCAAAGCAGACACCACCGATGAAGGCTCAACCTCCCTTGCCTTCTACAACGTTCAGCAGGGGGATGTGCCATATTTCAAGAGCCTCGCGGATAGTTACGCGATGAGCGATAACTTCCACCAATCGTTCACCGGGGGCACCGGCATGAATCACGTCATGTTCGCTCACGGTGACGCGATCTGGTTCAGCGATGCGAATGGGAATCCCACCGACCCACCGAACAACGACGTGGTGTACACCGCTCCCTACGACGGCGGTCCCAATCCAGACGAAGGGACTGTCAATGAGATCGAGAATCCTAATCCCGCGCCAGGCACGAACAATTGGTATACCGAGGACGGTTACGGCAACAGCTACAACGCTGGCTATCCACCGCCCTATACAGCTTCCCCGGTTTCTGGCGGCGGTTCCTACAGCAATTGTTCTGATCCCGGCCAACCCGGCGTCGGCCCGCTCTTGGCCTACCTAAAATCCATCCACATCGATCCCCGATGTGAACCAGGCCACTACTACCTGTTGAACAATTACAACCCCGGCTGGTTCGGCAACGGCAAGAATGCCTATATTGACCAGAATCCGGCCAACACGCCGTTTACGATTCCGCCCTCCTCGACGCCCAGCATCGGGGACGACCTGAACGCTCACCATATTTCGTGGAAGTATTATGGCGATCAGTGGAACAACTACGTCGACGACCCGTACCAGCTAAACTATGGAACCAACGGGCCCGATGCCGATGAGTACTGCAACATTTGCAACCCGTTTCAGTACGACACATCCATTATGTCGCACCCGGATCAGGTAGCAGCGCACCTTCAGGACTCCGTGAATCTCTATAGTGACATCCAGAACGGCACGCTTCCTGCGGTTTCCATCGTCAAGCCGAGCGGGTATGTGGACGGACATCCATCCTCGTCAAAGCTCGATCTGTTCGAGGGCTTCACGCAAAAGATCGTGCAGATGGTCCAAAACTCTCCGTACTGGAAAGACACGGCGATCTTCATCACCTTCGACGAGGGCGGCGGTTACTATGATTCCGGTTACGTTCAGCCGCTTGATTTCTTCGGCGATGGGACGCGAATTCCGTTGATTGTCGTGTCTCAGTATACGAATGCTGGACAAATCTCGCATGAATATGCAGATCACGTTTCTATCCTGAAGTTCATCGAGAGGAACTGGTCTATTGGTCCGGTGACGCATCGGAGCCGTGACAATTTCCCGAATCCGGTCACTAATGGCCACAACCCATACGTCCCGCTCAATACTCCGGCAATAAGTGACCTCTTTGACCTATTCGACTTTGGTCACCGGGGTCACTAAGTTGAGGAAGGACGTCAACGCCCTGCTGCTCGCGGCGTTTTGAGAAGGCCGCGAGAAAAGCTGGAAACAAGAACTCATTAAAATGAAAAGGCCCCGCGATATTGTCGCGGGGCCTTTTCTTTGATGATTGCTCATTGACTTCCGGACTCATTCTTGACGACTTGCTGAGAGATTGGAACGTCGGGATCAATGTCTTTCCACAGCGCGGAGAAATCCTGGTACGACGTGCGCGCTTTCCCCGCATCGCCGTCAAGGCGGGTCGTCCCAAAGTTCCGGTTTGATTTGCTGCAACGCGACTTCCGTAGTTCAGGAAACAGCTGATTTTTGGATGGTAACTGCTGCTCCAGTCCGCCGTGTTTGCAAAGCCTGCCCAGAAACCCTTCTCAGAGGCGCCCTCTAAATGTGAGATTTGATGCGCCCCATTTCTGCAAATTACTTTGACCAGAAACAGATATTTTTGGGCCGTGCGCGAGGGACTTAAAATCCCGGGGAGCATCTCCGCAACTTTCCGTACCGATGCGCACGAATGCGGAAACCGCCTCTATTGACGCGGGTTAGGTTAATTCATTCCCGCGCTCTCCCGCACGAGTCCGCATCGAAATACAAAACCAAGTGACACCACAACTGACACCACAACTGACACCGATGTCGGCACTAGTCGGCATTGTTGGTGGGCACAAAATTGGGTGCTGCGCGGTCTCGCAGCGTGTCTGGATCATCTGCGCGAATCTGCCCACGCCCCAGCTCAGAGGTCACGCGCCGCAAATCTCGACTTCAGAAGTCGAATGCCTCGCTTGGTCAGACGACCACAATCTACTCGGGTCGAGTCAACATTGTTATGGGATCAAGTGAGTTCTCGGCCGTGATGGCAGCTTCGTCTTATTTCGCCGTTATCAGTGTGCTCGTTGTGGCTATGCACTGCCAATTGGTGTTGAGCTTAATCCAAGTGTCGACGAAGCGTTCGCGGTGTACGTATCGTTTCCCCTTCTCCGTGCCCTTTATTCGAAGCACCCCGACGACTACGGCGGCATTTTCGTAGACTTGTATACTGCTTTGCTCGGTTACCGCTTCAGATGGCTGATAGTCAGGCGACTTAATACTCGCGAGGAATTCGCCCTTGGAGGAAACGCTTCCGTCGATATCGACGGACAAAAATGTGTTTGCCAACAGCGCGCTCAACGCTTTGGTGTCTTTTGTTTCCAAAGTGCGATTCCACAAATTTTCAAGCGCAATAACGCGCGCACCCTCATCGCTCACGCTGTTTTGTGTCGCCGCTGGCGACGCGACACTGAACAGCAATATCGCGGCAGACAGAAAAATCCTCCTCATGGTTTTACCTCCGGACAGTCCGTCGAGATTCCTCGGACAAGTCATAGCGTAAAACAGAAATACCGTCTCAAAAGCATTTCGGCGACTAGATTTCTGGCGGTGTACTAGCTGTACGACCGGCTACCAGGGGGCTTCCAATTGCTGGTATCGCGATGTGGAGGAATTGCGACTGCGTTTCCCGCGGATGACGGATCAGCAGCTTCTCAGCTATGAAATGCGCCGATAGCGACCCTCGGCCACGCGCTACGGGAAGCGTTCTTGATTCAAGTACGTGAAGCTCGCGCCGAATGGCGTCGGCGTAAGTCTGTCAGTGCAACCGGGGGTTGCCACTCAGTGTGAGTAACAATCCCCGGCCTTGTCCGCAGGGCGCGATGTTTAGGGAGTTAGACGCCTCCGGTCTCCGATAAATTTCTAATAGAAAAGGGCGGGGCCGACGTCCGGCGAGTATCCGGCGCAGCTATACACCTCCTGAGAAAAGAACGTCAAGCCCCAATTGGGCACAGTCTTCGGAGTCGGCTGCTGACGTTCACGGGCACGCTATCTCAGCTTCTTGGAGTGAGGCGGAATTCCACGTCGGTGGGCGCTACTGCAGTTTGGCGTATTCCGCCTTGGCTTGCTGAAGGATGGGAATGTCGGGGTCGGCGTCTTTCCAGAGCGTGAAGAAATCATTGTAGGCGGTCTTCGCTTTAACGGTGTCGCCGGAGAGAGCGTAGGAGCGGGCGAGGCCGAGATGAGCGAGTGCGCCCAGTGGGAAGTTTAATGCGATTCCACGGTGGTCGAGAAACTTCTGAAACTCAGTGGCCGCGGCGGTTCCATTGTGAGCCATCAGCTGAGCTTGGCCACGAATGTAAACTGGATACATCGTTCCCACCTGTAATGGTGGCGGCTCGCCTAGCTCGTACGGTGCAGCCGCTTCGAGAAGCACCGTAACTTGACTGGAATTGTTGGCATTCAGTTCCATGGCTGCCTCGATGGTCGGCAGCCAGTAGACCTTCAGCACCGTGTACGACGGGTAGCTCTTTTCCAATTCTTCCACGATGGCCTTAGAGCGAGCGACTTCACCAATTCGCGCCAGCGTCAGGGCCGCAAACACTTTCACGTCCCGGCCCGAAGAAAGCGCCAGTGCTGCTCCAGCACCTTGCTTCGCGGCTGCCGTGTTACCGAACTCCGCTTCCCGCAAAGCAGCATTCGCTTGCCACAGCGCGGCAGTTTCTTTCGAGTCGTTGCGGACTGCCGAATCCACCGCACGCCGCGAAAAGTCTCGTGCTTTCACTAGCCTTCCGTAATACGCCTCAGTGTCGGATTGGAACGAGAGCAGGAGGTCTTCGTCCCCCGGTTTACCTGCGGCCCATGCCACTTGCCGCTCCATCTCTGCGTCGTCGCCTTTCAGAAACGACATCAGATAGATCATCCAATGTAAGTATTCACTGTCGAGCTTGCGCTCCTGAGCCTGCTCAATCGCTTTATTCGCGTCGTCCAATCGGTTGAGAGCGAGAAAATCGCCTGCGAGGTTGCTATATGCAACTATAGCGTTCGGTTCCAATCGCATCGCATCTTGAGTTTCAGCCACAGCTTTGTCGTACTGCCCAAGGACGTGATACATATCCCCCAAGTTGCCGGGAGGCACAACATCTTGCGGATAGCTTTTGGCCCAAAGTTCGTAGACTTGAATCGCTTGGTCTAACTCCCCCGTGACGACGGTGTAGTAGAAAGAAGCGATACGATATTTTTCGTGTTCACTGACGCGGTCGCGCAGGGAGTAAGCCTTCTTGATATTCTCCGCAGAAAGGCTGGGTTGTCCGAGATTACTGTAGGAGACCGCTAAACCGGCGTAGGCTGCTGCGAAGTCCGGGTCGAGTTCGAGCGCGCGTTTGAAAAACGGAATCGCCGCGGCGGCTCCTCTTGTGCGCTGGGTTGTTATACCCATGCTGAATGCCTTCAGGGCCTCAAGCGATGTCGTCGTGGCCTCGACCGGAACATCGAACCTCTGAATCGAGGCGAGCGATTCGCCAAGTTTGCTCCGCAGGCTCGACGCTGCCTTACTCAATGCCTTCAGAACGTCCTGCTTCGTCGCTGCCTCTTCCTGTTCCTCGGCCAGCGTATCCCCACTGCTGCAACCAACCGCATCTATACCAACCACGTACTGGCCGCCCAAATTGGAAATGGAACCCAAGAGAATCGCCTTGCTGCCTGTCCGCACGCAGAGTTCTCTGGCTACGTCGCGAGTGACGCGCTCACTCGACGGACGCCCCATCAGGCGAAGGGTCTCCTCGACCTTGCGTTCGGATAAAATATTGAGGAAGGGCGATTGCCCAAGCTGAACAGCTAGCGCCTGCTTCAGAGCGCCGTCGAACACGGGGTCGCCGGTGGAATTCTCGAAATCCGCTATCACCACAGTGTCTCGCTCCGTAAGCACCGCGGGCTTCGCTCGGCCTTTGAACCACCAAAATCCAGCCACCGCGAGTACAAGGATGACGAAGGCTGTCACCATCCCAACGATCCAGCTGCGGCGGGACGGCGCAGGACCGGCGGTCGTCGTTGACGACTGCCCGGCCGGAGCAGTTTGCGTGCCGGATGGATGCTCTGCGCTCGGAGCGGCAACGGGTGAGGAAGGCGAAAGCGGTGGGACGTTCGCGACGGGGAGAGCGGTTGCGGATGCGGAGTCCGAAACCGCGACGGATGTGGAGCCCGATCTCCCGGATTCGGCTTCGCGCTTCAGCCGCTTCAGGTCGGTGCGCATATCCGCGGCGTGTTGATAGCGCATCTCCCGGTCTTTTTCGAGCGCCTTGTTGATAATTCTCTCGAACTCCGCTGGGACATCCGGGTTCAGCCTCACCGGCGAGGCGGCGGGACGATTCATGATGGCTTCAAAGATCACACCAGTGGATTCGCCGCGAAAGGGCGGCGAACCGGTGGCCAGTTCGTAAAGCACGACGCCGAAACTGAACAGGTCGCTGCGCGCGTCGAGTTCCTTCGCCCGCACTTGCTCGGGCGACATGTAGGCAACGGTGCCGATTGTGCTGCCGGGACTCGTGAGGTGCTCGGGCGCAATTGCATCGGCGGTCGCCTGCGATTCGGACGCGGATGCCACGGTCGCCGAGGCCAACGTCTTTGCCAGGCCAAAATCGAGAATCTTGGCGTGCCCTCGCTTCGTTATAAATATATTCGCGGGCTTGATATCCCGATGAACGATGCCATTCGTGTGCGCTGCATCGAGTGCATCCGCAATCTCAATCGAGAGGTCTAGCGCTTCGTCAAGAGGGAGCGGTTTGCCGGAAATTCGGTGTTTGAGCGTCTGGCCGTCCAAGAACTGCATCACGATGAAGGGTTGGCCCTTTTCCTCGCCAATTTCGTGAATCGTGCAGATGTTCGGATGATCGAGAGCGGAAGCTGCCTGGGCTTCTCGGCGGAATCGTTCTAGGGACTGGTGATCTTTGGCCAGTTCATCGGGCAGGAATTTCAGAGCAACAAATCGATGGAGCGACGTGTCCTCTGCCTTGTAAACGACACCCATCCCGCCGCCGCCCAACTTTTCGATGATGCGGTAGTGGGAAATCGTTCGGCCGGAGAGTGGAGAAGAGTCGGGCATTGGCGCGAATAATATGCTGCGCCCAAGGGCAAGTCAACGCGCGTCGGTCAGTCCCAATGGGTTCCGTTTGACTTGCTGCGAAGCGACCCCGATACTCCAAGAATCATCTGATTTGTGGACAGCGAATTTGCTCGTCTAAGCCGCGTTGGTTGCAGCGCCAATCTATCTGCGATTCGCGAGGGTTTTATGGACGAGGCTCCGGGACATGCCTAGTGTTTCGGCAATCTCTCGAATGGTGCGGCCCTGAGCGCTCAGTCGCCCGGGAATGACGGCAACTACGATAGCACGCGGATTTCACAATATTTTCCCCTTCGCGCGACATCTGGAAAGTTTAGCGCTCATGCTGCGAGGTCCATAATTTCCTGCGGTGCCGCCCGATAGTTTCTTAAGGCTTTGCGATCACGATAGGCTGCGGATCGGATTCGCGACGATAAAACACGCGAGGGCGTTGCGTTTCGCGATCGTCTGGCGAGACGCCACGCGCTTGTGCGCGTCGCACGATCGAAATCTCACGGCCTAGCGCGGCCATGCGCTTCATGCCATCCATCTGCAGTTCCGGTAGTCGGACCGTGGTGTAGTCGAGCCATTCGCGCAGCAGAATTTGACCGTCTTTTGGCGCGTCATCCGCTTTGCCCTGCTTCAATCCCTCTTCCACCAGGGCATAGGTGAGCAATCCGTGCTTGTATCTCGAAAGTTCTAGTGCGGCCTCATCTCCCTGCGCTGCGGCGAGAATGTACATCCCTTTTTCGTACGCCAACTGCGCCAAGCCTTGTGAATTCATCGGACCCTGGCGCGGATCGTCGGATTCAAGCGTCTTGCCGGACTGGCAGGCATCAATCACTAGCACGATGTACTTGGCGTCAATTTTCTCGGCAATCGCGCCAAATTCGATGTCATTGATCGCTCCCGGGATGGTGTCGTTGTCAGCGCCTGGAGCGGCGGGTCCAACGGACTCGGGCTCAAAATCCTGGGCAATCAGATAGAAGCGCTTGCTCTCTTTTCCCGGAGCAGAGCCATGCCCGGCGAAATAAATGAACACGGCGTCTTCCGGCTGCGCGGGCTCGATCTTCGCGAGATCTTTGGGCTCGCCCGGCTGGAGCGAACCTATTTCTGTTCCCGCCAGACGTTTTAATGCCGAGAGAATATTTTGTTTCGTCGCATTGGCATCCGTGAGACGGACGATGCGCGACTGATCGAACTGAGCAAGCTTGGCCTGATCGTCTCTCAGTGTATCGGCGAAATCGTCCGCGTCGTTGACCGCGAATTTCAACTTCGGCCTCGCGTTCGCGTATTCGTTGATGCCTATTGCCAGGATGTAGGCCACACTCTTGCGACTGGGCGCGTTTGCGCCAGTGACCGTGAGGTTCACGTCAGTGCTTTTTATATTGGATTTCGAGAAGGCGTAGGCGGTGAAACGGTTCTCCCCCGCGACCACGGCGACATCTTCAGCAACCAGTGGCGCTTTGCCGTTCTTGTCGAGATCGACATCGCCGCGCCAAATTTTGACGAGCGAACCGTTCCGAAACAAACGCACATCGCGCACCCCCGAGCCCGCGCTCGGATGCTTCTTGTCTGCCGGCGCCTCATTTAAATTGACGGTCAGTGAGATCCTTCGATCCGATACTGGCTCGGTAATCTGCGGTTGCGTCAATGAGATCGCAACCTGCGGCTGACGGCGATCGATGTCTTCGATATTGGCAGTCGCACTTGGATGTTTGCCTTCGAGAATTTCGCCCATGAGTCCGGGATGATAGAAGTCGCGGAAAAAGACTTCGGCTGGAACAACATCAAACGTGTTGTTATTGAATCTCCAAAGCACCTGCTGCCAAGCAGCGGGGGAGCCATCGAATAAACCGTCTGGCGCGACAACTAGCCAGTCATCTCCTCGCCCAATGGAAATTAGTTCGGCTAGTGATTCGCCCGTCTTTGCGTTCCACAGGCGCGCGCTGCCATCTAAGCTTCCTGAAGCGAGCGTGCGCCCGTCGGGGCTAAACGCGACAGCGTCGACCCCATTAGCATGGCCCGTCAGAGCGCGAAGTGCCCGCCCGCTCGCGACGTCCCACAACCTGACCCCACTGTCGTCACTCTCCCCCGAGGCGAGCGTCCGACCGTCAGGGCTGAACGCGACGGCGTCGACGATGCTGGTGTAACCGACCAGGGTGTGAAGTTCCCGCCCGGTCTCGACGTCCCAAAGCTTGACCGTCCTGTCCCTACTTCCTGAGGCGAGTGTGCTCCGGTCAGGGCTAAACGCGACGGTAACGACCTCATAGCTGTGTCCCTCCAGTGTGCGGAGTTCCCGCCCGGTTGCAACTTCCCACAACTTGATGAAACCGTCCCAACTTCCGGAGGCGAGCATGCGCCCGTCAGGGTTGAACGCAAGAGAAACGATCCCGTCGGTGTGACCGGTCAAGCTTCGAAGTTCCTCCCCGCTCGCCGCATCCCACAGCTTGATCGTACCGTCCACGTCCCCTCTTCCGGAAGCGACCGTGCTCCCGTCTGGGCTGAACGCGATACAAGCGATCCCAGAATCGTGACCGGTCAGGGTGCGGAGTTGCCGCCCGCTCGCGACGTCCCAGAGTTTGGCCGAGCCATCGTCACTCCCTGAGGCGAGCGTCCGACCGTCGGGGCTGAACGCGACTGAAGAAAAGGCGAGTCGGGTGTCGCCCGCCAGCGTGCGGAGTTCCTGTCCAGTCGCAACGTCCCACAACTTGGCTGTGCCGTTCCGATTTCCGGACGCCAGCGTGCGCCCGTTAGCACTGAACGCCAGCGAAATGACCCCGTCAGTGCGGCCATCCAGGATGCGGATTTCGCGCCCGGTCGCGACGTCCCAAAGCTTGACCGTGTTGTCGAAGCTTCCCGAGGCGAGCGTCCGCCCATCGCGGCTGAACGCGACAGAACCGACGTCGAAGATGTGTCCCGCCAGCGTGCGGAGTTCGCGCCCGCTCGCCACATCCCACAGTTTCGCGGTCTTATCCCAACTTCCGGATGCCAGAGTGCGCCCATCCGGGCTGAAAGCAACGGATGAGACCTCGCCTGTGTGGCCCACCAGAGTTGTTAGTTCCCGCCCAGTTTCGACGTCCCACAGCTTGGCTGTGGCACCCTCGCTCCCTGATGCGAGCATGCGCCCGTCCGGGCTGAAGCCAACAGAAGTGATCCGGTCAGTGGGACCGACAAGGGTGCGAAGTTCGCGCCCGCTCGCCAAGTCCCACAGCTTGATCGTTTTATCTCCGCTTCCTGAGGCGAGCGTGCGCCCGTCTGGGCTGAAGACAACGGAAGAAACCCACAGAGCATGGCCAGCCAGCGTGCGGAGCTCCTGTGCGGTCGCGACGTCCCACAGTTTGATCGTGCTGTCGAAGCTTCCCGAGGCGAGTGTGCGCCCGTCTGGGCTGAAAGCAACAGACTTTACGCCGCTATTATGGCCGGCAAAAGTGCGGATTTCTCGTCCGGTTGCAATGTCCCACAGCTTGGCCGTGTTATCCCCACTTCCCGAAGCGAGAGTGTGTCCGTCAGGGCTGAAGGCAATCGAGTCGACGTATTTGGCGTGGCCAGTCAATGTGCGGATTTCTCGCCCGGTTGCAACGTCCCACAGCCTGACCGTGCAGTCGTCGCTTCCCGATGCAAGCGTGCGCCCGTCCGGGCTGAATGCCACAGACTCGACGAATTTGGTGTGGCCCGTCTGGACGACGAGCTCGGGTTTCGCGTGTTGATCCGACGGCGCAGCGACGTTACTAAAAGAAGATTGGACAAGCGTACTGATCGCGCTGAGGACGAAGGCCGCACAAAGGATTGATGGACGCATACTGGTTTCGCGATAACAATGCCGCCAAATGATGTGTATTTAGATATCGTAGATTCGAAATTCCGTGCTCTGACCGCAAATGGGCGCCGACGCTGACAAGTGGTAACACACAGTCCTTCGAAAAAACTCCCCGCCGAAGACGTTGCCCGCAAGAGGCCTGCGCGCCGCGAATAGACTCGACAATATGCGGTAACCCTCATGCTCCGTAAAACGAGGATTGCCAAGCGAGGATTGCGGAATGTTGATCCAGGAAATCTCCTGAAGAAAAGCGGTCAGGTGATGGAGCAGTTGCACGCGTGGCTGGAGGTGCAGTTCGCGGAAAAGAAGACGGAGCCGAACTGGGGCCTGGGCAAGGCGATCACTGCTGCGGCACTGGAAAGGACTGACCGCTTTCCTGCGGCATGCGGGAGCGCCGCTTGATAACAACATCTGCGAGCAGGCTCTGAAACGTGCTGTGCTTCATCGAAAAAACGCACAGTTTTACAAGACTCTGAACGGCGCTCAGGCGAGCGACCTGTTCATGAGCCTGATCCACACCTGTCGGCTGTGCGATGTCAACTCGTTCGACTACATGACCGAGCTGCAGCGGCATGCCGGTGAACTCGCCGCAAACCCTGTTCAGTGGATGCCCTGGAACTATCGCGATAGACTGGACTCGGTGAATGGCCAAAAGCATTAGTCTTCAGCCATACCAACTCATAGCGCGAAAATGGCCGTAAAACGCATCTCCGATGCCGATTGAAAACAGAATCAGAAAGCACCCGATGCGTGTTTGCTGGTGAATGCCAATGCCTCCTGAATTGATAACAGTTGACGGCAAAGTTGTCGCCGTCCGATTGGCAGGGCACGAGCTCTTCAGTTTGATCGGCCAAGGAGGCGGAACTGACATCAACACTTGGCGAGTAAATACAGATGGCACGAACCTGAAGCAGCTCTCGAAGGGACAACGTGATTTCCCTTCTGAATGTTCTCTCGACTCGAAGTGGGCGTACTACATTAACCAAAGCGCCAGTCGCGTCGAACGCGTGCCGATAGATGGAGGGACACCGGAGACCGTGCCCGGAACGCCGGTCGCCCATTCCATCACCGCGGGTTTCTGCCTTGATTTTTCGCCGGATGGCAAGTCGGTGTCTTTCCTCACTACCACCGTCGAAACAAATGCCGTGAATAAGATCGCAGTGGTTCCACTCGACGCCGGACCGCAGCCGCAGGTTCGCTTGGTCGATCCTCATCCTGCCATTTCGGATGCCCCGAGATTTACGCCCGACGGGAAAACCTTCGTATATCCGATCACCAAGGACGGGGGTGGATAACCTGTGGTTCCAGCCGCTGGACGGTTCCCGTGGGCGTCAGATCACTCATTTCATGACGGATAGGATCATGGGGTTTCGGTGGTCGCCCCATGGCAAGACTCTCGCCGTACTCGGCCGGCGCATCGAAACCGACGTTGTGCTCCTGCGGGAGTCGAGCGCGAAGACGCAGTAAAGCATCCGGCGAACCGGCTAGGTGGGACGGGCTTTTTCACGCTCTGGAAAGACGCCGATCCCGACATTCCCATCCTTCAGCGAGCCAAAGCTGAATACGCCAAGCTACAGTAATTTCGTCGCTGAATTGCGACGCTAGCTTGACGACAAAAAAAACGCCCACACTGCCGAGTCGAAGACACGCTCTTGAAACCTGTATCCACTCCCACGCCTCAAGATGAGACCTTATTTGATCCGATTGGGCTAAGCTTATGGCGTGACTGACTGCGGACTGCATTCTAACTGGAGTCCTTGATGATTGCACGAATCTGGCATGGCATGGTGCCAACAGCGAAGTCCAGCGAGTACCTGAGACTGATGCGTACCGTCGCAATCCCGGATTATAAATCTGTCGCGGGCAATCGTGGGGCGTTCGCACTTCACCGAATTGAGGGCGAGAATGCTCACTTCATCATGCTTACGTTCTGGGAGTCTCGCGAAGCGATCACACAATTCGCTGGCGAAAACATCGAACTTGCGAAGTACTATGATTTCGACTCAGATTGCAGTCGGAGGTCAAGAAATGCCGATCGAATATATTGCTAGTGACGAAATGCCAAAGACGACGCGAAAGAGCAAGATTGAAAAATCCCCTGACTGGACCGAGTTGATTAAGGCGCTAGGTCAAGGGTTTCCCACTGGCAAAACCATAAAACTTACGTTTTCTGACGCGACACGAAAACTGTTTAAGAATGACGACAAGCGAGTTGCACAGGCATTCGTTCTGCGACTTCGCCGTGATTATTCAGACCGCTACAAAGTCCGGTTGATTGAAGGTCAGGTTTACATTTCAAAGTTAGAGAAAAAGTAGATGAGCCAAAAATCAGCCAAGTAAACGTCGGTGACCGAGCATTCAAAGAAATCAAACAGTGATTCAGCGCAGCCGTCGCGCGGAAGTACGGACTCGCAAATTTGAGAGGGAAGCATAATGGCTGACAAACAGTTCGTAGTGAATTTTACTTTTGAGGATCGCAAAGAAGGATCTACAGGGCGCACCATCCGCGTTGCAGCGTCCGGTTTGGGCGTTGCGTTGGCTCGCGCCACTCGCGAGTTCCTTTCATCGCTAGACCGCAAGCAACGATTCGATGCGAATAAGAGCGGACTTACCGCAGTAATTACCCGCGTCGAGGAAACCGTCGAGGAACAGAAGTCGGCAAAAGCAGTCGCCGGTAGTTCGAGCGAGTCAGCGTAGCCAAGCGCGTCTTTTAATAAGAGAGGATCGATCGAATGGCGAAACTGTGTTGGTTCAGCCTGAAATGGAGAGAGGGCGCTCTCCGTTAGTGAGTATTCCGCCCTTCGGGCGGGGATTTTGAAGGCATCGATACGACTAGCAGGCTATCCCTCAGCATGGTTGCGTCCCCCGCAGAGCCCCGCTTCCATTTCGCCCGGCAAGATCATTGTAGCTCCACCTGATGCCGTGATTGTAGAGTTCGCCAACCCGAAGTTCACCGCGGGTAATCAATCGGTGGTAGACTGCGTGCCCAGACACCTACCCGAGTTTAAGCCGGAAAAATAAAGGAGAATCAAAAATGAGCAAGTTCGGAAAGTATTTTCTTCTCGTAACAGGTTTCGCGCTCCTTGCAACTTTTGCCCGCATTCCAAGGGCCATGATCAACGTTCATGCCAACGATCGCGTCTGTA
>Ga0302324_100003710_pt1 | contig 34413 bp, 19 predicted proteins | sample Palsa_T0_1_FD_201949 | JGI IMG/M metagenome (GOLD analysis project Ga0302324, IMG submission 201949) | Peat permafrost microbial communities from Stordalen Mire near Abisko, Sweden - Palsa_T0_1 | ecosystem: Environmental > Terrestrial > Soil > Palsa > Peat permafrost | place: Sweden: Abisko...
GTTCTGTCGATAAACAGGCGTGCCCGCGGGCTGGGCCGCCATCGGCTCCAGGGCTTGCTCAAACCATTGCTGCCGGCGATGGGCCAGCGCATTGCCCTGCTTGTCCCAAGGTAGCGATAGACACCCTCGAGCCGATACCGAGCCCAGCGAATCCAGGTCCAACAGCCGCAAGTTCCATTGCGGATACTCTTTCGCCAGGCTGCCGATTAAGCCGGCAATCCCGGCGTGCGCTGCCTGGATAGGATCACCCTCCACCACTCCCTGGGTCCTGATCGTGACCATGGTCCATTGCAGTTTCTTGTTCCCATAGCCCAACTGCAGCAGCGCTTTGATGATGCGGAAAACCGCCAACACTCCTTTTTCCTGCTCAGCGATGATCCCGGAGGAACTTGACTCCGGCGCGATCCAAAGCAACTGATCAAACCCACCATCGCCCAGTTTGCCGGCCAGCAGGGCGACGCTGGAAAACCATTCTGACCCCAGATGCTGCGCGCTCGGGTAGCAGGTCCGCACCCAATCCAGGCCAGCCTCATCGCCCCCCAACAGAAGCACCCGAATCGACTCCGCAACAGCGTTCTCTTTACCGGCTTCCAGATGCACCGGCTTCCACACCGGAACCAACGACTGCAAACCCGCCTTAAACTCTTTCTCCACCATCGCCGCCCGGGGCTCTTTGTTCGTGATTCTTAACGCGCCCTCCACCCAGTAACGTTCCCTGGCAAACGGGTAAGTCGGGGCGGAGATTCGCTGCGGAACATCCGCGCCGTAGAGTAAGTGCCAGTCGATCTTCGCTCCGGACACCCACAGCTCTGCCAGCTTCGAAAGATCTTTTTGTTCGATGAGAAGCTCGACTTGTTTCGGAGCCATTTGGGATTTAGCATCCCCGTTCCTGATGCTGCTGGCGTAGCTTTCGCCCGGATTCTCGCCGCCGGCAAGAATCTGCCCCAGTTTCTGTCTCAACTCGTCTGTGCTTGAAACCACCAGAGCAAGTCGCTCCGCCATCTCGTCTCTGCCTACCTGCAGCGTATAGGCCAGGTCCTGCAGCGCAACTCCTCCCTTTTCGAGATACGCATGCATGGATTGCGCATAAGCCTGCAGCCGATCTTCGTTTTTCGCCGACAGCACGATCAGCTGTGGGCCCGGCGCCAGCGCGTGACGCTTCGCAGGGACATACTCTTCGAGTACGATATGGGCATTGGCTCCCCCAAAACCAAAAGAACTCACACCCGCGCGCAGAGGCAGAGCCGCCCCATCCTCGCCTCGCGCAGCTTCCCAGGCCGTGAGCTTGTCTGCGATATAAAACGGAGTTCCCTTAAGATTGATGTAGGGATTGATCTCTTCAAAGTGGATGTTGGCCGGAATCTGCTTGTGTTTGATGGCGAGCAGCACCTTGAGCACGCTGGCAATGCCGGCGGCCGTCTCCAGGTGGCCGATATTCGTCTTCACCGAACTCAAACCGCAGTGGGGGATGCTCGCAGGGGCCCTATTGTGCCGCTTATACAATTCAGAAAACGCCTTACTCAAACCCTGAATCTCAATTGGATCTCCCAGGCTGGTTCCGGTTCCGTGGCATTCAATGTATCCAACAGTCGCAGGATCGATGTGCGCCTTCTCATAGGCCTCGATCAACAGAGAAGATTGCGCGGAGGAGCTCGGCGCCGTCAGCGTTGGCACTCGGCCGCCATGATTTTCCGCCGTCGCTTTGACGACCGCGTATATGTGATCTCCGTCCGCCTCAGCATCTGCTAAGCGTTTGAGAAAGATCGCTCCCGCACCTTCTCCCCGCACGTAGCCATTCGCCCGCTTATCGAAGGTCTTGCATCGTCCATCACTGCTCAACATTCCAGCCATAGCAAAGGAGATATAGGCCGCGGGACTCATCATTACCTGTACGCCGCCCACAATCGCCATATCCGAACTGCCCGTGTGGATCGACTCGATGGCCCGGTGCAGCGCCACCAGGGAGCTCGAACAAGCCGTGTCGATAGGTGCGCTGGGCCCGCGCAGGTTGAGCAGGAAGGAAACTCGATTGGCTAACACGGAGTGGGAGTTGCCCGAAACCGTATACGCGTCCAGGACCGTGTCCAGACTGCTCAATATATCGATGTACTCATTGGAGGCGACGCCGACAAATAATCCGGTTCTGGTGCCGGAAAGATCGGAGACCTTGTGCCCGGAATCCTCAATCGCTTTCCATACCTGCTCCAGGAAGATCCGCTGCTGCGGATCCATCATCCGCGCTTCTCTGGGCGTGATGGAAAAGAACAGCGGATCGAACTTGTCGATCTCCTTCATGAACCCGCCCCACTTGGAGTTCGACTTATTCGCCTCTTTGAGGGGATCGCCATAGAAGTCTTCCCAGCGCCAGCGATCCGGCGGGATGACTGTGGTCATATTCTTCGAGTTTTTCAGGTTTTCCCAGAATTCTTCCAGGTCCTCCGATTGCGGCATCACGCCGCTCATACCCACGATCGCGATCGGCGTGTTGATAAAACGATCTTCCGCAGAATAGTCCTTGCCCGAAGATGCAGAAACGTTGGTGCTGGTTTCCAATGAGGCGGGTGGGTGGCTCTCACCATGCGCCCTGTTCGCCGCCGGCGGAGCGGGGGCGGCGGCGGTGCTCCGATAGAACTGAACGATTTCCTTTTTCCGCTCCACCGAAAGATGAGTTGCAATCTCAGCGATCGAATAATAGTCGAAGAACAGGACGGGGGTTATGTCCAGCTGATACTTCTGATTGATCGCGTTTGCAAAGCCGGTCAGGCTGCCGGAGTCGAAGCCCAGGTCCAGCAGCACCTTGTCGGGTAATACATCGTCGGCCTCGACCTGCAGAAGTTGCATGGCGATTTGCGTCAAGTCGCGTTGCAGCAGCAAAAGAGTGTCTTCCTCTGTGCCGATGAAGGTCGCGTTGTTTCGCTCCGGGACTGGATCGGAAGGATTGTTATCGAGCGCGGTCTTAGCCGGCAATGAAGCCGGCTCCGGGGCAGCAGTGTCGATCCAGTAGCGTTCCCTGGCAAAGGGGTACGCCGGCAGCGGCATTGTCCTGGAAGCTGGAGCAAAGAGCGCTCCAAAGTCGAGGGAATAACCTTGAATGTAGAGGTCGGCAATGGTTGCCAGGTGTTCCATATACTCAGCAGCCTGGGTGGTCCTGGTGCATTGTTGAATGCAATAATTACCGAACTTCTTGAGCGATGCCTGCTCTCGCACCTGGCCTTCTTGAATCTTTGCTGTATAGATTCCACTCGCCGCGCCGGTTTCAAGCCATTGGTCGAGAAAGCCAATCAATTCCGCTTGAGTCCGAGCCAGACAAGAGAGGCGATGCGTAAGATGCATACGGCCCACAACCAAAGTGAAACTTAGATCGTTCATCGACAGTCCAGGCGTAAGCCGCACCTGTACCAACAGATTGCGCGCTTGTTGCTTCAACTGTTCCGGGGATCGTGCCGAGAGCACGACCATATAACCGGGCGAGTCCAAAGCCGTGGGCTCGATCGCAGGCGCCTCTTCAATGACCATATGCGCATTGGTGCCGCTGAACCCAAAGGAGCTGACGGCCCCGCGTCGTCTTTGATTGTCTTCCACCCTCCATTCCTCTAATTGGGTGTTGACGTAGAACGGACTGGAGTCGAAGTCGATCGCGGGATTGCCTGTCTGAAAATGGAGCGAAGGCGGGATCTGTTGATGTTTCAAGGAAAGCAATAGTTTGATAACGCCACTCACGCCCGCGGCCGTGGCGCCATGACCTATATTCGTTTTAACCGACCCAATCGCGCAGAATTGCCTCTTATCGGTGTATTCACGGAAGGCGCGGCTGATCGCTCCGTATTCGATCGAGTCGCCGACGATCGTTCCGGTGCCATGCGCTTCAACCACCTGAATCGTCTCCGGGTTGATATGAAAACGCTCATAGACCGAACGCTCGAGTCGTTCTTGCGCCCGGGCGTTGGGCGCGATCAGACCGTTTGATTTACCGTTTTGATTGATGCCGCTTCCGGCAATGACTCCATGGATATGATCTCCATCCTGCAGAGCATCCTGCAAGCGCTTGAGCACCAGTACGGCGACGCCCTCACCAGGCACAAAGCCATTGGCTCTCGAGTCGAAGCTATAACATTGCCCGTCGGGAGAAAGCATACCGCCACGATTGGCGACCTGGTGGAAGCCGGGAGTCGCCTCTACATAGACTCCGCCCGCGATGGCCATCTCCGTTTCTCGCGACCATAGCCCCTGGCAAGCCAAATGGATGGCCACCAGGCTACTGGAGCAAGCGGTGTCGATCGCGATTGCCGGGCCCTGCAAATTCAGATAGTAGGCGATCCGGGCGGGAGCAACGGATTGCGAATTACCCCACCATGCCTGCGGCGGGGGCCCTTCCGGGAAAAGACGGTCATAGTTGGAGCTTCCACAGCCAACATAAACGCCGCATTGCTTTTCATGCACCCTCGCGCCGGCATATCCCGCATCCTCGAGCGCCTTCCAGCACTCCTCCAGAAACAGCCGCTGCTGAGGATCCATGTAGATGGCTTCGAGGGGAGAGATGCTGAAAAATGAAGGATCAAATCGATCTACGGAGTCAATGAAACTACCACGGTCGCAATACGCGCCACCCGCGAATTGCGACATAACGCAATCCTTCGGACTCCAACGGGAAACCCTGGTGACCAGGTCCTTTCCGTCTTTGAGGTTCAGCCAAAACTCGTCCAGAGATTCTGATCCCGCAAAGCGTCCGCTCATGCCGACAATGGCGATAGGGTCCATACTCGTGCTGCGCCCGTTGCTCTCTTGAGAGCCATGGAATGGGGTATCCGCCGCTGCAGGTAAATCGCTTACCAGGAACCGATGGGTGGAACTTATGGCAACGTCCATGGGCGTCTTGAGGTTCAGCTCTCGCCGGGCGTCCTGGACCTGCGATGTTTGCGCCATTAGCGTTTCTGGCCAGTTGCTCTGAATGTATTCTGTGAGTTGGTCGACCGTGCTGTATTCAAATAGCTTGGCTGCCTGGAGCTCAATCTGCAGCGTCTCATTGATGGTGTTCACGAAACTGACGCCGGTGATGGAATCTACACCGTAGTCTGCGAATGGCACATCTTTACGAATGATGGCGGCGTCCAATTTCAGCGCCTCTGCCAACTTATCCGTAATAGTCTGTTGTATGTGGGCGTTCCTCAACGGTGGCGTCAGCCCCCCTAAGGGCGGATGACCGTTGGTTGCATGTCCCGCCTTTAACTCAATCCCTTTAGCGGCAACGTAAGGTTCAATCTTCCTCGTGGCATGTTGCTGGCCGGCGGCGGTTTCGCTTTTGAGCGTTTTGATTAAGATCATCTGCGGCACTTGGGAGCTGAGCAACGCCTGGAGTGACTCCATGCCCTCTTGCGGCTCGATGGAACCGATCCCCATCCGCTCCATGATTTTGCGATGGAATTCATCAGCCGCCACACCCACGCCGCCCCAGTAACCCCAGTTCATGACCTTTACCGGATAGGCACGCTGCTGCTGCAGCTGGTGCGCAAAGCTGTCTTTGAACGTACAGCCGGCGGAATAATTGGACTGACCGGGGGATTTGAAAAAGGAAACAATGGAGGAGAAGAAGAGCATAAAATCCAGCTCTTGGCTGCCAAATACTCGATCCATGTTCACGCTGATATCCACTTTGGCCGAGAAACCGGCCCTGAATCCTGATTCGTCCATCCCCGCAATACTCTGATCATGCAGAACGATGGCTGAGTGAACGACTCCATGAATGGCAGGGTAGATCTTGAGCACCGTCTCACATGCCTGCTGCAACGCAGACAGGTCCGTCGCATCGGCCGATATATATACAGGAGCACGGCCCAGACTGGTCAACGAATCAATCTTTTTCTCCATCGCAGCGTCATATTTGCGCCGGCCAATCCACACTACGTTGGCCTGGTAGTGCTGCATCATGAAGCGAGTCCACACTTCCCCTATGCCACCCCCGCCTCCGACAACCACGTACACTCCGTTCTGTCGATAAACAGGCGTGCCCGCGGGCTGGGCCGCCATCGGCTCCAGGGCTTGCTCAAACCATTGCTGCCGGCGATGGGCCAGCGCATTGCCCTGCTTGTCCCAAGGTAGCGATAGACACCCTTGAGCCGATACTGAGCCCAGCGAATCCAGGTCCAACAGCCGCAAATCCCATCGCGGATACTCTTTCGCCAGGCTGCCGAGCAAGCCGGCAATCCCGGCGTGCGCCGCTTGGATCCAATCACCCTCCACCACTCCCTGGGTCCTGATCGTGACCATGGTCCATTGCAGTTTCTTGTTCCCATAGCCCAACTGCAGCAGCGCCTTGATGATGCGGAAAACCGCCAACACTCCTTCTTCCTGCGCAGCGATGATCCCGGAGGAACTTGACTCCGGCGCGATCCAAAGCAACTGATCAAACCCACCATCGCCCAGTTTGCCGGCCAGCAGGGCGACGCTGGGAAACCATTCTGACCCCAGATGCTGCGCGCTCGGATAGCAGGTCCGCACCCAATCCAGGCCAGCCTCATCGCCCCCCAACAGAAGCACCCGGATCGACTCCGCAACAGCGTTCTCTTTACCGGCTTCCAGATGCACTGGCTTCCACACCGGAACCAACGCCTGCAAACCCGCCTTGAACTCTTTCTCCACCATCGCCGCCTGGGGTTGAACCGCACTGCGATGGACCGGCCTGGAGACAAAGTCCTTGATGCGCACCAGAACTCTTCCGCTTTTGTCTAAGAGGTGAAAATGCACCTTAAGATGACTCTGGTTATCCAGCGGGTTAGCGAGCGCCCAGGTGGCATATCCGTAATGTAGATCCTTGAGAGAATCGAATATCTGAATCTCACCTGCGGAATACGGGATGCTCAAAGGTATGTCCAGTTCGTTCTTTTTCATCAGCCCGATCGCCGTATGCAAAGAACCATCCATCAAAGCGGGATGCAGCCAGAACTGGCTTGACTCTTCTTTCAGATGTTCGGGTAATTTGAGGATCGCGAGTGACTCGGACGCATTGGCGAAAATTCCTTCGACGATTTGAAAGCTTTTTCCCAATTTCAGACCTGAACCCGCCAAGAGCGGATAAAGGTCCTTGCCGGACATGACCTGTTCAACGCAACGCTCTTGAATCGCGGCGATATCCAGCACTTCGGGGGTTAGGGCGTCTGACGAATAGACGATTTTTCCTGTGCAGTAGAGGATCGGGTTTTCTTTGCCGGCACTTTTTACCGAGAACTTGATCTCGTTCTTCACCGGCGTTAGCGATAGCTCTACCTCTTCCGCCTGGCTACCCACGATGAGAGGCCTCTCCCAGGTAACCGACCGAATCATCCGCACGTGAGAATTCCCGGATAATTCGCCCGCCGCCTTGGCCATCTCCAGATAAGCAACGCCCGGCAGGATTTTCTGCCCGTCGACCACGTGGTCCGCGAAATAGAATTCTTCTCCGGTAAAGCGGGAGGAAAACTTCTGTTCTTCGAGCGTCGAGACATTACGATGAACCAGAGGATGAAGGGCTGCCGTTTTGTTCAGGTCGTGATCATGCCGCGCTTCTGTAGATTTTGCCGTTGTGTTGGGAATCCAATAACGTTCCCTGGCAAACGGGTAAGTAGGGACGGAGATACGCTGCGGAACATCCGCGCCGTAGAGTAAGCGCCAGTCGATCTTCGCTCCAGACACCCACAGCTCTGCCAGCCTGGGCAAATCTCTCTGTTCGATCAGGCCATCGACCGCTTGGGATTTACCGTCGCTGTTCCGGATGTTGTCACGGTAGCTTTCGCCCGGATTCTCGCCGCCCGCAAGAATCTGCCCCAATTTCTGTCTCAACTCGTCTGTGCTTGAAACCACCAGGGCGAGTCGCTCTGCCATCTCGTCTCTGCCTACCTGCAGCGTATAGGCGAAATCCTGCAATGCAACTCCACCCTTTTCGAGATACGCGTGCATGGATTGCACATACTCCTGCAGCCGATCTTCATTTTTCGCTGACAGCACGATCAGCTGTGGGCCCATCTCCAGCGCCAGCACGGGACGCTTCGCAGGGACATACTCTTCGAGCACGATATGGGCATTGGCTCCCCCAAAACCAAAAGAACTCACACCCGCACGGCGAGGCAGAGCCGCTCCATCCTCGCCCCGCGCAGCTTCCCAGGCCGTGAGCTTGTCTGCGATATAAAACGGCGTTCCCTTGAGATTGATGTACGGATTGATCTCTTCAAAGTGGATATTGGCCGGAATCTGCTTGTGCTTGATGGCAAGCAACACCTTGAGCATGCTGGCAATGCCGGCGGCCGTCTCCAGATGGCCGATATTCGTCTTCACCGAACTCAAACCGCAGTGGGGGATGCTCGCGGGGGCCCTATTGTGCCGCTTATACAATTCAGAAAACGCCTTGCTCAGCCCCTGAATCTCGATCGGATCTCCCAGGCTGGTTCCGGTGCCGTGGCATTCAATGTATCCAACGGTCGCAGGATCGATGTGTGCCTTCTCATAGGCCTCGATCAACAGAGAAGATTGTGCAGCTGAGTTTGGCGCCGTCAGGGTGGTGACCCGCCCGCCATGATTTTCGGCCGTCGCTTTGATGACCGCGTATATGTGATCTCCGTCCGCCTCGGCGTCTGTTAAACGTTTGAGGAAAATCGCGCCCGCGCCTTCTCCCCGCACGTAGCCATTCGCCCGTTTATCGAAGGTCTTGCATTGTCCATCACTGCTCAACATTCCAGCCATGGCAAAGGAGATATAGGCCGCCGGACTCATCATTACCTGTACGCCGCCCACAATCGCCATATCCGAACTGCCCGTGTGGATCGACTCGATGGCCCGGTGCAGCGCCACCAGGGAACTCGAACAAGCCGTGTCGATAGGTGCGCTGGGCCCGCGCAGGTTGAGCAGGAAGGAAACTCGATTGGCTAACACGGAGTGGGAGTTGCCCGAGGCCGTATACCCATCCAGCACCGAGTGGGCACTATTCATTACGTCGATGTAGTCATTGGTAGCGACGCCCACAAATAATCCGGTTCTGGTGCCCGAAAGATCGGAGACCTTGTGCCCGGAATCCTCAATCGCTCTCCACACTTGCTCCAGGAAGATCCGCTGCTGCGGGTCCATCACCTGCGCTTCTCTGGGCGAGATGGAAAAGAACAAGGGATCGAACTTGTCGATCTCCTTCATGAACCCGCCCCACTTGGAGTTCGACTTATTCGCCTCTTTGAGGGGATCGCCATAATAGTCTTCCCAGCGCCAGCGATCCGGCGGGATGACCGTAGTCATGTCTTTCGAGTTTTTCAGGTTTTCCCAGAATTCTTCCAGGTCCTCCGATTGCGGCATCACCCCGCTCATGCCCACGATCGCGATCGGCGTGTTGATAAAACGACGTTCGGGAGAATAGTCATGGCCTGAGGAGAGAGACATAGCTTCCCCGTCGAGCACCGTAGGGTCCCAGCCTTTGCCGGGGCGCCCCCCTGGTTGCGTCTCTGTCTGGCGCTTGGCTTCGGGCAACGGGGTGGTGATGCTGGTAACCTTCGCGCCACCACCATAGAATTGGCGAATCTCGCTTTGCCGCTCCTCAGAAAGGTACTTCGCAATCTCGCCTATGGACGGATAATCGAAGAAGAGAACGGGGGTTATATCCAACTGATATTTATCATTGATGGCGTTGGCAAAGGTCGTCAGACCGATTGAGTCGAAGCCCAGATCCAGCAGTATCTTATCGGCCGACATCTCCCCGGCGGCGAGTTTCAGGAATTCCACCACCATTTGTGATAGGTCGCTCTGCAGCCGGGCGAGATAGTCTCCGCCGCCTTGCTCAGGAACCGGTGTGGCCACCGCTTGATCGAGAGGCGTAGGCGGAGCAGGCGCCTCCTTCTTCTTTCTCAGGCCCCACGCGATCTCTACTTTGTCCTGCACGCCCTCCAATACCGCAAACTGCGATCGTTTTGAGGCTAGGCCATCGACGAATGCTTCCAACCCCGTTCGGGTGCTTAAGGGCTTGATCCCCAGAGTCTTTTTAAAGTAGAGCTCTGTCTGTTCATCGAGCTTCATTCCGCCTTCAGCCCATAACGACCAATTGATACTCAGCGTCTTGCCCGACCTCGCTCCTTTGGCTCGCAAAAGCTCGCGCTCGGCTGCAACCGAGTCCATGAAGTGATTCGCGAAACAATAATCACATTGCCCGGCATTCCCGGCGACCGCCGCCAACGAGGAAAAGGCAACAAAGAAATCAAGCGCCTCGTTCTTGGTAACTTCATCCAGATGAAGCGTTCCATAAATTTTAGGATCGAAGACAGCGCTCATCTCTTCCGCTGTCTTATTCCTGAGGAGCGAGTCCCTTAGAACGCCGGCGGCATGAATGATTCCATGGATCTCTCCAAAACGAGCCTTGCTCTGCTTGATCAGCGTAGCGACTTCTTCAAGCTTCGAGACATCCGTTCGAAGGTAGAGGACTTCCGCACCCAAGGCTCTGAGCTCCTCTAACTTTGCCTCCTGTTCCACCGACAGCTTGGATCGGCCGGTAAGCACCAGCCTCGCCTTGAACTCTTTAGCCAGGTACTGGGCAAAGATGAGCCCCAGGCCGCCCATCCCTCCTGTAATCAGATAAGAACCGTTTTGCCTTAAGCCTATTCCTTCAGGAGCCGCCACACCCGCAGCTAGCCCAAGGTTGCAAGCCTTGAGCTTCTTGATAAAGCGATCTTGTCCCTGGTAGCGAACGGCTGTGGCATCTTGCGTGCGGGCCTGCAATTCGGCCGAAACCGCGTCGAGGATCTGGTCACAGCCGACACCCTCCTGCCGCACCTCGAGCGTTTTTGAGAGCAGCTTGGGGTGCTCCAGGTGTAGCGAGTTAACAAAGCCTCTCATCGCATCGTTGTGCGGTTGGGCCTCATCCTGAGTTCCGGAATAGAGATAGAGCAACTGCACTTTGCTTTCCAGTTTTTGCTTAATAAGCGCTTGGCAAACAAACAGGAAAGCGTAGACACCTCGCTCCAGAGATTCCCTGACACCCTTCTCGTTATGAAGATCAGTATGGGACGACGGCCAGGCAAAGCAGATGTTTTCTATCGGGCATTGCTTTTCCATCAGGACTTCAAAGAGCCGGGTGAAGTCTTCTCTTCTTTGCGGATTGACTTGGTAGGACTGTTTTCCCAGATCCTGGAAGCTTTCTCCGGGCCGCACCAGAATGATCTGATCAGAGTCTATTCCCGCATTTCGTAGCCGTTCCTGATACAGTTCCCGCAAGGTTTCTTCGGTATCGAACAGCACCAGGGATCGTGGGGTAGTTTGCGTCTGTATCCCCGCAGCCAGGGGAGCCTTCTCCCATTCATACTCATAGTAGAGCCTGGAGAAGCCATCCGCATCCGCGGTTGGTGCCGGTTTATCGTGGAGATCGCGTAGAGGTACCCCGATCGATTCGCGAATTTTTACCAGAATCTTTCCCGTTTCGTCCAGAATGCACACATTGCTTTTCAGCACTCGTGCGCTTTCCCGCTTCCCTTTCTTATCCTCTTTCACCGCGGTGACATAGCTGAAGCAGTTGGATACAAGAGGAAACAGAATTTCGACTTCGCCAATGGAAAACGGCACGAACATCTCTCCCACGGTTTCGCCCAGCTGTGCGCCCATGCCGGCCTGCAAAGAACCATCGACCAGGGAGGGGTGCAAGACCATGCTCTCGAGCTCTCCCTGACGGAACTCCGGTAGCTTGAGAACTCCCAGCGTCTCACTGTCATTCTTGTAGACGTCCTGGAGCACCTGAAAACTGGGGCCCAGATTCAAGCCGAATTGCTTAAAGAGCGGATAAGCGCTCTTGCCGTCGATAACCTTTACGCACCTCGCGCGGACACTCTCCAGGTCAATGTATTCCGGCTCCGCAGCCGCTTCCTGCTGCGTTGTAAAGAGCAGGGATCCCTGGGAATGGAGTAGTTTGTTACCTTTTGCGTCGTTGCTGAATACTTCAAATTTAACCGTGGCTTGACTGGGCTTTAGTTCGATAAATACCTCTTTGGGTAAGGAGTTCTGAACCGCAATCGGGCTTACCCAAAGAATATTTCGTATCTTCTGTACTCTTCGGCCGGCGGCAATTTCCCCCGCTTTCCGCGCGAACTCGAGGTAGGCCACACCGGGCAGCGTAGGGACATTTGCCACCAGATGGTCGTAGATGAAGAAGTCCCGATCGTTGAACGTCTTCTTGAAGAGCTGGCGCTCGAAAGTCGATTCATTGGTATCGACCAACGGGTGAAGGACCGCCGCCCAATGGCTTATCGAAGAGTTCTGTGAGACCCAATGTCGCTTATCGGCGAACGGATAAGTCGGCAATGAAATTCTCTTTCCCCGGCCATGAGACCGAAATCCTTGCCAGTCCGCGAGCAGACCTTCGGCCCAAAGGCCGGCGATCCTGCGCGGATCCCGCCCCTGCGACAGCAGCCCGATGAATTCCTCTCTTTCTCTTCGGTTCAGTAATCGTGTGATGGCCTCGGCACTCTTCGCATGGCCGCTCGAGACATCCTCCGCCTTCCTCCCAGCCACGAAGCAGTCCAGCTTTTCACACAATTCTTCCGTCGTCCTGGCGACGATAGCCAAACGATGTTCGAAGGACTTGCGGCCGATTTGCAGGGTATAGGCAACATCCTCCAAATCCTTATGGTTCTGTTGCAGGAATCTCCGCAAGCGAGCTGCGGTCTCACGCAATTGATCCTCACTCCTGGCAGAAAGCGGAAAGATCATGTCGATCGCGGGGGCGGGCGCTACTTTGTTCTCGATAGGCTCAAAATTCTCAAGGATGATGTGTGCATTGGATCCGCCGGCGCCAAAAGAGCTGACCCCCGCCCGAAGGGGTAGCCGCACCCCATCCACTTCTTTGGCTTTCCACTGTTGCAAATGTTGGACGACGTAGAAGGGCGAGCTCTGAAAATCGATAAATCCATTCAGCTCGGCGGAATGCAACGAAGGCACGAGCTGACGATGCTGCATCTGCAGCAGTACCTTGGAAAGGCTGACCACCCCGGCCGCGGCTTCCAGGTGGCCTATATTGCTTTTGATCGAGCCGATGGCACAGGTTTGATTCTCGACATGATCCGCGCTGAACGCCTGCGTCAAGCCTGCGATTTCGAGCGGATCACCCAGTTCGGTGCCCGTGCCATGGGCCTCGATGTAGCCTATTGCCCCGGCCTCGATACCGGCCTTTTCCAACGCAGCCGCAATCAGGTTGGTTTGCGCTTTCGGGTTGGGAACGGTATATCCGCTGGTTCGCCCGCCATGGTTGAGAACGGCGCTCTGAATCACCCCGTACACGTGGTCGCCGTCCTCAAGCGCCTGAGCCAGCGGTTTAAGAACAAGCGCACCCACGCCCTCGCCCGCCACATAGCCGTTGGCATTCTTTCCGAAACTCCGGCAAACGCCGTCACTGGATAACGCACCGCCGGCTTGGTTAATATCCAGTTTGGTCTGATGAACGTCAAGGTTGACGCCGCCCACGATGGCGGCAGAACATTCTCCCGTCCGAATCGCTTCGCAGGCAAGATAGACCGCCGTCAAACTGGAGGAACACGCGGTATCGACCGTCATGCTAGGGCCAGAGAAATTCATCCAATAGGAAACCCGATTGGCGATGCTCCACAGGAAGGAATTGGGAACGACCTTGTTGCCGGCGTGCTTTTCCTCCAGGCCCAGCATTTGATACATTGCCCAGACGGCGCCGACAAACACGCCTACGCTACGCGAAGGATTGCTCTGTCCCATTGTCTCGGGGTAGTAACCTGCGTCCTCAACTGCTTCCCAGGCAACCTCCAGGAAAAGCCTCTCCTGAGGATCCAGCATTTCTGCTTCTCGGGGAGAAATGTTGAAGAATAGAGAATCGAACTTATCCACATCGTCGATGAAACCGCCGCGATACCTCTCGGCACTTCCATGCTGCAGACGCCGCTCATGACGGTCCGCCGGGATTTCCTCGATACAATCTTTGCCTTGCGCCAGGTTTTGCCACAGTTCCCCCATATCTCTTGCCTTTGGATAACGGCCGGCCATCCCTACGATCGCAATATCCTGCCCGTGACGTGGTTTCCGGTCGACGTTAGCTTCCTCAGGTTTAAGTTCTGGCGGCGTCTTGGTTACCGGAACCATTTCCGGCCGCGGCGAAGTTGCTGACGGGGCTGAAGCCGGGGCATGCCCAGCATCTATTTCCCCGGAGGAGGCGATGGTTGCCTGCCGGTGATATTCGATCAACTTGTAGTTCGCGTGGATCGACCCCAATTTCCAGGGTTTGCTACTCTCCATGAGAATCTCGGGAATGTTTACCTTTGCGTCGAATGCACGCGTTAGCCTGTCAATGACAGTGGCGATTTGGGCCGCCTTCAGCCCCACAGGGACCGCCAGGCGGACTAAGTCACTCAGGCAGGTTCGCTTTTCCATTCCCACACTGTGTGCAGCCGCGCGAATCCCGGTGTTCAGATACAGCCAGGCCAGGAAAGACGCTACCGGGAACGCGACGTCTTGAAACTCAGCCATCTGTATGACATCGATCACCACGCAGTGCCCACCGGCGGGCTTCAGGATGGGAACATTTTGATTGTTCAGCGCTCGCCAAATCTGGCCCACGCCTTCCACCCGGCGTGACACCTGGGCTTCGATCTGCTTTTGATTTTGTAACGAAAGCGCGATCATTCTCTTGTCGATCAAATCGATCCCCGCACCTTCTTCATAAACGAGTTCCTGGAGCCGCTGAAACAACCGGAGATCGTCCGTGGCGATGATTCCGCCCTTGTTCACACAAAAGTCCTTGGTCAAGCTGCCGATGACCGCGTCTGCGTGCGCGAAGATTTCGCGAACGATCGTCCATAGAGTCTTACCTGAACAATCCTTCTCCTGCTGCATGATGAACTGCGCGTTCTCAAGCACGCGCGTGCCATCCAGAACCAGGGGAATAGAGTATTCAGCAAGCAAGGCCTTCACATTTTTCAAATGCTGCAGTGAAACCGGGTACCCGCCGGCCGCATTGTTCCCTACCTCAATGAGGACAAATGAAATCGCGGCCGGATCGAGCGCCACCTGTTCTTTGAGCGCTTCCCAATTCATATTTCCCTTGTACGGCTCCTGCGAATCCAGCTGTAGAACCGCGGGATGAGGCAGCTCCTTAACCGTGAAGCCCTTGTCGATCTGATGGAAGATGGTGCTGGGAAACAGCAGGTTCTGGGGTACGATCCCTTTCTTGGGCCATGCTTTAAAGAAAATGCTCTCCGCCGCCTGGCCAGAGCTGGTCAGAACAGAGTGAGCGAAAGGAAACACCCCTCTCACCACCTCATCCACATTCACCGGCTGCTGGAGTTGCCCATGCAGATGCCGCATCTGCGCTTCGATCGATGGCATCGCCAGTTGCGCCCAGGAATCCGTCTTCAGATCCAACTCGACGTATTCGTGCGGGATGTTAAGTGGATTGAAGCCGAACTTTGCCAGGATGTGCGAGCGTTCCTCGGTTTCGCTTGCCCATCCCCCGCTGCTGGGCTGGGTGAATGGTAAGGCCGCGGGTGGAGGGAGCGCCGGCCCCGCTGCGGTTGGCGCCAAAGCCTTCGCCGGGGAATGGAGGGACGTGTCACTTTCGCCATTCGACCCCTGCATCCGATCGGGGTCCGCAATCATCATGATGATGTCGATCACATTGTCAGGATTGCCGCTGCCTACAGGGCGGCATAGGTAGATGCTTTTGTTTTCGGGCCGAAACTTATTCTTGAATTGAAGATTCCCTTCGTCATTGAAGATATTTTGCCCACGCAAGTCTTCCAGGATCTTGTCAATGCCGGCGTCTGCATTCGGTGAAGAAGTGAGCTTACATCCGTAGGTTCCGCCCAAGCTCAGCACATCGCATCCTTCTGCGGCTAGAACGTCAATGATCTGAACAATCGCGAACTCTAATCCTCCCCTGGGCATCTCCGGCAGATAAAACTCCAGATCCATCAGATATCCGTTTACCTCCGGCGCCATCGCGGTAATGAGGATTACATTCTGTAGAACCTGGTCAAGGTAGGTTATAAATAGACGGTGCTCAGGGCTCAACTTACCAGCAAGAATTTCCCGTTGTGCGTCATGAACCAGCGGGTTCACCATGCTCTTTGTCTCGCACCACTTATCGATGATGGCGGCGATACTCTTGTCAGTCTCTGGGCTCGATCCGCACCGATACTCTTGCGTTCTGCACTCACCCGATTTCTGGAACTTCGAGACTTGGTGACGCAAACGGCGCATGTCTCCGCCCTCAAGCGTGAACTCCTTGAGATGGGATATGCGCTGTAATGCGCCAAACGGCGTCGCCGAAAAGGCTACGCCGCCGATCGCCGGGATTTCGGCATCAGCGAGGGTGTTCAGCTCGAAATTGTTTGCCTCGCAATAGCGGAACATTTCCTCCATGAGGGCAGGAAAATATTCTTGCGGGCCGGTGTAGGCGTACACCAGGACGATGTTCTTACTCCGCCCATAATTGAAATAGCCCCGTCTTGCGCTGCCGATAAACAGGTTGGGAGCTATCCGTCTCGTCCCCCGGGATACAGACCCCTCAATCTTGTATTGGTTGAAGAGGCGTTGGACGAGCTCCGCACACTGAGGATTGGTGTAGGCCTCCTTCTCCAGAATACGAATTGGCGCTGCTTCCCGGGCAGTCGCGTCCGCCCGGCGAGCAGGGGGCGGTTCTACGGCTTCACTGCTTGCGACAGGATCGAGCCGATGACCATTGGTATTAGCACCAGGATGGACCTCCTGCAATTGCCTGGCGAACTTCCTGGACAAAGCCGGCTCATGTTGAGCAACAAAGTATTCTGCCAGATCATCAATGGTGAACTTCTCAAAGAGCAGACTCTTGGACAGAGTTCCGAAGTCGACTTCCAATTTCTTGATGATCTTTAGCACATAGAACGAATTAATCCCCAGTTCTCCAAAGGGAGCAGACGAATCGAAATCCCCGGTCAAGGAGTCGGAAGCCTCGGCAACGAGAGATTTGAGATAGGCCTCAGTTAAATCTCGTAGCTGTTCCTGGTAAATCATGGTTCCCCCCTGCTGCTACGCTGTGAACCGGCCTGCCGGCTTAGAAGCCAGCGCAAAATTTGAAGCCGTGATGATGGAAGGATCGAAGGCGCGGTTGGATAAACTCTGGTCTTTTTTCGTGCGCGCGCAAGCTTTTTCGAGGCCGTTTGCGTATTCATCTAAGGAGTAGGAACGCTGGACAAATCTCTGGGAAGTTGGAGGCGCGAGCAGGATTCGAACCTGCGTTAAGGGCTTTGCAGGCCCTCCCCTAGCCTCTCGGGTATCGCGCCCTCGCTGTCAGCTGGAAAACGTCACCCCTCTTTTTCCTGCTGAATTTGTTGCACCAGGCGCGCCAACACATTTCCCGGACCGGTTTCGCAAAAGTGAGTGACACCCTGGCTGATGAGAAAGCGTATGCTTTTGGTCCATTGGACTGAATGCGTCATCTGCTTGACAAGCAGTGACTTGACCGATTCTGACGGATTGTCGGTTGGGTACGGGCGCGCACTCACATTGGCAATGACGGGAATTTCGGGTGCAGCGAAAGACATCGGCGCCAGAAAGCCGGCTAATGCTTGCGCGGCCTCTGCCATATATCTCGAGTGAAAGGCGGCGCTCACCTGCAAAGGGATGAACATGCGTGCTCCCTCGCGTTCGAAGATAGGCCCTGCTCGCTTGATTTCTTCTACTGGGCCCGATACCACGGTTTGCGAGGGCGTATTGAAGTTAGCGACGTCGAGACTCCCTAGTCCATTATCATCAATCACCTTCGCGATCGTGCCGGCGCCCATGCCAATTACGGCTCCCATGCCTCCATTCTTGGCCTGCGACATCAACTCGCCACGCTTCTTCACCAACCGCAAACCGGTGAGAAAATCGAACACCCCCGCCGCAAGTAATGCGTTGTATTCGCCCAGGCTATGACCTGCCAGGTAGGCAGGACGCGTTCCCTGGCCGACGGCCTTGTAGTAATGCAGCGCATTGACCACATAAAGGCTTGGTTGAGTAAATTGCGTTTCTTTCAAGCGATTGTCCGGATCTTCCAGACATAGCTTGCGCAAGGAATAGCCGAGAATGGCGTCCACATCCTGCTCGACTGCGGCATACTCCCGCACTTCATCGAATAGGCCCTGCCCCATGCCACGTCTCTGTGAACCCTGACCAGGAAACAGCAAAGCAATCATCGAATTCTCCGCAATTCTTTGTTAGAGCGCTGATTGTGAAGCCCGCAACACTTCGGGGGCACATTGCTTTTCGCTCAGCATTGGAATCACCTGGCGAACGATCAGCTCCGGCGAACCAACCCCCACCTGCTCGGCGCAGATCGCCACCAGATATTCCGGTGTCGGCCGAAACTGCCAGAACTTCCAGCCCAGTGCATCGCCGGCATATTCGGAGTCAATCGCCATCTCTACCGTACGTTTATCGGGGTAGCGAAAGCTGAACTTATCAAGCGGCAACGACAAGCCCATGCCGCGCGCCTTGATGTAGGCTTCCTTCAACGTCCAATACTCGAAGAATCGATATTGCTGTTGATGGGCGGGCGCGGCTTTCAGTTCTGCAACTTCCTGAGCCGTGAAGTAGCGATCCGCGAGGTCAATCGATACTTCACGTCCACTGAGATTCTCGACATCCACACCGAGAGCGCGATGCCTGGTTACTCCCAGGACAATCAAACTGTGGCTGTGCGAAATATTGAACACCAGACATGCTTCCCTCCCTTGTGTATTGGCAATCTCGGGGCGCCCATAGGCATTGCTGGAAAACTCCCACTCCCTGGGAGGGATGGCTACGTAGCGTGACAACACCGTTCTCACCAGCGCCCGCGTAACCAGATAACGCCGTCGATCCCTGGCGAAATAGAACCTCGGTTCCTGCCGCCGCTCCTCTGCATTGAGCAGTTCCCTATAAGCAGATTGCAGTGGCTCTTCGCTTCGTTCATCGTAAAACGCCAGCCATACATGAATCTCTGTGGGCGAGAGGGGGACAACCGTCTCCCAGCGGTCTGCGGATGCGAAATCCACGACGTTAGTACTCATGAATGCACATCAGCCTCTTGGCGGCGATCCAAGTCTCTCTGGGATAGCCGAACGCATTGTTAATGTACGATATGCCGTCGATCCTCACTTTTTGATTCACGTGGCTGTGTCCGTAGACGTGAATGCTTGGGTTAAGCTTTCGCAATTGGCGCTCCAGGCGCACGCAGCCCAGGATCGGGTAGAGGAGCTTGTGTTGGATGGGAATGAATTCCGGCATCAGGTCGATGCGCGGTAAGAAGTGCGAGTAGGTGATTACTTTGTCGCCCGGCAGGCTGACCTGTTGGTCATTGAGCGCCGCAAAGTGTCCCGCGATGTCTTCTGGCGTGAATCGGCTGGGCCAACGGCACGCGTGGTAATCCAACCAGACAGACTTGAGTTCTCCGCTCGGCTCACCGAAGGAGTGGTCGTACCAGGCCAGCAACGGGACGATTTGCACCCCTCGCTCGCGGAACGCCTGCATCGAAGCACCGCTCGATTCGACCACCGCGCAGACATCGGCGAACTTTTGCAGCGAATCCTTCTCGCGCTCTTCGCGAATCACCCATAAGTCGTGATTTCCCGGCACAAATAATATTTTTTTGAAACGCCTCGCGAGGGTGCTAAGACACCAATCGAGCAGTCGCCGGGTATCGCTCACGTCTCCGGCAAGAATAAGCACGTCGTCCTGGTATTCGCCGAACGATAGATTGGCTATCCACTTGGCGTTTTCCTCGTAATCCACGTGGATGTCTGATAGGGCGAATATTCGCATCGCGAACCACCACCCCTCATCTGCGGTAACCCGCTTGCACGAATGGTTTGAACTCTCTGGCTACAGGTTGATCGCTGGGCAATGCCATCAAGGCGGCCAGGTTCTTCTGATCGAATCCAAACGGCGTGAGAATCGCATGCACCGTCGAGCTGGTGGTCGCAGGCAAGCCGTACTTCAAGAATGTGGCCAGAGTGCCGGCGGGTCCAACGTCGATGTACCGGTGTGCACCCTCCTGCTCCAACCGGGCTGTGGTCTCGCGAAACCGAATCGGCCTGCGCACCACATTCCAGAAATAATCAGCCGAGACGCCGGAGACGGTCGCCATCTGATCACAACAAATAAGCGGCAATTGGCCTCCCTTGCATTGTATCGAGCGCGTCGACGATAGAAACGGGGCTTCGGCCTTTTCAATCCACTGCGAATGGAAAGGAAAAGAAACCGGGAGCCGCTGATAGCTCACGTCACGCCGTCTCAAGACGGCCTCGATCTCGCCCAGTTCTCTCTGCCTTGCGGAGATAACAAAATGAGACGAAAAGTTGACTGCCGCCAATTCGCTGCCCGCGCTGAGGAAATCTTGTGCAAACAGAGTAGGCGAAGCCAGTATCGCCGTCATCCCTCCGGGTCCGCAATTTTCCTCAAACGCAATCGCCTGTCGAATCACGACGGCTAGAGCGTCTTCCACGCCGATGACGCCGGCCACAGCCGCAGCCGCGAAAGACCCCAGACTTACGCCCAGGACCATGTCTGGCCGTATCCCCGCCTGAATCAAGGTCTGAGCCAGGGAATATTCCACCATGAATATCGCCGGATGTGTCAGCAATGTGCGATCGAAGGGATCTCCCTTGCCGCGCCCGTCGGAATAGAGAGCCTCGACCACTGAGAGACCGCAGGACCGCCGCGCTATCTCGTCCTGCCGCAGCATCCATTGCCGGAAGGTGTTGTTCTGGTTGAACAGCTCCCGGCCCATCTGAAAGTATTGCGATCCCTGACCTGAGAACATGAAGATAGTCGGAGAAGTTGACAAGGATGGGCTCCCGGGTGCGCAATTTTAATGTGTTTGCAGCGCAAGATCCAACATTCAACCTTCTACAACTCGGCGCGATGCTCATGCGGGGCAGATCTCCCTCGATCTGCTATCAGCGTGGACAGGTGATCGACCGTCTCCCCCACCGTATCGAGCCGCTCTCCCACCTGGTGGGGGATCGCCACCTCATATGCGTCCTCAATCGCCATGGACAGCGCCATCCGGTCCAGTGAGTCGGCTCCTAGTTGAAGCCATGTGGAGGTCTCGAAAATCTTCTCCTCCGCAATCCCCAGTTGTTCGCTGATGATATGCTCCAAGCTCTTCAGAAGTTCCAGTTTCGCATCCATCGCTCCCCCCATCTGTGAATGTCGCGCCCGCTTGCTGTTTAGAGTTTTGATGACGCCGGTTCCGGCACGAAGTCGGCGTGACCGCCGCTCGATGAAAGCCGCCGGACCATCTGCACCGCATCACGACTTTTCCCAGGGAAACAACCCCTGCTCCACGTAGCGGGTGATCGCTTGCAGGTTGTCGGCATCGGAGAAGGCTTCGACATTGGCCGCGACTGCGCGTGATTTCAGATCTTGCAGCGGACCGTTGATGCGGCTCACATAAGTCTTATAGCGTCGAATCGAGGTCTTCGACAGTCGCCGAAGCCGCTGCAGATGACGGCGCAGCAGAGCCTCGCTTCGGGGTTCATATGCGTCCACCAATCTCCATTCGCAGGCCTCCTTCACTGCGATGGGTTGGGTCATGAGCGTGAGGTAATGGGCCTTCTGGAACCCGACGCGACGCATCAGGAAGGGCAACACGCAGGCCGGGTACAGGCCAAACAATAACTCTGACAAACTGAATTGTGCCGTCTCGTCGGCCAGAACGATGTCGCTCGCAGCGACAAAGCCAATCCCTCCCGCATTCGCCTTGCCACGCACATGGGAGAGGGTCACGTATGGACCGGTTGCCAAGCGTAGCCACAGATCATACAGCGGTCCGGGCCCTTCGTCCTGCGCATAGCCCGTTTTTGAACCGTTGGCGATCGCCTTGAAATCCGCGCCAAAGCAAAACACTTCCGGTGAGCCGCTCAAAACGACGACGGTCGCGAACTCCTCGCACGCAGACAAGACGTGATTAAACTCGGCGACAAGCTGACCGTTAATCGTATTGTTAGCCTCAGGGCGGTCGATCTGCACAAAGCAGATCGACTCCTGAAACTGAACCTTAATTGTCTCGTAGTTCACGGCAGCGACTCATCTCGGCAAAGGATTTCGTGATCACAAGCTGGCTAATCGGGGCGCTGCCAGCACAGCGCCGTATTGATCCCGCCAAAACCCATACTCAAAGTCAGCGCCTTCTCGATGCGATGATCGATCGGCTGGCTTTTTACCCAATTGTGTGTCGCATCGATAGGGTGTTCCAGATTGCGGGAGGGATGCAATCGGCCGGCCTTCGACTGCAGGACGGTGGCGATCACTTCAACTGTGCCCGCAGCGCTCAAACCATGTCCAACCAGGGACTTGGTCGCATTCAGGTGGGCGCCGGTCAACCCGCATGCATGCAGCGCCTTCAACTCCGTTTCGTCGCCCGAGTTAGAACCGGTGCCGTGCGGATTGACATAGTCGATCTGGTCCGGCCGCCATCCCGACGCATGGAGAGCGTTCTGAATCGCCTGCATCTCTCCCGCCAACGACGGATCAGGATTGCGATTGCCGTCCATCGCCATCCCCCAACCGCTCAGAGCCATGGAGGGAGTTACTTTTCGACGCCGGCTCGAGTCCAACGACTCGATGACCACCGCGCCGCAAGCTTCGCCGAAGATGAATCCATCGTGATCGCGGTCAAAAGGCCGACAAGCGAGCCCCGGGTCATTGGCATAGCGGTCCGACCCCATCGCACCGATCGCGCGCAGCGCGCCGCACTCCCAATGCGACAGATCCATCATCGCGCCCAAGGCAATGCACACATCGACTTGATTCGTGAGTACGGCCTGCGCCGCTTGAATAATTGCCAACTGGCCGCTGGCCGACGCGCCGCCCACGGTGTAAGCCAAGCCGCGGATCCCGAACTGAGCGGTGCAGAACCCACACAGATCCGAATCCATGAACGACAACGCGTAGGTCGGGCGCAAAAATATCGATCGGTGCCGGTATTCTTCATGAATCTGCGCCAGCTCCCGTTGTTGAAGGTTTGAGCCCCCCACGATCAGGCCGATGCGGCAAGGATCAACTTCTGACAGTTGCGCCTCACTCCACGCCTCCTGCATCACCACCAACGCAACTTGGGCGGAAAGCGAAGCGGCGCGCAGTGTCTGCCTGGTAACGCCTGCAGGCAACACCATTTGGCCGATTTCCGCACCAATATAGGCGGAATCCTGTTGCCGGCCGGGCCGCTGCATCACCTTGAAGGCAGACCTGCCGTCGAGTAACGCGGACGCAAATTCCACCTTGCCTTGTCCAATAGCCGAGATGACACCCATCCCAGTGACGACGGCCTTAGGCGGCATCAATTTTCTGCAGAAACAAATCCGCCAACTCGCCGATGTTCCTCGGCCCGAATAACTCAACCCGAGAAACCGACAAGCCCAGCGACTCCTGCACCAGCATCGCGATTTCGGCCCGATCCACTGAATTGGCGCCCAGATCCACCAACCGATCCGAGGCGACAAACTCATGTGCCTCGAGGCCGGGCAGTATATCTTTCGTCTGTTGCGCAATGAGGTCGAGCAGCTTTATCTTCGTCATAACACACTCTCCGCTTTGTCGGTGGTGCTTGAAAGCATGGCCACAACTGATCTCAGAGATCGAGGGGGCCTTCGAAGCGTTTCCCTCGCGGTTACGCAACCGTCGCGATGTCAGCAGCTACTTCATGAGCGCCGGGTACACCCATCCGCCGATCTTCCACAATTTTCCCGTCGAACAACGCGATTTGCCGGTCGGCCTGCGCGGCCCAATGCGGATCGTGTGTGACCATCACGATGGTGCTGCCCTGTTTGTGCAGTGCGATCAACAGGTCCATGACCAGCTTTGCATTATGAGAATCCAGGTTACCGGTAGGCTCGTCGGCCAGCAGGACCTTGGGGTTGCCGGCCAGGGCGCGGGCAATCGCTACCCGCTGCTGCTGGCCGCCGGACAATTGTGCAGGGTAATGCTTCTGGCGATGGGCAATGTCTACTTGCTCCAGCGCCTTCACTGCCATTTCCCGGCGTTGTTTGCCGTCCAGGCCCTTGCGATAAGTCAATGGCAACTCAACATTCTCCGATGCGCTCATTTGGCCGATGAGATTGAATGCCTGAAAAATAAAACCAATCTCCTGGTTGCGCACGCGAGCTTGCTCGGATGAGTTCAATCCGGTTATTTCTGCACCGTTGAAAAAGTATTTTCCCCCGGTGGAGGAGTGCAACAATCCCATCACCGATAACAGCGTGGATTTTCCGCAGCCCGATGGACCGCTGATGGAAACAAATTCGCCCGCGTCGATGGTGAGGTGAATGTCGTCCAGAGCCCAGGTTTCCACTTCGTCTGTGTGGAAGACCTTCTTGATGCCTTGCAAATGAATGAGGTGCTCAGCTGACATAAGTGAACTCCGCAATTGGTTGATGTGACAAAGTCGTTATTCGTAGCGCAGCGCATCGCCTGGCTCTAATCGAACGGCGTGGCGGCTGGGCAAATAGGAAGCGGCAAAAATGACCATGGCCATGAGAAAAACGACGCCCAACGTAACCAGCGCCACGTGAGCGAGAATGTTGGGAATCATGGTGCTTAACACAGTCGCCGCCATGGTGCCCAGGACAATGCCGACCAGCCCCACACACAGGTACAGCCCCCCTTGTCGCAGGAACATCGAAGTTGCCCCCCACGATGTGGCCCCCAGCGCGCGGCGTATTCCCACTTCCTGGGTGCGTTGCGCCACTGAACGGCTAATAAGCCCATACAACCCGGCTGTCGCCAACACCGCCGTCATGATGGCCACCACTAGGAAAGCGGGTATCAGGCTGGCGTAGCCGAGGTCGATTGCGGCCAGATACTCATTGAGAGTTTGTAAGTTGTGCAAAGGCAAATCCCGATCAACCTCAAAGGCTGCGGCGCGCAGTGCGGCCCGGGTATCGTTGCCGGTGTCCGGCACTTTCGCCAAGACTTGGAACGACGAGGGCGCTGCTTGACGCAAGGGCTGATAGATCAAGCCCACGTCAGTACTATATGGCTCGCTTCCCGCCACCGAGACCACACCGACGATGGTAAGCCAGGTACCATTCTCCGAGGGGTTTAGCTGCACGCGTTTGCCCAGGACATCCTGATTAGGCCAATAACGTGCGGCCAGTTGCTCATCGACAACGGCTACCTTGAGTGAGTTGCCATTGTCGGTGCTGTCAAACAGCCGTCCCGAACGCAAGCTCATCCCCAGCATCTGGAAGTAATTGTCGGACACGACGGTGAGCGGCAACTTCAACTTACCCCGGTGCTCTGTGCCTTGCTCGGTTTCAATGGAAGCCGGGACTGTGTCCGGCCGCGTGGGCGCTGCCGTAGTGAAAGCCGTTTCGGCTCCTGGAAGCTTGGTCTGTATCGCCGCGCTCAAGTCCTCCCAATAACGCAGTCGCTGAGCCGGTTCGGAGTAACGAGGACCGAAAACAGTAGGATCGGTCGAAAGCATGACGTTGGTTGTGTTCAGCCCCGTAGGCTTGCTCAGTTCCTTTTTGACCCCCAGCACCATGTTCCCGCAGACCACCAGCACCAGGCAGGTAATCACCACTTGCAGCCCAACGAGTGCACTTGCCCATTTGCTGCTGACGCTAAGAGACGAGCCTTTGCCGCTGCCCGCCAGCACCAAAGCCGCGTCCTGGTTGGCTATACGCCATGCAGGAAGCAGTGTACTGAGCAACCAGATGGTCACCGCGGAACACACCGCAATGACCCAATAAATGGGCTCCAACGCCGGTACATAAGGCGGCCGTCCTCCGGCGAGGACCCGCTCCGTGAAACCGTCGAGACCCTGTTCCCAGTGGAACGCTACGGCCGCAAGTGCATAACCACCTATCAGCCCCACGGGGACGATCAGCGCCGTCTCGAGCAGACATTGCGCTAGCAGACGGAAGCGCGAGGCCCCCAGGGCAGTACGCAAGGCCAGCTCGCGGCTGCGTTCCAGCAAGCGTGCGAGAAACATCATACTAATGTCCACGCAGCCCAACAGGCACACGGCCACGCTCATGAAAGACATGGTCGTCAGAATCGGCGTGCGGTCGTCGTAAAACATGCGCACCGCAGGAAGCAGCTTGGGGTGCCGCCCCGGCTTAAACAAATTCGGATAGTCGCTATTGACGTCTGCAACCGTGGTCTCCATTTCGTTCAGAACGGTATTGAGGTTCTGATGTTTGCCCAACAGGATGAGCGGAGCGAAGGTCCTGGTCGAATCGCTCGGCCGGATTGTATTTGGTACCAGCAGTGGAACCCAGAGCTCAAAGTCCGAAAATTCGTAAAAAGTCTTGGGCATAACACCGACGATTTGTACCGGGCTGGAGTCGAATCTGGCCGTCTTGCCGATGATGGCCGGATCGCCAGAGAAAAAGTTTTGCCAGGTGGCGTAACTGAGGATGGCCACAGGTGCGCTCCCGGGCTGATTGTCCGCATCTTCAAACCCGCGCCCGAGGCTGGGCGGCACCTTGGCCGCCGACAGCAAGCGAGGTGTGATTGCCGCCGCGCGCAAGCTTGTGCTCACCTGACCTTCACTAAGGACCATAGCCCGATCCTCGAAGGCCCCGAGATAGTCACCCGAGCGGTTGTGCTTGAGCAATTCCTGATAGGTATAGGCATCGACGCTGGGCGAGGCTGGAACCCCTTTATCGGAAGCGATCTCCACGCTGTACCAACGGTCGGAACCTGGGAACCCGAGGGGTCTCCACATCTGATCGTAAGCTACCGAGTACGTCCACAGTGTCAGCCCGACACCGAGAGCAACCACACTTGCGCACATCAGCGAATATCCTAATGAATTCCGCGTCAGGCGCCATGCGTATGTCAAATCGAACAACAGGCTCATAAGTCATTTCCTCCTCAGCAACGTCCGTCGACCGAACTACGGGGCCCGACGCTAGTTGAGTAACACCCGGTCTTCATCCTGAAACTCGCCAATTTCCGACGTAATGATGCGATCGCCGGCACGTAGACCCTGCAAGACCTGCATGTAATTCAGTGATACTTTGCCCGCCTGTATTTTGACCCTGGTGGCATAGCGGCCTGCCGGGTCGAGTTTGTACACGGTGATCGCCGCATTGTTTTTGACGTAAGAGGGTGTGCCGACATAGAGGGTGTTCGGTATTCGGCTGATGTAGATGATGCCTTCTATCTGGAGTTGCGGGCGGGCGCCTGCGGGCAGCGCACCCTGTAGATCCACGTCCACCGCAACGGTACCATCCGTTACGCCGGGAGCAACCCGAGTGACGATACCATTCACGGTCCCGTTGCGGGTATCGACGATTACGTTTTGCCCCGATTGCACCTGGCCCGCCTCGCGCGCAGGGACTTTGAGCTCCGCGTAGAGCTTATCCTGCTGCGCAATACTACCGATGGGGCTGCCGGGTTGCATCTGTTGTCCGACTTCGACATCAATCGCCTGTACGATGCCACTAATACCGGCGAGGACGTTCAAGTCGGCAGCTTGGGTCTTGATGAGGTCAAACGCGCGCGCCAGTTCGGCGGCATGGAACTTATGGATAGCCAGTTGGTCTTGATGACTATCGCGGAGCTTCTGCAGCCGGCTCAGTTCTATCGCATAGGTTTCTCTAAGTTGTTCCTCATCGAGTTCAGAGTTCTTCAACTGCATTTCCGGAATTACGCCGGCACTGGCGAGGGCTCGTTCGTTGTCTCGTCTCAGCTTCGCTTTTTCCAGGTAAAGTTGCGCCTGAGCGATAACGCCTTCCTGAGTCAGCATGTTGATTTGCAAATCGGCCTCTGTCGATTGCAGCTCCGGCTCCGCACTTTCCCAAGCCAATTGGGCTTGCTCGGCGTTGGCGACAAGGTCCGGATTGGTGAGTTCAACCATTACCTGGCCGACCTTCACGACGTCGCCTGGTTTGACATCCTTCTTCGCCACCCGGCCGGGAACCTGCGCCACAACCTCTTCTATATCCTTCGAAAGCAACTGACCATTGGCGCTGACCTTAATTTCCATCGTGCCTTGCTTAACGGTTTCGATGCTCAGCTTTCCCCTGTCGACGCGATGAGTACTGAAGTCGATGTTGGCCAACGTCACGCCACCGCCGATCGCTAACAACGCAACTGCAGGAATGACCACTCTGCGAATGATCCTGGGCGCTCTAGACTTTGTTTTCGCGCGATCCATCTGCAATCACTGTTTACTGTGAAGGGTTGTTGAAGCTTCGCTTACTCAAAACAAGAAGGAGTGCCCCCGAGCGATGGTCGATATCTGGTTCGGTGCGCTCCACTCTAGGAACTCGCTGCGTCTCTGGTCGTCGATGGGATGGGCTCAACCTGGAATTCATCAACGTCGACACAAATTGATTGTGAAACCAGCTGTAGGGAAAAAATAAGGCAATCTCGCTTCCTGATCCGTCTGACAATGCCAACGATGCCCGCGAAGGGTCCGTCACTGATCTTGACTTTGTCTCCGCCGCTCACGTGTCCCGTCGGCTGTGGTTTCCCACGAAGGGTAAGTCTCTGAACCGAATCAATTTCGCAATCCGACACGGGAACTGGGCGTCCCCCGAAACTTAGAATACGTATGATGCCTGGCGTCGAACACAGTGAGCCAAAAATAGTTCCCGAAATTCGCACAAACACATAACCTGGGAAGAGCGGTTCTTCCTGTATCTTGATGCGATCAGACCACTTCTTCCGCGAGAGATAGGTTGGAGCGAACTGTTGGTAGCCTTTGTACTCCAACATCGTGGCAACTCTCTTTTCCGATCTGGGCGCCACTTGCGCCGCAAACCACGCGTCTGCCGGTAACTGAACCATTCGAAATCCTCCTTTAAGGCGGACTGCCGTCCAACGGAGCCACATTGGCATCACGGGAAAGTCTGCGGAGATGTTGTTAAATAGACTTCAAAAGATTGGAGAACCCGAGGCCCGCTTGTTTCAGTTTGAGGCACTTTGAGTACGTGGCCAATGTAGCGCACCCCGTAGTGACGATTCTGAGCAAAACTGCTCATGGCCAGCGGCCAGAGGACGAGCGTGACCGATAGGATGACCCTGCCGGTCTGCTCCGCGAAGACTTGTCAGTGTCCTTGGCGTAGCCCTTGGGGCGAATGATCCGGACACGCTTCGCGGAGTATTTCTCCCCAAGGGAGAAGTCTTCATGACAAACGAAGGGCTTGCCGAAGAAGGTCTGTACCTCCCGCTGGAACGGCATCCCTTCGGACAAATCAGATAATCTGATTATGAAAAGGATAGTGATCACTGTCACAGAAGCCGCCAGGACGTCACCTTTGTGCTGCTCAAGAATGGCTCCCCCGTCGCCCGGCTTGTGCCGAACAACGAGAAGGTCTGTACCGGGCGTGATCTCGCCGCGATTTTGAGCACGGCCCGGTTGACCGATAGTGAATCGAAAGCGTGGCGCCGCGATCTTCAGACTTCCCGCAAAACGCTGAAGGGTCCTAAGGATAAGTGGAAATAATCCTGGATGCCGATGTCATCGTTAGCGGCGAGAAGAACATTTTCGATCTCCGGGGCTGGTTAGAATCCCGAGCGGAAGATCGATTTGAGGTCGCCGCTATCACCATTGCTGAACTTTGGCATGGCGTGGAACGTGCATCCGCAGTTCACCGGACCAGCCGGCAGAAATACCTTGAGGCTCTCGTGGCGGTGCTGCCGATCATCGCCTATACGGAAGAAACGGCGTACTTTCATGCGCGTATATGGTCCAAATTAGAGGCCTCCGGCAAGATCATCGGCGCCTATGACCTGATCGTGGCGGCCACGGCCGTGCAGCGCGGCAGCATCCTGGCTACATTCAACCGACGACACTTCTCCCAGGTAGATGGCCTAAGCATCATCGAACCTAAACGGACATAGGCAGACAGACGCAGTTTGGCTCGCCATTTGTACGAAGACGCGCTAAATCGGATGCAAGAGCGTGTGACGCCGGAAGCAATGAGGCTACGCCGATGTATGGTCGAACACCCTTCGCGACGATCAAATAGAAATGCAAGACACTAGTTGACAGAGCCTCACCACTGTGTATACTCAGTATGTAGACATGAACAGCTCAATTGTCATCTCGCAATCCGATGGTCGCCCGATGTACCTCCAAATCATGGAGCAGATCAGGCAGAAGGTGGCGGTTGGAGAGTGGGCTCCGGGGGAGGAGATTCCTTCTATCCGCATGATGGCTGTGGCGCTTCGCGTCAGTGTGATCACTGTCAAACGTGCATATCTGGAACTGGAGCGTGAAGGCGTGATTGTTACGCAACACGGCATAGGTTCGATCGTCGCAACCGATCCAGGTCTGGGCTCGCGACTCTACGACCGGGAGTTTGAAGAACATCTGGAGCAGGTAGTCCGCATTGGGACCCTGCTCGGCCTCAGCACCAAACAGGTGGTGCTACGTCTGCGCGACACCGCGTCCCGGCTGAACGAGGCTCAGTTACATGATGACGAATTTGCAAAGGAGACCATATGACCGATCTCGCTGTCCAATTTTCGGGCGTGTCCAAGAAGTACCCGCATTTCACCTTGCAAGAAGTGGATCTCGAGCTTGCCACCGGTGGCATTATGGGTTTCGTCGGAGCCAACGGAGCGGGCAAATCCACAACTATCCGCATCCTCATGGGCCTGGCTCATCAAGACTGCGGCAGGGTTGAAGTGCTGGGGCATGCTATGCCCCTGCAACAGGCCGAAGCCAAGCGCGATATCGGCTTTGTCTCGGAAGACATGCGACTATACGGCTCGCTCACACTGGCCTGGCACATGGATTTCATTCGGTCCATCTACCCGCGATGGGATCGACTGTACGCCGAAAGTCTGCTCAGGCGCTTTGATCTGAAACCGGACCAGAAGATCAAGGGCCTCTCGCACGGGCAGCGCGTCAAGGCAGCCTTGCTGCTCGCCCTGGCAAGGCGTCCCCGGCTGTTGGTGCTCGACGAACCCACAACAGGACTCGATCCGGTCGCGCGCCGCGAGGTTCTTGCGGAACTGATAGCGGTCCTCGCCGACGAGGAGCGTACCATCTTCTTCTCTTCGCAGAACACGCTGGACGTGGAACAAATCTCCGACCAAATCACATTTATCGACCGGGGAAGGATCATCGATTCGGCGGACAAAGAAACCTTCCTCGACCGCTGGCGAAGGCTGCGCCTCATCATTCCGTCGAACACGGCGCTACCCCAATTACCCGGGGTGATCGAGATTGGGGGAAGTACCCGGCTTCCCGTGCTGACGGTCAATCGATTCGAACCGGCGATGTTGGCCGCCTACCAGGACGCGGGAGTTGCCGTGCAGGCCGTGGACGCCATGACGCTTGAGGAGATCTTCGTCGCCAATGTGCAAAGCAGAAGAGAAGGAGTAGTCGCATGAATACCTTCATGGTCAAACGTCTGATTCTCAAAGATTGGTACCTGAAACGCGCGTTGCTGGTCGCTGCAATCATTACCGGCTTACTCACGCTGGCTGGGGTCGCGGCAGCCAAAGGCACGCAGATCGCAATGATTCTTGGCGTCGTGGTGTTGGCCACGATTCTGATTGGCATGGGCGCCGTGATTATGTCCTCGATGGTCAACGAGCGGAAGCAGCAAACTTTGCCCTTTGTGATGAGCCTTCCCGTTTCTTACCTCGAATACACCACCTCAAAGCTCGTCGGCAGTCTACTTATTTTTTCCGTTCTATGGCTAGTTCTGCTGCTTGGCATGATCGCCACGATCCTGATCACGCCATCGTTCTCTCCCGGGTTGATTCCCTTCATCGTCATCATGTCTGTGGAGGTTTTGATGAGCACGTGCCTGATTGCGGCTGTCTCAGTCACCACGGAATCCCAGGGCTGGACAATCGGGGTGGCACAGATCGGCGGCCTTGCGCTCAACGCCGTTGGATTTTCCATCGTCCGCCTGCCCGGCATCGGCCACACGATGAGAGGCCCCACAATTCGGTGGAGCACGACGTCGATTCTTCTTCTGCTGATCGAGTTCGGTGCGATTGCCCTGATGATTGGGATCGCATTCTTCATTCAGTCGAGGAAAAGAGATTTCATCTGACGGACTCTCCGAGGATTTGTGACGCTGCTCGTAGTAGCTCACCACACTGCCCTCGCCTCCACGTTCAACAAAATGCCTCGCATGCCCTCATTCACTGCACAGCCGCTCTTGTGGACGGCATTTCCCGTGATTGATCGGGGAGGATGGCCGGGATTCGATCTCTTCGTGAGGAACCCCAGTTTGACCTAGCAAATCTCGCGCTTAAAAGGGGATTCTATGCAATGGCTTTACGCTTCTTTCTTCCCGGCGATTTGGATTGCATTTCTCTTGTACTGGCAAGTCAAGGCACGCCACACCAAGGCGACGCAGCGCCTGGAACCAGTTGCCTCTCGCATCGTGCGCTCCCTTGTTTTCCTCACCGCGATCGCGCTTCTTATGCTGCCCCGCATTCCATTGCCTTGGCTCTACCGGCAGTTCCTGCCCTCCGGTCAATGGCCATTCTTCCTGGGAGCCGTACTAACTTCTGCAGGCTTGCTTTTCGCCGTCTGGGCTCGTGAATACCTCGGCGCCAACTGGAGCCACTCCGTTACCATCAAGCAAGATCACCAGCTCATCATCAACGGCCCCTATGCCTTAGTGCGACACCCCATCTACACCGGTTTGATCGCCGGTATCCTCGGCTCGGTCATCGCTCTCGCTCAGCTTCGCGGACTCATCGCTTTCGTGCTGTTTTCGCTCGCGCTCTGGGCGAAGCTCCGCATTGAGGAGGAGTGGATGCGCCACCAGTTCGGCGCTTCCTACGAAGCTTATTCCCGCCGCGTTGCAGCAGTCGTGCCTTTCATTCTGTGACGGCTTCCAGCTCAATGGCGTCCAGCCCAGTCATCCTTATTGGAAGATGCCGGAGAAAAATTTGGGCCTGAAGCGGAGAAATCTGAAGGGTCTGAATGGAATTCGGCGAAGTTCGCCGAGTCAATTGATGAGGTAGCTGTAAGTGCTTGATTTATTGGCTCCTCAGGTAGGACTCGAACCTACAACCCTTCGGTTAACAGCCGGTTACGAGGGCTAACCCACCATGGCCGGGTTAGCCTATCCGATTCAAAACAAACACTCACGCCAGAATCGGCGAAACCAGGCGAAGCCAGCTCTGGCGCAAAGTTCGTACAAAAGTTCGTACAGTTACATGCCGAGATGCCGGCCAAATTTTGGGCCGGCTTTTTCGCGAGGGCGTGTCTATGGACAAACCCGCACGCGGCCGTACTCACCCGCACAACTTTCCAGAAAAAGAAAGGAGCGAGGGGCAAGAGAACACCGCGGCGGCCGTAGAGGTGCGGTTGCCGTCGCCGGAAGACGACTACGCGGAACCGGATTTTGAGTCCGTTTTTTCCACATCGCACCAGCTTGCGCCGTGATGCACTCAGAAGCAGAAATCCTCTCATTTGTTATGGTTGGGGCCAATTACGATATGCATGCCGGCGCAAAGCGCTGCACGGGATTCCGGAAAAAAGAATCACCACTTGTATCCCCGAAAAGCTGACAATTGCACGTCAAATGGTTAGGGTAGATCGACAAACAGGTCCCTTGAGGATACCGCCAGCGCTTTAGCGAGCTTGACGATGTTCTCAAGCGCTACATTCCTTTCGCCTCGCTCAACCCCTCCTACATAGTTGCGATGCAACCCCGCTCGCTCGGCTAAGGCCTCTTGCGAGAGACCGCGTTCGTCACGCAATCTTCGCACGGACGCGCCGAATCGAGCTTTGATGGAGGGAGCGGGCACACCCCCATCGTTCGTTTTTGACCACTATGAGTCTACACACGATGAGTGTGATATCGTGGTCGGCTATGGAAGCACGTGAGCCGGCTTCGGTCGTTCGGGTTCCCAAGAAGATTCGTACCGAGATTTCCACTGTTATTTTTTCCGCAGAGAGCGACATGGGCATCAGTTAAGACTATGACTAGAGAGTATTGACGTCGAGGCTCCACCGCCCGCAGGAATGCCCTAGCGCCTTTCGACGCCCGAATCGCCAGCCCAGTCAACTGCGCATGAGCGCGAGGTATCCAGTCGATGAATCATGACTTTATCGAATGTTCGGAGGTTGTCGGCAAACAAATCGAAGCCCTCCGCATTTTCAAAGACACTGGAGAGGGTACGGAACTCCAGATCGATTTCCCCGACGGAACAATTTTTACATGTTGTTTCGCTGCAAAGCCGGCGATAGAGGCGAGCATCAGTCGCCCTGGAGTCGGGCCCCCGGAAGTCTTGCAAAAGTACGAGTTCGATTAGGTCTCAGTTCCCTTCGCAATTTGTAGCAAGTATTCCATTTGGGAATACTTGCCGGACGAAAAGTCATTGGACGCTGTGCGTGAGAGAGCTTTAGGTTTGCGCCATTAGCCGACGAAACTGAGTCGGATGGAGGTGCAAACGTGAGAACGATTTCTAGAGTCGCCCGAGCAAAGAAGCCAAAGATGTTCGCTTCTCTCTCGGGCTTTT
>Ga0302324_100003713_pt1 | contig 34394 bp, 30 predicted proteins | sample Palsa_T0_1_FD_201949 | JGI IMG/M metagenome (GOLD analysis project Ga0302324, IMG submission 201949) | Peat permafrost microbial communities from Stordalen Mire near Abisko, Sweden - Palsa_T0_1 | ecosystem: Environmental > Terrestrial > Soil > Palsa > Peat permafrost | place: Sweden: Abisko...
GTGGAGTGACGCGGCGGAGTTCATCCTGCTGGGCGCGGGCACCGTGCAGGTGTGCACCGCGGCCATGCACTACGGCTATCGCATCGTTGAAGACATGGCCGAGGGACTCGAAAACTGGATGCGGTCCAAACATTTTGCGACGCTTGAAGAATTTCGCGGTCTTTCGCTGCCGCACGTCACCGAGTGGAAGCATCTCAATCTCAATTACAAGATTGTCGCGCACATCGACGAGCAGAAATGCATCGGCTGCGACCTGTGCCACATCGCCTGCTGGGATGGCGCGCATCAGTGCATTCACATGGACCGCGTGACGGGCCCGGTGAATGGGCACGTGGAGCTGCATCCGACGCCGGCCATGATCGAGGCGCGCAGCCGCAGGTCGATTACGTCGACGCCGGTGACGCGCAAGGAGCGCGCGCTGGTGGCCGAGTCGCACGGGCCGTATCCCACGCCGCTCAGCCGCATTCCGCGCGTAGATGAGACCGAGTGCGTGGGCTGCAATCTGTGCGCGCTGGTGTGCCCGGTGGATGAATGCATCACCATGGTGCGCGTTGACAATGGCCTCGCGGCGGAGACGTGGGAGCAGCGTACGCGGGGGGCAACTTGCCCTGAGATGTCTATGATGCCTGATTCGAACCGACACTTCGACCACTCGGCAGAAAAGAGGGATTGATGGACAGGGTACTGACCGACGATGTTTGGTCACAAATCAGCAAGGAACTTAAATCTGCCAAGCGCCGGATGGCTGCAGTTGCGTATGTTACAAGTCAAAGATACTTAAAGCTCGTCCGAAATGACGTATTGGTGTGCGATGCTTCTGATATTGCAATTAAATCGGGGCAAACATCGGCGCGGCTATTGCAATCGTTATTGCGAAGGGGAGTGGAAGTCTGGAGCAAGCCTGGCCTACATTCGAAAGTTTCAGTTTTCGGTAAATATGCCCTCATCGGGTCCAGTAATTTGTCAGCATCGTCAGAGGATAATCTGACGGAACTCTCTCTGCTCACTGACAGAGGGCAAGTGGTTTCGCAAGTCAGCGCATTTGTGCACGGATTGAGGGAGGTCTCAGATCGAGTCGATCGCGAGTTTGTCCATAGGATTCTGGCGATTCCCGTTATTGTAGTGGATCGAGGGAGTAGGCGGGGGACGAACGCGACTCGGCTCAGGGCCGACGCATATCGAATCTTGAGACAAACAATTACTTGATTGGTCCTCGGAGAACGGTTTGGCATTCCGACTTAAGTAAATCCTGCACATCCTGGACCATGAATGGCGCCCTATTTGCTTCCCCGGGAAGGATTTCTCTCGTTCCGCAGGGCTGGAGGAAGTCCAATTTGCGGTCTCAAAGAGCGTTTTGACACATTTTGCCAACGCTGGGGAATTTATATGCGTCGCCCCTGCGACTCGGCTAGGAAACAGGACCTGGCTAATTTCTGTTAAAGAGCTTGGGGAAGCTCGCTATCCGAAGGAGCGTGATTTGGTAAATCAGGGGGAAGAAAAAGCGCTCTCTCTTGTGGCTGACAAAGACTCCACCATCTCCCACATTCGGTGGGTTGGAAAATCCGCGTTCAGAACCGCCGCCCTCGAAGGTGATCGCGTCATCCAGATCAACACATCGATAACAGGAAAGCGCAAATCTGTCATCGCGCCATGCGCCATTGTTTGGCGACAGGACGCCGGTAAGTGGACGAGGTTTTATTATCAGCAGCCGGAAGACTGCAAAACACTCACTTGGACCCGGTTCCAGAAGGTCGCGAAAAAACATGGCCTGTCTCCGAACCCTAAGGGCCGAGAACTCAGCTCGAGAGAGGTTCTTCAATTCGAGCTCCTTTTGGCCTGAATTGACTCGGGGACTGAATGCCATTTGAATTGGATATCTTGAAATGTCGAAAATACTCATCCAAAACGGAACCATCGTCAACGCGGACTCAACCGTACGCGCCGACCTTCTGATCGATGGCGCGACCATCAAGGAGATTCGCGCCGGCATTCCTGCGGCCGCGGCCGATACAGTCGTCGACGCAACAGGCCTGCTGCTTCTCCCCGGCGGCATTGATGCGCACACGCATCTCGACATGCCGTTCGGCGGCACGAATTCGGCTGACGATTTCCTGACGGGCACGCGCGCCGCGGCCATTGGCGGCACCACAACCATCGTCGACTTCGCCATCCAGGCACGCGGAACGAAGATGCGCGCGGCGCTCGACACATGGTGGAAGAAGGCCGAGGGCAAGGCCTGCATCGACTATGGCCTGCACATGATCGTCACCGATCTCGGCGACGCGGGCCTTGAAGACATGGACGACCTGGTGCGCGAGGGCGTGGCCAGCTTCAAGCTCTTCATGGCCTACCCGAACGTGCTCATGGTCGATGACGCGACCATCTTCAAGGCGCTCAGGCAGACGGCGAAGAATGGCGCGCTGATCTGCATGCACGCGGAGAATGGCTCTGTGATAGATGTCATCGTGCAGCAGGCGCTGGCCGAGGGCAAGACCGCGCCCATCTACCACGCGCTCACGCGGCCCACACGCGCTGAGGCTGAGGCCGTGCATCGCGCCATCGCTATGGCTGAGATGGCGGGCGTGCCGGTGTACATCGTGCACCTGTCGAGCGAAGACGCACTCGATCAGGTGCGAGAGGCGCGCGATCGCGGCCTGCCCGCATTTGCCGAGACGTGCCCACAATATCTGCTGCTCTCGCTTGAAGACGTGGCCGACAAAGGCTGGGAGGGCGCGAAGTATGTGTTCACGCCGCCGCTGCGCGAGCGCCGCAATCAGCCCAAGCTGTGGGAGGGGTTGCGCAAGGACAATTTGCAGGTGGTTTCGACCGATCACTGCCCGTTTTGTTTTGAAGATCAGAAGGCGCTGGGCAAGGACGACTTCACCAAGATTCCCAATGGCGGGCCGGGCATTGAGAACCGCCTACAGTTGCTGCATCATCACGGCGTGGGCCTGGGCAATCTCACGCTCAACCGTTTCGTCGAACTTGTTTCGACTGCGCCGGCGCGCATCTTCGGCATGTATCCGAAGAAGGGCGTGCTGGCCGCGGGCAGCGACGCCGACATCGTTCTCTGGGACGCCGCCGCAGATCACACCATCAGCGCGGCCACGCACCACATGCGTGTGGACTACTCAATGTTCGAGGGATTCAAAGTGCGTGGCAATGCGCGCGATGTATATTCTCGTGGCGAATTGATCGTCTCCAGGGGGGAGTTCATCGGCAAGCCCGGCCGCGGCAACTATCTGCGCCGCGAGGCACGCGGCGGCGCGTGGAGATAATAAATGCTGTCATCCTGAGCGAAGCGAAGGACCTGCGGTTTCACCTCATCCCCAGAGGAGGTCTCTTGAGCAGTTACGATCCGTCTCTCTCCAATCGCGATCTCGCGCCCACCACGCCCGCGCAGCGCACCTGGGGCTTTTACAACTACACAGCGCTGTGGTTTTCCATGTGCATGGAGATCACAACGTACCGGCTGGCCTCGGGCCTCATCGCCAAGGGCATGGACTGGAAGCAGGCCATCGGCACCGTACTGCTGGGCAATCTGATTGTGCTGGCGCCGATGCTGCTGAACGCGCACGCGGGCGCGAAGTATGGCATCCCGTTTCCGGTGTTCATTCGCGCGCCGTTTGGCGTGCGCGGCGCCAACATCGCGGCCATGCTGCGCGCCGTGGTGGCCTGCGGCTGGTTCGGCATTCAGTCGTGGATCGGCGGCAGCGCCATTGACGCCATGCTGGTGGTGATCTGGCCGGGCGCGCGCGGCAACGCAGGCATTTTGTGGGCGAGCTTTCTCGGGTTCTGGCTGCTGAATATGTTTGTGGTGTGGCATGGCGTGGAGTCGATTCGCCGCCTCCAGGCCTTTGGCGCGCCGTTCATGTTTGCGATGGGCGTGGCGCTGCTGATCTGGGTGCACGGCAAGGCGGGCAGCTTCGGCGCCATGCTGTCGACGCCCAGCCAGTTTCATTCGACCAGGGATTTTCTCGCTGTGTTCTTTCCGTCGTTGACCGCGATGGTGGGCTACTGGGCCACGCTTGCCTTGAACATTCCCGACTTCACGCGCTACTCAAAATCGCAGACTTCGCAGGCGTGGGGGCAGGCCTTCGGCTTGCCGGTAGCGATGGTGATGTATACGTTTCTGGGCATCGCGGTCACATCGGCTTCGGCGGTGCTCTTTGGCCGGCCTATATGGGATCCGGTCGAGCTGATCGGCATGTTTCACCAACCCATTGTCGCGTTCATTGCGCTGATTGCGGTGCTGGTGGCCACGCTGAACGTGAACATCGGTGCGAACGTAGTATCGCCGTCGAACGATTTTTCCAATCTCTATCCGCGGCTCATCAGCTTTCGCACGGGCGGGCTGATTACAGGATTTCTTGGCCTGGCCATGTGCCCATGGAAGCTGCTGGCCACGCCGGACGCGTATATCTTCGGATGGTTGGTGGGTTACTCAGGGCTGCTCGGGCCCGTGGCCGGCATCATGGTGTCGGATTACTTCCTGATTCGCAGAACCGAGCTCGATGTGAACTCGCTTTATCATCGTGACGGCGCATATCACTATTCGAAAGGCGTCAATCCGCGGGCTATTGTGGCGCTGGTGCTGGGCGTGGGGATTGCGCTCATCGGCCTGGTCTATGCGCCGCTGCACTTCCTCTATGACTACGCGTGGTTTGTCGGATTCTTTGTGTCGGCCATTGTTTACGTGACGCTTATGAAGCTGACCGCGCCCGCAGACTATGTGGATGCGGCGCCCGCGGAAGAGACAGCGTGATCGAAGTGCGCTCGCTTGAGCAGCTGGTCGCGCAATTGGAAGAGGATCGCTCGCTGCTTGAGCGCGATCATGTTCACGAGCGGCTGGATGCGCTCGATCGTATTGATGCTTGCTTCCCGCATTTGGCTTCGGCGGTCTCGGATTCGGAGTCAAGCGAGTCGCAGCTCTCTCGCCGGGCGAGCGCTCTCCGCGAAAGACTCGAGGCAGCGAATCGCGATTTCTATTTCGCCATCCGAAGGGACATCCAGAGCGGCCTGCGGCCCGATGCATTCATGCGATACCTGCAGCCACCGCTCGACCGCTGCGATCCGCGTGGCCTGGGCTACGACGCACTGGATGAGCTGATCGGCGGAGTGCTGCAGCTCGACGAGCCGGCAGCCGGACACATTTCACGCGAGCCCGAGAAGGTGTTTTATCAGCCGACGCCGGCTCGCCACATCTTCAGCCTGATGGGACTTGCGGAGCTCGGCACTGACGATGTGCTGATCGATATGGGTTCCGGGCTGGGCCATGTTCCGGTGCTGGTTTCGATCTGTACCCACGCGCGGTGCATTGGGGTCGAGGTCGAGCCGGTATATGTTGAATGCGCGCGGCAATGCGCGAAGAGGCTCAATTTGAATCGCGTTGAGTTTGTGCGGCTGGATGCGCGTGAGGCGGATCTCAGCGCAGGTACGGTGTTTTATCTCTATACGCCTTTCACGGGTTCGATCCTGCGCGCGGTGCTCGACCGGCTGGCGCACGAGGCTGCGACCCGCGGCATCCGCGTCTGCTCGTATGGGCCGTGTACGAAGGCGATTTCAAAAGAGCCGTGGCTCACGGCGGAGACTGCCACGTATCCAGATCGCGTTGCGTTGTTTCGCTCGCGGGATTGAGAGAGCCGCGCCCGATAGTCCGCGATGAATCGAATCCCTCCAAGAACATGCCTCAGCGGCTAAAGCCGGATGGTTCCCGCAGCTCTTGCGGCACGACTGAAGTCGTGCCCTCTCAAAACTGGATGCGCATCGCTGCCTATTACGCCAGCAGCCGCGCCGCTTCTTTGGCGAAATAGGTGACCACGAAATCCGCGCCGGCGCGGCGCATGCCCACCAGCGACTCAAGAATGGCGCGATCGCGATCGAGCCAGCCCCGCTCAAACGCTGCCTGCAGCATGGAGTACTCGCCCGATACCTGGTAGGCGCCCATGGGCACGCCGAAGCGGTCGCGGGCGGCGCGAACCACGTCGAGGTAGGGCATGGCCGGCTTCATCAGAATCATGTCCGCGCCCTCGCCCAGGTCGAGCTCGATCTCGCGCATGGCCTCGCGCAGGTTGGCGCCATCCATTTGATACGTTTTGCGGTCGCCAAACTGCGGCGCGGAGCCGGCCGCCTCGCGAAACGGCCCGTAAAAGGCTGAGGCAAACTTCGACGCGTAGCTCAGGATCGGCGTGTTGGGGCAGTTCTCGTCGTCGAGCGCGCGGCGGATGGCGGCCACGCGGCCGTCCATCATGTCGCTGGGCGCCACCACATCAGCGCCGGCGCGGGCCAGACTGGCAGCGGTGCGGCCCAGCAGGTCGAGCGAGTCGTCGTTCTCCACGTGAAAGCCGTCGCGCGTCTCAACCACAATGCCGCAGTGGCCGTGGCTGGTGTACTCGCACAGGCACACGTCGGCAATGAGCACCAGTTGCTTGGCCGCAGCGGTCTGCTTGAGCGCGCGCAGGCCCTGCTGCACGATGCCATCGTCGTCCCATGCGCCGGAGGCCTGCTCGTCTTTGGCCTCGGGCAGGCCGAAGAGCAGCAGGCCGCTCAGGCCCAGGCTGGCCGCTTCTTCGGCTTCGCGCACGGCCTCGTCGACGCTCAGGTTGAAGACGCCGGGCATGGAGCCGACCGCCCGCCGCACACCTTCGCCAGGACAAATAAACAGCGGGTAAATCAGGTCGCCGGGCTCGACCGCGGTTTCGCGTACCAGCGCGCGCAGGGCGTCGGTGCGTCGCAGACGCCGCATCCGGGTGACGGGAAAACTCATGGGAAGATTGTACAAGCCGCGATAAGCGTTTCATTGTGAGCTAGCTCACAAAGGCCGCGGGGCGGCGCCGGCGTAGAATGATTGCGAGCGCGCCCGGCGAGCCCCAGGGATTGTGTTTTCTAACCAGGCCAGCCGAACAATGCGGGGAGTGACTATGTGTCTTGCAATCCCAGGGAAGGTCATCGATACGTACACGCAGAACGGCATGAGGATGGCCAAGGTGCAGTTTGGCGGCGTGGTGCGGGAGTCCTGCCTGGAGTATGTTCCGGAGACGCGCGTGGGCGACTATGTGCTGGTGCACGTGGGCTTCGCCATCAGCCGAGTGGACGAAGAGGAAGCTGAGCGCACCTATCAGGCGCTGGCTGAGCTGGACCAGTTGAACGAATTGGACGCGCCGGTGGTGGAAGAAGTGGACACGGAAACCCGAAGGATGACCGGGTGAGTTTGACGCCGCCTGGTGGTATTCCAGCTCTCAAAGGCGAGTGGGCGCCCTCTGGGCAGGGCACCCATTATCGTGCGATGGTCAAGCGATAGACAAAACTATGAGAGACAGCGCATGAAGTACCTCGATGAATATCGCGACGGCGGCATTGCCAAAAAGCTCGTAGACGAAATCGCGCGCGTGCAGACCAAGCCGTGGGTGATCATGGAGGTCTGCGGCGGGCAGACGCACTCGATTGTGAAGAACGGGATCGATCACCTGCTGCCCAAAGCCATTGAGCTGGTGCATGGGCCGGGCTGCCCGGTGTGCGTGACGCCGCTGGACATGATCGACAAGGCTCATGCCATTGCGCGGCAGCCGGAGGTGATTTTCTGCTCGTTTGGAGACATGCTTCGCGTGCCGGGATCGACGGGCGACCTGTTCACCATCAAGTCGCTGGGCGGAGACGTGCGCGTGGTGTACTCGCCCATCGACTGCCTGAAGATTGCGCGCGCCAATCCCGGCAAGCAGGTGGTGTTTTTCGCCATCGGATTTGAAACCACGTCGCCGGCCAACGCCATGCTGGCGTGGCGGGCGCAGCAGGATGGCGTCACCAACGTATCGCTGCTGGTGTCGCACGTGCTTGTGCCGCCGGCTATCGAGGCGATTCTCTCTTCGCCGCGCAATCGCGTGCAGGGCTATCTGGGACCGGGCCATGTGTGCGCCGTGGTGGGCTACAGCGAATACGAGCCTCTGGCTGCGCGCTTTCACGTGCCCATCGTGGTCAGCGGATTTGAGCCGCTCGATATTCTCGAGGGCATTCTGATGGTGGTGCGGCAGCTGGAGTCGGGCCGCGCCGAGGTCGAGAACCAGTACTCGCGCGTGCTGTCGCGGGAAGGCAATCCGGCGGCGCAAAAGCTGATTGAAAAAGTGTTCGAGGTGAGCGATCGCAAGTGGCGCGGCGTGGGCCTGATTCCGAAGAGCGGCCTCAAGCTGCGCGCGGAGTTTAGCGCGTGGGATGCGGAACTGCGCTATGACGTGGCGGCGATCGACACCCAGGAATCGGAAATTTGCATCGCAGGAGAAATTCTGCAAGGCATCAAAAAGCCGCACGATTGCCCGGCGTTTGGCACGGATTGCACGCCGCAGCATCCACTGGGAGCGACCATGGTTTCAGCGGAGGGCGCGTGCGCGGCCTATTACGCGTATGGCCGGCACCTGGCTGAGCCCGAGCTCGTAAATATTGGAGGCGGCGCGTGAATCCCACGGATGAACGCGAATCCCCGGAGATCTTCGGCAGTTGTCCGCTGCCGATCTTTGAGCATCCGCAGATCGTGCTGGGGCACGGCAGCGGTGGCAAGCTATCGGCCGAGCTCATCGACAAGGTCTTTGTCAGCCGGTTTTCTAACCCCACATTGGAGCGCATGGACGACCAGGCGGCGCTTGAAATTGGCGGCGCGCGTCTCGCCTTCACTACTGACTCCTTCGTCGTGACGCCGCTGTTTTTTCCGGGCGGCGATATCGGCTCACTGGCGGTAAACGGCACGGTGAACGACCTGGCCATGGGCGGCGCCAAGCCTCTCTATCTCTCCGCGGCATTCATTCTCGAAGAGGGCATGCCGACCGTTGAGCTGGAGCGCATCGTCGATTCGATGCGGACCGCGGCGGACATTGCGGGCGTGCAGATTGTCACCGGCGACACCAAGGTAGTGAACCGCGGCAAGGGCGACAAGGTATTCATCAACACGTCGGGCATCGGCGTGCTGGACAGGGCCACGCGGCTCTCCGCTGACGGGGCTCAGCCGGGAGACAAGATTCTGCTCAATGGCTATCTCGGCGACCACGGCATCACGATACTTTCGCAGCGTGAGAATCTGGAGTTTGAGTGCGATCTGCGCAGCGACTGCGCCTCGCTGAGCGGGCTGGTGCAGGCCATGCTGGATGAAGCTGAGGCGGCGGGCGCGCTGGACGCGATCCGCTGCATGAGGGACCCCACGCGCGGCGGCGCGGCCTCCACGCTCAACGAGATTGCAGGCCGATCGCGTGTCGGCATGTCGCTGGTCGAGGACCGCATCCCGGTGCGCGAAGCGGTGCGCGGCGCGTGCGAGCTGCTGGGGCTGGACCCCATGTATGTGGCCAACGAGGGCAAACTCCTTGCTGTGGTTGCGCCGGAGTTGGCGGAGCGCCTGCTGGCGGTCATGCGCGCTCACCCCTTGGGCGCGGACGCGAGCATGATCGGCGAAGTAGTCGCCACCCACCCCGGCATGGTGACCATGAAGACGGGCATCGGCGGCACGCGCGTGGTCGATCTTTTATTCGGCGAACAGCTGCCCAGAATCTGCTAGAAAAATACTGACGGCCCGGGCATCCCCCAAAAGATCGACCGGCATCTACTTCGGGATGAACAAGGTGGAGAGCTTCGTCCCTGTGCGCATGCACGAGCGCGTGCGAGGGTCAAAGCGATCCGCTTGAAGCGAGATCGGCAGCCATGGCGCGGCTGTCGCGCCCGGCAAATACAAGCGCCGCGGCAAAGAGCAGGATGCCGGCCGCGGCGTAGGCCGATGTGCTCCAGGCGATGGAACGGCTAAGCCCGATGCGGCCGGCAAGGAAGCCGACCACGAGCGGAGCAGTGCCTCCGCCGCCGAGCCAGCCCATCATGTTCATCGCGCCTGTAACGGATCCGCGCGACTCGGGCGGGACCACATCGAATACCGATGCGAAAATGTTGGCTTCATAGAGCCCCTTGAACAGTCCCCAGAGAAAGAGGCTGGCGATGAGAAGCCTGAATGATCCGGTGAGGGCGCAACACACGGCAAAGGGAGCCTCAAGCGCAATGCCTGCGGCCTGCACCAACATGCGGCCGCCCGCCATGCGCATGCGCAACATGTCGGCCAGCCATCCGCCGATGGGCGAGCCGATCATGCTTGCTGTCTGCACGTAGAGCGTTGCGGTGAGCGCAGCGAGCGCTAGGCTCAAATGAAACTTGCGATAGAGCAGCGTCGGCATCCATGTGAACAGAACCATGGTGGTGAAGTTCTGGCACATGAAACCCAGCGTGCAGAGAGTCACCGTGGGGCGGACCGCAAGGAGCTTGAAGAATTCTGCAAAGGACGCGCGATGCGCTGCGGAGATCGGAGCGGGACCAGCCTGGTCGGCAGCGCCGCGAGCGGGCTCAACGATCAGCGCGTGCAGGATATAGCTGAGCAGGATTCCGGCTGCTCCGAAGACAACGAACGAGGCGCGCCAACCGTAGCGCTGGCCGATGAGGCCGGCGAAGAATCCGCCCGCGATAGTGCCCGCATAGACGCTGGTCTGATGCGTGCCCATGGCGCGCGAACGCGTGGCCTTGCCGTGATAATCGCCGATGAGCGACATGGAAGCTGGAAAGTAGACTGTCTCTCCGAGGCCCTCGGCCGCGCGAAAAAAAAGCAGTTGCCCGAAGGACCGCGAGACGGCGGTAGCCATGCAGATGAGGCTCCAGACGCGCAGGCCGGCAAGGATCGCGGCCTTGCGCTGCGTGCGATCGACGATGAAACCGGACAGCGGTGCGGAGAGCCCGTAGACCCATGCGAAGGACGAGCCGAGCAGGCCGAGCTGCAAATCGGTCAGGTTGAATTGGCGCGACAGCAGCGGGAACAGCGAGAAGATGGCTTGGCGATCGGCGTAGTTGCAGAAGGCGATCGACCACAACATGCCGACCACGTACCACTTGTAGTGCCTGCTCGCGCGAATCATGAGCGCGGGCTATACACCGGGCACCGGCGGGCATCCGAGGAACTCCATCGAGTAAGAGTTGCCCACGTATCCGAGATAGGTGATGCCGATTTTGCTGGTGAAGAATCCGTCGGACGTGAGGTTGCGCAAGAGCGAAAAGAACTGCACGGCGTGGCCGAGCGATGGGTCGGTCTCGGCGCTCTTTCGATACGCGATCAGGTCGAGAATTTCTTTCTGCTGCTGTGGCGTGCAGTCAAGGTAATCGTTGCCATAGCGGTCGGCGCAGGTGGAGTCAAGCCAGATCATGCCTCCGCCGAGGCGCATCTGGTAGTCGAGGTTTTCGCTTGTGAGCAGGTCAATGAACTCCGGAGCGCCGGCCTCAATGGCGCCGCCGGAATCGGCATCCGCGGGAATGATGGTCTCGCATAGCGCCTGCAAGGTCTTGTACTGCGTGGGCGTGAAAAATTTGGGCGCGTAGCCTCCAGCAGCGGCATTGGCCTTCTCAGCCTGAATGATGTTGTGCGCGTATTCGGCGGCCTCCAGCGGAATGGCGCGCAGCACTGAGCCTGCCACCACTCCCATGCTGAGAGATTTGAGAATCGCGCGGCGTGAAACGGGGTCGATGGCCATGCTCAGATCTCTCCTTTTCTGCTTTGAGCAATCAGGTATTCAGAGGTCCGCCATGAGAGCGCCATGATACTGAGTGTCGGATTCTTGTCGGGGTTGGTTACGAACGGCGCGGCATCGGCAACGAAAAGATTTTTCACGTCGTGTGCTTGGCAGTTGCGGTTAAGCGCGGACGTCTTCGCGTCGTTGCCCATGCGCACAGTTCCGAGCTCGTGAATGATGGCGCCGCCCTCGGAGATGCTGTAGGGACGCTGCTGACGCTCGGCGCCGCTCTCTTCCTTCTCGCTGGTCTGCGCCTTGCGCCGATCGCCGCCGATCACTGTGCCGCCCGCGGCCTCAACGATGGAGCGAAAGGTCTGCTGCATGTCCTGCGCCATCTTGATTTCGTTGTCGCCCCATTGCCAGTGGAAGCGCAGCACGGGAATGCCCCAGCGGTCGACGACGTTGGGATCGATCTCGCAAAAACTCTTCTCGTTGGGAATCATTTCGCCACGGCCGCTGAAGCCGATGAATGTGCCGTAGGAACTGCGGCACTTCTGCTTGAGCGCGGTCCCATAACCTTCTTGCGTGGCGCACACGCCGTCAAAACCGCCCACGCCGGGCATGTCGCGGCCGCCGCCAAACTCGATGTGATAGCCGCGCAGGAATTCATTTTTCTTTCCGAATCGCCACCACGGCATGTACATGTGCATGCCACCAACGCCGTCGTGATTGTGCGCGGGCATGTTTTCAAGCTGCGGAAAATATCCGGCGAGGCTGCTGCCGACCGAATCAGTGAGATAGCGGCCCACTGCTCCGGATGAATTGGCAATGCCGTTGGGAAAGCTCGGCCAGCGCGAATTGAGCAGCAGGCGCGCGGACTCGCACGCGCTGGCGGCTACAACGAATGCTCGTGCGTAGATGCGCTGCTCGCTGCGCGTGGCCTTGTCAATGTAGGAGACGGCTTCGACTTTTCCGTTCTTGCCGAGCACCAGTTCGCGGGCCATGGCGTTGGCAATCATCGTGAATCGGCCTGTGGCCTGCGCAGGAGGGATCATAACCTGGCTCGAACTGAAGTTGGAAGCGCTGATGCATCCGCGGCCGCACTGCGCGCAGTAATGACAGGCGCGACGCCCATTGAGCGGCTGCGTGAGAATCGCCATGCGCGACGGGATGCAGGTGATCGAGAGCTTGTCGCAGGCTTTCTTGATCAGCGTCTCTGTGCACCGCGGTTTGGGCGGCGGCATGAACACGCCGTCAGGTGCATTGGGAACATTTTCCGTCGACCCGAAAACGCCGATGTACGATTCGACTTTGTCGTAATAAGGCGCGAGTTCTTCGTAGCCGATGGGCCAGTCGTCGCCCATCCCGTCCGTGGAGCGTGCGCGAAAATCGGCTGGCCCGAAGCGCAACGCGATACGGCCCCAGTGATTGGTGCGTCCGCCTTCGATGCGCGAGCGGAACCAGCGGAAGTTGGAGCCGGGTGCGGTCGTGTAAGGCTCACCCTCGATGTCCCAGAAGCCGTTGGGGGCGAGAAATTCGCTGTTGAACTGGAGGCGGCCTTTCGCGCCAACGCCTGCGCCGCGATGGGGCAGATCGTAGGGCCACACATGCTCTTTGAAGTCGACCTCCGGATTGAGGCGAGGGCCGGCCTCAAGCATGGCGACGCTGAGCCCGCCCTCGGTGAGCACCTTGGCAGCGGTGCCGCCGCCGGCTCCTGACCCGATGATGCAAACGTCGTAGATCTTCCTGGGCGCAACCACCTGGAGCATGTCGGTTCTCCGCCGGCGCATGGGTGCGCATTTTCGGCAACGAACCAATATACCCCAGCGGAGCGGGCGTGTGATTTGCTTCGGAGTTGGCGTAGGGGCGCCGTCGCGGTGCGTCGGCGGCGGCGCCAGCCTTCGCGGCTCGTTCCTCGCCGAGTGGCAGCGCGCCTTGGCAACACTCAAACGGTATGCCGAAAGTGTTATATACACCCCGCTATGCTGGAGTGTTATGTTTGCGTAGAAATGCTTCAAATGCAGACGGGGTCCTCCGGGCGGGAATCAGGCGCCTCGCGAAATTCGCTGCGCCCGGAAGAGGTGAATCTGCTGCGGTTGTCGGAACACCGGACACAAACTGCAGCAGCTTGAACGGACTCCTGTTGCGATCAAAGTTCAAAGAAGTCCTGCTTGTAGAGCTCGCCCGATTTCTCATCCCGATTGCACATTGAGCGTGATCTTCGGTGAATCTTATTCCCGGAAGTCAGGGCTCCGGCCCGCGACGCTGAGGGGATTCGCGCCTGCGTTCTGCGCCTCATTCCACTGACCGATCATCAGCGTCTCCTGCGGGTCTGAGGCGGCGCTCGCAGTCGCGGCTGCGGCCAGCTTGCTGCGCAATTCGGCGGCCTTTTGCGCGGCTGCGGCTCGTTCCGCGCCCGCGGCTCCAGACAGCCCCATCTGGTTGAAGTTCATCGACGAACCATGAATGTGCATCGCTGCCTCCGCCAGCAAACGATGGCACGTTGCGTTCCATCAATGCTCATGGCAAATGAGAGAGGCCTCACGCTTTCGACATTCCCAGCCGCCTGGAGTCTAATTGAATCTGTCGCAGAGGTCAGGAGACAATTTTGGGAAAGTATCGCAAATCGGTTGAGCTCGCCATCCCCGGCGCCGCAGTTGCACCGCTGATCGCCATCGTGGGCCGGCCCAACGTGGGCAAATCCACGCTCTTCAATCGGCTCACCCACAGCCGCCGCTCCATTGTGGGCGACGAGCCAGGCATCACGCGCGACCGCATCTACGGCGAATTCGACTGGCTCGGCCGTCAATACAGGCTGGTGGACACTGGGGGCATAGTGCCCGACGATCCGGAACTCATTCCCACCGAGATTTACAACCAGGCGCGGGTCGCGCTCACCGAGGCCGACGCGCTGATCCTGGTAGTGGATGCGCGCACGGAATTGGCTAGCCCCGACTACGACCTGGTGCGGCTGCTGATGCGCAGCGGCAAGCCGCTGTTCCTCGCGGTGAACAAGGTGGAGGGCGACCTGATGGCCGCCGCGGCGGAGAATTTTCGCCAGCTCGGCATTCGCAATGTGTATGCCATCAGTTCGGAGCACGGACTGGGCATCGGTGACCTGCTCGATGCGCTGGCCGAGGCGCTTCCGCAGGCGCCAATCCTGACGCCGGACTCGGGTTTGGCAGGTCCAGGCTTCAGCCCGGACATTGAACCTGCCCAAACAACGCGGGCTTTAGCCCCTGAGGCAGATTTCGAAGAAGATTCGCCGGATGAAAAGCCGTTGCATCGCACGCACGGAGAGTTCGAGCAGCATGAGACGTCTGTGGCCATCATCGGCCGGCCCAATGTGGGCAAGTCGACGCTGCTCAATGCGCTCACCGGCACCTCCCGCGCGATTGTCTCGCCCATCGCCGGCACCACGCGCGATGCGGTCGACGAGGTAGTGGAGTTTGAGGGCGCGCAACTGCGCTTTGTGGATACGGCGGGCATTCGGCGCAAGGGCAAGACGCACCTGATGGCGGAGAAGATGAGCGTGGTGATGGCGCGCCGGCATCTGGAGGCCGCGGATGTGGCGCTGCTGGTGCTCGATGCGGTGGATGGCGTGACCGCGGCCGACGCCACCATCGGCGGCTACGCGCATGAGAGCGGCCGCAGTGTGATCATCATTGTGAACAAGTGGGATGCGGTGACCACGGGACGCACCGACGGCAAGCCGCCCGCCGATCGCGATATCTATGCCGAGCAGGTGCGACGGCATCTCAAATATCTCGACTACGCGCCGGTGATTTTTCTCTCCGCTCTGGAGGCTATAGGGCCCGACCGCAAGGGCATGGCGCGTGTGCTGCATGAGGTGACGGCCGTGGCTGCCGAGCGGCGCAAGCGCGTGTCCACGGGGCAGATGAACCGCTTCCTCGACAAGATCGACTTCCAGCGCGCGCCCGTGCCCATGGCCAAGCGCGTGCGCATCTTTTATATGACGCAGGCCGCGGTGGCGCCGCCCACGTTTGTGCTCTTCACTGATCGCGATGTGAAGCTGCACTTTTCGTTTGAGCGCTTCCTCGAAAACCAGATCCGCGAGGCCTTCGGATTCAAAGGCACGCCGATATGGTTCAAGGTGCGCGCGCGGAATGCGGAGAAGAAGGAATAGCCGCGTCAATCGAGGCCCTGAAGGGTACGGGCTTCAGCCCGTAGGTTGGGGAAGCTCTGATTAAGTCGATGATTTGAAAGGGCACGACTTCAGTCGTGCCGTAAGTGCTACAAAATCAACCGGGCTTTAGCCCCAGAGGGAATTTGCGCCAAGCTTCGTGCAACTCAATCGATCCACTACGCGCCGCTCGCCACATCGCGCTCAAGTTGCGCCAAGCTCTCCGGCCGGCCCAGATCTCGCCAATAGCAATCGTCCGCGCGGAATGCTGCGATGGTCCCTCCCTGTGCCGCGAGACGCAGATACGCATCGATGATGGAAAACGCGCCGTCTTCGTCGAGCATCGTCAGCAGCCGCGGCGAGACGATGTGGATGCCGCAGAATGCCAGGGGCTGCACACTGTCTGCGGGACACACTAATTCAGCATTCCCATCGCGGCCGGCCTGCCGCCCGCAGAGCCGGCCCTTCGCATCGAACAGCAGATAACGCGATGTCGCGCGGTCCTGCACGGCCAGCGTGGCCAGCGCGTTATGCTCGACGTGGAATTGCATCATGCGCGCAAGATCGATGCTGCTGACGACATCGACGTTGTGCAGGATGAACGGCTCTTGTGCACCTTCGCTTCCTTCCAGAAAGAACCACGCTGCCTTCTTCAGACCGCCGCCGGTATCGAGCAGCAGGTCCTCGCGCGAGACTTCAATCCTCATGCCGAAGTTGCGATGGGCCGCAAGATAATCGACGATCATACCCGCGTGGTGATGCACGTTCACGATCACTTCCGCGACGCCGAATGTGCGCAGCCGCGCGAGCGCAATATCGAGCAGCGTGCGGCCAGTCACCTCGACCAGCGCCTTGGGGCGATGATCGGTGAGCGGACGCAGGCGGGTTCCGAGACCGGCGGCAAAAACCATCGCCTTCATGGGGCGAGTTTTTCCAGATCGGGCTGTTCCGGAAGGGTTGGTTCCGGGTCTCGAATTTCCGCCGGCGGGTTTCCTGATGAAGCTCTTTCCGGAGACATCTTTTCGAGCTCGATGTGGCGGACAATCACGTTGACTCCGCTCACGCCGCGCAGGTGTTTCGCCAGCCGCTCGGCAAGGTAGACCGAGCGATGCTGGCCGCCGGTGCAGCCAAACGACACCATGAGGTTGCCGAAGCCGCGCCTCTGATAGCTGTCCACGCTTGCATCCACGAGCGAAAGAGTGGCGGAAAGGAAACGGTGCACGCTTTCCTCGTGATTGAGGTAGTCGATGACAGCGGCATCCTTGCCTGTGAGCGCGCGGAACGGCTCTTCGCGGCCGGGATTGGGCAGGCTGCGCGCATCGAATACAAATCCGCCGCCGTGGCCGGATGCATCGGCAGGCATCTCGCGGTGAAACGAAAAGCTGAACACGCGCACGGTCAGGCCGGCCGCGGAGGAAGACAAGGCCTTCAGCTTTTCCGAGGCGAGCATGGCCTCGAATGCATCCATCAGCGCCGGCAGCGCGATGGGCAGCTTGACGTTTGCGGCCAGCCAGCGCAGGTTTTTGAGCGCATAGGGTACTGACTGCAGGAAGTGCGGCTTGCGCTCGAAGAAGCCGCGATATCCGTAAGCCCCGAGCGCCTGCAGGATGCGCACATACACGTAAGCGTAGTAGTGCTCCATGAAGGCGTCGCGGCTGAGGCCGGTATGGCCGGCGAGGCATTCGAGATAGTGGTCGAGCAGTTGCTGGCGCATCGCCGGTGGCAGGTCGGCCTTGCCGTCGTAGAGCAGGGAAGCGATGTCGTATTGCAACGCGCCGCGGCGTCCGCCCTGGTAATCGAGGAAGAACGGCTGCCCATCGCGCAGCATCACGTTGCGCGACTGAAAATCCCGATAGAGAAAATAATCGTGGCCGGCCCCGAGCAGAAACTTCGTGAGGCGGCTGAAGTCTTGCTCAAGCGCCTGCTCATTAAAAGGCACGCCGGCCAGACGCAGAAAGTAATACTTGAAGTAATTCAGGTCCCAGGCGATGGACTGGCGATCGAAGCTCGCGCGCGGATAGCACACCTTGTAATTGAAATCGCGGCCGGCCTCCACCTGAAATCGCGGCAGCACGGCGGCCACGCGGCGATAGGCATCAACGGCCTCTGGAGCGATGTTCGCGCCGTCGCGGTGTGCGCTGAGGAACTCATATAGTGTGGTGTCGCCCAGGTCTTCTTCGAGGTAGGCGCCGTGGGCAAGATCCTCGGCATAGATCGCGGGCACGGGCAATCCGTGGCGGCGAAAATGACGCGAGAACTCGAGGAAGGCGACGTTCTCTTCGCGCACCGGATATACGATGCCGATGGCGCTTGAGCTGCCGCCGGAGAGCCGGACAATGGCTCGCCCGGAGCCGCCAAGCTGGCCCTGCAGCGGCTTTACGTGCGCGGCCGGAGTACGGAAATGCTGCTCGAAAAGTCGTTTGAGAACTTCCATGGAGGGTGACGGGGAAAGCTCCAAGCCGCTTCACCAAGATACTGAGCGCGGGGATGCGGGCGCAAGGGCGCACAGATTCAGAAGTACAGTTCCTGCTCGATGCCAAGCATCTTCTGCTGCCATGCAGGCAGGCGAAAGACGCCGAGAATATGATGCTGATCGATCACGCAAATCTGAACATGCGTGCGATCGTGAAACCCAGCGTCTTTGTAAAGCTCGCCGCCTTCGACAAACAGGGCTCTGACTGTTTGATAGGGCAGCATTGCAGGGTCGGATTCCCGCATCTTGTTCCGCGCTCGATGAAGGTGCTTGATTACAGCGCAGTCGAGATTGCGCTTGCCTTTCTCGCTTCCCTGATTTTCGGGGAGCGGCTCATCCGTCAACTTGTGTAGTTCAGCCAACCCATCATATGCGGAATCTACTGCCACTATTCCGTCCTGAGTGGTAAGGTCCAGGCACCTGCCGGGATCGATGACGGCCCCCACAAAGGATGGCCGATCAATCTTCCTCCAAAGCAAAGTGGCCCATTGAAATGCGCGGACGGGATCACTCTCCCAAAAATAGATGCCCGGGCCAAGCCAATCGTAGGATTTTTCGCTGACCAAGAAATCAGAACCGCCCAGAACTGCCTGGGCGGTCTCGGCGCTGCAACCATGGTAACCGAGCAGAAGATTATTCAGGGTCGCGGAACTCCTGCGCTAGTTTCCCGTTTTCATCGAAATAGCCGTCTTTCATAAAAAGGTGAGTCACCTTCTCTTTGGAATCATTTTCTCGCGTGAGCTCTCTGAGCGCCTTTTGCAATTTTTCTCTCTCGTCTTTGCTCATCTGAAGCTCCTCGCCGATTACGCTATAGCGTAACCGAAGTTGCCGGAAATAGAAAGTGATCCGTGCCAGCCTTGGCCGCCTATCAGAGCTGTTCATACAGCGTGGTGTTGCGGTAGCCCATCAGCGTGGCCAGCGTCCAGATGCCGAGCGCGGTGCCGAATGGGATCTTCAGCAGGCTCAGGAACGCCACCACAATGGCCAGGATGCGGCCCCACGGCCGGCGCTCCAGCAGGCCCCAGCCGGCTACCAGCGCCAGCGCGGAGCGGCCCACCACCATGACGCCCGCGAAGTGAACCAGCGCCGGTCCGAAGATTTGCGGGCCAAAGGGACCGTGGTTCCAGGGGCCGTTGTCCCAGCCGCCGAAATGGTGATTGACGAATGCGTTGAAAAAGGCCAGCCCAGCCATGCCGAGGATTAGGCTGAATCCGGCATAGACCAGCCAGAAAACGCCCAGCGTCTTTACCTTGCTGGCGTAGCTGTCCACGAGAAACGTCATTCCCGGTACCGGAGGCAGCGGGACCGCGGCCGGACGGCCGCATTGCGGGCAAACCGGCTGCCCCGGAGCCAAAGCCAGACCACATCCGCTGCAATACATGGTTGATCCTCCTCAAATGCCTGCTTCAAATGTTACGCAGATTGTGCCCGGCGTGTTCCGTTGAAGCAGCTTTCAGCCTCCAGCTCTCAGCTTTCAGCTTTTGGCCCTTAGCTTTTAGCCTGTACCTGGCCGTGGGGCTCATTTCGCCTCAGTGGGCTAAGAGCTAAGAGCTGACAGCCAACAGTTGATTTACCGGCTCGTCGTCCCCGTCCAGCGCTCCCAGCGCTCCTCATGCCGGTCGTCGCGCAGCACCAGAGCGGTGACGCGGCCCTCGGCGTCATGCTCAAAAATCAGGCGGATGGTGATGCTGCCGTTGGGGTAAAAGAACACCCAGGGCGACTCGGCGGCCAGCTCGACGTTTTCGCCGGGCTGATTCTTGATGAAGAGTACCTCGCCCTGGCGGAATACCTTGACCTCCGGCTGGCCGCGCACATCGCGGTAGTCGCCGCCCAGCGCGTCGAGGACGGCCGGGGCCAGCTTGATGGCGGGCGGGTGCAGCGGAATGACCAGGCGTTCGGCAAAGGGAGGGGGGTCCTGGGCGTTTGCAGCCTGCGCGCCCGGCGCCGTCTGCGGTCTGGCGCGGTGGGCCAGCAGCCAGCGCGGCAGCTCCGGGTCGTTGTAGGCGCGCGCCCAGCAGTCGTGCCATGTGCTCTGATAGACCCATAGGCGCACGTGGCCACCCTCGGCTTTAAGCGCGTCATACATCAGCTCCGCCTCGCGCACCGGCACCACGTTGTCGTTGGCGCCATGAAAAAGCCACACCGGCGTGTGGCCGACGGCCTTGGCATATTCGGCGGGCAGCGTGGCAGCCTGTTGCCAGCGCTCCGGCGCGTAGCTCCAGAACACGCCGCCGGCCATGATGGCGATGGCCGCCCAGCGGTGCGGCTCGTGGCGGGCCAGCTCCCATGCGCCATAGCCGCCCAGCGAGAGGCCGGTCAGGTAGGTGCGGTCCGGATCGCCGTGAAATTCCTCAGTCTCGCGGTCGAGAGCGGCCATGGCCATGGCCAGCATTTCAGGGTCGGTCCAGTAGCTGGCCTGCGGGCACTGCGGGATCACCACCACAAAAGGCCAGCGCTCGGGGTGGTCGCGCAGCTCCAGCGGCAGGCCGATCTGGGTCTGCCACATGCCTTCAGACCCGCGCTCGCCGCGCCCGTGGAGAAACAGGATGATGGGCCAGAGCTTGTGGTCGTCGCGGCGGTAGTCCTCAGGCAGGTAGACCTGGTAGCGGTAAGTCACGCCGTTCAGGTCGATCTTGCGGTTGAGGAAGCCTGTGTCCTGGGGCGGTTCGGGCGCGGGATGGCGCGCCGCCGCGGCGTAGGTGGCCGCAGGCGCCAGCGCCAGCGCGGACCAGAGCCAGAGGAGCAGTTGTTTTTTGAAAACTGGCATCTCCAAGAATCCATCATATAAGGCGTGGCAAGCGCCGCTTGCCCGGTGGCCAACAAAGGCGGCCAGCAGGTAGGCCGGGGATTTGACTCCGACACGGGCTGCCAGATGGTAAGTCGGGGTTTTAACTCCGACACGGGCTGCCAGATGGTAGGTCGGGGTTTTAACCCCGACAGATTGAGGCAGCAGAGGTGCGGCCTTTAGTCCCTGAGGCTTGCTCTTGCTTCAGAAGCTAAGCATCGGGGGCTAAAGCCCGCCGTTTTTCAGCCTTCTTTGGCACGACTAAAGTCGTGCCCTGTTACAGTGCGGCCCTCTTGAAACCAATGTCGAGCGAAAGTGAGTGACATTGGGCTGAAGCCCTGACCCGCCCTCCAAAACCCGTTCCCAGACAAGCTCTTAGATTCCATAGGGCTCTCCGCGGCTGTCTTTCCGCTTTCTTTACATCGGCCATGAAAGAATCAGGAGACTCAGCCGCCGTGCCTATGACCCCGCTCGAACCCGGAGACCTGCTCGACCACTACCGCCTCGATACCGTCGTCGCCCGCACCGGCATGTCTGTGCTCTACCGGGCAACCGACATGCTGACCGGCAGGCAGGTGGCCGTGAAGGTGCCGCTCGACGAGATGGAGGCCGACCCGGTGCTGGTGGAGCGATTCCGCCGCGAGCAGGAGATCGGCCAGACCCTCGACCACCCCGGCATCGTGAAGACGTTCAACAGCGAAGAGCGCAACCGCCTCTACATGGCGATCGAATGGGTCGATGGCCGCCTGCTGCGCGCCATCCTGAACGAAGAGCGCAAGCTGCCCGTCGAGCGCGCGATAACGATCGCGCTGGGCATGTGCGACGCACTCGATTACATGCACAAGCACGGCGTGGTGCACCGCGACCTGAAGCCCGAAAACGTGATGGTGGACGATGAGGACCACATCAAGCTGATCGACTTTGGCATCGCCATGAAGGAAGACGCGAGGCGGCTCACGTTTGCCAACCTGTCGCCCACGCTGGGCACGCCGGACTACATCGCGCCGGAGCAGGTGAAGGGCCAGCGCGGCGATCAGCGCAGCGACATCTACGCGCTCGGCATCATGCTCTACGAAATGCTCACCGGCCGCGTGCCGTTCGCCGGGCCCAATCCGTTTGCGGTGATGAACGAGCGCGTGCTCAACGAGCCGCCTGCGCCGCGCTCGCTGAACGCGGAGATTACACCGGAGCTTGAGGAGATTCTGTACCGGGCTCTGGAGCGCGATCCGCGCCACCGCTACGCTACGGCGCAAGAGATGGCATGGGACCTGGAGCACCAGGAGCAGGTGGGCGTCGATGACCGCGAACGGCGTCCGGCGCTGCGCGCGGGGCGCGTGGTGGTGTCGCGGAAGATGCTGCTGTATGCGGGGCTGGTGCTGATCCCGGTGGCGCTGTTCGGGCTGATGCTGCTGCTGGCGCGGCGGTGAATTTGCCGTTTTATCGATATTGGCCTAAAACGCCGAGCCGCCACGATGCGCGGCCAGGCGGTGCCCTATGCAGGCAGGCGCTTGAGCATTTCGCTGGCCGTCTGGAACCACGGGCGCTCGCGCCGGGCCAGATAACTCGGCATGGTGCGCTCCTTGTCCAGCACCTTCTGCGCCCACTGCCGCGCCTCGGCCACGCGGCCCTCCGCGGCCAGCATGTCTGCGTAGTTGAGGTAGGTCTCAGACAGCGTGGAATTCAGAATCGCCCGCTGAAACTGCGCCTCGGCCTCCTGCCTGCGGCCGGCTTTAGCGCAGGCGTGGGCCAGCAGGCCGGCGGCGCGATGGAAGTCGTACGCCGGCTCTTCCCGGACCACGCGCTCGAGGTCGGGCACGGCTGCCGCGGCATCGCCCATCCGGAGCGCGCACACGCCGCGCCGGTAAAACGAATCCAGTGTGTCGGAGCGGGCGGCAATGGCCTTGTCAAAAGCGGCGCGCGCCTCCGCAAGATTGCCGGAGCCCATGTAAAGGTCGCCCAGCTCTTCGTAGTTGGCCGCCGACGGATTGTCTTCCACCGCGGCCTCGAGGACTGCGACGCGGCCCCGGCGCGAAGGCCCACCAAGCCGCTGTGCGACCGCAAGGGCGTCGGGAAATGCGTTCATGCCAAGATAGGTGGCCGCGCCCAGGGGACCGAGAAAGACGATGACGAAGAACCAGTACATCTCCGGCCGCGTCCTGAAGTAGTGGACGATCGCCACCACCTCAAGAATCACCCCGAGCGGGTAAAGAAGATAGGCAAGAATCTCCATGCGCAGTTTTCCTGGAGCCATGGTACATGGGTCGCGCAATGTGGAAAATCACCCATTTGGGGTGGGATGAGTTGGCGGGTACGATGGCGCAAAGGGATTCTCGTTCACAGGGATTCCAATTGCGATTTGCCCCGTGCTAACATGTCGGGAAATGGACTATGACCACGACAAAGTCGACGAAATGGTGCTGGCGCTGCTGTGGCTGACTCCCGCGGGCGATGGCCGGGCGTGGAAGGGGTATGACTGGGATGCCATGGACCGGCTGCATGCCAAGGGCTATATCTTCGATCCGAAGAACAAGGCAAAGTCTGTCGTGCTCAGCGAGGAAGGCGAACGGCTATCACGGGAACTCTTCGAGCGGCACTTCGCGCGCAAGCGGTGATGTTTGGCGCAGGCTGCGTCAATGCGTACGAGTTTCGGAGCGTTCGAAAAAGACCGATCGAAGGCGAGATCGAACTGATGCATCCCACAGGGGCTGAAGCCCGTCGGTTTATCGGCCTTTGCGGCACGACTGAAGTCGTGCCCTGACGCTTCGTGTGCACCGCAAAGCGTCCTTTCAGAACTGACATAGGCCGGCCCGGTTCGTAACCTCGCTACTGACCCCTGTTCCCTGATCCCTAATCCCTGCTCCCGGTCTCACCGGTACGATTCGTCGCGGTGAATCACGAATTCCGGATACGCGCCGCCGCCCAGTTCGTGCAGGTCCATGCCGATGCGTTCGCCGTCTGTCTCCACGCGGAACGGCAACGCGCGGTTGAGCAGCCAGAAAAGCAGGTAAACGAGCGGCAGCAACAGGCCGACCAGCGCGGAGATGCCCACAAGTTGCGCGATGAACTGGCCGGGTTCGCGGCCGAACAGGCCCACGGCGAGCAGCCCCCATATACCGCCGGCGGCGTGCACCGATATGGCGCCGGAGGGGTCGTCGATGGAGAGTGCGAGTTCCAGCAACTCGACGAGCAGGGGCGTGGCGACGCCGGCGATGGCGCCCACCAGCAGCGCATCGAACGGCGTGATCAGCCCGGCGCAGGCGCTGGACGCGACCAGGCCGGTGAGCCAGCCATTGGCGCAGAGGCTGGCGTCGGGCTTGCCAAAGCGGATGCGCGTGACGGCAAACGTGGCGACAACCGCTGCCGATGCTGCCAGCAGCGTGTTGACAGCGGTGACCACGAGGGCAGCCGGCGCCGCATGCAGCCATAGCACCGCCCCGGCTACGTTCCACGCGAGACAGCCCACCAGCGCCAGCAGGCAGCCGAAGAGTACAAAGACGGCGTGATGGCCGGGCAGCGCGGTGGCGAATCCTTCTTTGGGAAATTTGCCCTTGCGCGGGCCGGCGATCCAGATGACGGCAAGAGCGCCGAGGCCGCCCAGCACGTGAACAGCGGCTGCGCCCCCGCCATCGAGAAAGCCCTGGCCGAGCGAAAAGTTCAGCCCCAGCTCGGCCAGCCATCCGCCGCCCCAGATCCAGTGCGCTGCGAGCGGAAAGACGATGGCGGCGAGCACGGCGGCGGCGGCGCAACCGGCCAGCAGGCGGAAGCGGTCCGCTCCCGAGCCCCAGGGAATAAGCGCGCACAGCGCCACGGCAAGAAACTCGAACAGCAGCGTCAGTTGAGCCTCAGGACCGGCCGAGTCCAGCCCGCCCAGCAGCAGCCGGCCGGAGCCGAGCCAGTCAAATGGCTTGCCGGAGATGTCAAAGCTGTGACCGAGTGCCCCTGCCACGCCGGTGAAGGCCGCACCCACCACGGCAAACACGATGGCCGTGACGGCGACAATCATCAGGCTGCCCAGCAGCGACTGCGCGGCGGAGCGCGAGCGGCCCAGGCCAGTATTGATAAGCGCCACGCCAGCCAGCGCAAGCGGCGCCACCAGCAACAGGCACAGCGTGACGGCAAACATCGGCATGCTGAGGGCCGGCGCGATGGGTGGGATCATGGGCGCCTGTCTCCGCGCGGCGGCATATGGCCGCGCACCGCGACGGCCAGACCCAGGGCCTCGACCGCCAGCCCGCACAGGACAAATGCATTCCTGGACGCCGGAGCGGGAAACAACACGAGCGCCGCGACGGTGAGAAAGAATCCGCTCGGCATGACCAGCAGTCCCGCGAGTTTCATGGCCAGTCCTTTCACGCCTACAAGAGTCCCGCCTACAAGAGTCCCGCCTACAAGAGTTCCGCTTACAAGAGTCCCGCTAACAAGAGTCCCGCTAACAATTCTCCCGTTGAACGAGCCTCCGATTATGTCGAGGATTTGAAAGGGCACGACTTCAGTCGTGCCGGAAGTGATCCAAAATCAACTGGGCTTTAGCCCCTGAGGGACATCTTCCTCGAAAAGAGATCTTACTCAGAGATTCCTTAACAAGTCCTGCTCAACCAGTCCCGGTGAGCGATCGGTGGACTGCCCCGCCAGACGGCGGCTGGACAGCAACCGGTCCGCATTGCGGAGTTTTTTGTGGGATGAGGCCCGTTTCGGCGCCCATTCGAATTCTAATGCATGGGTTCGTTTCGGATGCTGCGTCTTCCGGGCGCGTTCCTCGAGTGTGCGCGTTATGAGACGCTCCGTCGTGTCCCTTATGTTTTCCTTTGGCAACCCGGGCAACAATGGGCTATGTCGATTATTTCCCGCCGGGCGCAACGGGCCATTCCCGTCGTCCTGGGCGCGGCCACGCTCGCAGACGTCGCCGTTCTGCTGGTATGGGACGCGTTCCCGGCGCTTTTTCCCGCCCGAAGCCACGACGTTCTGGCTGCCTTTTCACTGGCCGCGATTGCGGCCGCGTACTTCGCCTATCAATTGGTGCACCGGCCTGTGCCGCTGGAGTTTGTGAAGGCAGCGCTGCTGGCTGCCGCGTTTCTTTTCTGGGCCGCCAACCAATTCTGGCCGGACTCGAAACAGGCGACGCTGTGGAACGACGTGGCCATTGCACTCTTTGTCCTCGATGTGTTTCTGGTCATGATTGGATGGCCGGCGGCATCGGGCGACGCGTCGTTTGCCGAGACCCATGCAGCTGAAGCCGACGAACAGCAGGTATGAGGAGGGCGATCTCGGGTCGTTTTATCCCATTCTCCGGTACACGCACTCGCTCGAGCGTGTGATCTATCTCACTCATCGCAGGCAATCCCATCGGTTTTCTTTTCAATCGGTTGCAATTCTGGTTTTTCCTCCAACTTTTTTCAGAATTTGCTGGTCAAAAGAGGTCTCCGGCGTGGCGATGGCTGCTATATTGAATTTTCGGGGTCGTTGACCGCTCAGCTGTTTCTTGCTCAAGAGTCTATTTTGAACACAACCTGTGTGACGGCTGACACAGTTCACACATCTTGAAACGCAATCCAAGCAGGGAAAGCATTCATGGCGCAGATATTTGAACGCAGCTCCAATGCTTTGGCTCGCGCGAGCCTGGTTTTGACGGGGCTGATCGTGATTGCCCTGGGGGTCACGCTGGACCAGCTGCAGCGCTCGCCGTGGGTCACCCGGCAGGGCCAGCGGCCGGATCAGCCGGTGCCCTTCAGTCACAAGCATCATGTGCAGGGGCTGGGCTTGCAGTGTCAGTACTGTCACGTCACGGTCGAGAAGTCGAGTTACGCCGGAATCCCGCCCACCAAGACCTGCATCAACTGCCACGCACAGATCTGGACCAACGCGCAGCTGCTCGAGCCGGTGCGGCAGAGCTGGGCCACAGGAAATTCGATTACGTGGACCAAGGTCCACGACCTGCCCGACTTTGCCTACTTCAGCCATGAGATTCACGTGAACAAGGGACTGGGCTGCGCTAGCTGCCACGGGCGCGTGGACCAGATGCCCCTGATGTACGCGCAAAGCACGCTGCAGATGGAGTGGTGCCTGGACTGCCATCGCAATCCGTCGAAGAACCTGCGGCCCACGAGCGAGATCTACAACATGGCGTGGGAAGCTCCGGCCGAGGATCGCCCGGTGTGGTGCTCGGTGACGGATGTAAAGAGCGGGCAGCCGACGGCGCAGGGTGTGAACTGTGTAACCAAAGATCCGGCAGTCAATCCGCAGCAGATGGCGTCGCTGGCGCGGCCGTCTCTGCTGCACATGGCGGCCATGGTTAGCGACACGCCTTCCGGCGGCGCCGCTCTCAACCAGACGCAGGCGACTGCAGAGTACGAGAAGTTCACGAGTCAGGATGAGTTGGGCAACTTCCTGTTGAAGCAGTACAAGATTCGCACTCCCAAAGAGCTGACCAGCTGCGAGGTCTGCCACCGATGAGCGGCCTAGCAATGAATGAAGGAACGATGATAGCCGGTAAAGAGGTTGCGGCAATGGAGCAGGGTTCGAGCCAGGTCCCGGAACAGCTTGCCTCAGGGGCTAAAGCCCACGCGGTTTTGGCTGAAGTCAATGCCAGGGCTGAAGCCACGGTTCAGGCGGCCAGCGCGGCGGCCGGGCTGCGGAAAAATGCGTCGGCGGTGCAAGAAGTGTCAGGGCACGACTTCAGTCGTGCCGCAATGGCCGCAGGATCGTCGCGGGCTTCAGCCCCTGCGGGTTGCGGTCCCGCGATTGGCCCCGAATCTGGCCTTCCGATCCAGCGTGTGAAGCCCGAAGCTGCCGCTCTCATGACGCTCGACCAGGTCCGCGCCGAACTCAAGGGCGTGAAGGGCAAGAAGTACTGGCGCTCGGTGGATGAGCTGGCCAACACGGCGGAATTTCAGGCGGCAGTAGAGAAGGAGTTTCCCTCGGCGGCTGCGGAGTGGGTCGATCCGGTGTCGCGACGCGGCTTCCTGAAGCTGATGGGCGCGTCGATGGCGCTGGCGGGGCTGGCCGGTTGCGCCAAGCAGCCCGATGAGCCGATTTATCCGTATGTCAAGGCGCCGGAAGATTTGATTCTCGGCAAGCCGATGTACTTTGCCACGGCGCATCCGTTCGTGACCGGCGGCATTCCGCTGCTGGTGAAGAGCGACCAGTTCCGCCCCATCAAGATCGACGGCAATCCCGAGCACCCCTACAACCTGGGCAAGTCGGACGCGTTTTCGCAGGCGACGGTGCTGGATCTTTACGATCCGGACCGTTCGAAGAAAGTGACCTATCGCGGTGAGGAGTCGAGCTGGGGCGAGTTTGCGCACGAGCTCAAGGCCAAGGCCGCGGCGTCGAAGGACGGCGCCGGGATTTATTTCCTGAGCTCGACTATCACGTCGCCCACGCTGGCGCTGCAGTGGTTGGCTGTGCAGACGGCTTATCCCAAGGCGACGCTGGTGCAGTACGACCCGGCCATTGCGGGGACTTCGCTGGATGGCGGGACGAACGTTTGGTATTCGCTGGCCGATGCCGACGTGATTGTGTCGCTGGACGCGGATTTTCTGTCGGGCGCGGCGTATCCGGGGTTCCACAAGCTGGTGCGCGAGTATGCGGCGCGGCGCAAGGATCCGAACAATCTGAACCGGCTGTACGCAGTCGAATCCACGCCGACCACAACCGGCATGAAGGCCGAGCATCGGCTGGGATTGCGCGCGAGCGAGATTCCGGCGTTTGCGGCTGCGCTGGCTGCTGCGGTGGGCGCGGGCGGCGAGGCTTCGTCCTACGCGTGGACCGATGAGCAGCAGAAATTTCTCGCCACTCTGGCAAAGGACTTGAAGGCGCACGCAGGCCGGAGTGCTGTCATTCCGGGCCTGTATCAGGATCCATCCGTCGCGGCCCTGGCCGCGTCGATCAATGCTGCGCTAGGCAACGTGGGCAAGACGGTTACGATGTCGGGCGAGCCTGTGAATCCGCTGCCCTCCGACCAGATCGCCGAGTTCAAGTCCCTCGTCGCCGACATGAACGCGGGCAAGGTGGAGTGGCTGGTCATTCTCAACGCCAATCCTGTCTACGACGCGCCCGCCGATCTCGAATTCCTGGCTGCATTGAAGTCAGCGTTTCCGACTGCCACTTCGAGCGACAAGGTGGTCGCGCATCTCGGCTCGCACTACGACGAGACTGGAATCGAAGCGCACTGGCACATTCCTGCCTCGCATTTTCTCGAGCATTGGTCGGATGTGCGCGCCTATGACGGCACGGTGTCGATCGTGCAGCCGCTGATCGATCCGCTCTACGGCGGCAAGTCGGCGCACGATGTGTTTCAGGCGCTGCTTAATGAGCCGATGCTGTCGGCGTATGACGCGGTGCGCGAGACGTGGAAGAGCAGATTTAGAGGCGATTTTGAAGCGGGCTGGCGCAAGGCACTGCATCAAGGCTGGATCGATACCACCGCTTTCGAACCGTTCGGCGGAAAGACAAGCATCGACACGGCGAAGACAGGCAACAAGGCCCGGACGCCATCCAGCAAGGTTCTCGCGCCATCGAGCAAGGACGCAATCGAAATCATCTTCCGCCCCGACCCCAACATCTACGACGGGCGCTGGTCCAATGTCGGCTGGCTGCAGGAGCTGCCCAAGCCCATCACCAATCTGAGCTGGGACAACGCGGCCATTATTTCCGGCGCAACGCTGACCAAACTCAATCTTGAAGAGGACGACATTGTCGAGCTCACCGTGGACGGCCGCACCGTGAAGGCGCCGGTGATCGTCGCTCCCGGCCATCCCGACAATTCAGTCACCGTCTATCTCGGCTACGGCCGCCAGGCCGCCGGACGCGTCGGCTCCGGCGCCGGCTTCAACGCCTATTCGATTCGTACAACGGCTGCCCCGTTTTACGCTCAGGGCTCCATCAAAAAGGTCGACGGGAAGTGGGGCGTGGCCATCACCAAGAGCCACTTCCGCGACGATCGCGGCAAGCGCTTCGGCCAGCCCGAGGGCCACGACAACAATTCTCTTGAAGCCGATGAGGCGTTGGGGCCGCGCGGCATCGTGCGCTATGCGACGCTCGACGAGTTCAAGGCCAACCCCGGATTTGCCAACGAGGGCGAGGGTCACGAGAAGACCGACATGGGCACGTCCATGTTCCCCAACTGGACATACAAGGAAAACGCCTGGGCTATGTCGATCGACATGAATAGCTGCACGGGCTGCAATGCCTGCATCATCGGCTGCTATGCGGAGAACAACATCGCCGTGGTGGGCAAGCAGCAGGTGCGCATCGGCCGTAACATGCAGTGGCTGAGGATCGATACGTATTTCGAGGGCGACCTGGCCGCGCCTCGCGCACACTTCCAGCCCATGACCTGCCAGCACTGCGAAAACGCGCCCTGCGAGCAGGTGTGCCCGGTGGGCGCCACGGTGCACACGCCCGAGGGGCTCAACACCATGGTCTATAACCGCTGCGTGGGCACGCGCTACTGCTCCAACAACTGCCCGTACAAGGTGCGGCGGTTCAACTTCCTGCTGTTCTCGGACTACGAGACCGAGAGCCTGAAGCTGGGGCGTAACCCCGACGTCAGCGTGCGTTCGCGCGGCGTGATGGAGAAGTGCAGTTACTGCGTGCAGCGCATCACGGCCGCCAGGATCGAAGCCGACAAAGAGAACCGGGCTATCGCGGACGGCGAGGTGGTGACCGCCTGCCAGCAGGCCTGCCCGGCATCGGCCATCACTTTCGGCAACCTGAACGACCCGCAGAGCCGCGTGGCCAGGCTGCACGGCGACCAGCGGACCTACCAGGTATTGGCCGACCAGAACACCCGTCCGCGGACGCGCTATGTGGCCGCGGTCCTGAATCCGAACACCGAACTTGAAGCAGCGCCGGTGGAGCACACGCCGGCACAGGGTTGAGAGGCTCGATCCGCTCATGGCAACAGGCGAAGTGAAGAAGGACCCAAAACTCGACCAGTGGATCGACCCGGCAACCGGCGAGTATCGCGTCGTCGCGCCGGGGCAGACCTTCAAGTCGATCACCGACAAGATCTCGCGCATTGTGCTCACGCCGCACACGCCGCTGGGGTGGTTTGCGATGTTCAGCGTGGCCGGCAGCGGGGCCACGATGCTGCTGGTGGCGGTGACCTGGCTGTTCCTGAAAGGCGTGGGCATCTGGGCCATTACCCAGCCCGTGGCCTGGGGCTTCGCCATCATCAACTTCGTGTGGTGGATCGGCATCGGCCACGCCGGCACGCTCATCTCTGCCATCCTCATGCTGTTCAAGCAGCAGTGGCGCAACTCCATCAGCCGCTTTGCCGAGGCTATGACCATCTTCGCCGTGGTCTGCGCCGGCATGTTCCCCGTCATCCACGTGGGCCGTCCATGGCTCGGATACTGGCTGCTGCCCTATCCCAGCACCATGACGGTGTGGCCGCAGTTCCGCTCGCCGCTGCTCTGGGACGTGTTCGCGGTATCGACCTACGCCACCATCTCGGTGGTCTTCTGGTACATCGGCATGGTTCCCGACTTCGGCACCATGCGCGACCGCTCCGAGTCCAAGCTCGGCCAGTACTTCTACGGCATGCTGTCGCTCGGCTGGCGCGGCTCGGTGCGCCACTGGATGCGCTATGAGACGGCCTCGCTGCTGCTCTCCGGCCTGGCCACGCCGTTGGTGCTCTCGGTGCATACGGTCATCAGCTTCGACTTCGCCGTGGCCGTGCTGCCCGGCTGGCATACCACCATCTTCCCGCCCTACTTTGTGGCCGGCGCCATCTATTCCGGCTTCGCCATGGTGCTCACGCTGGCCATTCCGCTGCGCAAGTTCTACCACCTGGAGGGGCTGGTCACCGAACGCCACATCGACAACATGGGCAAGGTGATGCTGGTGACCGGCTTCATCGTGTGCTACGGGTACGGCATGGAAGTCTTCATGGCCTGGTACTCGGCCTCGCACTGGGAAGCCTTCATGATGTGGAACCGCATGTTCGGGCCCATGGGCTGGTCTTACTGGGTGCTGGTCACCTGCAATCTGCTGATTCCGCTGACCACGCTATGGTCGCGCAAGCTGCGCACCAACATCTCGTTCATGTTTGCGATCTCGATCGTCGTCAACACAGGCATGTGGTTTGAGCGCTTCGTCATCGTTGTGACCAGCCTCTACCGCGACTTCCTGCCATCGTCGTGGGGCACCTACCGCGCCACCAAATGGGACTACATGACTTTTGTGGGCACGCTGGGCCTGTTTACCACGCTGTTTCTGCTGTTTGTGCGCTTCCTGCCCATGATTCCCATGTCCGAAGTTCGAATTTTGCTGCCGGGGGCCAAGATCAAGCCCAAGGCAGTGGCGGAGGCTGGTGACTGATATGCCCCCACGCGAAGGAACCTATGGCCTGCTGGCCGAATTCGATACGCCGGGCGACCTGATCCGCGCCGCACGCCAGGCGCGCCAGGACGGTTGGCGGCGCATGGACTGCTACACGCCCTATCCGGTAGAGGAAGCGGCTGAGGCTATCGGCTTTCACCGCAACCGGGTGCCGCTGGTGACGCTGGTGGGCGGGCTGATGGGCCTGGCCGCGATGTTCTCGCTCGAAACATGGATCTCGGTGCTGGCGTATCCCTTGAACATTGCGGGACGGCCGACTTATTCCTGGCCGGCGTTCATTATTCCGGCCTATGAATGGACCATTCTGTGGGCCGGTCTCTCGGCCGCCTTTGGCATGGTGGCGCTCAATGGGCTGCCGCAGCTTTATCATCCGCTGTTCAATGCGCCCAACTTCCGCTCTGGCGCCACGGTGGACAAGTTCTTCCTGTGCCTGGAGGCGCTCGATCCCAAGTTCGACCTGGTTGAGGGGCGCGCTTATCTCGAGAGCTTCGGACCGGTTTCAGTGGTGGAGGTGGAGTACTGATGCAAAAGCAGCTAACAGCCATCAGCTCTCAGCCATCAGCTCCCGGCCGCAACTGGATGCGGGTGCCCTGCCCAGAGTGCGCCCACTCGTTTCTGAGACCTGGGAAAGCGCGGAATCTAACCGCCCGTGTTGTCTCCGCCTCCGGCCTAGCCGCTGTCTTTCTTCTCGCCGGTTGCCGGCAGGACATGCAGAACCAGCCCAAGATCATTCCGCAGCGCGGGTCCGACATGTTTGCCGACCATCGCGGCGCGCGCCCGCAGGTCGAGAACACGGTGGCGCGCGGCCAGCTGCGCGAGGACAGCTACTTCTACACCGGCGTGACCCAGGGCGCCAACGGCTACCGCGAGGAGCACAACGAGCTGCCGTTTCCGGTCACGATGGACGTGCTCAAGCGCGGCCAGGAGCGGTTCAACATCTATTGCACGCCCTGCCACTCGCGGGTGGGCAATGGCCTCGGCGAGATTGTGGCGCGCGGCTACAAGCCGGCCGGCAACCTGCACGACCAGGTCAGGCTGGCGCAGCCCGTGTCGCACTACTTCTACGTGATGACGCACGGCTACGGGGCCATGCCCGACTACTCGGCGCAGCTGACGCCGGCGGACCGCTGGGCCGTGGCGGCTTACATTCGCGCGCTGCAGCTGAGCCAGGCGGCCACCCAGAAAGACGTGCCCGCGGGCGCACAGGTTGAGGATCTGAAGACCATCGCCGACCGGAAAAATCTGCCTGCCGGCTATGCAGATCCGTGGACGCTGCCATCGACCTACATCCAGGCTTATCCGAGCATTCAAAAAGAGGGAACGCCGGCCCTGGCTCCGGCCAATCCGGCTGACCCGGCGATCAAGATTCCGCTCAGCAAACCGGCCCCCGCGGCTCAGAAGTAAGAAGGACTCAGGAAGAACCGAATGGCTCACGAATCTCACGCCAAAGCACTACCCGCCGATCTGGGCGCCCCGGCGTTTGTAGACGGCTGGAAATCGCGGGCGCTGGTCATCGGGCTGGTGTTCGCCATCGTCGCCGCGGTGCTGGCGCTGCTCGATCGCTCCGTGGAGCATGTGCTGCGCGCCTGGCTGCTGGGCACCGTGCTCACCTTTGGCTGGGCGGTGGGCGGCCTGGCGCTCCTCATGGTCCAGTACTGTTCGGGCGGCAAGTGGGGATTGCTCTTGCGCCGCCCGCTCGAGGCCATGAGCCGGACCCTTCCGCTGGTCTTTATCTACTGGCTCGTCGTGGTGGTGTTCATGAAGCGCCTCTACCTGTGGGCGCAGGTCACCGACGTGGGCGAGGCGCTCAAATCCGGATTCATCAACGAAGTTCAGGCGCACGCCATCGAGTTCAAGCGGCCCATGCTGAATCCGGAAATGTTCGCGCTGGTGGGCCTGATGTGCTTCGTGATCTGGACGTTTTACATGTGGAAGCTGAACAAGCTGGGCCTCGAGCGCGACGCCGACTCGCCGGCTAACACGCCTTACTGGATCAAGAGATTCGAGAACATCTCAGGCCCCGGCATCCTGCTCTACGCGGTCACCATGTCGGCGGCGGTCATCTACTGGGTCATGTCGCTCGATGTTACCTGGTACTCGTCGGTTTATGGCCTCTTGTTCCTGGTCGGGCAGGGCTAT
>Ga0302324_100003714_pt1 | contig 34389 bp, 37 predicted proteins | sample Palsa_T0_1_FD_201949 | JGI IMG/M metagenome (GOLD analysis project Ga0302324, IMG submission 201949) | Peat permafrost microbial communities from Stordalen Mire near Abisko, Sweden - Palsa_T0_1 | ecosystem: Environmental > Terrestrial > Soil > Palsa > Peat permafrost | place: Sweden: Abisko...
TGGCACATTTGTATTCCCTGAGTTACTACCCGAAGCCGAATCCGAACATGGGCTGGCGCGCCATCAAGGTGAGGCTGGCGGGTGAGAACGCGAAGAAATACAACTTGCGCTCCCGCAACGGATACCGTCTGCAGCCAAGACGCTTTTCTGGTCGTACGACCGCAGCTTCGGACGGCAAGCCATAGATACGCGAGAACTGAATTGTGCCAAGTGACCGTGAGGAACGCTTGCCAGTGATTGAAAATATGGTGGCCGGGACGGAGTTGAACCGCCGACGCCAGCCTTTTCAGTGTAGGCACCCGAAGCTATCTATTGATTCTGCAAGACATAGCTCTAAATTACTGCCTGACTTTGCCCTTCTTATTGGAGCCAAAAATGGAGCCAAGCTGTAAAAATCTGAGCCTGCCGAGACTCGCCTCAAATCGACACGGCTTCGAGTTAGCAATACACCAGGTCAGATTTCAACGGACTCGTTTCGACAACTGATCCCGATCACGCAGGCTACCGCCGTGAAAGGGCGCTGACACGCCTCGACGTCCGGGAGCCTGCGCCTCGAGCACAGGGGTGAACTACGGTAATGATTGGGATGCTTCGCTCGTCCGAGTAGCGATTGGGCGAATGCGCGCATCAAATATGTCGATGAAGCTCAAGAAAATCCAACGTGAAGAGGTTGCGTGCACGACCTCGGCGGCGCGGCCCTTCGGCTGCATGGAGCTCTGGGCCGGTAACGAGAGAACTCATCGTTCCCTGGAGTTGGCCGGGCTGGACGCGGACGTCATCGCCGTGCCGTCGGGTGGAAAGCGTGGCGGCGATCTTTCTGCGGTATTCTCGTGCAGCGACAACATCGCGCGGGTGGTATTGGCGGATTGCGTGGGGCATGGGTATGTGGCAAGCAGAGTCGCGCGGCACGTCCATCGCTTGTTGCACAAATTTCAGAATATTCGCGACACGGCGGGGCTGCTGGCGGCGTTGAATGACAAGTTTACTCTGGACTCCGAGAAGTCGAGTGGAGCGTTGCAACTGACGACCGTGGTGACGGGCACATTTGACGCCGGTACGAAAGAGTTTAATTATGCGTACGCGGCTCACCCTCGAATGCTGCTCTGGCGCGGGAGCGAGAGCAGGTTTCTTGAGATTGGAGAAGGTTTGGAAAATCTGCCACTCGGCTTCGTCACCGGCGAGTTGTACAGCGAGCAGAGCATTCGGCTCCAGCCCGGTGACATGATTTTGGCGTTTTCCGATGGCGCCACCGAAGTGCGGTCGCCCAACGGCGATCAACTGAGCCCGAGAGGCTTCCTAAAATTGGCGGAAGCGACTCTGGCGAGCCTGCCCGGGCCAGTCCGGCTAGCCGAGTTTTCCACGGCTTTGCTGGAGGGCGTGCAGCTTCACCGGGGAAGCTCGGAGCTCGAGGACGATGTCACGCTGCTGACGCTGCGGCTCTCCGGATGAGAGCGCCATAGCCAAGGTCCCGCAATCCCAGCCAAAAACTAAGGTGCGGGCGGCGCTGGCGGATGCTCCGCAAAATATTGGTCGAGGCTGGCGCGGCATTCAGCTATGCCTTGCTGCACATTTTTGTCGAGGGCCGCAACCACCGCACCAACTTCTTTCCCGTTCGAAGGCTCGTCATGCGTATAAAAGTGCGTCCACACCGTGGTGCCTGTCTTGATGTTGCGAAGCTCGAGTTCCATGGTGACGCGGCCCACGAGCACGCTTCCTGAGACTTCCTTGAAATCATAGAGCTGCCCGTGCAAAAGAAAATCTCCGTGGATAGCGCTTCGCAAAGTATAAACTCCCCGATAATGGCCGGAGGCGCGGAACTGCCGCAGTATAACTTCGGCTATCATCTCCGTAGGAGGCTCAGACCAGCGTTGATACTCGTAAGTCCCCATGCTCTCGCCGCCGGAGCTGTAAACGATTTGGTCCTCGCGGTAAAGAGCGGGACCCATTAAGCGGCCAATCAACAGCGTGACAGGAATGGGATTTGAATCGACCGCAGGCACGATGTTACCGGGAACAGTGAGCTGATAATACTTGCTTGGCCGGGCGGTGCCGCACCCCGCCGCCAATCCCAGGACCAGCGCCAGCACCCAGAGAGTGATTTTCGTGGTCGTCGGAAAGACCAGGCGTCCCCGGCGGGCACGCGGCAGTTCCGTGCGTCTCGTCATAAGCTGGTGATTTTCCCGCTTCATTGCTGCTCACCCGGTTTGTGATCGGGCGGATTCGTCGCGCGAATTAGAGTGTAAGGGCGCTTCTTGATCGTGTTCGTGAATTCCTTCAGATTCTGGGAGACGCGGCGGAAATTATCCAGGAGTTCGTCGATATTTTCCGTGTTCACGTCGAGGGTTTGGTCCAGCCGCCCGGTAATATCCGTAAGCGTCGTCAAGGATTTCCGAAGCTCGATCACCGACTGGCGCACATCGGCACTGTTTTCCCCCAGGATGGCGTCCAAGTGAGTGAGCGCCCGGTTGGCTTCTTCGCTGTCCTTGTGAAGGTCCTGAAGAAGCGGCTCCAGCTTCTGGCTCACGCTGTCCAAGTGCTGAATGGTGGATTTTATCTGCGGACGGTTTTCTTCAATCACGCCGCGCGTGCCCGCAAGCGTGGCGGAAAGATTGGCTCGGTTCTCGGCGCTCAAAAGTTCGTTGACGCGGTAGACCGTAACTTTCAATTCTGCTGCGCGATCATTCAGCGATTGAATGAGTAGCTTTGCTTGCGGAGCGAGGTCATTGATCTGCGCGGTAAGGACGTTAAAATCCTGGTAAGTATCGGAGGGCAATACGAAACCTGGAGGAGCGAGCGCAGTTTGTGCGCCGCCCGGGAGAACCTCCAGATGATTGTCTCCTAAGGGACTGATACTCATGATTTTGACATGGCTGTCCATCTTGACGGGCAGATCCGTTTGCACGCTGAAAACTACGTCGATGCGCGCAGGATTTTGCGGGTCAATCGCCAGTTTCTCCACGCGGCCCACTTTGGGGCCTCCCGCATAGCGGACGGTCGCACCCCGCTCCAGCCCGCCCGCGAAGGGAAAGAAAGCGTGATAGGTCTTCGAAGTGCGGCCAAACGCTCCGGAGATGGCAAAAACCATGCCGATCAGAACCGCCACAGCAATGAGTACAAAGAGCCCCACGAAAACCTGGTCGCGCTTTTCAGCCATCACGTCCTCTTCTCCCTGCTGACGCTCATCACAAACGGCGGCCTTGCGTGAGCATCTGCAGATAATCCAATTCGTCCGCCACTTCCGGCTCGGGCACACGATCCAGAAATTGCCGCACGCGCGGTTGCGTGCTGGCGCGCATCTCCGCCGTCGTCCCCATGGCGACGACACGGCCTTTGTCGATCAGCACCATGCGATCTGCGATCAAGTACGCGCTCGCCAATTCATGCGTGACTACGATAATGGTCATGCGGAACGCTTGCTTCAATTCCAGGATCAACTGGTCGATGCCGGCTGCGATAATCGGGTCCAATCCCGCCGACGGTTCATCGAAGAAAAGAATCTGCGGGTCCATGGCCAGAGCGCGAGCGACGGCGGCGCGTTTCTTCATGCCACCGCTAAGCTGCGACGGCATGTAATACTCAAACCCCTCGAGCCCCACTTGCTCCAACTTGAGCCGCACCATGATTTCTATGGTCGAGTCCTCGAGCTTGGTGTGCTCCCGCAGCGGCAACCCCACATTCTCGCCGACGCTCATCGAGCCAAACAACGCTCCGCCCTGAAACGACATGCCAATCTTCTTGCGAATCTCGTCCATTTCTGGGTCGGAAATCGCCGCGATGTTCTTGCCCTTGATCCAAATTTCTCCGGAGCTCGGTTTTTCCAGACCCACCAGCGTCCGCAAGAGCGTGCTCTTCCCGGAGCCGGAACCTCCCAGGATCACGAGCGTTTCGCCGTGCTTCACATCAAACGTGATGCCATGCAGAATCTCGACCTCGCCATAACTCACGCGCAGGTCGCGCAGAGAGATCATGACTTGCGTATCGAGCGAATCCGCGTTTTCCGTTACCATGGGCAAGGTTGTGCCTCCTAACTGCCGCTCACGAAAAAGAACAGGCCTGTAAAAACCAAATCCACGAGCACGACAAGGAAAATCGACATCACAACCGCCCTTGTCGTCGAGCGCCCGACCTGCTCGGCGCCCGCTCCCGTCGCTAATCCCTCTTGGCAACCCACGGCGGTTATGGTAATCCCAAACATCACACTCTTGACCAGTCCGGTCGTGATATCGCGCAGGAAGAGAGAATCCAGCGAGGCTTGGATATAACGGACAAACGTAAAATCTGCCTGGGCGACGCCAAACAGCGATCCACCCAGAATGCCCATCGCGTTGGCCCAGATCGTGAGACAAGGTAGCATCACAATCATGGCCAGAAATTTCGGCGTGACCAAGAAACGGATGGGACTGATAGCCATCGTTTCCAGTGCATCGATCTCCTCCGTGACCTTCATGGTGCCGATTTCCGCCGCGAAGGCCGAGCCGGAACGGCCGATCACGACGATGGCCGTGATAAGCGGCCCAAGTTCCCGTGACATCGAAATCGCGACGGCCGTGGCGACATAGTTCATCGCTCCAAACCGCCGGAGTTCATACGCGCTCTGGAGCGCGAGAATCAATCCTATAAAAAATGTAATCAGAGAGAGAATCGGCAAAGCCCGGACACCCACGTCCATGGCCTGCGATACGGCGCGCTGCAGACGCAGCGGCTTGCCCTGGAACGGTCCCACGAAGGTGTAATAGGCCGCGCGGCCCCCAAGCGAAGCCAGAGAACCGACGTACGCCAGGCCATTTGTCACGCTGCCGCCAATTTGTGACACGAATTGCATCTCTATTCTCTAGCTCAATTCTCTGAAATTCCCGGAAAATCAACCGCCCTGAACCAAAAATTCTTAGCCCGCCAGCGCCTGCTCTTCGTTGTCGTAAATCTCAAAAATCTTTAGCAAACGCGAAAGCTGCAACACTTCACGCGCCGAGGTGCTCAATCCAAACAAGATAAAGCGCGAACCGACGTCCCGCGACGCTCTTAAGCCTTCGACCAAAGAGGCCACGCCGGAACTATCGATATACTGCACCTTGCTCAGGTTTATCACGACCCGCGGCGTACGTTTTTCACGCACCTCGCGCAAGAGGGCTTTTCGAACGGTCGGTGAGTTCGCGAGATCGATGTCTCCCGACACGTCGAAAATGACGGTTTTATCCATTTCCCGGCTTGAAATCTGCACAATATCTTCTCCTTCACGCTCTTACGCATTCCCATCCGGCTGCGGCGTGTGGACGAACTTGACCAGGCGGAGACGGTTGGTCCCGTTCGCGCGCTTGTATTCGACGATATCCATGCTTTGTCGGATGAAGTGTAACCCAAGTCCGCCCGGCCTTATTTCTTCCAATGCGCGGAGGCACATGCGCTCCGGATCTATGGCTGGGCCGCGATCGCACAACACAATTTCCAGCCCTTCGGCAGATTCAGGATCGTCCTCTCGCACCGAGCGGAAAAACACCTCAATCGGCTGGTCCGCCCTGCCGCAGTACGTGTGTCGTATGATATTCGTCAGCGCTTCGTCGACAGCGCGCGTGACCGCCCGGGACTCTGGCGCGGAAAACCCCAATGATTCCGTCAGTCGTTCCACAGCCCCCCGCACCGCACAAAGCAAGCTGGGATTGCTGGCTAACTGCAGCTTCAACAGCAAACCGCGTTTCAAGGCTTCATTACGTTCCATGCCATTGCCTCGCCCTGCTGAATGGGGTCTTCATGTGCGACTCAGTTTCGCCTCCGACTATGGTTCACGCCCGGGGAACTCCTTGCACGTTTTCGATCATTCTCCGGAAAAGTCGAGAACTCTTGGAGCAGCAACCGCCCCTAATGGCGGTCGTAGGAATAAGGGCTTTACCTCTTGTACGAATCGCCAGTGCTTGGAATCTTTTCCTAACACTTTTGAGGTATCGGCAGAACTCGGTTCCGAGAGGTGTCCACTTCGGTCCGGACTCTTATTGGCCTTAATGGTCAAGCAAACATGCTTTGAGGCCGAGGCTGCGATCGGCACCGAAGACCCCTCTGACCGTGATGAGAGGAGGGCGAACCCACTGGGTTGGTAGACACTGCGTCGACTTGTACAAGGAGGTCACGCCGGCGAGGCGGGTGGGTGTCCTCCTTTCCAGCAATTCTGGAATCTGCAAATGCTTCGCCGATCGTTGCTGGTCTGAACGCGACTGCCAGGCCCAACATCGAGCTCGCCTTGAGAAAGGAACGGCGCGATCTGTCGTCTGTTTCTTTCATTGGGGGTGCTCCTTTCGAGTAGTTCTCGGTTCTTGGGGCCATGTGGTCATCGTGTCGTCACTACACGACCAGCCCGCCCCGAACAGTACGGATGCCTTCATCTGTCCCGTCTCCTTCTGCCCACGGGTTCAAAACCGTTCGTCTAGTTTGCGTTAGCGGACATGCAATGGAAACAATTGGAAACGATGAAACCCCAGGTCGTGGATTTTAGCACCCTCGGCCTTCACACGGCAGAGGCGGGACGAAACTGACGCTTGATCGGGCGCGAAAGCGTCGAATTGGGGGCGCCCAGCGAGCGTCTCCTAGACATTACCGATCTCGACCGTTAGACAATAAAGGGCCTCACCCTCGCGAGGATCGAATGGCTGCGGCAGGGGCAATGCTGACTGCGATTTTCAGCCACGCCGCAAACGGAAGCGGACTGAAAGCGGACTGAGCGAGAGGCAATTCGAGTCTAAGTCCTTCGCCATGATCGTAGCCAGGAACCGAACCGGATCTCACCGAAAAATAGCGGACTGAGAGCGGACTGTGAGGTCTCGTTCGAAAGCGAGGTAAAGCCTTTGGAATGATGGTGGCCAGGGACGGAGTTGAACCGCCGACGCCAGCCTTTTCAGACTGGCGTTAATCAGTATTTGCAACGACTTTAGGTGGCTGCGCAAGGCGTTGCAAAGTCGCGAAAGACGTGTTCATCTTGGGCTGGGATCTTGGGCTAGAGTGGGATAGTTCAACCAACATCTCCACAGCGAAATCGTGAACTCGCCAAAGGTGCCCGTCTCAGGATGGCAACTGATGCCGTAGTTCGTCAGGTCGAAATCTCGCTTACGCGGCGCACGATCAGGGTCCAACGCGAAGCAGGCAGCGTATGGGACATTAAGAGGTTTCGCTAATTTGCCATCAGTTCCTCCTCTTCCAAGTTTTTCCGAACGCGATCCCGTTGTTATCTAGTTGATCCCAAATAACTTAGTGTAGGACACTGCACCAGAAATGGTACAACCTTTTGGACCTAGAACGGGCCTAGAGATGCAAGAGTACGCTTAAGCAGCGTCGGTGTTCGCCTCATTCGACTCCTACGCATCTCAACGGACTGGCTAGTCCAAGTCTCGGACTGCGGAGAGAGTGGGGTTCGTACCCACGCCCTCAATGGCTTCCACAACTTGTAGAAACTGCATTGCCACGGATGCGAAACTTACCACGCTCGCCGCGCACCATTGCACGCCATTGCACGCTGGCAAGATCAAATACCTAAATAAGCCTTGATGGTCGGGCTTCTCGTTTATGCCGCGAAAGAACGCAAGCCTGCGGCTGTTGGGTTGGCTTCGCACCGTCCGTTCTTGGGTCACGGGAAGAGGCAAGGTACATGCAGACGACGTATGGCTCGGTTCGTTCGGGGGCGGTGCCACGTCTGTACCGGGGCGGGGGAGACGCCCGACATAAGGGCGTATCGTCGGTGTTTGACCGTTTGACCGCGCCAAGGGAATCGCTACGATTGGTCATGGAGAAAGGAAATCGGCCATGATGATTGAACTTCCAGAGAAGCTTGAAGCGGCCCTGAAGGTCCAGGCCAACGCGCATGGTCTTTCCCCCGCCGGTTATGTTTGCGAGGTTCTTGAACGTGATCTCGCGTCCTCGCTCGGCCAATCATCGGGTGTTCCGTTCAAAACGGGACGCGGCATGTTCGCCAAATAAGGACAGGCTCCATCGGCAGAGGAAATCGACGCCAATCGCGCCGATATGTTCCAGAACTTCGGTGAACATTTTTGATGAGGGCCTTGCAAATCCCACGCTCGACAAGATGCGCCGTCTTATGGCTTGTCTACAGGCACAGCCAACGTTACGGGCTGATTCCTCGAAATCAGGAGTCGAACCCAATGCGCTTCGTCCGTTGCAAGACCACCAGCGAGTACGAAGCGATGATTCTCACCCCGGAAGAAACATACGCAGGTATTACTTAACCTGCGAGAGCCGGAACGTACCCTAACGCTCTTGGCCGCTGGCACAGGTCTGCGTATCTCAGAGTACCTCGGGCTGCAATGGCAAGACGTGAGTTTTGCTGAAGCCGTCATCCAGGTGCGCCGCACATGGACATGCGGCAAAGTGGGCTGGCCGAAAAGCAAAGCCTCGAAAAGGCCCGGTGCCGCTGCATCCTTCGCTAGCCAAATTCATGTTTCGCTGGAAACGTAAGACGCCATATTCTCAGCCGGGGGGTTGGGTGTTTCCCTCGCTCAAGCTCGAGGGCCGGCAGCCGCGTGTGGCCAACATGCTGGTGGAAGATTATCTGCGGCCAGTGGCAGTGAAGGTGGGCATTCTTTCATTGCACCGAGACGACCAAGGTAGACTGGTAGATGATGACCCACGGCGATTTTGCGACAACTGACCTCCGGCTGTTTCCAGTCTTGCCGGTTGCTGGAGGGGCGCGCCGGCCGTTTTCTCCGATGGCCAGCAGGACCGGCTGCATCCGATTCGAGGCCCGAACGGGCAACCCCGCCATGTCTGGTTGACGTCTGACCGATCGAATGGGAGAATCCCCGTCGATGAAATCCGTATTGCTCTTCGTGGCGGTCTTTAACGTGGCTACCGCTGGATCGCTCTTGTCGCAAGTTCTCGATGGCCAGTCTCCCGTAGCGCCTAGACAAGACGGCTTTGTTTTCTGTTCCGACCACCACAATGAGCAGCCGGTGCCAATCTATGGCAGGTGCCAGAAGCGCCAGATTGGTAGTCTGAACTGCGGGGAAAAAGGTGACGGTGGTTGCCCGTAACGGTGACGTGCTTAGAATAATACCGGCCTCCGAGAGAGCCCCGCGCTTTGTGGACGCGTCGGCGATTTCCCGGCAGCCGGATAACTTCGTGCCTTTCGATAATGATTCTGGAGTGCCGGACCGCGGGCCGATCGATTGTTCCGCGCCCGTCGAGCGGCGACCGTTGGTGGATGGATTTATGGTCTGTGCGCCGGGGCAGAACTCGGTGCCCGTATATCTCAGTCAATGTTCTCACAGCTCGTCAGCATGAGGAAGGTCGCGCGGAGCTTCGCCAGGTCAGGGAGGAACTGAGGCAAGGTGATGATTGCGGATGAAGAAGCATAAGCTCGTCATTGCCATTTTATGCTTCATTTCACTGCCGTTTTATGATTCAAGGCCGCGGCTGGCTAACAACGGGCGAATTCAAAAAACGTAGACACTATCATGTGTGACTTGAACCGTCCCCTGGCCGCATTTGGAACCATTAGTTGGCCGAAAGGGGGGCATTTCCGGTGGGTCCTGATGTGTCGAGGCCGTATCCCACTCCCTTCACCACCTTAATGTCACGGGTCGTTCCGTGGACCGTAACCGTCAGCGATACGACGACTGTGCCGTTGATTTTCTTCTTGCGGGCTTGTTCGGTGTACTCGGGTTCCGGCACGAAAATCGCGTGCGGCATGTAATCCGAGCTTGTCAGAAGTGGACGGAGGCGTTTTCGAGTGATCTTGACACCCCTGGCATGCAGTTCGTCAATTACCACCATGGTTACGTCTTTTTCAAAAAAATGTTGCGTAGGTGCCCGGTACTGCTACGTTCGGTGTGCGCTTTCCAGGGGCACGGACGCTACCCATTTTGCACTTACTGCCACTTTATCCTTCTCTTTTGCACTTACTGCCAGTTAATGCTTCAAACGAGGGTTGCCGGCAGGAAAGGGGGCAACTGACGTGAAAGGAGTTACGAGCGCGGTAGTGCCATTTTGTGCTTCCGAGCACTGCCATTTTATGATTCAAGGCACACCTGACATGGCGTCCGTCCGGTTTGGAAACATCCAGTGGCCGGAAGTGCAGGGTCCGGAAACATCCGGTGGCCGGGAGTACAAAGCGTGCCTGGTTGCTTCCGTGGTTACTCCCGGTGCTTTTCCAGCAGAGGTATTGACGAGTCGCCGCCGCGAACCTGAGGTAAAATTCCACACCAGCCTAAAGCGTTCATGCCACACAGAATTGAGGAGTGGGAACTATGGAGTCTAGAAGACGTGCACCTCTGTCGAGGATCTTAAGCGTGTCGATGCTGTTTGCGACTATTGCGCCAGGTTTCGCGGCATCGGAAAACGGCCACACGTTCGAGGCTCCTGGCGCAACGATCTACTACGAAGTGGTTGGAACCAACGCGACAGTGCCTTTGATTGTGGTGAATGGGGGGCCGGGTTTCGACCACACCTACCTGCATCAATCGACAGCCTGGAACGCGCTTCAAAACCAGCGGCAAATCGTTTTCTACGACCAACGCGGAACCGGGCGCTCGGTCGGCGACCACAAGGGACAGACGTTCACGTTAAAAGACCAGATTGCCGACCTAGAAGCGCTCCGGGCACATCTAGGATATGAGCACATCGATTTGTTAGGGCACTCTTGGGGTGGCTTTCTGACGATGGCCTATGCTGCCATGCATCCAGATCGGGTCGCTCATCTCACTATCGTGGATTCGATGTCCCCCAAGGGATTTAAGGACACCATCTTCCTCTTCGATGATGTATTTCCTGAAACTACCGAAAGGCAGGCGGCGGTTGCTTTCTCCTCCACCATGGGCGATCATGCGGCAGCGGCGAAAGACTTGCGCGAGTACATCTCGATGCTCTTCTATAGCCCCGAAAAGCGGGACGCTTTCTTGCAAGCATTCTCGCCGTCCGTGTTCAATAAGGAAGTTAATCGTGCTGTTGCCGCCGACCTGGATCAATTCGACCTTAATCCCGAAATTCGCAAATTCCGATTTCCTGTTCTAGTCATGACGGGTCGGTTCGACATGAACGTGGCTCCCCTGGTGGCCTACAAAATACATCAGGCTATTCCTGATTCTCAGTTCATAGTTTTCGAGCGAAGCGGTCACATCCCCTTCTATGAGGAGCCCGACGCATTCGTTGCCACGCTGCAGCGTTTTGTCGCGGAAAAGTAGGAGGTTGCTGCGTTCTTTGGGTGGCAGACGAGCCCAAGGCGGCGAAATATCCCCGATATAATAACTGTTGAAATATTTCTATTGCGCACACGGAAAGGCACCGTTGCGAGGTGTTCGGCAACCCCTCGGAGTCCGCCAAAACGCTCACTGAGGGCGCAAATATCCACGTGGAGGGCGAACTTTTTTCGGCATTGACAGGTGAGATAACTAATGCGGATGGTCCGCCGACTTTACCAAGGCAGCAGCTTGGGTATAACAGGTGAACGGAGGAGGAATCCCATTCGGTAAGTGTCGGGGGAAGCACAGGTTGACAGGTTGAATCCGCAGTCGGCGTTGGCTGTCACCCGTGCTCCGAAAAAATCACTGCACAGTCAAATCCCGCCAGTAGGCGTCGCCTGATTCGTGGTGTGGAACTAAAACGCGCTGGTAGAGTCGCAAGACCACCTCCTGGTTCTTGTAGTCAGATAGATCAATAATGATATTTTCCCAATGGCGCGAATCGGATTGGCGGGACTCATAGAGTCCATCAATAAGTTTGTCGAACATTTTTTTGTCATTGACATAGACCTGCAGCTGCCACGCACGTCCCAGGTCAACACCTGCTTTGAACTGCAAAGACGGAGCTGACCCCAAGTTCACTGTCCGTTTGAGGACCGTTCCGCGTACCTCATCCCGAGGATAGGTGGCCAGCACCTGGCCGTCCAGGTAGGTGATACCCCGGATTCCCGGCATTCCGCCACCAGCGCGTCCGAACCCGGCTCGTTCCATCGTCCAGTCCCGGTTCCAGTACGGCATGAGGTCTGCCAATTTGAACAACTCTGCGGGCTGGGTGGCAGGATCCTGAACGGGAATTCGAATCGAGTTTTCTTCGCCACTGGCGCCGTGAGACACGAGAATTGCCTCTCCGATTCTCACCGTGCGTCGCGCCAGCTCCGAAATGCTCTCATCTACCGGCGGCGTGAGCTGCAGAGGGCCCATTTCCTTGCCCTGAATCCGATCGTGGAGTTCAGAGACTTGTTCGGCTGGCAGCACTTTCATGCCGTGCATGGCTGCAACCACGGACTCGGAGTTCGCGGAATTGCAGTCGGTATCCGCAAAGTCGGCAGCGTGCACTGCTAGTTGCAGAGTTTTGCTGAAATCGCCATCCCCAAACCAGACACTGGCGGCCACAATGCCGCCATTGACAACCGCGTTGTTGGTAGCAGGATATTCGATTCCCCAGCGCTCATCCACAGCTCGGAAGATCTGCTCCGCCGTGTAGCCCGCCTCTGCCATGGTGATGACCATTTGCAGACACTGACGATAAGGCGAATCGGGGTGGATCAGACTAGCGGCTTTGCGAACGATCGAGTGGGTATCTTTTTCCACGAAAGCGAGGCTGATCATTCCGGATACGAAAACTGCGCCATCCGTCCCTTCAGCATAGCCGTTGATGTGACCAAGATTCCGCGCAAGTGCCGCGGCCACGTTCGGCATGCCTGGCGTCAGCGCACCGTAGAGGTCACTACTGAACTGTGGCCCAATCGTCCACCACAGCTTGTTATACCTCGGGTGCCCGGTGTCCGGCGGCTTTACTCCTCGCTTCAACAACAGTAGAGCTTGTTCGCTCGATCCCCACGACCCAGCATTGTTCTGAAGCCATTGTTGTCCGAGTTCCTCAACCGTGAGGCCAATACCGTATTTCTCGAATGCCCGCACCGCTACCATTTCGTAGTAGTAGTCATCGTCCACGGGCGCGTAGCCAGGCAAATGGGTCATGGGAGTGACGGGCAGAGTCGAAGCCGGCTGATGTTCGAAGCGGACGCCAGTTATCTGAGCGATCATCTGAGCGGTCCAGATCGCCTCTACCCGATCAAGATATTCTGCGCGCGACAGGAGAAGGGACCTAGACGAGGGTTCGATTGACACAGCCTGGCGGGGAGGCTGCGTATGCGCCACACAGCTGAAGAGGGCCACAATACACAGCAGGGATCCTGTCTGTTTCTTCATGGTCTACTCCGCTTCGATACACCAAACATCCGCTAGTCAACTCGGGTTTGGACTCACTTCGCCGCAGCAATCCGCCCCATATAAAGCAGGAAGAATGAGTCTGAGTCGGAATGGAGGCAAACTTGCGCATTCGCCGTTCCGGACTCGACCAAAGTAGAGCCCTTGTCATCCACTCGAATCCGCAACGGCTTCACTGGACAAATCTTGGTGTCCAAAATGTAAGCCACCGTCATCACATCGTAGAGTGTTGGAGTCTGCGCTCCCCATTCGTGGTAAAGCAGGGTCAACGCATCGGTCAGCGGCGTGCCCGAACGAAAGAGGATGGCCCTCTTCACTTCGTCAAGTTGCACCTGCGTCGAGTCGAGCGGCATCACGTAAAGCGGTACGCCCGAGGCAAAAAGCTTTCGTGCCGAGGAAATGTCGTTCAAAATGTTCCATTCCGGCTGCGGTCCGTGCGCCGGAAGATATTCAAAGTCGCCGTAACCTCGATAAATTGAGCCTCCCATCAGCACAACCCGCCGCAGCTTGCGGAAAGTCTCCGGCTCCTTGTCGATCAGAGCGCCCACATTCATGAGCGGACCGATCGCGATCAGAGTAATCTGCCCCGGATAGTGGCGTATCTGCTCCGCAATGAAATCCACTGCTCCGGGATGCGAAGACCGCGCAAAGTGCCCACCCTCTGCATATCGCCGCTGAGTGAAGACGTTGGTTGCATGAGTCGGTATGCCCACGGCCACCGGAATGTCCTGCCGCCCAAGCTCACCGAGCATCCGATCCAAAAGCTTGCCCCGTGTCTCCGTATCCCCATAGGTAGTGGTGATGCCGAGAATCTCCAACTCAGGACTGCGCAACGCCAGCGCCACCGCGAAAGCGTCATCCACGTCATCGCCAATATCGGTATCGATGATGACCTTCTCTAAAGCAGCGGGCAGCACAGACTGCGCCTGAGCGCGAGCGGACAACAAAATAAAAAAAACGATCCCCAGGTATGCAACAATCTCGCGTGTATGACGAATGGTCAGCGACCTACTTTCTCTTAGCTCAAACGCCATTGTGACACCCTTGATTCATCTTGGGGCGGTAGCTGCCATCGCAGTTCTGATCTTCCGCTCCACTTCGTCGCTCATATCGCCGCTATCCAAACGCATGTAAACTGAGGTGTACGGGATCGCCGCTGAAGTCTTGATGAACAAGATCCGCAATGGCCGGCCTCGTCATTTTTGGTCATCACATCGGTGTGCGGAATGCTGGAAACCTGGCCCTTCGAAAAGGACGCCGTGATTTGCCTTCTCAACTCTGATACCCCAGGATAGTCATGCTCATCGCAGTTGCCACATACTTGAGCACCGACGGCAGATCTTCGTTGACAACAACGGTTTCGATGCCCGGTGTGGCATAGACTGGGAAGGCTGAGTCTGTGACTACAATCCAGTTTCTATGACCATACAGGGGTAGCCGATTCTGGACGATAGCCTTCCAGTCCGAACAGGAACCACCGACCTGGCTTTGCGCGAAAGATGCGCTAACGAGCAACGCAAGAACCCAAACGATGGCGCGCAATCCTCCCTTCATCGTGTGCATCGAAACCCCGCAGATTCGATCGTAAGCTGGGTCTTGGGAGTCATCAGGCCTGCTTTGTATGGGACGGCTCTTGTGCGGTTTGTAATTGAATGCTCTCCCAGAAAACACTCTACTACCTCTCCGGTAGGCGTCGAGGGTTGAGCTCCGGGGCGCGTGACCGAAATGGTGGCGACGGCCGAAGCGAAAACAGCGCTGCGTGCAACCGTGGAGCCGCGCATTAGCCCCACTGCAAATCCTGCATTGAATGCGTCTCCGGCGGCAGTCGTGTCCACAGCATTCACGCAAAACGCGGGGACATGCTCTTTCGGAAGATTTCCCTGGGCAATGACGCAACCACGCGACCCCAATTTCAGCAGGACGTTCCTAACGCCGCAAGCTAGAAGGCGATCTGTCGCAGCATCGTAACCTTGGTCGCCATTCTCAATGTTTGTTTTAAGCAGCTTGCACACCCTAGCCGTGCTCTGCGCGGGACAGGTTCCGGAAGCACTGCATCTCAAGAATAAGTTTTCAGAACTTCTCAGCATTGCTTAATCGGTTAAACCAGTTCCAGTCGGACTTGACGCCCGACAACAGCGGCGGCTTTCTGGAGGGTGCCCAAGGTCACGGCTTCGTTCTCAGGATCGAGGAGCCTGTCTAGAGCGGCGCGGCTGGTGTGCATCCGACGCGCCATTTCTACTTTGGTCAGGCCCTTTTGCTGCATTGCAGCCTCAACCTGCCGGGCGACAACTCGTTTGATGGCGGTCGCGCTAACCTTTTCGTAGTGGCCTTCTTCACGAAGCCAGCTATCGAAGGTTGAGCCGATATTCTTCTTCTTCATCTTCGTGTTCCTTTCTTCCGCCTGATTTGCCAGATCAATCTCCTGCTTCGGCGTCTTCTGCGTCTTCTGCATGAACCCGTGCAAGAGCACCATACAGTTTTGTTCAACAACAAGAAATCACACGGGCAATCCGGCCATGAGGCAAGCTGCTTCGCACTTCCCACTTCTCCCGGCCGAGTGCGCGCACTAGCGGCAGGCCGATGGGCCAGGAAAATTCAACGTCCTTGATGTCCTCGCCGATGATCCTGCGATCCTCCGCGTCCAGGCTTCTCAGCCATTCCCGCACCGGTTCCCGTCCGCTATCGGAACGATAAAACCGTGCTGGCAGCCGCTTCAGATCCGTATTCATCAGCTAGTGTACCACTTTTGATACATAGAATCAAGGCGGCTAAGCGACAGTATCGTTGCAAAGACTATTGGCGCGGCACAGTTGATCGGGCAAGCCCTCAAGAGAGTTGAAGGAACAGACGAAGCTTACTTGTACGGTTCATTTGCAAGCAACCAGCAGGACGCTGCCAGTGATATAGACGTGCTCGTAATTGGCTCCCCGCGCGAGGAAGATTTAGCACAGGCCGTGCGAGAGCTTGAGCGAAAGCTGGGTCGTGAAATCAACCACACCGTTCTAACGCCGCAGGAATTCGGGTTGCGCCGTGCTCGGAAAGATGGCTTTCTGGAAAACGTCTGGCACAATAAGCGTATCGCGCTCGTAGGCTCGAGTGAAAAAACTAAAGCCACAAACCGTTGACTGGGCGCAGATCGAACGCTTTCTAGCGAGCGCGGATAAGAAACTCGCATCTGCTCATAAAATTCTGGCTTTTGACGAGGAGGCGTGCCTCCAGCAAGCCTAGGAAGCGATGCTCAAAGCTTCGCTGGGGTTCATGTTCAGTCACGGATTTCGTGCGAGAAGTCAGCCTGGGCACCACATCGCCATAATCGATTTTGTGCAATCCCGTATCAACAAGAAACATGCTGCGCTGCTGGTCGTCTTTGATCGGCTGCGCCGGAAGCGCAATATGGCCTTTTATGACAACACCGGATTTGTTTCTCACCATGATGCCGAACAGGCGCTCGAATCCGCCGGCGAGTACCTGAATATGATCCGAGTTGATATAGCTGCCCGAAAGCCTTGAATCAGACGCCTTTTGAAATCGCTTTTGAATTGATCCCTGGGTTCCCATCTTCAAAGGCACGCTGTGAGTGGTGCTTCTATAATTCTTGAGGCCATGAAAAATCCTCACGTTAATTGTGCTCTTGGCCGTTATGCAAGCAAGTCCGCCACGCCGACGGCAGGCCAAAGACTTCTCTCTAGTGCACGTAGCTATGTGGTCCGCTGCAACGCGCTGTGTGACTTCTGCCCACCTTCGCCCTAAGAACGGTCGTTCTCGCCTACCAGCCTCCGCCGAGCGCGTTGTAGAGTTGAACCAGAGCCAATGCCTGCTGCTGTTCAGCGGTTTGCAGGGTGAGTTGATCGCTGTAGAGGTTGCTATCGCTGGTCAGGACTTCCAGATAGCTGGTTGAGCCTCCGTTGTAACGCATGCGTGCCAGCCGAAGGCCATCGGCGGCGGATTCGACCAGCTTGGTCTGCTGCTCGCGATATTCGCGGGTCTTGTTGTAGGCGATCAAAGCGTTCGAGACATCGCGCAGAGCGCCCGCGATGGTCTGCTGGTAGGTATCGAGAAGTTCCTGATAATCCGCTTTCGCCATGCGCATGTTGTTACGCAGCTTGCCGCCTTCGAAGATGGGTTGGGTGACGCTTGCAATGGCGTAGTAGTAAAAGTTCGACGAATCCACCAGGCCCTTGAGCTGGCTGCTGGAAGTTCCCGCCGTTCCTGAGAGCGACAATTGCGGGAAGAACTGCGCGCGAGCGACGCCGATGTTCGCGTTGGCCTGGATCAACAACTCTTCGGCACGGCGGATGTCTGGCCGACGCTCCAGAAGTTCCGATGGCAGCCCGACGGGAACCGCTTCCGGGTGGGGAGCATCGGCGACTGCTTGCCCCCGCTCGATCGGTCCGGGCGGCCTTCCCAGAAGAATGCTCAGATTGTTTTCCTGTTGTTCGATCTGGCGCTCCAGGTCGGGGATCTGCGCCTGCGCCGTGTAGAGCAGTTGCTCCGCCTCACGCACATCGACCATCGAGGTCGCACCTCCCTGCTCCAGCGTTTGTGTAAGCCGCAGAGAGTCCTGACGCGCCGTGAGAGCTTGCCGCGTGATCGCGAGTTCGGCATCGAGCGCGCGCAGTTCGAAGTACGATGCGGCAACGCTCTCGACAATCGTGCTGTAAGTCGTTTGCCGGCCCCACTCGGTGGCGCGAAGATAGGCTCTCGCCGCCTCAGTCTGGCGGCGGTAGTATCCCCAGAAATCCAAGTTCCAGGCAACCGAAGTAGTGATTCCGCCTGCGTAGTATTTTGTTTTCGTGCTCTGGGTGCCGTTGCCACTCAGGCTGCTGAGCAACCCGCTCGGCAGTCCGATGGCATCGTAGGTGGCACCGACGCTCACTGTGGGAAGCTGGCCTGCACGGGTAACTCCAACCTGCGCCTGCTGCTCCAGTACCCGATCCGCGGCAATTTTCCCGTCGAAATTATTTTTCAGGGCCTCCGCGATGAGGGACTGGAGCACGGGATCGGTAAAGACGTTCGTCCACTTCTCGGCGCCCAGCGGCGTGGGAATCGTAGTGGAGTTCGTTGCAGTCTGTATGTCTGGTGCGAGGGTTCCACGATAGACGCCCGGCGGATTGACGTCCGGACGGTTGTACTTGGGTCCGACCACGCAGCCGGTAATCGCGAGGGCAGTTGCGAGGATGGAAAGCAGCGCCGCACGGCGTTTCAAAATGCACCCTCCTCGGTTGCGGGATGGACTGCGTCAATACTTGCATCGTGGACCTTGCCGAAGCGCTGCGACGATCGTTCGGCCATGGAGAACGTCACCGGCACTAAGAAGATGGCGATCGCCGTAGCCGCCAGCATTCCTCCAACCACGACGGTGCCCAGGATCTGCCGTGAAGCTCCGCCCGCTCCGCTGCCAAACCAAAGCGGGAGGCAGCCCAGGATGAAAGCAAAGGCCGTCATCAGAATGGGCCGAAAACGTAAGCGAGCGGCGGTGAGTGCAGCCTTGTAGATGGTCTCGCCGCGTTCGTACTCCGCCTTGGCGAACTCGACGATCAGGATCGCATTTTTCGCCGACAGCCCGATCAACATAATCAACCCGATTTGCGTGTAGACATCATTTTCAAGAGAACGAGCCGTGAGCGCGAGGTAAGCGCCGAAGATCGCCACCGGCGTGCTCAGGAGAACGCCAAAGGGCAGCGACCAGCTTTCATAAAGCGCGGCGAGAATCAGAAAGCACAGCAACAGCGAGATCGCGAAGACGACCCACACCGGAATGGACTGTGCCGCCTTGTGTTCCGCGTAGCTCATGCCCTGGTAGTCGAATCCCATGCCTTTCGGCATGGTCTGCGCAAAAGTCTGTTCGAGCGCGTTCATCGCCTGCCCGGAACTGTAACCGGGAGCGATCACAATACTGAGTTGGGCGGACTCGTGCTCGTTGAAGCGAGTCGTGAACTCCGGCCCGGTAGTGCGCCGGACTGTGGTCACCGCGCTCAGTGGAACGCGATTGCCATCGGCGGCCTGCACGTAGAACTGGCCGATGTTCTCGATGTTTGTGCGATATTCGCCTTCGGCTTCTACGTAGGTCTGCCACTGCCGCCCAAAACGATTGAAATAGTTCACCAGGTAGCCGCCCATGAAGGTCTGCAGCGTGGTGTAAACGTCGCTCAACGAAACTTGCTGCTGCGAAACCTTCTCGCGGTCAACCTCGACGTAAAGCTGTGGCACGGTGGGGAGATAGATGGGAATCGCAGCTGCAACCTCGGGCCGTTTACCGATCGCTCCCAGAAACTTGAAGACGTTACCCGACAGGAACTGTGGATCATCCTTGCCTGTGGTGTCTTCGAGCACAAAGCTCACGCCACCCGAGTTGCCCACGCCGGGAATCGCGGGCGGCGGAAACGAGAAGGCGAGACCCTGCTTAACTCCGCCCAACGCCTTCGCCATATTCATCTGGATCATGGCGAACTGCTGGTCCTTGCTCTTACGTTTCGCCCAGTCTTTGAGCGTAACGAAGAAGAATGAGTTGTAGGTGCTCTGCGTGGCGCTCAATAAACTGAACCCCACAACCGAGGTTACATTCTGAACTCCGGGCACCTTATGCAGAGCGTCTTCCACGGACTGCGCGGCCTCGGTGCTGCGTTCCAGCGAGGCTCCCAGCGGAAGCTGCAACGCCACAAAGGCGTAACCCTGGTCTTCGGTAGGAAGAAATCCGCCGGGCAGACGGGCGCCCAGGAAAAACGCGGCGGCGCTAACGATGATGATCACAATAATGACAACGAACGACTTTCGCATCAGCCGCCCAGAGACGTTCACGTAGCCATCTGTGATGTGACCGAAGCCGCGATTGAACCACGCGAAGAAACGGGAGAGCAGGCTCTTGCTCTCCTCCTTGGACTTGGGTTTCAGTAGCAAGGAGCAAAGCGCGGGGCTGAGCGTCAACGCATTAATCGCGGAAAGAATCACCGCGATGGCGATGGTCAGCGAGAACTGCTGATAGAGAAGTCCGGTGATGCCGGGGACGAATGCCGTTGGGATAAAAACCGCGGCGAGGATGAGTGCGATGGCGATGACGGGGCTCGATACTTCCTCCATAGCGTTGACGGTTGCATCGTGCGGATTCATGCCTTCTTCGATATGGCGGGTTACGGCCTCGACCACAACGATCGCGTCATCGACTACCAGCCCAATCGCCAGCACCAGGCCGAAGAGCGACAGGGTATTGATGGAGAAGCCGAGCAGAGGGAAGACCATGAAAGTGCCGATCAGCGACACCGGCACAGCGAGAAGCGGAATGAGCGTAGCGCGCCATCCCTGCAAAAAGATATAGACCACTAGGATTACGAGCGCCAGCGCGATCCCAAGTGTGATCTCAATTTCGCGAATACCGGCACTGACGGCGGCCGTGGTATCGAGCGCGACCTTGTATTGCATGTCCGCCGGGAAGCTGGCCGCGAGCTGATTCATGCGCCCGTGAACGTCCTTGGCGCATTGCACGGCGTTCGATCCGGGCAGCTGATACAGCGCAAGAATCGCTGCCGGCTTGCTATCGAAGCGCCCGGCCAGATTGTAGGACTGGGCCCCGAGTTCGATGCGGGCCACATCTTTCAGGTGCAACACCGAGCCGTCACTGTTGGAGCGCAGGATGATGTTGCCAAATTCTTCGGGAGTGGTAAGCCGGCCCTGGGTTAGGACGGTATAGGTAAATTCCTGTCCCTTGGGAACGGGGTCGCCGCCAATCTGGCCGGAAGGGTTGACGTTGTTCTGCGTTTGCAGCGCAGCGGTGATCTGCGGCACGGTGACGTTCAGTTTGGCCATCTGGTCGGGCCGCACCCAGACGCGCAAGGCGTATTGCCCGGCGCCGAATACCTGCACGCGGGCAACGCCGGGCACGCGCGTGATGTCATCAACCAGATTGATGTTTGCGTAATTCGCGAGGAAGGTGCCATCGTAGGTGGAATTTGGTGAAGAAAGAGACAGCAGCATCAGCGGCGAGGAGAGCGACTTCTGCACCGTGAGGCCCGCGACAGTAACCGCCGCGGGCAACTGGCTCTGCGCCTGCGATACGCGAAGCTGCGAAAGAATCTGGTCAGTATCCGCGTTGGTTCTTACGTCGAAGTCGACGGTGAGCTGAGTAACGCCGTTGCTGGCGTTCGCGGAGTACATGTAGTTCATATTGTCCACGCCATTCATCTGCTGTTCCAGCGGCGTGGCCACAGCTTGTTCCAGTGTTCTGGCGTCGGCGCCGGGATAGGTGGCTTGCACTAGAATCTCGGGAGGAACGATGTTGGGAAATTGCGCGGTAGGCAGGCTTAACATGGAAACCACGCCCGCGATCACCATCAGAATGGCAATCACCATGGCAACAATAGGCCGTCGGATAAAGAATTTGGACAAGGCTAATTGCCCTTGGAATTCTGACCCGATGACGATGGCCCGTTTGCACTTGCGTTCAGATTCGCCGCTTGCGGCGCAACTTTCATGCCCTCTTTAATTTTGTCGAGGCCTTCGGTGACGACGCGTTCGCCCGCCTGCAGTCCGCTCTCGATCACGATCTCTTTTCCCACCTGCGGGCCGAGTTTCACGGTTTTAATATGAGCTAAATCGTCGGCCCCGACGGCTACCACTTGATACATACCCTGCAACTCGTTCACCGCGCGCTGCGGAACCAGAATCGCGTTTTGCAAGAGATCAGTTTGCGCACTGATGCGAGCGTACTGGCCGGGACGCAGCAGATTGCCGGGGTTCCTAAAAGTTGCGGCAATACGCAAGCTGCCAGTTTGTGAAGTGACCGAGCGGTCTACGAATACTATGTGGCCGGTCTGCGGATAAACCTGGTTGTTGGAAAGCGTCATCTTCAGCGCGATGCGGTTGCCGCTGGTCAGCAAATCTCCGCGGCCGCCGGTGCGAGCGCGAGCAGAGAGCGCCAGGTACTCCTGGTCGCTGATGTAGAAGTAGACTTTGATCGGGTCCAGTTGGGACACCGTGGTCAGCACCGAACTCTGTCCCACCAGACTGCCCACCTGTAAAAGCGCCTGGCCGGCAATACCATCGATCAACGAACGCACCTTGGTGAATCCGACGTTTAGTTCGGCCGCCTGCAATGCCGCCTGAGCGTTGGCTACTGAAGCCTTGTCGGCTTGACGAGTCTGCAAGTCGTTGTCGAGAGTGCTCTGCGCGACGGCGTGCGCCTCGGCCAGCGGCGTATCCCGATTTACGTTGATACCGGCCAATTCCAGTTGCGCCTGCGCTTGCGCCAGACTGCCCTTGGTCTCGTTGAACACAGCCTCCAGCGGCCGCGGGTCGATCTCGAAAAGCACTTGCCCCTTGCGAACCGTTCCGCCCTCCTTGTAATCCTGGCGAACCAGGTAGCCAGACACCTGGGGCTGAATTTGAGCATTGACATATCCATCGGTGGTGGCGACCCAGTCGCCAATGATCGGCACATTCTGCACGGTCGCCGTGGCGGTATCGACTGCTACGGGCGCGGGAGGAGGAACGGCCTTCTGGCCGCAACTTGCCAGCAGCGAAAGGGTTAAAGCTGCGGTAACGCAGTTCAGTTGAAGTCTCGAAGTCTTCTGTCTCGACCCAGGAGTCACACAGCTTCGGCTTTGGGGTTTCAGCCAGTCGTTGAGAGTCTTGGCTTGCAGGGGATCTGCCGAAGGCGCCGCTAAAAACAACGCTGCCCGGCACGAACCGGTCACGGCGAGAGCATCATTTTTGGTGGTCGAAGGAGCAGGGCCTGAGAGCATAGAACCCTAAGTATCCCAGTTGTGAAGACTCAGGTCTGGTCAATTGCGCTCACGGTGTTTTGTACCTGGACTTCGATGTTTCGAGCTGCGAGAAGTGTTCCATTCCTACCTGGGTTGCGGGGCAGAGGTTGCGATGGGTTCCGCCGCCCCACTATGTTGCTCCTGCGTGCGCTTTGCATCAAGGCGTTTCGCCTGGTCGTTTCCCGCCAGAATCACGATGCAGGCGCCATCCCAAGTGGCTTTGCCTGCCGATGGCGGAGGCGTCGCGTTGAGTGGCATTACGCCGATGTTCTTCGAGTTCAGATGGAAGTGAAGTTCGAGGTAATGCGCGACCAGAAGCATGTGCGCCCTGGAAAGAACAAGCTGCTCCACGGGCGAAGTCTGCGTCGAGTAGCCTTCAATGACCATGGGCTGATTGATCGCGGAATCGTCTAAATTGCCGAGGACCTGGGTGACCATCAGCCGTCCGGCGGGCGAAAGAATCTCATTGCCTTTGGCGTCTTTGGCAAAATCATCGCCATTCAACCAGGCACGGTAATTACTGTTCTTGTCGAAAAAAGTGTTGCTTCTATACTGCTCGGGGGTTAAGCCCTGAAGGCTGTAGAAGCCGCGCTTTTTGAAAAACCCCCGGAAGAAAAATTCGTGCTTGAGAGCCTCGGTATCGTCGGCCAGGTTCGAGGTCGCCTGGTTGACATTGGAAAGCGAATCGCGAATATTGCCGCCCGCGTCCGTGCCGAAGTGGTCCGGCCCAAGCGCCTCAGTAAGCGTATCGTTTACCTGCGCCGACGCGTGGCGGAGATTGATCAAAGTATCGTCCATTTTCGCCGGCAGGTTTCGCGATTGAACTTCGGTAACGATCTGCTTGACCTGCACCGATGCCTGGTTCAGATTGGCGCTTGCCTGAACCGCGTTCGCCACCACCTGCTTGACTTGGTCGGCGGTGGCCTGGTCGTTAAGCAGCATGCCCACGGTGCCTTTGCCGTTGCGGGCATCCGCTAGAATGCCGTTCGTATTGTCTAATGCGAGATCCGCGTTGTCTAATGCGAGATTCAATTTGATGTGCACATCGCCGATGGTCGCGCTGGCCTGGTGGATAACTCCGCTGGCCTGGTCCATAATTCCGTTAACCTTCTCCAGCATGGCCGAGATCTCGACCGGTTCCTTACTCGGGAGCGTGTCGCCGCTCTTCGCCTCCGGCGATTGGTCGCTTCCATCGTGGATCAACAAGAATTTATCGCCGACGATCCCGTCGGACTCGACGCTCACCAACGAGTCCTCGCGGATCAGGTGGTTAAGTTTTTCGTCGACGTGCAGCTTAATTCTGAACTTGCCGGAAGGATGGGTAGGAATCTGCAGGCTGGTGACGTCACCGGCGTCAAAACCCGAGACCTGAACCTTGGATCCGGGCGCGAGACCGTTGACATTCGACATTTCTGTGTAGAAATTGTGGTGATGGCTGAATGCATCTTGACCATTTCCGATTAGGAACAAGCCGGCCCCAAAGAGAAGCACTGCCGAGATAACGAAGACTCCGGTGGCAGCGAGATTAGTTTTCATGGTTAGCACTCCCAAATGAGTTGTCTCACGACCTCGTTCTCGCTGCTTTTCAGTTCTTCCAGGGTGCCGTATCCGACCAGGCAGCCCTGGTCAAGCACCGCGAGTGTGTCGGCGATCTTGCGGGCTTCGCGAACATCATGCGTAACGATGACCAACGTGGTGTGGCGCTCTTGTTTTACTTTGAGCAGCAGAGCATCGATCTCGCCCGCCGTGATCGGGTCGAGCCCGCTGCTGGGCTCATCTACAAGCAGCAGCGTTGGGTTAAGAATCAGCGCCCTGGCCAAACCGACCCTTTTGCGCATGCCTCCAGAAAGCTCGCCGGGAAGCTTGTCCCTGTCCTTAACGAGCCCAACCTGGCCCAGCAATTCCTCCACGGTATGCTGAACATCCTTTGGAGACATGGTTTTCTCAAAGTGCCGCAGGGGCACCGCCAAGTTGTCCGCGACCGTGAACGAATCGAACAGAGCGGCGCTTTGAAAAAGGAAGCCGATCTTGCGCCGTACTCGCGATAGCTCTTTTTCCGGGAGGTGAGCGATATCCTCCGATTCAATGCTGATGCTTCCAACGTCTGGCGTCAGCAACCGAATCATGAGTTTGAGCGTCACGCTCTTGCCGGTGCCGCTGCGGCCCAGAATGCACAACGCCTTGCCGTCTTCGATTTGAAAGGAAACGTCCTGCAACACTTTCCTGTCGCCAAAGGATTTTGAAACGTTCTTGAACTCCACTGCAGTGGCCTCGCTCATAGGGCTTTTCCCGGAAAGAAGAAGAAAATGAGCTTGACGAGGAAAACATCGGAAATGATCACCAGCAGCGAAGACAGCACTACACTGCTGGTAGCCGCGCGACGCACTCCCGCGGATCCCTCGTCAGTGGTATAGCCGTAGAAGGAGGAGACGACTCCTATGATGAATCCAAAAACGCAGGTTTTCAACGTGGGCGCAATGAAGTTCACCCAACTCACGGTGCTGAAGGCGCGGTGGATATAGAGCTGAAGCGAAATGTGAGAAGCCATGTGCTCGGAGAAGAAACCGCCAATCAAGCCCGTCAAATCCATAAACACGGTCAGCATGGGCAGGACGACAATACAAGCCACGACCCGCGTGACCACCAGACCCCTGAACGAGTCTGCCGACATGGCGTCGATGGCGTCGATCTGCTCCGTGCCCCGCATGTTGGAAAGTTCCGCGCCGATGCCGGCGCCCACACGTCCGGAAATGAGAAGGCCCGTGACGAGGGGGCCGAGTTCGTTAAAGAATGACGCGGATTGCAACGACGGTATCAATGCCTCCGCGCCGAAACTGATCAGGGTCCCACGGGTATGCAGCGCCGTGACCACCCCAAGAGCGAGGCCCGCCGCAGCGATCAGCGGCAGCGAGCGCCAGCCAATGTCCTCAATCTGCACGAGGAAGAATTGCCATTCATAGGGCGGCGTGACCGCCGAGACCAGCGATTTGACTCCGAAACGGCTGAGGCTACCCACAAATGAAAAGAAGTCAGCGGGGGTTGAGCTCATGGCGTCAAGTGCCCTTTGGCCAGGGAGAGACTGAGCTCAGCGACGACGTCCTCAGGAGGCGAGGCTTCTTTGAAAGCAATGGCTGGCATGTGCCGATCGAGTGAGTCGCAGGGCCCAAAGGCATAGAACTTAAAGTATCCCAGATGTGAAACCTTGGGTCTGGTCAATAGCGCTCACACGAGGTTGTGTCGTCTATGGCGTGCGCGGCAAATTGATCATGCCAAAAAACATTGCTCTTTCAATGAAAAGAAACCGCATCGACGGTACGCCCGTGTTCATCATCGAGCGACGGTGATGCCAGCCTTTCCCGAGCGATCCGATTCAGGGCTGCCTGCTTCCCCTTCCTGCGGGTCGGCAAGGCCTCCCAGTGCCAGGACATCGGGTACATCAAGGCAAGCCACGCCAATTCGGTTGTCGGCCATTCCGTAATAGACATCGAAGCGGTTCGGTGAGTCGATGTCGTCGCGCCGGTCGATGCCAGGCAGGAATAGAACGTCGCCTTTGTACAACCGCGTAGGACCCCAGTCACGACGAGGTCAGCATGCTCTTGCGCAGTCTCGATTGTCTTACAGGGAAACAATCCAAAGTTGTTCCCTTTTGCTCAGTTTGGATTCCACTCTGGGCCTACGCTGGGTTTCACGTATATGAGTGCAGAATCCGGACTAGCTTATTGCGCCTGGCTCTGCGAACTAGCGACAATGGAGGCAACGCGACGTTTGCGATGGAAGTCCATAAAGACGGCCTCCGCTGCCCTCGCGCGACCAGAGAGAGGCTACTATGGGCACAAAAACTCCAAATACCCAGCCGCCGATGCCCGGCTCGGAACTCTTCATTCATAACATCGACTCCGCGCCTGCCTATTGGTGGCTGGACGACCTGTGGATCGTCCTAGCAGATGCCAAGGACACGGGCGGTCGCTTCTCCATGATGGAGGAGTTATTGCCGAAGGACTCGGGTCCAGGGCCGCACAAACACACGTGGTCCGACGAAACCTTCTATATTCTCCACGGTGAGATTACTGTCCTAATCGGCGACGAAATCAAGACGGCGCGACCCGGTGACTTCCTCATGGTTCCCCGCAACACGCGGCACGCATTTCGCGTCGCGAGTGAAACCGCGCGTTTCCTCAACAGCTACACGCCCGCAAGCCTTGAGGCGTGTCTCGTGGAGTTGGCGACGCCGGCAACCGAACGAGTCCTCCCGCCGAAGGGTGCTTCCCCGATGATCAAGATGACCCCTGAACTTCTGAAGCGGTACGGCATGGACATGTTGCCCGGCCCCGATCCTCTGCGTCCTGAGCGGGCTGGCACAACCGCTTGATTTCGTCCGATCTAGCGCGATGGGCGGAGGCAGCGCCGTAGTGTGGCGACGCAGCTTTGTGGTCGTGGCACCATGAAACGCGGACGCGGCAATTGTAACCGGCCAGTAGGGTCGCAACGGTTGGGACATCGATCATAGAGACGACTTGAGAAACGGAGAAGCGGAAATGACGCATCTCCCTGTTCCACAGAAACGGAAGCATCGGGTGAGATCGTGGATCGCGAAGCCCAAAGCGTCGAGATCCTACAGCACTGGTAGAACAATGGCATAACGTCTCCAAAGCTTTTCTCCGGTGGACGGCATCACGCGCCGCACTTTGCTTCAAAAGGTTAGGACAGGCAAGATTCCTGGATATCCCTGGATCGTGGTGCGAAAAAAAAGAATGGCGATTCAAACTCTCAGAGCTAGACCGCTATCTTTGCTCTGCGATAAATACGCGGGTTTCTGAGAAGTAGGCTCCCGAAGAAGCGGTGGGGAACAGTTTCGGGTACACGCTGAATTCGCCGGTTACCTTGCCGAAGCCCCGCACGGGACTGAGCGGTGGGACGGCAGTAGTGGGCTCCGTCGTACCCACGTTGTCGAGAAAGTTCAGATGCAGTGCGCCCTCGAACCAAGAGTGTGCAGTCGAAGTGAAACGCGCTTACGTCTGGGCCCAGTTCAAAGTGCCCAAGTCCAAGGCGTCGAAAGCACCCGTACCCGTGCACCCCGTGCTGGCCGGTTTCTTGATGGGAGAAAACTCCTTATGCGAAGGATGACGATTACGTCTTCCCGAGCTTCCGGCTTAAGGGCAAGAAGCCGTTATCGGCTTCAATCATGGTGCAGAAGTATCTGCGCCCTGCTGCCGTTAAGGCCGGCGTCACAGATCGGACTCGACATGTGTGGCGCGAAACTTCCCTTGCACGGCCCACCATTTCAAAAGTTCGTCGGGATTGGTCAGCGCCGCGAAGATTCGTTCCGCCGAAGCGTTTATCGTGACCTCCTGAACGATCGTGTCGCCGGATACAACTGCTGAATTCATTGCTTCTCCTCCACGTATTTCTTAAGGCCTTGCAGAGACTCGCTCCAGAACATCTCGTAGTCGTGGAGCCAGTCGTCGATTACGCGCAGCGGCTTGGCGTCCAAGCTGCAGAGGCTCGCCGTACCTCGCTTCTGAGTGACCACTAAGCCAGCTGCCTGCAGAAGACGCACGTGCTTTGAGATTGCAGGGCGGCTCATACGGAAATTTCGCGCGATGCCGCCAACAGTCTGCCTGCCGCCGCGGAGGATACCCAGGATTTCTCTCCGGGTTGGATCGGAGATTGCCTGGAAGATCGCGTTGCGTTGCTCGCGGCTATTCGTAACCATACGGTTACCGTAACCAAAAGGTTCCTAATGTCAAGAGTTTGTTCGCCCTCGTTCAAAGAAAAGAGCGGGCTTCTTTGCCGTCCTACGTGGTCCGCTCACAGGCGCGTTTTTTTGTTGACAAACTCGCATTAGTTCGTGGTAGCTTACCGTTAGTGGACGCTTACCTACAAGCTGGGCTCGACGCGTTGGGTGATGCAACGCGCATGGCCATCTTTCAAAAGCTCGCGAGCGGGCCCATAGCTGTGAGTGAGCTTGCGCGGAAGCTCCCTGTCACGCGGCCAGCGGTTTCACAACACCTCAAAGTCCTCAAAGACGCCGGACTCGTCGCCGACAGCAAGGCCGGAACGCGGCGGCTGTACCGGTTGAATCCGGAAGGAGTGTCCCGGCTGCGTGCCCACTTCGACCTGATGTGGACGCAGGCGATGGCCTCCTTTCAAGCAACAGCAGAAATGAAAACGCCAGGAGAGAAACATGTCAAACACAGTGGAAGAAGCCGTCGTACGTAAGAGTGTGCGCGTGCAGGTGCCGATCGAGCGCGCATTCAGCGTGTTTGTGGAGCAGATGGAGACGTGGTGGCCGGCGACGCATCATATCGGAAAAAACCCCTTCGAGACCATCTTCGTGGAGCCGCGCGTTGGAGGGCGCTGGTACGAGAGAGATGTCGCAGGCAACCTGAACGACTGGGGCACGGTGCTGGCGTGGGACCCGCCGCACAGAGTCACCTTTTCCTGGCATGTTGGGCCGGGTCATGATCAACCGGATTGGGTGTGCGATCCGGATGTGGCCAAGGCGAGTGAGGTCGAGATTCGATTCTCGGCCGAGGGACCTGCAACGACCCTTGTCGAGTTGGAGCACAGCAAATTGGAGCGTCATGGCGAGGGCTATCAAAAACTACGCGAGATCTTCGACGGACCCGGAGCCTGGCAAGAAATTCTGGTGCTTTTCGCCAAGGCGGCGCAAGGAGGCAAATAGTCATGAGCTCCACTCTGTTTCTTCGCATCGCGGCGGTCCTGACTTTCGTCCACGCTGTGTTACACACTATCGGCGGTGTGTTTGGCGATGTGGGGCCAGGCCCCGCCGCTACTGCCGTACAGGCGATGAAGGTGAATCAGTTTCTTGTGATGGGACACATGCGAAGTTTCTGGGATTTCTACCACGGCTTCGGATTGGGGATCTCGATTTCTCTCACTGCTGAGGCTGTTCTTTTCTGGCAACTTGGATCATTGGCGAAAACCGACGCGATGAGGCTCCGGCCGATCCTGGCTACGTTTCTGGTTGCGTATGCCGTATTCGCGGTGAATTCGAACGCCTACTTCTTTTTTGGTCCGGTGATTGCCGAGACACTGATCGCAGCATGTCTCGGGCTGGCAATCGCAACGGCAAAGTCTCAAGCGCCAGCATATGAAGGCGCGGCTGTGCGGATTTGATTTGAGAGCGCTGGCTCTTCGGATCTTCTGCCCCAAAGCTGCGACAGGCCGCCGAATCACCGGAAGCTCTTTGCAACCCAATCTTTCGCTCTTCCGCGACCGGTTCATGGGTCATGAGGGGGCATATAAGCCTGTCCATGTAGATCCCGTCGACTGCTCAAGTCGGACAGGGCGAATTGCGACTCATTGTCTTTATCCAAATGCAGATTGGTATTTCTGCGCCCCGGGTCACAGTGACCTGGAGGGTTGAGGCCGAATTTGCGTTTGACAAACGTTCCTGGAATCTTGCACTATGTGTCGTGTACGACGTATCGTACACGACGGAGGTTGAGATGATCACTCTGAATGTACATTCGACAATTGGATATGTGTGGGAGGGGCTTGGCCTGGTTTGGCTTATTGGCTTGGCGTTTACCAAGCGGACAGTGCGCTCCCAGACCGGCCGAACCAGGCTGTTTCAAATGGCGGTGTTCCTATTGGGATTTTTGATGGTTGGCAGCGATTGGTTCCGGAAAGGCTGGTTGGGGGTGCGGTTCATTCCAGAGAGCTACAGTGTCGAGGTTCTGGGCTTGGCGTTAACCGTGTCTGGCTGCCTGTTCGCGATCTGCGCGCGTCTGACGCTCGGCGGCAACTGGAGCGGGCGGGCAACGGTAAAAGATGGGCATGAACTGATTGTCAAAGGCCCATACAGTTTGGCTAGGCACCCCATCTACACTGGGCTTCTGTTGGGCTGCTTGGGCACGACGCTGGCGTTCGGAGAATGGGGGTGCGTCCTGGGCCTTTTCATCATCGTGATCGGCTTACTTTTAAAAATGAGCCAGGAAGAGAAGCTGATGATGGAGACGTTCCCGGAAGCATATTCAAGATACAGGCACCGAGTGAAGGCGTTAATTCCAGGAGTGCTGTAAGGCGTGGCAAGGAATCTGATGACACGAGTGACCGAAAGGGTCAGCAGACGGAACGAAATTGCCGCCCAGGTGGAGCAAATTGAACGGGACTTGGGCGGCATCCGTCATGCAATGCGTAAGCCGCTGGAGGCGGAAGTCTCAAAGGGCGAGCTGACCATGCCGCAAAAGGCCGTCATGCAGGTTGTTGTTCGCAACCCAGGTACAAGCCTGAAAGACATTGGCCGCGAAGTGAGCCTTGCGCACTCGACGGTGAGCGGCATCGTAGACCGTCTCCAGAAACGCGAGATGATTGAACGGCGGGCCGACGAGACGGATGGCCGGGTGGTTCGGATCTATCCGACCGCCGAGGTGCAGGCGTTTGTCCGCGATCTCATTCCCGCGCTGACGCGGGGGCCACTGGAACGGGCACTTGAACGAACGACAGAGAGCGAACGGGACGCAATAGGGCAGGCGCTACGGCGGCTGCGGGAACTGTTTGAAGATGAGTAATTGTGTGTTGGCAAAGGCTCGAATTGCGGGCTGAAATCAGCCGCTGAACTGGAGCCCCAGATGTTCTCGAGGTTCTTTTTGCCGTTGAGCACGAAGTCGTCGAAGTACTTCTCCAGGCTGCTATCGAACTGCGAGATGAAGTAGAGGGTGGGACCGAACTCGGTGCTCGTGCCGACAAACCAGCGCGCCGTCCGGATCAGGCCGAGCAGAGTGGTCGCCTTCGAGAACGACAACGTAGGCGGGTCCCAGAAATCACTGAAGGCCAGCGTGTCCGTGAACTCCACGAGGTCGGCATCGGGCTTGAGAGGCCACATGCCGATGAACTCGTGCACCTCGCCGTTGCCGTCCTTCATGATGAGGCCGGGGTGACGCAGGTCGTACGCGCCAGCGTTCTTGCTTGGACCAGACTTTTCTTGATTCATTTTGAAGAATCTCCTTTTTCAATTAAGGGGACGCGTGACGGTGGAGGGAATTGGCTCACCCCATCGGTCCCGCTCACGACCGGATGTGACGCTCACGTCCAGTTGTGCCGCAATTGACAAAGGCAATCGACGCGCCAAAACAACGCCACGCCTAACCGCCTGATTTTCCTGCTGTTCGTGCAATGTGGCTCTGACCTTCCAAGGGCGACTGCCCGAATAGGGGCAGCAGAATCTGGCCAGCGAAACTGCAGTTGACAAGGCTTGTCCCATTGGAAGGGAAAGCAGGTGTGAGTTCCTGTTTACCATCGTGACGCTTGCTCCTCGGCATCGCCGGCTCTAAGGCCGCCTAGATCCCTACCCGTCTTGACCCGATGTAGTCACCGCAGCCCTTCGTCGGGCAAACCCATCCATCTCCACTGCTGCATCCGGTCCCCGAATCCCACATTGCGGCATCCGAATGGCGTCCGCCTTGTAGTAGCAGACCGAATTCAGATCAGTACAGGTTCCGTCCCTATGGGGCTTTGCTTGAGGGGCTGGTTAATACAGTCGGTGGGATCGCATGGCTGCGGCGGGGCAATGCCGACTGCGATTTTCAGCCACGCCGCAGACCGAAGCGGACTGAAAGCGGACTGAGCGATAGGCAATTCGAGTTTAAGTCCTTCACCATCATTGCAGCCAGGAACCGAACCGGATCTCGCCGAAAAATAGCGGACTGAGAGCGGACTGTTGGTTGCTCCGTTGGATCTCATATGTTGGAGGTGCGCTTCTCGGGCCGGTGTTCCTTGCCGGTTCCATTGTCGCGTTACGGAACCGCAAGCGAGCGGGAATCGTTTTCCTGATCTGCATGCCGGTTGCAGTTCTCGCGGTTGGTTTGAGCCGCCAGCACCCCACGGCCATTGGGCTGACGACAATCTTCTTCCTGCCGATCTTTGCTGCGCTATTGGCAATCCGTTATAGAAAACGCGCTGCCTATCTATTTGGCGGCTTGGTAAACTATTCCTGATGGCACCCGCCAACGAAAAACAGCAGGCGCACCAACTCCTCGATCAGCTCGATGCTGGCCAGCTCGCCGCCGTCGTTCACCTGCTCCAGGTGATGACCGGCCCGCTGTCGCGTGCGCTGGCCTCCGCGCCCGTGGAAGAGGAAGAGATCACGTCTGAGACGGCTGCGGCGCTCGACCGCGCCCGCGCTTCGCTGGCTCGCGGAGAAGGCATTCCTCACGAAGACATCCTGCGCGAGTTCGGCCTGGGTGAATGACCGAACTACCAGCGACCGAACGGATCGCCGTGATTTGGTCGCCGGAGGGTCGCGTCGATCTTCGCGCCATCGACCGCGAAACTGCGATGCAGATTCTCCACTGCGTGGACCGCTATCTCGCCAGCCGCTCCGGCGACGTAAAGAAACTCAAACCGCCGCGCACCGGCTTCCGCCTCCGCTAAAGAGAAGAACAAGGCGCAGACGAAAGAACACGTTCTCAAATCAGGAGGGGCGGGCGCCGTTGATCTAGTTCTAGTCAGGGAACTCGCCATTGGTAGTCGCCGCGATTGGAGGCGGGCACCTTGAGTAAGCATAGTCTACTTGTTTGGAGCGTCACTCGCCCTGACCGTTCGTGAGCTGAAGGCACTTTTGCAAGTCAGTGACCAGACGATCTACCGAATGATCGCCGACCAAACGATTCCGTTCCTCACTGTCCGGAACTCTTACAGATTCGACCCAAAACAAATCGCAGAATCGGGCCGAGAGCAATTCCTTGCAAATCAGGCTAGGCATGACCAATTCTGGCAGCCGGTTCACGGTACGGCAAATATATAGTTACCCTAATCAGGCATTCATGGAACGCTGGCGAAGCTAGGTAGCCGAATACGAACAGGTTCACAACCTCGCGCTCCCGAACATGCCATGGTGCTTTGGCAATTGTTCAGGTCCTTATGATCAGAATTTCGCATCGCGGAGAATCTGTTGGAGAGCAGCCTTGAATTCTTTATCCGGTTTGTCTCGGACTAGGTTCACTCCAGGAACCTTTGACATTCTGGGCTGCTGTCTTAGCTAAAACTGTTTTCGGAAGATTGATTTCAGCGCGAAGCAAGCCCGACAGTGGCGAAGTCGGCCAACGCGATTCATCCTCGTCTGGACGGTCTTTGCGCCGCCGTATATGCCATGCAAGCATGTCTGCCGCTTGCAGAGGCACAACCCGTTTATCGTCCTGAAAAACCGGGCTGCTGCCGAGTAATGTGACGACTTCCGGTTTTCTAGGCTCTGATGTACCGATACCACATGACCGCCTCGTCCCCTATGGAACCTTGTTCATCGAACACGAAATCTACCGGGAGTGTGACGCCCACGGCAGGCCAGTTTCACGATCACAGCTTGAGCTCCTCCCCTCCCTAAAGGGAGGGGATTCCTACTGGCTCACCCGCTAAGCGGGGATGCCTTCGGTGGGTTCCTGACACGACGGGCTTACATCACCCGAAGACGACGAACAGGCTAGCAAGGC
>Ga0302324_100003715_pt1 | contig 34381 bp, 33 predicted proteins | sample Palsa_T0_1_FD_201949 | JGI IMG/M metagenome (GOLD analysis project Ga0302324, IMG submission 201949) | Peat permafrost microbial communities from Stordalen Mire near Abisko, Sweden - Palsa_T0_1 | ecosystem: Environmental > Terrestrial > Soil > Palsa > Peat permafrost | place: Sweden: Abisko...
AAGGCACGTCTCCAAGCCCCGGAGCAGTTAGACCGATGCTTTCCACCGGCCGGCCGAGAAATGGCACCGGATAACTGGGGCCTTCCGGCGCAACACTCAGCGCGCGGCCATGGGCATATTTGAGTGCCCAGGAATACGGGTAGAAGATGGTCTGGCGCAGAAGCCCATCTTCGTTGGTCATGATGGGCGCAATCACATTCACCAGTTGTGCAAGGCACGCGACCTTGACGCGATCCGAATGCCGTATGAGCGAATTGGCCAGGCCCCCAACCAGCAGCGCGTCTTCCAGGTTGTATTGTTCTTCAAGAAGATGCGGAGCCGCCTTTCCGTGACCATCCACAGCGTCACCACTGCGAGCGCGATACCAGACATTCCATTCATCGAACGACAGGAACAGCGATTTGTTCGAGCGTTTCTGTGCGCGGACGGTGTCGCAGACGGCAACGATCTCCTCGATCTGGCGATCCATCGCGAGGTTCATCGCCAGATATTTCGAGCTGTCGTTTCCAGTCTCTTCGGTATTTCCCCAATAGCGATGCAGAGAAATGCCATCAACGACGTCATAGCATTCTTCAAGTACCAAGCGATCCCATTCGATATACGTCGGCATAAACGGCCCGCTTGAGCCGCAGGCAATCAGCTTGATCGATGGATCGATAACGCGCATCTGCCGGGCGGCATCGGTGGCTTTTTTTCCGTAATCGCTGGCTGGCATGTGGCCAATCTGCCATGGTCCATCCATCTCATTGCCCAGGCACCAGTACTTGACGTCGTGCGGTTGCTCATAGCCGTGCGAGCGGCGCAGTTCGCTCCACTTGGTTCCTTTGGCGACGTTGCAATATTCCACGAGCGCGGCGGCATCTTCCGCGGAGGCTGTACCGAAGTTGAGGCCAAACAGCGGCTCAGTGCCGGCCTGGCGGGCCCAGGTAATGAATTCGTTGGTGCCGAATTGGTTCGTCTCCAGTGTGTTCCACGCGCGATCGAGAACGGTTGGCCGGTTTTTTTTCGGTCCGACGCCGTCAAGCCAGTGATAACCCGAGACAAAATTGCCGCCGGGATAACGGACAATGGGAACTCCAAGGTCGCGAACAACACCGATGACGTCGGTGCGGAATCCATCGCTATTAGCGAATTTCGACTGTGGATCGTAAATGCCCTCGTAGATGGCGCGTCCCAGATGCTCAAGAAAAGAGCCAAAGAGATGACGGTCGATGGGGGCAATCTGACGGCCGGAATCGATGACCACGCGAGTTGTACTCGGTGCGGCCTGAGCCAATCCAAATTTGCTGAGTGCTGAACTCGCGGCCAGAGTCATGGCGGACTCGCTCGCCTTTTTCAGAAAGCGCCTTCTTGAGAGCTGCTTCATTTCAGTCCTTTTCTATCTCGGGAGCCATGCGGGAAAGATCTCTGCGATGGCCGGAGGATTAGCGGGACGCGTGGCTGGCCCGGGAAGCAGTTGCTGTCCACAAACCATAACATCGTGCCCCGACGGATCAATTCGGCCCGATTTTATTGATGTCGCGCGTCGATCACCGGAAGCCGATAGATATTGACGCTGACGGGCGCAACGGAGATCGCGCGGGGAGCGTTGCCGATCGGAATCTCCTTCACTTCAACCTGCGGCGGCTGACCAAGGTGATTGGCGGCATCGGGGCCGCTCCCTGTCATTTGCCACATAATCGATGATCCCCCCAGCCGCGCGCCAGCCACCTTCAGGTCAAACTTCTGCTCCGACTCCGTCGCATTCACAACCGCCAACGTCAGGTACTTACCATCCGCAGTCAGCGCAGCGAACATGTCGAGTGGATAGGTTGGGCTGCCTGGATTGGTCTTTGGCTGATCGCCGGCGATGGGGTATTTGGGCGCCGGCTGCGGCGAGTTTCCGGAAAGGGCAACAGGCACCGAGCCGAGATGGTCGCGGTACATCTTGAACAGGAGTCCTGTCGTGTTGTAAGTGGCCTCGGTCTGGTTGTAATCGAGCGTCGAAACGCCCATGGTAAATGCGGACATTTTCAGGAAGCCGGTGTAGCGAAGCATCTCATTGAAGACCATGCCGTAGGCCAGGGCCAGCTTCAGATTTACGGGCGTGCCGCTGTAGGCATACTCGTCGATCGATAAGAAAATCTTCTTATCGGCCATTGCCGGAAACCGGTTTTTGTACTCCTGCCATGCTTCAGCCTTCTCGCGCACTCGATTCGACGGATAGCGCGCCCACTCCAGCAGAGACTGGTCGACATTCACATAGCCCGCTTCGTTCGGCGCATCCGGCCCCAGGCCTTTTGCATGCTCGTAGTCGAACCGCTTGCCCGCCCTCGCGTACCAGTGCTCCGTGAGTCCATCAAAGCTGCCCCAACTATGCGCAAGTAATCCGCCGGTAAAATCCGCAGGTGAACCGTACTGCGCCTGCGGGTCGGGCATGTGCAGTTTGCGCGCCTGTCCCGTCACCGTCATTTCGTCCGGCATCGCGCCGGAAGCGAGCAGTGTGATCGAGGGGTCGGCCTTGCGCATCGAACTCGCGAAATCGCTGGTCTTCAGTGCAAAGTACCTCAGATCGGTGCGGCCAATTTGCCATTCTCCGTAGGGTTCGTTGCCAATGTCCCAGAATCTCACGTGATAAGGCTCGGGATGGCCGTTGTGCGCGCGCAGCGCGCCGAGCCGCGTCGTAACCGGGCCATTCATATATTCCACTTCTTCTGCTGCAGAATGCGCGTCGCCGAAGCCCGCGTTGACCGTAATGTACGGCTCCGTCCCAATCAACTTGCAGAGAGTCATGAATTCGTCCATGCCCACATCGTTGGTCTGCATGGCGTTCCACGCGTGGTCAAACATCGGCGGACGCTTGTCGATATCGCCCACAGAGTCGTACCAGCTCCAGTTCGAAAGAAAATTGCCGCCAGGCAGCCGCCAGATACCGGAGTGGAGATCGCGCAGCAGCGCAATCGTGTCGGGGCGAAATCCCTGAACATTATCCGCCGGCATCAGAGATACAGTGCCGATATGAAAACTTCCGGTGCCCGTACCGGTGATTTCCAAGGACGCATTGTCTGAATCAGCAGGCGCCGTAAAGGCGAGCGGAAATTTCTTGTATTCGTTCGTGAGCGCCCCAAACGCGGCCGTCTGCCGGTCGTGTTCGCCTTCGCCCCAGGTCAGCGACACCTTCACCTTGCCGCCGACGGTGCCACGCAGATAAATTCGGCCGGCATACTTCTGTCCCTTCACCAGTGCAAGTCCCGACTGCCGAATGCCGCGCGGCGTTGCGCCATCGAGCTCGATGCGTGGGCTCTGGTCGCCCACGAACGGTTGGTCCTTATCCATCACTACCGCTTCGTCCGGCCCCACGGGGCGCCATTTGCGAAGCTGCATGATGCGGGGCGGCCCGCCCGCGGGCGGTGTGGGTGCATCGGGTTCCTTTGAGGAGATTGCGAAGTAGAACTTCCGGTCGTCGATCATCTCCGACCAGAGGCTGCGGTAGATCAGAGTGCGGAGGTGTTCAATGAACATGCCGAACAGGTACTTCGAAACCGGTTCAGCGGTCTGCTGCGTGTCGATGGTGACCGTCAGCCGATCTGGAACTGCCGGCGCGGGGTTCTGCGCGGCAGCCGCAATCGCGCACCCTAAACAAAATGCCGTTGCTGCAACAAGCGAAATCTTCGTTCTGATCAAGTTTCTCTCATCGGTCCCTATCCAATCAGCGCAGATGTTAACCTTCTAACCCCTACAGTGCAGGCGCTGCCGTCGCATCCGCTGCAGGGGCAGCAAGACGGCGAAGCTTGGATCCAGCACATCGCTGCGCCATGAGTGTACAAGAATCATCGATCATAGCGCAGAGACGAACAAACTGCACAGGTCTAAGTGGACTACCCGCCGCTACGCTGGTGACATGCAGACACTCGACATCCTGCTGCATGCGCACTGCCTTAGACGCGCAGACAAGGAATCGTCGGTTATCTGACTGACGAACACGGCCGGCCCAACTTTGCACGGCCCCAAAGATCCTTTGAGCTTGCAGAGGGTACGGCCATGGCGCAGCCGAAATAGCTCCGCTTCGCTTAGACACGCGGACTTGCGCAATGATTTTCTAGTGTTTGAGGACGAGGTTGCGACGCGGCCTGAAGGCTAATCACGGTTGGGGCGAGATTCGGAGCCCGACCGCGATGGTCTCTCGCTCTTCGAATTGAAGTCGCTTATGGAAGTCGGAACAAGAACGGGTTTCTGTGCGTTGTATTCCGGCAGTTGGTCGAGCAGGACCACATTGAGCAGCGACTTGTGTACCTGGATACGGCCGTTATAGCTGATAAAGCCGAGCTTGCGAAATCGATTCATGAAGAAGCTAACGCGGGACCGTGTAGTGCCGATCATATCCGCCAGTGTTTCCTGCGTAATGGGCGGGATGAGTGTTTCCGGTTCGCCGGGCTTGCCGAATTCCGCCATTAACAAAAGAATTCGCGCCAGGCGTTTTTCGCTGGAGTTGAACAACTGATCGACAAGGTCGGCCTGGGTTCGCATGCTGCGGGTGAGGAGAAATTTGAGAAACAGGTCAGCGAATGCAGGTTCGTCATGCATCACGCGAATCATTTCGTTTCTGCTGATCTTCAGCGCGGTACAGGCGTTCACGGCGGTGGCGGTGGCCATGTGCACGCCGAGGATTGCCGCGAGAGATTCCTCTCCGACAAAATCGCCGGCAGATAGAAGGGTAATGGTGGCCTCTTTGCCCTTCTGCGAAACCACGGTGACTCTCGATCGGCCCTTTTGTAAATAGAACACCGAATCCGCTATGTCTCCCTGGCAGAAAAATGTCTCCTTTGGCCTCAACTCGATGATTGTTCGGCCAAGCCCGGCGTTTGCCAGAAAGGTAGTGGATTCGAATGTATTGCCGTTATCGATCATCAAAATGTTGCCTCATTGCTGGCCGTTTGTGCGGATGGCTCCTTCTTGTTATCGCGGGCCACCGCGTACCGGGCCGTCCTGACCAGATCTAAAGACGGAGAACTCAGCGCCGGAGATGGCAGGAGCACACTCTCTTTGCGCCGCGACGACGGCAACGCCGTCCCAAGTGGTTTCTCGGTGCGAGCGCCGCGCAAGAACAGTCTGGGCGAGCACCAGCCGGAATTGCCAGCAAGCTCTTTCATGATCGTTTGGAGCCCAGGCGCTGGTCTGGTCAAATCTGCTCACCCGGGAAAAATGCGCAGGAAGCCTGGCAGAATGGATTGCTTCGAGCAGATCCTATCACGCTAAAGCCTATGGAATCAGTGCCCAACTGCCGGGCGGGAGACCTGCAATTCTCAGGCCCTTCAGGAGATACGAAGACGGGCAAAGACCGGAATCTTCACCAAGTCGATTATCACGCCGAATACGATCGCTGCAGCGAACTCGCTAGCAATAACGGCGACAGGCAACGGAGCCATGGCGATTCCCAAGATCGCAAGCGTTGAAATGATAAGGACGTCGGCCATGGAACAAAGCACGAGCCAAATGCTGGGGCGCAAACCCCATAAGTGTTGTCGCCCGCGAATCACGTACGTGGTGGCCTGGCTGCCAAACACGATGCCGACCACGGAAAGAGTTTGAAGTGCTTCGATGCCGAGGTGCAGCTGGAATTTTCCGACAGCCAGTAGGGCCGTGGAGAAGGCGAGGAAACAGGCCCCCAGAATGACCCCCGCGCCTGTAATTCTGCCGATTTGCCATGAGTTCGGCATCTTCGACGGCCGCACCCGATCCGTCGTCAGCGACATGGAGAGGAAGTCGCCGGTGATCATCAGAATGACCATCAGCATGGGAGTCAAGACCGCATGCCCGGTCATGATCAGACCCACGGCCAGCAGGAGCACCTGCATAATCTTTTTCATCACCGAATTCAGCGTGTAGGTGAGAATGCGCTGAAACGTGACTCTGCCTTCTTTTACAGCAGTCACAATGCCGCCCAGACCAGCTTCGGTCAATACAACACCGGCCGCGGACTTGGCCACATCGGTTGCAGTCGAGACGGCAATGCCGATCTGAGCCTGGCGGAGGGCAGGCGCGTCGTTAGCGCCGTCCCCGCACATCCCTACCGTGTGCCCGCTTTCTTGATAGGCCTTGACGAGATCGAATTTACCTTCCGGGAGAACGCCTGCGAAGACTGCAAAATCTTCTGGCTTGATAGCCCCCGGTAGTTTTCCTGGCGGGCAGATGGCCCCGTTCAACCCGACCGCATGTGCGACGATTGCCGCCGTAACCGGCGCATCTCCCGTGACCATGACAGTGAGCACACCGAGAGTGCGCAGTTCTGCGATGAGGGAGATCGAGTCAGTCCGCGGTGGGTCGCTGAGCGCAATGAGACCGGCAATCCGCATAGCTGCTGGAGGGCCTGCAGCTACAGCCAGAACTCTGAAGCCCTGTTTCTCAAGCTCGTCGGCAATCGCAGCAGCGGCAGGCGACGGAGACGCAAGTGCGATGACGGCGGTGAACGCGCCCTTGATGATCCGTTCTGCGCTTCCCTTATCATCCGTCGCTGTTGCCTCTGAGGTTTTCTTGACTGGGTCGAATGGCACAAACGCGACCAGCTTCGGCAGGTTCGATGCGGGCTTGTGCGAGGCGGCGGAGCGAATCGCTGCATCGACGGGATCCTGGCCTCCGTCAGAACTGGTGAGAGCCGCAAGGCCAAGAACATGCGATTCGTCAAATCCTGGCATGGGACGAACACTGGTGACTGAGAGTTCATTACGGGTCAGAGTTCCAGTTTTATCCGAGCACAGGACATCGATCGACGCAGCTTCATCCACCGCCGAGAGCCGCGTGGGCAGCACGCCGAGTTTTGCCAGAGAACGAGCTCCGAGCGCGGCGGCAAGGGTAAACGTTGCCGGTAATGCTACGGGGATGGCCGCAAGAACCGAGGTGAGCAAAAGAGGAACAATTTCGCTCCACGGCATTGCATGGGCATAGGCATAAGCACCTATCGCGAGGATTACCACGCTATTGCAGATCGCCAGGTTGCGCACGATCTTGAGCACAGCCTTTTGTTGTGTGCTCACCACGTGCGCAGTGCGAACAAGTTCCGCCGTGCGGCCGAATTTGGTGCGAGCGCCTGTGGCTGTTACCACGGCTGTTGCTTCACCACGCCGCACCAGAGCCCCCGCGAATGTGTCCGCACCGGGACCGGCATCTGTAGGCAAGGATTCGCCTGTGAGCATTGACTGATCGAGTTCGACCGAGCCGGCGGTGATATGCACATCGGCAGCGACGACGCTGCCGAGCGACAGCTTCACCAGATCGCCACAGACCAATTCCGCAGCAGGCACAGTCTTCCAGACGCTATCGCGATTGACTGAGGCATTGAGTGCGAGACGCGACTTGAGAGCCGCCAGGGTAGCCTGGGCACGACCCTCCTGGAAGTACGCGAGCGCGGCGTTAAACATCAGCAGCGCCGTGATGATTGCGGCCTCGTAGTACTTATGCAACACCAACTCAAGCACAATGGAAGCTTCAAGCAACCATGGAACAGGCGCCCAGAATTTGGCCAGTGCGGTGCGCAGCGGATGAGCCGATGTGTCCGGCATGGCATTGGGCCCATCCTTTTCGAGACGAGCGCGCGCCTCATCGCTTGTGAGCCCCTCTGGGGCGATGTTCTCAGCAGGCTTTGGCGTCGGGTTAGACGAGATGGGGACGATAACGCTAACTGCACTCAAGATAGACCACCTGTGCGGCCGTCTTCTCTATGACAGCCTCCTCAGTGAACAGGGGAAACAGCTGGTTTGCTTAATTTTCCTCTGACATTTAGAGCAAAACTGTGCTCTTTTGGACACCCGCTCCCAGGGCCATTTGTCCAAATGGGAACGAATTCTGCATCAATTGGCCGGCGCCGATGACGCGAATGCACCTTCCGTGTGATTACGTGCAAATGTGAACATCCTTTGGGCTTCCACACTGAAAGCATCTTTATAGGCATAGCCGGCGAGCCGGCAGTTTATTCGCAGCGCAAGCTGTTCCTGAGACACGCGGTGTCAATTGGAGGAGAATGGGCAAAACAGAGACGATGAGGTCGTCCAAGCGGGAATCGGAGTCGCAATTCTTGTTTGCCTGCCAAGCACGTCCGGTGGCAAGGCGTCCTGACCAATCCGGCCATAATTCCGCTGGAACTAGCGTTCACCGGGCGATGCGCGTTCATCGGGCACTCATGGTGCTGGTCACGACCGCCCTGGTTGCGATGCCTGAGCTGGGGCGATCACAAGTGCTGGTTGCTTCTGAAGATCCTTCGGCGACTGCAGGAATCACCACCCCAGAGAGCCCCGACATTACCTACGTAAGGTCGACTGAAAGAACAAAGGCGAACAACTACGGTTTCGACGCATTCGGCCCGTATCCAATTGTCAGCGTGGGCGCCGCGGCCGGGATCGACCAGTGGACCAATTCTCCACCTGAGTGGGGTCGGGGAGCCGAAGGTTTCGGCAAGAGATTTGGTTCAGACTTCGCCATCGCGGCTATTGATACAACTACGCGTTATGGGCTGGCGGAATCCTTCAGGGAAGATACGTTGTACTACCGCTGTGAATGCACGGGGCCGTTTCCGCGCCTGCGTCACGCTGTGATATCCACTTTGACAGCGCGACGCGGCGAAGACGGCCATCGCATCTTCTCTTTCTCTGCGCTTGTGGCGCCCTATGCAGGCTCCATGACTGCGATTTACGGCTGGTATCCGAGCCGTTTCGGCGCAAAGGATGCATTTCGGATGGGCAACTACAGCCTGCTGGAGTATATGGGCGGCAACATTGCCCTTGAGTTCTTCTATAGCGGACCCCATGCCTTGATCTCACGTATGCATCTAAACAATACGCATGGCTCGCCAATTCAGGGGCCGAACAAGTGAGCAGCAGCGAATTGACAGCCGCGACGCATATAAACCCGCAACCCCCTTTGCGCCAGACCACACAAATGCCCACGGTAGCAACCTCCTCCTCCCGGCTGTTCAACGGTTTCTTCGAGTGGTTCGGGGAACTGGGGATCTTTTCCTGGCGAGTCCTCAAAGCCGGGGTATCGCCCCCGTATGAAGGTCACGAGTTGGTTCGGCAGCTCGACGAAGTTGGGTCGAAGTCTCTCCCGCTGGTTGCCATGGCCGGCTCTGCAATTGGCGTGATTCTCTCGCTGGAAGCCCGCTATAGTCTCACTCGATTCGGCGCCAAATCGATGTTTCCTGCCACGCTCGTGTATTCCGTGGTGCAGGTCATGGGGCCGGTCATTACCGGCCTGGTGGTAAGCGGCCGCGTGGGAGCCGGCATGGGTGCAGAGCTGGCATCAATGAAAGTAACCGAGCAGATCGACGCCATCGAGGCATCTGCGATCAACCCTTACAGGCTTCTGGCGGCGACACGAATATTGGCCTGCATTCTCATGCTGCCGCTGCTGACCCTCGCCACCGACGCATGTGCCATGATGACGGGCTGGTTTACGCAGAGTTTAGTTGAACCACTTTCATTTCATCAGTTCATTTCAAGCGGATTTAAAGGCGCTACGTTCAATGCATTTCTGCCTCAGACATTCAAGACCGCTGTCTATGGCCTGATTATCGGGCTGATCGCGTGCTTCCAGGGAATGCGTACGCGCGGCGGAGCCGCGGGTGTGGGCCGCGCGGCCACCAACTCGGTCGTGTTGGCCTCGCTCTTCCTTATCCTGGCCGATGTTGTCCTCGTGAAATTCATTCTCGTTTTCTTTCCCTAACCGCTGTCTGCAATCGCTCGTGAAACCGATATGGCCACAGATTATGAGATCGCGACGAAGCAAGGGGCACCCGAGCAAAACGGTTCCGCGCCCGTCGTTGCCGTTGAGAACGTGTTCAAGTCCTTCGACGGCCACAAGGTTCTTAACGGGATCAATCTGCGCGTGAAAAAGGGAGAAACTCTGGCCGTGCTGGGACGCAGCGGCACGGGGAAAAGCGTGCTCCTGAGGCTCATCATTGGCCTCAATACCCCAGACACCGGATCGATTTGCATTCATGGACAGGATATTGCCGGCATGGCTCTCGACGGTATGTCAGAGATCCGGAAGAGAATGGGATTCCTGTTTCAACATGCGGCGCTTTACGATTCGCTGACCGTCGCCGGGAATGTCGCGTTTCCTCTGGAACACCATCGCAGAGACATGTCCAGATCCGAGCAGTCAGACCGCGTGCGGCAGTTGCTGGCCGAGGTGGGCCTGGATGGTGATCTCGAAAAAATGCCTTCCGATATTTCGGGCGGCATGCAAAAGCGCGTGGGCCTGGCACGTGCTCTGGCTCTCGAGCCAGAAATCCTCTTGCTTGACGAGCCTACCGCCGGTCTCGACCCCATCAGTTCGGGCGAAATTGACGAGTTGATTCTCAAGCTGCAGCGGGAACGCCAGATCGCGTCGATCGTAGTGACGCACGATCTGCATAGTGCCAAGACAATAGCCGGCCGAATCGCCCTGCTGGACAAGGGCGAAGTTGTGATCGAGGGCCCGTTTGAGGAACTTCAACAAAGTGACATCGGGTTTGTAAAGGAATTTCTGAAGCAGTCGTAGGGAGGATCTATGTCGAGAGTGGCAAGGCTGGGAGCATTCATCGTAGCGACGCTAGCAGTTCTGGCCGCCGGTGTCTTTGTTATCGGGAGCAAGGAGTATCTGTTTAGATCCACCTACCAACTCAAGACGCAATTCGACAATGTTGCGGGACTGGAGGAGGGAGCCGACATACAGGTGGGCGGGGTTCACAGCGGAACTGTACATAGCATCGCGCTCCCTCACAAACCAGGCGATAAGGTCACGGTCGTCATGGAGCTCGACAAATCGACGCAGGAAATTATCAAGCGCGACTCCGTAGCCTCAATCGAAACCGAAGGCGTGTTGGGCAATCAATTCGTGGCTATTTCGTTTGGATCGGCTGGACAAGCAGGTGTGAAGAATGGCGATACCATCCAAAGTGAGCCGCCGCTGCTGATGGCGGATTTGCTCAAGAAGACGAGCGGCATTTTGGATAGCAGTCAAGTGGCGATTCAAAATGCAACGCTAGCCACCGCGCATCTGAACTCAGTAAGCGCCAAGATCGATTCAGGGCAGGGAACCGTGGGCTCGCTGGTGAATGACAAGCAACTCTACAACAACCTGGAACAGACGACGAGTAAACTCGACGATACGATGACGCAGGCGCAGGCCGGAGTAACGGACTTTCAGGAAAATATGGAAGCCATGAAACATAACTTCTTCCTGAGCGGGTACTTCAAGAAGCGCGGATACGAAGACTCATCCGATTTGGCGGCAAACAGGATCAGCGAGCTGCCGCAGGCTACGCCAGAGAAGACATTCACATATACAGCCAAGCAGCTCTTCGATGGCCGCGATTCGGCCAAGATGAAAAACCAGAAGACTCTCAAAGAGGCAGGAGACTTCCTGACGCAAAATCCGTTCGGAGTTGCGGTCATCGTGGTATCAACCGGGATGGATGGCGATACCCAGAAGGATCTCGTTCTTACCCAGGCCAGGGCAATGCTGGTCCGCGAGTATCTGGTGGAGAATTTCGGATTCGACGACAGCGTGCTCAAGACGTTGGGAAATGGCAAACAGCCTGGCGCCAACCTCGAAGCAGACTGGGGCTCGATCCAGATTCTCATCTTCCCTGCCGGGACCGTGATACCGGCCGTCAAGCCGGCGCAAGCGGCTAACTCATCCGCAACCGACGCAGGCAAACCCCTGCCAGTCGCTGCCTCGGCAACTCAAAACCCTTAATGCACGGGGCGTTGGGAACGAGCGGAATTTGTTGGCCGCAGTTCCATTTCCATTCGGCGATACATCGCAATCGCTTCGTCAAGTAGCAATGACAGCCACAACCGATAAAAGGAGATTGTATGAACGCAACGCCAAAATGTGCCCGTCCCGCTTGCAACTGTGTCCCCGCGGAGGGGAAAGAATTCTGCAGTGAAGTCTGCCGCGACGCTAAGGGCATGACGGAGCTCGCTTGCCAGTGCCAGCACGCAGCTGCCAAGGACAAAGCCTGAAGCCGTAACCCGGGTCGCCCCACGTATGATTTCTGTACGGGTCTTAGCGGCCAGTGCAGAACTAGAGCGTAGTTCATAAACAGCCTTTGTGGGATGCGAAGTTCCTGGAGCGCGGGTCTATCGCAGATTTATGAAACACGCTTTACAGCCTCGCAACATTTCTGCGTAATTGATGGCAAGCCGGTGCTCGCTTCTATCAGGCGAGCTGCGCTCGAGTGTTTCTCATATTAGCGGGCAATTGTTTCCGCTCTTCTATCATTTATCGAATCGGAGGATTCCATGCAACTGGGCATGATCGGATTGGGCAGGATGGGAATGAACATGGTCCGGCGTCTTATGCGGGCTGGCCACGAATGCGCGGTCTACGATGTTCATTCGGAAACCGTGCAATCGCTCGCCAAGGAAGGCGCAGTCGGCTCGAATTCACTTGAAGATTTCGTGAAAAAGTTGAAAACGCCTCGCGCTATCTGGATGATGGTGCCGGCCGGCGTCGTGGATGCGACGCTCAAGGGCCTGACCTCGCTGCTTGAATCCGGCGATGTGGTCATCGATGGCGGAAATTCTTACTATCACGACGACATTCGCCGCGCTGCGGAACTGAAACCCAAAGGCATTCACTACGTGGACGCCGGGACCAGCGGCGGAGTGTGGGGGGCCGAGCGCGGCTATTGCCTGATGATTGGCGGCGAAGAAGATGTGGTTCAGCGGCTCGACCCTATTTTTTCCGCCCTGGCGCCAAGCGTAGATTCGGCGCCGCGTACGCCCGGCCGGGAAAAGGTTGGCGGCACTGCCGAGCACGGCTATCTGCACTGCGGCCCTAACGGTGCCGGCCACTTTGTGAAGATGGTGCACAACGGCATCGAGTACGGAATCATGGCCTCATACGCGGAGGGGCTGAACATTCTTCATCATGCTAATGTCGGCAAGCAGAAAGAAACAGTGGACGCGGAAACCACGCCTCTGCGCAACCCTGAGGAGTACCAGTACGATTTGAACCTCGCCGACATCGCCGAGGTCTGGCGGCGCGGCAGCGTGATCTCGTCGTGGCTTCTGGATCTGACTGCCATCTCCCTGCTCGACAGCCCGGACCTGGCAAAATTCGCCGGCCGCGTATCGGACTCGGGGGAAGGGCGCTGGACGATTACCGCTGCGATCGACGAGTCAGTTCCTGCTCCCGTGTTGAGTGCTGCGTTGTATGAGCGCTTCAGCTCGCGTGGCGAGGATACATTCGCCGACAAACTGCTATCCGCGCTGCGATTCCAATTCGGCGGCCATGAAGAGAAATCTGTCGGCCAGAAAGAAGGCGCCTGATGGCGGAGTCGCAGTCAGACGCGCTGGTAGTCTACGGTGTTACCGGCGATCTGGCGCACAAGATGATCTTGCCGGCGCTCTACGCGATGGTGAAGCGCGGTGCGCTCAAGGTTCCGGTGATCGGCGTGGCCTTTCCGAAATGGAGTCTGGAACAGGTACACCGGCGCGCGACCGACAGCATCAAGCGAGCGGGCGGAATCGACGACAAGCGTGCACTGCAACGCCTACTGTCTCTGCTGAAGTATGTGAGCGGAGACTATACAGACAGCAATACGTTCGCGGCGATCAAAGAGGCGCTGGGGAAGGCAACGCGTCCTGCGCACTATCTGGCAATCCCTCCGGCGCTGTTCGAAACGGTGATTAAAGGGCTGGCAGCCGCGAACCTGGCCAAGAATGCGCGGGTGATTGTCGAGAAGCCGTTTGGGCGTGATTTGGCTTCGGCGCGCGAGCTCAACCGGGTTGCGCGTGCGGCGTTTCCAGAAGACTCGATTTTCCGCATCGACCACTTTCTGGGCAAGGAAGCGATCATGAATATTCTTTATTTCCGCTTCGCCAATTCATTTCTGGAGCCGATCTGGAATCGTAACTATGTCGCCAGCGTACAGATAACTCTTTCGGAGGATTTCGGCGTTGGCAAGCGCGGAGGATTTTACGAGACCGCAGGCTGCCTGCGCGATGTGATCCAGAACCATCTTTTCCAGATCGTGGCGCTCCTTGCCATGGAGGCGCCCGCGGGGCGCGATTTTGGAGAGGTGCACAACGAAAAGGCCAAGGTGTTCAAGGCCATGCGGCCTCTGAAACCTGACGATATGGTGCGCGGCCAATATGCCGGCTATCGAGAGGAGCCAGACGTAGCGAAGCGCTCCGACGTCGAAACCTATTGTGCCGTGCGGCTGTTCGTTGACTCATGGCGCTGGGACGGAGTGCCGTGGTATTTGCGCTCGGGCAAGTATCTTCCCACCACTGCGACAGAAATCCTCTTAGAACTCAAGCAGCCCCCGCAGAAGTTGTTTGCCGACGCTGTACAAGCGAATAGCCGGTCGAATTATCTGCGTTTCCGGCTTTCTCCCAGCTCGGCCATCGCACTGGCCGCCCGCGTGAAGCTTGCCGGACAGGAGTTCATCGGAGAGGAGCGAGAACTATACCTGTCAGACGAACAGCCGGGAGAGGAGACGCCTTACGAACGGCTTTTGGGTGACGCTATGAAAGGCGATGGCGCGCTCTTTACCCGCGAGGACGCGGTTGAAGCCGCGTGGGAAGTCGTGAATCGGGTGCTGACGCACCATCACAGGTCGCGCCGGTACAAGCGCGGCACCTGGGGACCGAAACAAGCTAACGCGCTGATTGCTGCAGACGGCGGTTGGCATAATCCAACTCCCGACGGCGCACCCGAATGATCAGTTTCTTCAGCGAAATCTTCCTCCAGCTTCATCCACTTGAGCGGTGCCAGGTTAGATGTGAATAGATGTACTCTATCCAGCAATTCCGGAATCCCACTATAGGCCATTGCGTCGTAAAGCCCTCAAATCTGTCTCTGAACGCCAGATATTGTCCCTTCCTACCTCCGGATGAGCATTACGGCTCAGCTATTTCTCCAGCGACTTGTAAGAATCGCAGGGAAGCGGAGTAATCGTTCTCCTCTTTCTGATGGCTCCCATGCAAAGCGAGTCGAACGCTTGCAACTTCTCTGCGAGTCCCAGGCGCTATCGCACCCGAGAAATGATTGGAGAATACGATATGCCGCTTAGCACTGTCCTCATCACGCTTGTTGCAGCAGGGCTTCTGTTGTGGCTTGTGAACAGGTTCATCCCGATGCAGTCACAAATCAAATCGATCCTGAACGGCCTGGTTGTCATTGTCTTGGTCTTGTGGATCGCGAACCTTTATGGGGTGTTTCAACACCTCCATCAATTCCGCGTCGGGCGTTGACAGATATCAATCCAATCGGAGCCCGCAGGGCTTCCCCGCCACCCCAAAAGAACAATGCAACAAGCAGTCTCCTCCGACTGCAGGAGATATCGTGAAACATGCGCTTTTGTTCGTGATAGGAAGCGCCCTTAGCGTGGGCGCATTTGCTCAAGCCAGCCCGCAGGAATCGAATGCGCGGGTGCGGTCGGCTCAATGCCCTTCTACGTCGTGAGCGAGACCAGCGGCACGGTCCAGGCAGTCGACTATCAACATCGCGGAGGAGCTTCGGAAGTGAATCTTGCCGGACCTCGTTGCTGCCTTCAGCCGACGGAAAAGCCAAAGTGCGAAGCAAGCGCGGCACCATGGAAGTGGAAGCGGACTTTGGAAATCTGCAATCACCGCGGCTCAAGCCGATGCTGACTAGGCCCGGTTGATTGCCGTGCGAGCGCAGGAGGGCCAACACAAGGCGGACAACGAAAAAGCGGCCATGCGCGCGCAATTGTCAGTGGAACTCAACGAAATTCTCCAAACACGGGACAGCGCACGGGGACTGATCATCAGTGTGTCGGATGTGCTCTTTGACACGGGTCAATACTCACTGAAGCCGGGCGCAATACTGATCGCGTACCCAGGGCTCAACATTGCATTGGGGGGATATACCGACAATGTGGGCGGCGATGAGATGAATCAGAAGCTCTCAGAGAACCGCGCGGGGTCCGTTCGCGACTATCTGGTACAAGAGGGAGTAGTGGCAAGCTCAGTCAGCGCGACTGGCTTCGGCAATAGTTCGACGAGGTAGCCTCGAACGATAACTCCTCTGGACGGCAAGAGAACCGGACAGTGGAATTGGTCGTATCAGGCGAAGAAATTGGGAGCCCGGCCAACACGACGACGGGAAGCCTGCGCTAACTCTAAACCGCATCCTCTGCGGAACCATTAAGGGCCCGCAGAGGATGTTACATTACTCGGCATAAGATGGAAAAGCGAGCTCCCCCTCTTGCCGCACCCTGCTATGAGCATTCTTGTTCGCCAACCGGCTCTGATTCTGGCGCGCCCTGTGCATCACTCGCTGATGCCGCACTGGCTTACGCACCTGGGAGTGCTGGGGCTTTTCTCCGTTGCTGTTCTAGACTCCTGCCCGATTCCTCTGCCTCTGCCAGGCAGTACTGACCTGCTGCTTCTCTGGATGGTGGCGCACGGAGGAGATTCCTGGCTGCTTGCCGCCTTCGCCATCGCAGGCAGCCTGGTGGGCGGATACTCAACCTGGAGCCTTGGGCGCAAAGGCGGCGAAGGGAGTCTGCGTCGCAATGTGCCGGCGCGACTTCTTGGGCGAGTTACAGGATGGGTGGAGCGTCACCGCATCCTCGCCGTGTTTCTGCCTGCTGTGCTTCCTCCGCCGGTTCCCCTATTGCCCTTTGCGCTTGCGTCCGGCGCGCTGGGCGTCTCACGTGGCCGCTTCCTGGTCCTTTACGGCGCGGCTCGAACTTTGCGTTACTCCCTCATCGCGTGGCTCGGCGTGGCCTATGGAAGACACGCTATCCACGTATGGGCAGGGACACTCCAGAAATGGTCGACACCACTGATCTGTGTGTTCGCGGGCCTGCTGGTGGCCTGCACTTGCTTTGGAATCTGGAAGGTGACAGTTCTTCGCAAGACCGACGCTGCTGACAAAGCTTCAGCCGCATAAGGGGTCCGCCCGCGCACGCAGAAGCTTCTGAGAGTCGCCTAGGTTGTATCGACTACTTGAGCGAGTGGCGTTGGAAGCCAATTTTTACGAGGTCAAGGCTAGGTTTTGCCGGCCTGGCGCTCAGTGCATATATTACCCTGCCCATCGCGCACTTCGTTTCCTCTGAATTTCTCGGGGGCTCTCCGCTCTTCGGATGGCTTATCCCCAGCCTTTGGCAACAGTCCGCTATATCCGTATTGTGGATCGAAAGTGTTGTCGACCTTACCCTGAAAGTCTTTGGGTCCATGAAACCACGGCCCAGCGCCAATGAAGATGCCACCGTTAAACCATTCCGGACCGTAGTAGCCGTCAGGAACGCAGTTGTGCGGGGCGTAGTCATAATAGCCGTAGGGGCAATCGGGAGCGACTCCGATATATAAATCGACCTGAGCCGCTGCCTTGGGAACCCCACGTGCGATGGAAAATGCAGCAATCGCTGCTAACCCAAGAAACTCGATCCTGCTCATGAATTCTCCTCACATTCGTCGGCCTTCGATCCCGTCCTAACCCTTTATGAGGATAGCGGCGCATGTCACGTGAGTCTGAGCAGTTTCGACCACACCTGGAGGGCATAGGTTTTGGAGCGCAGAGGTTGCGGACAGCGGACGGCACCTTCCGAGGGTGGCGATCCTTCTGCGTTGCAGGGGGAAAACGATGTGCGGCGGGAACGGAAATGCTGCGAATCCTAATGCGTATTTTATCGCCGCATGCCCTGTGCGATTTGGCGGCCGCGAACCGGCTCTGCTGCCACACGCAGGATCCAGTGAAACACCAGCATCGCCAACATGATTTGCGCAATCATCAATCCCCCCTCCCAGCACTGCTCGATGCAATCGGCATGTTTTTGAACATCGGCATTTCGCGGCCGTACTCCGGCAACAACCAGGATTCATTCACCGCTAACTGCTTCCACCGGACTGGGGCCGGAAGGGGCAGCGCATCGTTTGGCCCAACCTGGAGCGGACCCGGCTCGATCCGGTACGGATAAACGCTGACCCTGCATAGAACGAACCACGGGTACGTCGTCAGGCGGATGTGTCGAACTTCCACGGCGTTGAAATACTGACCGAAGCTGCGCAGAGCCAGCTTAAGGGCGCAAGCTATACCCTGCAGCGGCGATTCGCCAACGCCGCTGCTCCGCGATTCCTCTGCTATTCGGATGAAATGCCATCCGCATTTACGAACCGTTTTTTCCAGCCGCCTCGCGTCTTCCGGCGGGACGAGGTCCCAGCCGTCCACGAACTCGCCTCTTCTCATCACGAGGCTCCGCGGCAATGCAATGCGAGGGCGCAAGAGTACGCTACGCTCTGTGATTTTCATCATCGCGTCCCGATTTCCGCTGCTTTTCGAAGATGAACTTCATAGCTCAAGCTTCCGCGAGGGTTGATGCTTATTTGTCGATGAGGCGTGCTCGTGCTGAAAAGGCAAGAGGGCCTCGTGATCGCTGAATTCAATCGCGTAGCGGACCAGGCTTCCGCAAAAAAGGCAATGCGTTTCGCTTACCGGATGGGTCATGCCATTCAGCACCTTGGGAAAAGTTCCCATGCACGCTGGACATTTGATGGTTGCGTAGCCCTCTCCATTCACATTGCGCTGGTATCTCGAGATCCAGACTGGCGAAGGCACAGCGCAAGACTGCTCCACACATTGCGCCGGCAGGGGAAGGGAGCTGATCTTCTTCAACAAATCGCCAGCGCCGCGGCCTTTTTGAAAGAAGGCATCGGCTTCAACGCCGGCCGGGATCTGATCTCCGAAGAATGCACCACTCATGGCAATTGATCGGATCGAAGGAAATTGCCGTCGGACCACTGTAAGCAATTCAAAGCCGGACATGCCGGGCATGTTAAGGTCGGAGATAAGGAAATCGGGAACTTCGCGCCGGATCTCCGCTAATGCTGAGAAACCATCCTCGGCAGTGCGCGTAGCATACCCATTCCTCACCAAGACTAGCGATAACGTTGTTCGAACCGACCGCGCATCGTCTACGATCAGAAGGTTTGCTTTGGTATCAGGCATCTCTCACCTCTAGCCCTGCTTCGCGGCAGGAACTGGCGCAATTATGCCGTTAGATTCGCCGCGGCGATGAGCAATTTTGATCACATCAAACATTTCTAACCGAAGCTCTTGCGGCCCGCGAGATCAAATCCCGCAGGCGCAACGCTGCGTTGAGATGCCTAGCGGCACAACTGGAGCAGAACTGGAAGAGAGCCCGCAGCGGCTGAGCTCAATCGTGGAGGATCACATTCAGCAGCGATTTATGGACGCGGATGCGGCCGTCATATCTGACAAAGCCGAGCTTGCGAAACCGATTCATGAAGAAACTGACGCGAGAACGAGTGGTGCCGATCATCTCCGCCAGGGTCTCCTGCGATATTTTGGGTATCGCCGATTCGGTGCTGCCTGGCTGGCCAAACTCTGCCATCAACAGCAGAATTCTGGCCAAACGCTTTTCGCTGGAGTTGAAAAGCTGATCCACGAGGTCGGCCTGGATGCGCATACTGCGGGCTAGCAGAAACTTCAAGAATAAGTCTGAGAAATTATGCTCCTCGTGCATCACGCGGATCATCTCGTCACGCGCAATTTTGAGTGCCGTACAGGAGGTCATTGCCGTAGCCGTCGCCAAGCGAAGACCAGGCGGGGCCGCAAGCGACTCTTCTCCGACAAAATCTCCAGCTGCGAGAAGGGTGATCGTGGCTTCTTTGCCGACTGTGGAAACAACCGTGACTCTTGCGCGGCCTTTTTGGAGATAAAAGACAGCGTCTGCTGGATCTCCCTGTGTAAAAAAGCTCTCCTTGGGAGCCAATTGGACGATTCTTCGCCCCAGCCCGGCGCTCGCCAGAAAAGCGGCCGCGTCAAACTCCGGCTTTGCACGCGCAACCACGGATCGGTCCTCCAGCCAGACGCGGCGATAAGCACATCCATCGAGAGAGCCTTATTGCTCAGACACCGCCTGACAGCGCCTTTAGAGTCAGGATACTCTGGCGCCTCAGTGCGGGGAAGAAGGCCACGCTGCGCAAGAGTAGAAAAGGTGAGTTAAAGTGAAACGATTCATGACTTTAGTGGCGTTGTGCAGTCTGGGTGCAGCGAGCGCTGCCTTGGCGGAGACGCGCGAAGATGTGCAGAACCGGCTCGACAATGCAACGCTGGTGCTGCACCAAATCATGGCCGCGCCGGATAGTGGCATCCCGGAAGAAGTGATGGATCACGCAAAGTGCATTGCTGTGGTGCCGCACATGATCAAGGGTGGGTTGGTGTTTGGCGCGGAGAATGGCAAGGGCATCGCCACCTGCCGGACCGAACACGGATGGAGCGCTCCGGCGTTCTTTGCCATCACCGGCGGAAGCTGGGGGCTTCAGATCGGCGTCGAAGGCGTGGATCTGGTGATGGTGTTCCAGGGCGACCGGGGAATGCAGCGCATGGAAGATGCCAAGTTTCAGCTAGGAGCTGACGCTTCCGTAGCAGCCGGACCGGTAGGGCGCCATGCTACTGCCGATACCGACTGGAAGCTGAACACTGAAGTGCTGACCTATTCACGAGCCAAAGGCGCATTCGCGGGACTCACTCTGACCGGCGCCGATGTTCGCCGCGACGACAGTTCCATGGATGCGTTTTACGGGCCCGACGTCTCCACACACCGCGTTCTGCGCGGCGAGGTGGAGACGCCTGGATCGGCCCGTCCATTTATCGATGCAGTCAGAGGTGCAAAGACGAAGGCAATTGCATCCAAGTAGCAGGTGATTAAGTGCGGTGTGCGCCTGAGGTGGGTTCCCATCTCAGGCGCTCGCAACACTTAGAGGGGTGTGTCGCATATGCTTTGGACAATCTTTGTAATCCTTGTAGTTTTGTGGCTTCTGGGCTTTACGCTTCACATTGCCGGCGGGCTTATTCATATTTTGCTGGCGGTAGCGCTGATCATCCTGGTAGTGAACTTGGTCTCCGGACGCCGCAGTGTTCTTTAAACGGACCTCCGGCTCGGGAGCGTGGGCGGAGCTGGTGCTCGAGGACGCCGAGTCAAGGAAAACCGCCGGCAAGAAAGCTGCTGCTGGCGTATGCTTGGGAGAGCAACTCGTTTCGTCCTTCTCGCCTCCGGCATTCTCGGCTTCGCTCCAGACGAGTATCTTTCAGGCACGCAACCGAACGACTGGAGCTGCCGTGAGCAACATCAGCCAAAGCGACGTCAAGAGCCACCTGTCTCTGCGCTTCCCTGTAAAGATACATCTGTGCGAGCCATTGAGCCAGCCCAATGCAATGGGCTTTTCCGTGGCCGAACCGGAAACGATGAATGCAAATCGATTGAATTTTGCTGAGGATTTTATTGCGGAGCATTCTTTCATGGGCACGGTAGTCACGCCGGCAGGTCAAGTGTCGAATTCGATTCGATCGCAGGCGGCTTCCATGTCGAAAAGCGCGCAAGCTTGAACCCGCATTCCGTTTTTTTGCGGAAGGGGTGCGTTCTGCCAGATCGTTTGGATCCTCTCAAGAAGCTGGTCAGTGAAGACTGGAATGTTGTGGAAGAGATCACGGCGCCGGTTCTCGACACGATGATTCGCCGAATGGGCTGGCACTTTCTGTGTATGCTTCGCCCTTTTCGCAGAAATGGCTTTGGGCTGACGGAGGCCGACGCGGCAGAGCGAGCTCTGGCGGGCGGACTGAAGCGTGTGGCGAGGAAATACAACGCGGCTGAGCTTGTTTCCGTTCAGACCAAGAGGTATCTGGGCGTGCACGTCGCGGTGGTCACATTACAACCCCGCCAGGTCCAGCAATTCACTTCGCTGGAGATCGACGCGAATTGGCATCAAATGATCGTTCCCACGAGATAAGCCAGAGTTCAGAATTCCTGAGCACTGAGCTTCGAATCTCGCGCCGGCCGTCTGCACAGATGTCGCCTCGCGTATTTCACGTCGCGAATTTCCAGTGCAGAGCGACTCCTTATTGACGAGGATCGCATGACTTCTTCCGAACCAATTCGTTCCGACGCAAAGGCCGGACAAGCCGGCAAGGAGGGTTCTATGCCGGTTCTTTTGAAGGCCAGCCGTCTGCCTTTGCCCACGCGCATTGCTCTGGTTGGGAATTACTTGCCACGGGAGTGCGGCATAGCAACCTTCACGACCGACCTGTGTAACGCGCTGGCCGCCGAATACGGAGAAGGGCGCCAGTTTGCCATTCCCGTCAACGATCCCGATTCAAGTTACGATTACCCCGAACAAGTGCGACTGGAGTTGACGCAGGAAGATATCGCCTCCTATGGGCGGGCCGCCGATTTCCTGAATTTCAACAGCAACGATCTTGTCTGCCTGCAGCACGAATACGGAATTTACGGCGGCGCCGCGGGCCGCTACATTCTGGCGTTGCTGCGTAGATTGAAGATGCCGCTGGTGACTACGCTGCACACGGTTCTGCGCGAACCGGATGCAAATCAGCGCATCGTGCTGGAAGAGATCGCACGGCTCTCCGATCGCTTGATCGTGATGAGCGAACTGGCGGCCGAGCTCTTGCGCGAGGTGTATTCAGTTCCCAGCGGAAAGATCGATGTGATCCCGCACGGCGTGCCGGATATGCCATTCATGGATCCCAACTATTTCAAAGACCGATTCGGCACGGAAGGCAAGTCGGTTCTGCTGACATTCGGGCTGCTATCGCCAAACAAGGGAATTGAAAACGTGATTCGGGCGCTCCCGGCGATCCTTGTCCGGCATCCGAACGTGGTGTATATCGTCTCCGGAGTCACGCATCCGCATATCCGGAGGCGCGAAGGCGAGCGCTACCGCGAAGAGTTGCAAGCTCTGGCCGAGCAGCTGGGTGTTTCCTCCAATTTGATTCTGAACAACCGCTTTGTGAGCGCGGAAGAACTCGTGGAACACGTTGGCGCAGCCGATATATACATCACCCCCTACCGGCAGGAGGCGCAGATCGTTTCCGGCACTCTGGCGATCGCGCTCGGAGCCGGCAAGGCAATTATCTCCACACCCTACTGGCACGCCAAGGAGTTGCTGGCAGAGAAGAGAGGCGTGATTGTCCCGTTTGAGAGTTCGGAAGCGATCGCCGAGGCGGTTCTGGCCCTGCTGGAAAACGATGCAGAGCGCCACGCGATGCGGAAGCGAGCTTACCTCCACTCCCGCGGAACGACGTGGCAGAAAACTGCGCGCGCCTACATGGCTACTTTTCAACGGGCACGCTTCGAGCGCTCGTTGCAGCCCAGGGCCGCTCAGCCGGCCGCGGCGAACCCGGCCCTCGGTCTGATTGACTCGATGGAACACCTGCCAGTTCTGAATACCGATCATCTGCGCACCATGACCGACGACACAGGTATTCTGCAGCACGCAATCTTCTCCGTGCCGAATACGCGCGAAGGCTATACGACGGACGACAATGCGCGCGCGCTGATCGTCTCAACGCTTCTGGATGGACGCGTTGAAATGGAGCACCAGGCGGTGCAGCTCAACCTCTCGCGAAGGTATCTCGCGTTTCTGTGGTTGGCATTCCACTCCGATACCGGAAGGTTCAGGAATTTTCTTGGCTATGATCGCCAATGGCTGGAAGATTGTGGCTCGGAAGACAGCCATGGCCGCGCGTTGTGGGCACTGGGATCGGTGCTGGGTCGGTCACAAAATCCTGGACTACGCGGCGCGGCAGGAAGACTGTTTGAGGCCGCGGTGCCTGCCGTTTTGACGTTCAAGAGCCCGCGAGCATGGGCCTTCAGCATTCTCGGTCTACAGGAATATCTGGACTGGTTCCCGGGCGACCGGGCGATGCAAGGCGTTCGCAACACGCTCGCCAATCGCCTGCTGGATCTTTACGAACGCTGCCACTCGGGAAGCTGGCATTGGTTCGAGAAGAGTCTTTCGTACTCGAATGCGAGGCTGTCACAGGCGCTCATCCTGGCCGGGATGCGAAGCCAGAACGAGAGAATGATCGCAGTGGGAATCGAGTCACTCGAATGGCTTGTGGCTGCTCAGCACTGTGGCGACAAGGACATCTTTGTACCGATCGGTTCCAGCGGGTGTTACACCGAGGGCGCGGAGAAGGCGCGATTTGATCAGCAGCCCGTCGAAGCATGCGCCACAATCTCAGCTTGCCTTGAGGCATACCGGTTGACGCACGAAGAACGCTGGAACGAGGAAGCACGCTGCGTCTTCAGCTGGTTCCTGGGCAAGAACGATCTGCAGGCGCCGCTTTACGATGCAACAACGGGCGGATGCAGAGATGGACTTCATCCTGACCGCGTGAATGAAAACCAGGGAGCTGAGTCAACGCTTTCAATGCTGATGGCGCTCCTGGAAATGCAGGGAACGAACGCAACCAACGTCCCAAGCCCGCAACAGGAAATGAGTCTCTCCCTTTGAATACACTTATGCATCCAGCACCTTCCCCCAAGGCGATCGCTCCAGAACAACTCAAGCCCGCGGCCTATGCTGACGTTGCTCTGCTTACGCGCTATTCCGGCAATCCGATCCTGAGCCATAAGGATTGGCCTTACGCCGTAAACAGCGTTTTTAACGCAGGAGCAGTTCGATTGCCGAGCGGAGAAACGCTGTTGCTTTGCCGCGTGGAGGACCGGACTGGCTTGTCGCATCTGTGCGCAGCACGTTCGAAGAATGGTATTGACGGCTGGGTCGTGGATGCGCATCCGACCCTGATGGCCAATCCGAAAGATTACCCCGAAGAGATCTGGGGCATCGAGGATCCACGCATCACCTATGTTCCAGAACTCGAGAAATATGCGGTGGCGTACACATCATTTGCGCGTGGCGGGCCAGGGGTGTCGCTGGCGCTCACCAAGGACTTCCGCAGCTTTGAGCGATTCGGCGTGATCATGCAACCGGAAGACAAGGATGCCGCGCTGTTGCCCAGAAGAATCAATGGTTACTGGGCACTCATCCATCGGCCGGTGACCACGACCGGCGCACATATGTGGATCTCGTACTCTCCCGACCTGCAGTACTGGGGTCGCCACAAAGTGATTCTGGAAGCTCGGCGCGGGGGATGGTGGGATGCGAACAAGATCGGGCTCTGTTCCCCGCCGATCGAAACGCCGCGAGGCTGGCTGACGATCTACCACGGGGTGCGGCGGACGGCCTCGGGAAGCATCTATCGTCTGGGCCTGGCGCTCTTCGATCTCCAACATCCTGAGATCTGCCTGCAACGTGGAGACTCGTGGATATTCGGTCCCGAAACACCATACGAGCTGAGCGGAGATGTGCGCGACGTGGTCTTTCCCTGCGGCCAGACCATAGGCGACGACGGAGATACGATCAACGTGTATTACGGAGCAGCCGACTCGAGCATCGCTTTGGCCACGGGTAGCATACGTCAATTGCTCACATGGCTCGACGTAAATTGCAGCGCAGGAGTGGGATCGGGGCTGTGATAGACGCCACCCTGCAAAGAAGGGAAGCTCTGAATGAATGTTGAAACGTCGATCCGACCGAATTGGCTGCCACGGGTACTGTGGACTCGAAGAAAATGTCCGCGCTGCAGTTGCGCTGAGTTCAAGCCGGCTGAGATGCATTTGTTCGATGTTCTCTTCAGCATGTTCGCACTGCGGCCAGTCCGCTGCATGTTCTGCTGGCGGCGGTACTACTGGTTTTCCTTGCAAGCGTTAGGATGAGCACCGAGATGAGTATCGGCCCGTATGACTCCGGCCCCACGTCAAATGATGGAAAGCCTTATCGCGGAAAACGTCCCGGCAGTGCCGAATTATCAGATCGTCGCACAAAGCGCGGAGGACATTCGGAACATCGAAAATGCGCCGGCAGTCAGCATGGAGCCGTACCTTCTCAAGTCCGGGCAGCAGAGCCTGCTGACGAAAATCAGCGTCTATAGTCTCCGCGGAGGGAGCCGCGAGCAGATGCGATTGCTTTATATGAACTCCACTGCGATTCGGCTCTGGGAAGAGATGGGGAAGACGCCGAAAATCATCGGGGCGCGAACTCGGCCGCGTCATACTGCTCTCCTCACGCTTGGTGTCCCGTTCAGCAGCTAAGGCCCGGTCAGTGGTCAATCGCGGAAGCTGTGTGACATACCATGAGCGAGATATCTTTGTACCCGTTGCGCTTCGAGCCGATCTATCACTATCGGCTGTGGGGCGGCAGACGCCTGGCCGAATTGCTCTCCGCGCCGCTGCCCGGCGACGATCCAATCGGGGAAGCGTGGGTGCTCAGTGATCGCGACGACGATCAAAGCCGGATTGCAAACGGGCCCTTAAACGGGCGCTTGCTCAGTCAAGTGATGGAACAATTCCGGGAACCGCTGTTGGGTAAGCTGGCTCCGCGCTTCGATCGCTTTCCGTTGCTCCTTAAATTTCTCGATGTGCGCGAAATGCTCTCTGTCCAGGTGCATCCCAGCGACGCGCAAACCGACCTGATTCCTGAGGGAGAGACCGGAAAGACCAAAGCGTGGATTGTGATTGAGGCCGCAAGCGGAAGTCACATTTACGCCGGCCTGAAAACGGGCACAACGGCCGACGATCTGCGCGATTCGCTGCGTGACGGGGCAATCGTGGACCACCTTGTGAACATCATCCCAAGGCCGGGCGACGCCGTTTTCATCCCGGGTGGAACCGTTCATACCTTGGGCGGAGGTGTGGTTGTCTTTGAGATTCAGCAGAACAGCGATGTGACTTTCCGCCTCTATGACTGGGACCATGTGGATGCGGAGACCGGCAAGCCGCGGCCGCTCCAGATTGATCAGGCACTCGCCAGCATTGATTTTGCGCAGAGCACTGAAGGCCTAGTATTGCCTTTCGTAGAGGCCACGACGCCCGTAGTACGAGAGATGCTCTTTGATTGTCCCCAATTCCTGCTTTGGCGCTTACGCGGCCAATCGCCGTTTACCATTGGTGTGGAGAATGTGCCATGCGTGCTGGTATGCATTGAGGGGGAGGGGAAACTGGATTGTGCTGGAGTGCCTTATCCCGTTCGTAAAGGCGAAGTATGGCTCTTGCCTGCGGTGGTGGCTGGGGCGTGTGCATTTAACCCCGACAGCGAAGTGACTGTGCTGGAGATCGCGCCGCCGAATGATTCGGATCGGGTGGACCACCAAACGGCACGCGGATTGATGACTTTGATAGAGACCGCAAGTTTTCTTCAACGGATGGAATATGAAACGTCTGGTCGTCTTTGATCTGGACGGAACTCTAGCCGCCAGCAAATCGCCTCCCGACGCCGAAATGGCCTCACTTCTGCATGACCTGCTCAGTGTGGTAAAGGTGGCAGTCATCTCGGGAGGCGCGTGGTCGCAGTTTGAAAAGCAAGTGCTCCCCGACTTCCATGTGACGAGAGGCTGGCAAGACGATCGACTCTTCCAACCTGCGGCACGCAGTTCTTTCAATACACTGGGAGCTGGGCAAAACTCTAATCGGCCAGACTTCACAGCGGATGAAAGAGCGAAGATTGTCAGTTCTTTGAACCTGGCGATCAAAGCAGCCGGCTTCAATGTCGAAAAAACCTGGGGAGAAGCAATCGAGGATCGGGGAAGCCAGATCACGTAATCCGCACTTGGCCAGCAGGCGCCGCTGGAGGACAAGGAGAGATGGGATCCCGATTTCGCCAAGCGAACGAAGATTAAAGCGATCCTCGGTAGTCTGATTTCCGATTTCTCGGTGCGAATCGGCGGTGCCGCATCGATTGACATCACGAAGCCCGGCATAGACAAAGCCTACGGAATCAGAAAGCTAGGCGATATTCTTGGGATTGAGTTGAAGGAGATGATTTACGTCGGGGATGCGTTGTTCCCAGGTGGAAACGACTACCCGGCGGAACAGGCAGGCGTGATTTCGATTCCGGTTCGAGGCCCGGGGAGACCCAAGCGGGTTGTCGAAGCTGTGATTGCCTGCCTCGATCCAGATCAGGAAATGCGATCTTTGCTGTGCCGAGTGCGGTTGCGTGAGGACAAGTGGATTCCTGTGAGCCGTTTGCAGCCGGTGGCAGCTGGGTAACCAGACTATCGATATATACTGCAGCTCGGTATCCAGAATACTGAGCAAAAGTGAACAGTTTTCGTTTGGCCACTCGGGAAGACTGTTTGTGGGTGCGCCAATTGGTTGCGGCGAGGGATTTCCGCCTCATTTCCGCATCAAGGGCCTCATACTTCAGGCGTCCCGTTCGCCTTTGCTTGAGATATCGCTATCATGTGCACGTCAACAAGACGAAACAAGCCGGCTGCTCTTTGGACGCAGCCAAGAAATCCATAGGATCAATATGACGCCAATGCCGTCCCCTCTTAATCCTCAGTACGTGCAGATGCCTTCCAATGCTCCTGACGACGAGATATTTCTTCACGATCTGACGATTGGAAAGGGTATCAACTGGATCTTTGTGATTACCTTTGCCATATTTCATCTTGCCGCGCTGGCTGCTTTGTTCTATTTCCGGTGGTCGGCGCTAATTGCGTTTGCCGTCGTGTGGGTTCTGGCGCAGAATGTTGGGATCGCGATGGGCTGCCATCGCTTACTGACTCACCGCGGATACACCACTCCAAAGTGGTTGGAGTATTGCATCACCACGTTCGCCACGCTCGCCCTCCAGGGAGGGCCTATTTACTGGGTAGGCGTTCATCGCATACATCACAGATACACCGATAAGGGAGGAGATCCCCACTCGCCGCGCGACGGGAAGTGGTGGTCCCATGTGGGATGGATTTTGAACGGCACTCTTCGCAATGAAACGGAAGTGCTCAAGCGTTATACTCCGGATCTGGTGCGGGACAGATACTACGTTTGGCTCAATAAGTATCACTGGATTCCACTGACTGTAGTTGGCATTACGCTGTTCGCCTTTGGAGGATGGTCATGGCTCCTTTGGGGTGCAGTTCTGCCGGCAACTATCGGATTTCACGTGACTTGGATGGTCAATTCCGTCACACATCTGTGGGGGAAACGGCGCTTTTCCACGAGTGACGACTCGCGAAACAATTTATGGGTAGCACTGCTCACGGGCGGGGAGGGATGGCACAACAACCACCATGCGCACCCGGTATCTGCCCGTCACGGACTGGCCTGGTATGAAATCGACGTCAATTACTATGGCATTCTTCTTCTTCAGAAGCTCGGTCTTGCAAGCCATGTCAAGACAGCCAGCCTGAGTCCTTCAGTAGAAGAGCGAGCGATGCCGGTGGCGCAGAGCGCCGTGGTTGCTACCATGGGCGTGGCTTCTCAGAGGCAGATCTAATGAACTTCATCTGGACCTAGCGGATGGGGGCAGATTTGGTTCTGTCGAGATAACCGGTGTTGGAGAGAATCCGGCGCACTTTCTTTGGTGAAATGGAGAGACACTCGGCAACTCTGGATATCTTCCTGTTTTCCCTGAGCCAGACCTTCGGGATTACGATCTCAGCGAATTCTTCGGTAACTTGCTGGAATGTCTTTCCGCCCACCATACCTTCGCACCATCCGCGAATCGCATCGTTGATGCCAGACGACTGCATGATATGCGACTTCAGAGCGGCGAGATCGTCAAGCAAATGATCGTTCTCGCCCGCTCCAATCAGGTTAGTCGCTTCGCTTGCGCATCGCTTTGCCAGTTCCCACTCCTGAAAGAATTCGTTCGCCGCGGTGGTGCCGCGCGCTAGGTACGCGGCCGCTAGCAGCCTCCGGTTTTGAGTGTGCTTGGCCATCGCCAAAGCGTCGTCGCTGAATTGTCTCGCCTTGTTGGCGTGCAGTGCTGTGTCGACGTCTTCGCCAAGTTGTTCGTCAATTTTGGCGTTCTCCGTTGCCGCTTGCAATACAAGCGCCCGAGCCATGAGGATCTGGTCGTTCTTCTCGAGCCCGATTCGGTAGGCTTCAACTGACTCATGGGCGGCGCGGTCGATGTCACCCCTGTCAAGATGAAGGTACCCGGAGTTGACGATGACCGCTCCAAGCCCTCCAGAGTGTCCGCACAATGAGTAAATTTCACGCGCACGGTGCAACTGCTGGATTGCTTCGTGACAAAGCTGCTCATGCCGCGCGCGCAGAGGCGCCGGGCTATTCGATCGGGGCGCCCGCTGATCTTCGCGCCGGGCCGGTTTCGATATGCGGGCACCAGAATCTATCTTCTTTCGCAACTGCAATGCAAGAAGCCGCTTGACATAGGCGGCGTTCACGAGCGCTCGTGCGAGGTTGGGATGATTTGGATTGCCCGATGAGTAGATCTCGATTGCGCGATCAAAATGCTCAAGCGCCTTCGCGTATTCTCCGGCGCGCCGCACAATGCGGCCACGTGCCGACTCGATGTTGCCCAGCGCGAGACTGTGGTCCGTGTCTTTGAGTGTGGCCTCCGCGCGGCTCAGGAGTTGCAGAGCCGATTTCTTCATACCCTTCTGGAACATGAGCCAGCCCTCATGAATTTGAATCACAGAAGTAAACATCGCGTACTCGCGATGTTTTTGCGATAATTCGCGCGCAAGAGTAATTTCCTTTAGCGCCATCTCATACTCGCCCTTCCTCCTATGTGCCCTCCCTTTCCAGAAACGGGCGAGCATAGGGATCTCGTTTTCAGGCGACTCCGGTTCGGCTCTCAGCACAAAATCGAGTGCCTCAATCGCGGCGTCAACTTCTTCAACAGATAGCGCTCGAAATGCCTCGACCATCCGCAAGCGCAGGTAGTCGTCCAGGGGAAGCTTACGCCTGCATTCGCCCGAAAATCTCATGAGCAGAGCGTCGAGGAGATGATGGTCCCGGTACCCGATATCAATCCATTGCGCGAGCAATAAAAGCAGCTCAGCCGCGTGGGGCTGGTTTGGGGCGAGTTTGACCCATCTGTCTTCAGCCAGGTCAAGCAAGGTTACGCCCTGGCGGACGTGCCTCAGATTGAGCGCGCGGTTCAGATCGTTGATAAACTGCGGTCCGATCTTCATCATTACGCCGATTCCCCGGAATGATCCAATACGGTCGACATACGGAGGGCAGAAGCGCCGTGTCTCTTAGCGAGCCAGGGCATCTGTACTTGCTTGTTTTTATTGTGTCATGGGGCCCGTCAGCAGTACTCATCAAAGTTATCTTTGTGTGTTCGCCGGACTAGGCGTTCTTGGCCACTCGTCCGAATCGGACCGGTCCACTTGTCTCTTCGAAGATCTGGTTGATTTACTCAGATCATTAAGTAGCGAAAATGTTCAACCGGCGGCGGGCCGATTGGGGCGAAGGAGGAATCCCGGCCAAATGGGCGATCAAAGTGGAGCTTTGCATGCGACTGCTACGGAGACAAGCTGGCCGGCCGGCGCTGGAACGGGCCCAGAACGGGTTCTTCTATTCGGGCCGCCCGGCGTGGGCAAAGGAACCCAAGCCCGGCGGATGGAGAAGCTGTGGAGACTTCCTCACATTTCCACGGGCGATCTGTTGCGCACTCATGTAGCGCAAGGCACGCCGCTTGGCCGCAAAGCCAAAGAGAGCATGCGGCGCGGGGAGCTGGTTCCTGATTCGCTGGTATGCGAGATCGTGGCGATACGTTTGCAAGAACCCGATACCTTCGGCGGCTACATCCTTGACGGATTTCCGCGCACATTGGATCAGGCGGTCTGGCTGGATCGTTGCCAGCCTGCCGGAGGGTTCAGTGCTGCGATCATCACGGTCTGCCTTCGCATGGACTATAAGCAACTGCAGCGCCGAATCACTGGCCGGAGAACCTGTCCACTCTGCCGGGCCAGTTATAACGTCTACCTCAACCCATCAAATCGTGATGGGTTTTGCAACGTCGACGGCACAACACTGACTCGCCGAGTAGATGACACGGAGCAAAGTTTCGAGAAGCGTTTTCGCGCGTACGAAGCGGCAACCGCTCCGGTGATCATGCACTATCGCGCGCTTGGACGAGTAGTTGAAGTGAATGGAGACGGTTCGATTGGCGCAATCGCCGCGGAAATAGCTGCCGCTGTCGATCGGCTAAGTCAGTAGCGAAAAGAGACTCGAAGGGATCACGGGATTCTCCCAGTTCGCCTGCGGTAAAAAACTGAGTGCAAAGGCAGAGCCGGACCACTGCGCCGCGAAGCAACGCATCCATAGAACTATCCGCGCGCTAATTTTCGGCGGGAGAAGTGTTCTGTGCCCATTCTCTTTGATCGGTCGTCTGCGCCGTCAGAAAAGTCAGCGGTAGTCTGCTTTCGCTCGTCGGGCCCAATCTGGGCAGGCGAGCGCGCAAGTCTCCGCGAATTGATCGTTCGAACTTGGAAATCTATCCTGGCGGACCGGATTTTTGGGCACGCAGCAGAACTTGGTTTCTACTTTCTGTTCGCGCTGTTTCCAACCCTATTCTGCGCAGGATCTATTTTGGGTCTCGTCGCTCGATCGGCACATCAGATTTCCGACAGACTGCTCGAGTACCTCGCGTTCATCGTCCCAACGACGGCCCTCTCCACCGTTCTGGATACGTTTAATCAAACCACCGCGGCGGCGAGCTCGGGAAAAATAACCTTCGGATCGATTGCCACAATCTGGTCCGCTTCGGCGGGGATTTCCGCAATTCAGGACACCCTCGATGGAGTTTTCAAGGTTGCTGAACGGCGCTCCTATTTTGTCGCGCGGATACAGGCAATCCTTCTGACGGTCCTGATTACCGTGCTCGTCGGCTCCGGCCTCGGTTGCATTTTTGTTGGCGACTTTATTGCGGCTTTTGCTGATCGGATGATGGCGAACCCAGCCCTCGTCTTTATCCTGGGAATGACAATCCGCGTCATCGCCTGGAGCGCCTCGGCCAGCATTCTGGCGCTTTCATTTGCAGCTCTTTACTATTGGGCGCCCGATTGGCGGCAAAGGCGCTGGCGTTGGCTGACGCCGGGGATTGCCTTCGGAATCTCCGGATGGCTTCTCGCCTCATTAGGGCTTCGCGCCTATCTTCACTTTTTCAAGAACTTTACTCTCGCCTATGGATCATTAGGCGCAGTGATCATTCTTCTCACATGGTTCTACATTAGCGGACTCATGCTTCTCCTGGGAGCGGAGATTGATTGGGTGATCGATGCGGTCCCATCGGATGCCTATCGTGACTCGCGATAACAATCCGTCTGGGACGGGGGTTGGTAAGTTAAGTACGGACGGTGAGGGAAGCGAAGACTCCACATGGCGTCCGCTCCAGGGGCGAAAGTCGCGCCTGGTTACATTCATCCCGTTTCGCGCGCGCATTTCCATGAAGGTCCGCGATGATCGACTGTCAGGCAAGCGCTAGGAGATCTTTGGCGCTGCATGCCCTTCTTCCAGGATGAATGCGGCACGCCAAGCACAATATAGGTGCTAGTTGGGGTTCACACAACCCTATGACGCATCAACTTGTCATGGCAGTATCGCCCCTGCTTGAAGATCGGCCGCTGGTCGTCGATAACACGACTTTTAGATTGGTATGATGAGAAGAGCTTACAACCACGACGGAAGATGGAATGCGCAGACTGTTGAATGATTCTCCCGGCAATACCCGGGCCCGGGTCTTTGGTATCTACGGCATCCTTGCGGCGTTTAACGTGGGCGCCTGGCTGTGGGCAGTCGCTGCTTTCCATCACTATCCGCTCCTGCTTGGAACCGCATTTCTCGCCTACAGTTTTGGTTTGCGCCATGCTGTAGATGCGGATCATATCGCCGCGATCGACAACGTGACGCGCAAATTGATGCAGGAGGGGAACCGGCCAGTGGCCGCGGGATTCATGTTCTCGCTCGGCCATTCCACGATTGTCGTGGCCGGCTCATTGGCGATTGCGTCGACGACCCTTATGCTGCAGCACCGCCTCGATTCCTTTCGCAGCATCGGAGGTGTGATCGGCACGGTGATTTCATCGGCCTTTCTGTTCGGCATCGCGATCATCAACCTGGCGGTGCTGCGGTCGGTGTATCGCGTCTTTGTGCGCGTGCGTTCCGGGGAGCCCTACGTTGAGGAAGATCTGAATCTGCTGCTGGCCGATCGCGGATTTCTCGCCCGCTGCTTCAGGCCGATGTTTGCCATGATCCGCCGCAGCTGGCACATGTACCCGCTCGGATTGCTCTTCGGACTGGGATTCGACACAGCCACGGAGATCGGGCTCATCGGCATCTCCGCCGCCGAAGTCTCACGAGGACTGTCTCTCTGGTCGATTCTCGTGTTTCCCATTCTCTTCGCGGCGGGAATGTCTCTCGTCGATACGACCGATAACATTCTTATGCTCGGCGCCTACGGCTGGGCGTTTGTTAAGCCGATCCGGAAACTCTACTACAACATGACCATTACCTTGGTCTCCGTGATTGTTGCGCTTGTGGTGGGCGGGATCGAGGCTCTGGGGTTGATTGACGGTCAATTTCATTTCAATGGCGTTTTCTGGGGAGCGGTGCGAGTGCTCAATGACAACTTCGGCACGCTGGGCTATGCGATCATCGGGTTCTTTGCATTGAGCTGGATGTTGTCGATCGCTTTCTATAAATGGCGGCGGTTCGATGATCTCGAAGTGCAAGTCAATGCTATTTCGCCGTCGTGAGCGCGCCGCGCGCCATTTCATCCCGGCTCAATGCGCAAGGGCCTCCGGGCGTAGC
>Ga0302324_100003717_pt1 | contig 34372 bp, 34 predicted proteins | sample Palsa_T0_1_FD_201949 | JGI IMG/M metagenome (GOLD analysis project Ga0302324, IMG submission 201949) | Peat permafrost microbial communities from Stordalen Mire near Abisko, Sweden - Palsa_T0_1 | ecosystem: Environmental > Terrestrial > Soil > Palsa > Peat permafrost | place: Sweden: Abisko...
GCCGAGACGGCGCAGATGCGCTTTTCAGCGCCCGCTCTCGGCGTTGCGGATGAAACCGTAACGGCATCGTTCGACGCAAACGCATCGACCTCGGCATTTTGGAATGTGCGCGGCAGCGATCTCGGTCGGGCAGCGCTCCGCCTCGCGGGAACGAGTCGATCGCTTCGTGACGGCCTCGCCATCTCGTTGCCGGTGGAAAGTGCCGGAGCCGCACAGCACGCCCGCGCGGCCGGTCAACTTCCCGCTGACGAATCGGTCGTTCTGCAGCTTCCGCCGCGCGCCGAGGCCGGCGATTTGCGCATCGACCTTGCGCCGAGTTTGAGCGCCCAACTTCTCGCCGACGTCCGGTTGTTGGACGTCTATCCATACTATTGCGTCGAGCAAACAATGTCTGCGGCGTTGCCCGCGATATATGTCGAGCGTCTTTTGCGGCGACTCCAGCTCGCGCCGCCGGCCGGTTTAAAAACAGCGGACGTCGCCACGCGCGCGATCGCACGCTTGACTGCGCTCCAGCATCCCGACGGCTCGTGGGGCTGGTGGGAGCACGATGCAGCAAATCCGTTCATGTCGGCGTATGCGCTGTACGGCCTGGCCGAACTCTCGCGCGACGGGCATTTCGTTGCCGCCGATGTCCTCAAGCGTGGCGTTGATGGTCTGGTTCGCCAACTCGAATCCAATAATAGCGATACCTTGACGCTCGCGGGCGGCAGTCAGCCGAATTCACAGTGGAACACGCGTGCGTTCATGCTCTTCGCTCTAACGGACGCGCGGCCAGCGGCTACCGATGAAATGCGCACGTTTTTGCACGACGCCGATTCACATCGTGCCGATCTCAATCCCTATGCGCTATCGGTGCTGGGGCTTGCCCACATTGCCATCGGCGATCGTGATGGTGCGCTCCCGTTGCTCGCAGAGCTGGGGCGGCGGGAAACCGACGAGGGATCGTTTACCTATTGGAAAGGTGAAGGCTGGCACTATCGATGGGAAGACGATCCGATCGAAACAACCGCCTATGCACTGCGCTTTCTTCACGCGATAGCGCCTACTGACACGCGTATCTCGCGCACGATGAACTGGTTACGTTCGCAGCAGCACGGCTCGTGGTTTTATACGACGAAAGATACGGCGGCAGCCATCTTCGCGATGAGCGAGGCGAGCACGGGTGAAGTAGCACCGCACGAAGTCGTCAACGTGACGCTCAACGGGCGCGTTCTCAAAACCCTCGCGATCGAATCTGCGCTGCTGTCGCGAGCCGACGCATCGATCGTTGTTCCCGCGACCGATATCCGCAATGGCGGAACGCTCCGATTCGAGCGTTTGGGCACCGGCGCGCTCTACTGGTCGACGGACTGGACGACGTACGCTCCGGCGGACGCATCGACTGCCGCCGATGCCGATGCTGGGACGATTCGCCGGTTGGGCGGCGACAGCACGGCTCCGTTCACGGTCACGCGAACGTATAAAGGCGAGCACGGCGATACGTGGCGCGTCGGTGATGTCGTGACCGTTGATGTCACCGTGACGGCAAATCATAGTGCGCAGTTCGTCGCCGTTGAAGACCCGATGCCCGCCGGACTGGAATACCAGCCGAAGCAGTATCAAGCCGGCAGCGGCTGGAGTGGCCTGCAGTTCTTCGACGACCGGGTCGTGTTTTTTGCCGCCTCGCTGCGGGAAAACCACCCGCTGCATCTGCACTACGAACTGCGAGCGACGACGCCGGGCTCATTTACCGCCTCGGCACCGAGCGCCTACGCGATGTACGGGCCGCCGGTGACGGCGCTCGGACACACCGATCACGTTACGATACGGTGACGATCTTGCCGAAGCGCATGGCGAACGCTTCGGGTGATATCGAGGTTTGCGCGCTGAGGCGCGACAGCCGTGGTTCGGTGAGGTCGAGTGCTTCCAGACGAATCATATACTTGCGGGCGACTTCATACGATTCCGTGGTGACGTCGACGAGACGAACGCGGATGCGTCCGGTCTGGGGATCGAGCAATTGTTCGAGTGTAACGGGCGCCAGGCGGCCGCCCGACAATGCGATCAGCGCGCCGCTGCCGCCTTGTAAAAGATAGCGGACGGCGCCGTAGCCGAGCGTGCGCGTGTATTCGGCGTCGAACGGTACCGGTTTCGCACAGCGTAGCTCGTAGCCGATGTCTTTGGTCACGACCGTGATGTCGTCTATTCCGAGTTCACTCAGGCGCGCGCGCACGGCATCGCGCAACACCATGCCGATCGGTACGTCCGCGAGCCGGACGTGGCCGTACGCGTCGCGTGCGGCGCCCTCGAGCGAGGCAAGCTGTTGTGCGTTGAGGTGTTCGGCGATGCCTTCGGCGACGATCGCGACGCCGTGATCGCTACCGGACGCTTTGCGTTTGATCATCGCGCCGACGATCGTGTCGACGATGCGATCCAGATCGACCGGGTCTTCGGGAAATTCTTCGGGGATGACGGCGAGCGTCGCGCCGGCAGCGCGGCAAATGCCCAGCGCCAGCGCTCCCGACTTGCGGCCCATCGTAATGGCGAGATACCAACGCGACGCCGTGCGCGCATCTTCCATCAGATTCTCGACGATCGTCGTACCGACCGTACGCGCAGTTTCGAATCCGAACGTCGGCGCGTTATCGGGCAGGGGCAAATCGTTGTCGATCGTCTTGGGCACGGTGACCACGCCGAGCCGGCCTTGCGTCTTCGCTGCGATGCGCGATGCGCCGTACGTCGTGTCGTCACCGCCGATTGCAACGAGATAGCGTACGCCCAGCTGCATGAGCGATCGAATGCAACGATCGAGCGTCTCATCGTCTTTACCGGGATTCGTGCGTGACGTTCGCAGCATCGATCCGCCGGTGAAGTGCAGCCGGGAAACGTCTTCGATGGTCAACTCGACGATCTGCGAGATGTCGCCCTTGGCGATGTGCCGGTAGCCGTCATAGAGACCGATCACACGCAGGCCGCTATTCACCGCTTCGATCGTCGCCGAGGCAATAACGCCGTTGATGCCGGGCGCGGGACCGCCGCCAACGAGAATAGCCAGCGTTTCATCCGTCATGGTGTCGATGTACCCAAAACTTCCGGCCGAACGCGTATGATTGCGATCCAATCGTGCGCGGACATGACCAGCTCGTCGCGCCCGTTGAAGACATCGACGTCGAGCGTGATCAAACCGCGATCGGGTTTGCTATTCGAGCGCCGGTTTGCCTTTACGTGAACGCGGGCGTGCAACGTGTCGCCCGGCCGCACCGGAAGAATCCAGCTCAGCCGGCCGATGCCGGGAGAACCGAGGCTTGTTTCACCCGATACGACATGGTCGAGGATCAACCGCATGGTTATCGCCGCCGTGTGCCAACCGCTTGCGATGATGCCGCCGTACGGGGTGGCCGCCGCGGCCACGGGATCGACGTGAAATGGTTGCGGATCGTAGCGTTGCGCAAATGCGCTGACGTCGTCGTCGCTTACAAGAACGGTCCCGGTTTCAAGGACGGTACCGGTGACGTAATCTTCGAGGTAGCGGGTCATGCCGAGCGGTTCTTCGAGCAAGCCCCGGCCCGCCTGCCGGTGCGGCATTCTTCGATCCAACCGAGCGTTTGGACGAAGCCAGCGAAACCACAGCACTTCGGGAAAACGATCCCGTTGATGAGATATAACGGTGCGCATCGATCATGGTCACGCCGGTAGGAGAAGCAAATGCATCCCAAGACAATCGTACATGCACTCATAGCGGCGGCGTTGCTCGGCCTGCCGAGCGCGGCGCTCGCCCAGCAGCAAGCAAGTGCAACGCCTGCGCCGCATCGCGGTGGCGGCCAGCAGCAGCAGCACACGTCGCAGCAACAGAGCGCACCGCAGCAATCGGCGCCACAGCAGCAGCCGCGCGCTTCGCAGCAACAGATGCCGCAGCAACATCAGATGAACGGCGGCGATCGTGCTGTTCGTGACGATCAACGAGCGAACGATGCCCCCCGTGCTACGCAAAACACTACCAACAGCGGGTATTACAACGGCGCATATAACGGTGGCGCATACAATGGCGGCTACAACAATGCATACACCGGAGGCTATAGCGGCGGCCACAACAACGCCCGAAATGACAACGGACAACTCAGCGGTGTGGTCTCGGCCTTTTCCGACTTCAGCCTCCAGCTCAATAACCGCGAGAATGTGGTCTTGCATCAAGGAACCGTCATCAACCCGACCGGAATCTCGCTCGCACCCGGTATGCAGGTAGCGATCTACGGGCGCAACGATGGAAACGGCACGTTTGAAGCCGATACGATCAACGTCCTCAACGCGAATGGCCAATATAATTCGGGCCTTAGCGACCTGGGCGACATCCTCAACGCACTCGGACTCTAGCAACGGCCTTCGGACGCGAAAGAAGCGGCGCGGTAACACGCCGCTTCTTTGTCGTATTTGACGCTCGCGGCTCGCCGAGGTATTCTCGGGTTAACCTCTTTGCCGAAGGACCGTGACCGTGAGTGTAGCGATCAGCGCGGAGCCCGACGACCTGACCGCTGATCCGGTCGAGTATTATTTCGAGCAAGCATGGAGTGACGGCTTACCGGTCGTTCCGCCGACACCCGAAAAAGTTGCTGCGATCGTCGCGGTGCTCGGCGGCGTGCCGGATTTTCGTGAAGCGGTGATCCTGCCGCGGCGCGGTAGCCTCACGCGCGAAGTGCTCGCGATCAACATGGTCATGGCGGGATGTAAACCCGACTATGCGCCGGTCGTGCGTGCGGCGATTCTTGCGCTGTGCGATAAGGCATGGAACTTGAACGGCGTTCAGGCGACGACGCATATGGCGGCACCGCTGCTGGTCGTCAACGGACCGATTCGCACGCAGATCGGCATGAACTCGGGGCACAACGTCTTCGGTTCCGGTAATCGGGCCAATGCGACGATCGGGCGCGCAATTCGATTGATTCTCCTCACCGTCGGCGGCGCGACCTCCGGCGATCTCGATAAGAGCACGCTCGGCCATCCGGGGAAATACACATACTGCATCGCCGAAAACGAAGAACTGAGCCCGTGGGCGCCCTATCACGTCGAGCACGGCATGGCGCCTGACGACAGTTCGGTGTTCGTCATCGCAGCAGAACCGCCGCATAGTGTCGTCAACCATGTTGCAAACGATGCACAAGGCGTGCTCGACAGCATGGTGTCCGCCATGAGTACAATCGCCCATAACAATGCCGTCGCGAGCGGTTCGTGTGCGATCGTGATCGGGCCCGAACACGCCGCGACGATTGCTGCGTCGGGCTTTAGCCGTCTTGACGTTCGCAGTTATTTGTGGATGAATGCGGGCAACCTCTGGGAAGACGTCAGCTTCGGCGATCGTTATGCCGGCGGCGGAAAAGTTTACAACAAGGCGCTGCCGAAATGGTACAAGCGCGAGCGGGGTGCGCGCATTCCGATCGTGCCGACGCCAAACGACATTCATCTCTTCGTTGCCGGCGGTGCAGCGGGCCGGTTCTCCGCGTTCATTCCCGGCTGGGGACGCATGACAAGCCCCGTGCTTCGTAAGATTGACGGCGGCGCTGCGAATACCGATCCCTTCTGTGCAGACGGCACGTGCGCACTTTAACAAGGAGCACGATCATTACACAATCTCCGGCATTTCATCCCTACGATCCGCGTGGCGTCGTTGAAGCCGAACAACGCGAGATCGCTCCGCGCGAAACGAGCGTTGCAGGGTTGCGCGTCGGCGTGCTCGACAACACGAAGTGGAACGGCTGGAAACTCCTAGAGCGCACGATGGCATTGCTCGCCGAGGACACGCCATTCGTTTCCGTTACCCGCTACAAAAAAGAAAGCTTCTCCGTCAATGCCGAACCCGAGCTGATTGCGCGGATCGCAGCGGAGAACGATATTGCGCTTACGGGCATCGGTGATTGAGGGTCCTGCACGTCGTGCTGTACGTACGACGCCGTCGCACTCGAGCAAGCCGGGCTACCGAGCGCGGTCATCGTCACAACGGTGTTTGCTCATGAAGCACACGTTCAGCGCGCAGCGCTCGGCATGGCGTCGCTCGTTCCCGTCGTCGTTGCGCACCCGTTGAGTACGCTCACGCTCGAACAGCTGGATGCACGCGCCCGCGAAGCGGCGCCGCAAGTCCTCGCGGCGTGGCAAGGTACCGGGCGCGACGGTTAGTTGCGCGTAGCAAACGCACGGTTCGGCGGTCGGCGCTATTACGGCTGGACGATCGTCATTACGCTGGGCGTTACGACGATCATCTCGTACGGCACGACCCAATATCTTTTCGGCCTGCTCGTTGACCCGCTAACGCACGAGTTCGGTTGGAGTACGACCGCGATCGGTGCGGCCTATTCCGGCACGGTTCTGGTTTCCGGCGTGATGGGCGTCGCGCTCGGGGCGATCGTCGACCGCATCGGTGCGCGCGCGTTGCTCGCCACCGGATCGGCACTCAGCGGCATTTCGTTGCTGCTGCTCGCGCGCGTCCATACGCTCGCGGCGTTCGATCTGTTGTGGAGCGTGGGAATGGGCCTCGGTGCCGCACTCACCTACTATCCCGTGTCGTTCACCGTCATCACGAATTGGTTTGCGCAAGGCCGGATCCGCGCGTTCTCGATGCTCACGTTTATGGGTGCGTTTTCCTCGACGATTTTCTATCCACTCGGCGGGTTACTCATCCATGCGTTCGGCTGGCGCGAAGCGCTCGTCATTTCCGGTTTGATTCAATTGCTCGTGGCGCTGCCGTTGCATGCAATCGTGGTGCGGCGTCATCCCGAAGATCATGGACTGCATCCCGATGGCGCCTCGGGCGCGGGCGAATCGACGCCGCAGAGCGGGGTGTCACTCCGCACCGCGCTTCGCAGCGCGCGCTTCTGGTTGCTCACTCTGGCAATAGCCCTCGCGTATTTTGCATCGACGCTCGTTCTGCTCGAACACGTTGCCTATCTCATCCGACGCGGCTTTGAACCAGCGCTCGTTGCCCTGCTGGCGGGTTTGCTCGGCCTTGCGTATTTACCCGGCCGATGGCTCGTCGTGTATGCCGGCGGGCGATTGTCCCTTGCCGCGCAGTTGACCGTGGCGTGCATCGTGCAGGCGTGCGGCGTTGTGCTGCTCGCGGTGTCATCGACTGCGCTCGGCATCGTCGCCTACGTGCTCGTCTTCGGCGCCGCGTACGGCGCGATGTCGCCGCTGCGCGGCGCAATTATGGCCGAACGCTTCGGGCGCCGCTCGTACGGCGCAATTCTGGCCGTACAAGGCGTCCCCGTCGGAGTTTTTGCGGCGCTCGGGCCGCTCGTCGGGGGACGCTTGATCGACGGTTTTGGTTATGGCCCGGCGTTTATTGCGTGCATCGCAACACTCGCTGCGGGCGGCCTGCTAGTGGGCGTTGAGGGCCGGCTCACGCGGCTGGCTCTTCGCCGCGAGGGTCGCGTCGAGTAACTTGACGCACGCGTAGACCGAGTCGATATGCGGCGTCGGCGTTTCCGTGAGTTGACCCAGTTCAACGACTGCACCGATCAGCGCATCGATTTCCAATCGTCGCCCGGCTTCGACATCTTGCAGCATCGAGGTCTTGTGCTCGCCAACGCCTTCGGCACCCGCGATGCGTTTCTCGATCGTGTGGCGGAAGACGATACCGAGTTTTTCGCCGATCGTCTGGGCTTCGCGCATCATGTTCGCCGCAAGTTCGCGCGTCAGCGGATCGCGACAAATGCCCGCGAGCGTTGCGCCCGTCAGGGCGCTGATCGGATTGAACGAAAGATTGCCCCACAGCTTGAGCCAGATCTCCGCGCGGATATCCTCAAGCACAAACGATTTGAAACCCGCTTCGATGAGCATTTTCGCGAGATTCTCAACCCGCTCGGTTTTCGCGCCGTCAAGCTCGCCGACCGAGAAGCGGTTGCCTTCGACGACGTGTACGAAACCGGGCTTGGTGATTTCCGCGGCCGGATACACGACGCAGCCCACGATGCGGTCGGCCGGAATGTTGGCTTCGAGCGTGCCATCCGGATCGACCGAGCGCAGCGATCGGCCATCGTATTTTCCACCGAGTTTCTGGAAGTACCACCATGGAACGCCGTTTTGCACGGTCATCACGATCGTTGACGGTCCCAGCAGCGCCTTCATATCCGGGAAAAGTGACGGAATCTGGTGTGCCTTGACGGCGACGATCACCAGATCTTGCGGACCCGGCGTGCGCAGATCGTCGGTTACAGCAACGTTCTTCGCGACGACTTCTTCGCCGTCGGTTTCGATGATGAAACCCTGCGAGCGAATCGCGTCGGCGTGCACGGCGTTCTTCTCGACGAACGTGACGTCATTGCCGGAAAGTGCCAGGCGTGCGCCGAGCATGCCGCCGATCGCGCCGGCGCCGATAACGGTAATTTTCATGGGGTGGTCCTCACTCGAAACGATTGGTTAGGGAGCCGATGCCGTCGATGGAAATCTCGATCGTACTGCCGCGCTTCATTTTACCCGCGCCGATCGAGGTGCCGCATGCGATCACATCACCGGGGAATAAGGTCATGTCGCGCGAGATCAAACTCACCAGTTTTGCCGGTTTGAAGATCATGTCGCTGACCGGATAGTTCTGGCGTTCTTCGCCCTCGAGTATCGTTCGGATAACAAGCGTATCGGGATCCAAGCCCGTCGCAACGACGGGGCCGAACACGCCGAACGTATCGAAGCTCTTCGCCCGCGTCCACTGAGCGAACGTCGGGTCTTTGTTCAGGAGATCGAATGCGGTGACGTCGTTGATGCACGTATAACCGAAGATGCAGGCGCGTGCTTTCGCCTCGTCGGCGTTGCTGCAGACGGCGCCGATCACGATGCCGAGTTCGCCTTCGAAAACGACGCGTCCGTCATAGGCTTCGGGCTGGCGAATCGTTTGGCCGCCGGCCAAGAACGAGTTATTGGCTTTGAGAAAATACAAGGGCTCGTCGGGCACGCTCAAATTCAGTTTTGTTCCGAGCGCGGCGAAGTTGTTCCACAAGCCGATCATTTTACTCGGTTCGGTGGGGCCGAGCAACGTGACGCCGTCGAGCGGCAGCGTTTTCCCGGTCGGCTTGGGGCCGGCGAACATGTCGCCTTCATGCACGCTGATCGTCCCGCCCGCGAGCGTTCCGAATCCGCGCGTTCCCTGGTACTCGAAGCGCAGCCACTGCTGCTTATCCAAAGTCGATTCCTCACAAGTATGAAGCTCAGTCGATAAAGCCCAACCCCGATGATGCGCGTGAAGCAAGCATGCGCCCTGCTCGGCGGGCCGGCCGATCTCAAGAAAGCGAGCGATTGACGGCGCGGCAAACGGGGTACCGCCTTCTCGTAAACCATTTCGTTTGCGGAGGGTGTATTCGTTATGAATATTCGACCAGTTTTCACGTTGGGCGTTTTTGCATGCGCGGCGCTAGCGGGATGCTCGGGATCGAGCAGCACGCCGGCGGGAGTAACCACCTCGCCGGCCCTAACGCTGCGGGCGCCGGGCACGCCCGCAACGATCGGAACGCTGACGGTTTCGAGCACGGCGTTCGTGACCGGCACGGTGATGCCGCCGTCGGTCGCACAAATCGGGTGCGGCAGCGGAGCGAATATTTCGCCCCAGCTGTCATGGAGCGGTGCCCCGGCGGCCACGCAAAGTTTCGTCGTTACGGAATTCGACCAAGACGCACCGACCGGTGTGGGCTTCTGGCACTGGACGCTGTTCAACATTCCGGCCAGCATCACGACGTTAGCAACGGGCGCCGGAACAAATCCGCCCGCCGGGAGCACGTCGGGCTTGTCGGACTACGGCACGGTGGGATACGGCGGCCCCTGTCCACCCACCGGTGACGGTGCGCACCGCTACACGTTCACGGTCAGTGCGTTAGACGAGGCAGCAATTCCGGGCGTGGCGGCCGGCGCTACCGGCGCTTTCATCACGTTCAATATTCGCGGACACATTCTCGCACAGGGAACGTACTTGGGATTATTCTCGCTCTAAGCACGCTCAAGGACACCCCGCGCGGCCGGGCAATGTGAACGCGATGCTCCTGAACAACGCCGTTTGTATCATCACCGGATCGTCGGCCGGAATCGGCGCCGCGTGCGCCCGGCGCTTTGCTGCGAAGGGCGCACGCGTCGTCATCAATCATACGAAAAGCGAACGCGAAGCGCAGGCGGTTGCCAACGAATGTGAAGCGGCCGGAGGTGCGGCAATCGTTGTTCGCGGCGATGTCTCGTCCGACGCGGATTGCCGTGCGCTGGCGGAGGCTGCGCTTGATATGTGGGGTCGCATCGACGTGCTTGTCAATAATGCCGGTACGACGACGTTTGCCGCGCATGCCGATCTCGATGCGTTGCAGGCCGCTGACTTCACGCGCATTTTCGGCGTCAACGTGGTTGGCCCGTATCAAATGATTCGGGCTGTTGCACCGGCAATGCGCGAGCAGAATGCCGGAGCGGTCGTCAACGTTTCGTCGGTCGCCGGCGTGATGGGCGTCGGCTCGTCGGTCGCCTACGCAGCCTCAAAAGGCGCGCTCAATACGATGACGTTGTCGCTTGCGCGTGCACTTGCGCCGGCGATCCGCGTCAACGCCGTGTGTCCGGGTTTCGTAGAAACCGGCTGGCTCAAGGCCGGCCTCGGCGACGACTTCGCCAAACATAAGGCCGCGTACGAAGCAATGACACCGCTAAAAAGTACGCTCGTTCCCGACGACATCGCGCAGAGCGTCGTTTGGCTCGTCGAGGGCGGTGACAAAATAACGGGCGAAGTCATCATGATCGATAGCGGCTTACACCTGGGCGGCGCGCCGTTGCGCGCGCGCTGACTTAGCCCGTCGGTTGCAGCGCGCGCAGTGCTGCTTCGCCTAATCTCATGACCTCGTTCAAGGTGAGCGCCATATCGGCTTTCGTTGTCCGGTGATTCATCACGTTGAGATGAATGCCGAGCTTGCCGCCGACGCGCGTCGTGGACGCGACTGCGACGCCTTGCTCCTGCAAGTCGAGGACGATTTGCGCATTGATTGCGTCGAGCGCTTTTTCGGCGAGGCGCGGTGCGTAGCGGAAACACACGATGTTGAGCGTGACCGGTGCAAGCATAACCAGCGGCGTGGTGCGTGCAATCAAGGCACCCGTTTCGCGTGCCAGCCGGCATTGAGCGGCGATAAGATCGCCGAAGCGCGCGAGCCCGTATTCTTTGATCGTGAACCAAACTTTCAGCGCGCGAAAGCCGCGTGAGAGTTCGGGCCCGAATTCGCAGAACCACGGCTCGCCGCCGCCCGTACCGTGAGGCGAGCGCATCAGGTACGGCGAGTCGTCATCAAAACTGGCGTGGTGAAGCGTACCGTCGCGCACGAGCACGCAGCCGGCATCGTACGGAACATGCATCCACTTATGAAAGTCGAAGGCGATGGAATCCGCGCGCTCGATTCCGGCGAGTAGCGAGCGTTGTTCCGGGCTGAGAATCGCAAGCGCCCCGAAAGCGCCGTCAATATGGTACCAGCATCGTTCTTCGGCACAAACGTCGGCCAAAGCGGCGAGGTCGTCAACGGCTCCCACGCTCGCGCTCCCGGCGGTGCCGACGATGAAAAATGGCTGCAGTCCGCGCGCGCGATCGGCGCTGATCGCTGCCCGCAGCGCCCGGAGGTCCATCCGAAACGTCGCGTCGACCGGAATGATGCGGACGGCGTCACTCCCGAAGCCCGCGATCTCGAAGGCGTGAGCGACCGATCCGTGCGCTTCGCTCGATGCATACGCGACAAGTTCGCCACGCTCCGATGCACGCGCGATACCCGTCTGTCGAACCGTTGACCCCAGCGCACCCTGCCGGGCAACGATGACGGCGATAAGATTTGCCATGGAGGTGCCGGTCGTAACGATGCCGCTGGCGCTTGCCGGGAACCCGAACATTTCGGCGCACCACGCAATGAGGTGCCGTTCGATGTACGGTGCGGCATGGTCGCGGCCGCCGGCGTTGACATTGAGGGACGCCGTCAGCATTTCAGCCAGCATGCCGCTGGCGGTTCCACTTCCGTGAACCCAGCCAAAGAACCGAGGATGACGGTTACCGACGCTGTACGGCGCGATGAGATCGCGATATTGCGCGTAAACATCTTGCGTCGTCGAGCCATTCACCGGCAGCGGGTCCGCCGCGATTGCACGCTTGACTTCGACCGGTACTTCTTGCCATGCGCCGGAGTCGCGAGCGCTCGCAATGGAATCGATCGCGTCATCGAGCGCGCGATGCGCAAGATCGCGAAAGGCGTTCCAATCGGCGGGATCGAGCGATCGTCCGTCGCTCATCGTTTTCCACCGCTGCTTTCAAGCAAACCGCTAAACGCGCGCTGCACGTTCGCAAACGCGCGCTTCTTATAACGAAAGAGTTCCGGCGGATCGGTGCCGTGTACGAGCATCGCCGAATCCGCCTCGAAGAGCAATAGCCGGCCGTCGGGTGCGACCGAACAGTCGATGCCGAAATACTCGAGATCGATGGTCGCGGCAATTTCTGCCAGTGCATCGGCACGCACTCCATCGAACACTGCTGTGATATCGTCGACGAAGCGTTCTTCTTCGTCGCGCATCCAGGCGTGCTCGAACATGGGGGCGTTGTAATAGTGAATCATCCAGTTCGGCGAAATCGCCAGATGATACGGAAACGCCACGCCACCGACGAACATGATCCGGTACTTGCGGTAAAATCCGTCAGTTGATACGTAGTCGAGAAAGTCGGTCCGGTAGTACTCGTCCGATTGCTGCTCGCCGAGATAGACGCGCAAACCGGCGAGGTCATCGATTTTTGCAAGGCCGACCCCGGCTTGTGAGCCGATCGGACGAAGCAGGAACGGAAACGCCGGTATCGCTCCGGCTTCGAGTGCGGTGCGCCGGACACGCGCGACAGGCGGTGCGAGTACGGTTGCCGAGTTGCAGAAGCGCGCCGCGACGTTTTCGCGTCCCATCTGCAGCACGGCCGACGGCCGATTGATGCACGGAACGCTCATTGCGGCGACAAACGTCTCGGCGGCCCGGAGTGCCGGAACTGCCGCGTCGGATTCCGCAATGGCATTGAACAAGACGTCAAACGGAAGTTCGGTTTGCGCGCGCCGGTCGTCGTCCGCGTTTCGTCCGACATAGAGCCGGTGAAGCGTGGTGCGATCGAGATCGACGATCAGCTCGAGTGGAAGATTTCCCTCCCACAGTGCCGACCGGTAGAGCGCGAGTACCGTTAGCTTGGGCGGCTGCACCCGCGCAGGCATCGTGATGATTCGAACTTCGCCGAGAAGCTCATCGAGATGCGCCATCGCGCGCGCATTGTTGCCGAGGATCTGCTCCAACTCGTATAGGCGCAGGCGTACTTCGCGGTGTCGGGGATCGCGCGCGAGCAGCGTATTGAAAATATCGCGCGCTTCGTTAAAGCGGCCCGCAGTCGCGTGCGCTTCGCCCTGTGCTATAAGCGCAGTGACCTCATCGTCTCGGACCGATGTCGGAGGAGCAGTCAACGCGTCGTCAAGTTCCGGCATTGTTCAATCGCTTGCTTGCCCGGTTCGCCGGGAAAAATCGGCGGAGGGCTGTCACTAAGGTCTTTCGGCGCCGCGCGCGAGAAGCGTTAGTTGCAGAGCGGCATAGGAACCGCCAGCCTCGACTCAGAAGGTGCGTCCTCTTCAAAAATCGAGTTTTGTCTCAGTTTTGTATTCGAAAACGCCGATCATAGAAAGTGCAAGGAGGCCTGGTTCATGGATATTCAGGCGGTTGCAGTGCAGGACGCGCCGCAAAAGCAAGCTTCTTCCCCTATTGTCGCCCCTGTGGCCGATGGTTCGGCCGTGCCCGCCACCACCGCCTCGGCTTCCTCATCGACGCCCGTGACCGCGACTTCCGCGAACCCGACGTCGTCGACGGCGACCTCCTCGCCGCCGGGCGCGAACCCGCCCGCAAAGAACGACCCGCTCTCCTCATCGATCGCCAAGCTCTTCGGTTCGCCCGATGCGCCGCAGCAGGTTGACGTTCAGGTGTCCTACCGCGTCGACAAATACGTCAATCAGATCGTGACGGTTTTTACCGATCCACGCACCGGGAAAGAAATCGCGCAGTTTCCGAAAGAAATCATGATCCAAATCGCGCAGTTCTTCGATAAGCAGAGCGGCGTGACGTTGGACAGGAACGCCTAGGGTTCTCGCTCGTAGCCGACGCAAAGATCGTCGGTGCGTACGCAGGTAGGAATCGTCGGCGCGGGTCCCGCGGGTTTATTTCTCGGGCATCTGCTGCAGCGCGCGGGTATCGCTTCCGTCATTATCGAGGCGCGCAGCCGGACGTACATCGAAGAGCGCATTCGTGCGGGTGTGCTCGAGCAGGGCACCGTCGATCTGATGAATGAGATCGGCGTCGGCGACCGGATGCGCCGCGAAGGCCTCGTTCACCGCGGCATCGAGTTGCGCTTCGGCGGGCGTAGTCATCGCATAGATTTTGCCGATCTCACGAACGGCAAGACGATCATGATCTACGGCCAGCACGAAGTCGTCAAAGATCTCGTTGCTGCACGCATTCCGTCGGATGAGCCGCTGCTCTTTGAGGCCGAGAATGTCGGCGTTCACGATCTTGATTCCGATGCGCCCGCCATCCGGTTTACGCTACCGGGCGAGGCGGAGCAAGAGCTGCGCTGCGATTTTATTGCGGGCTGCGACGGATTCCACGGAATCTGCCGCCCGAGCATTCCGCCCGGCAGCCTTCGCGTGTACGAACGAACCTATCCGTTCGCGTGGCTCGGCATCCTTTCCGCGAGTCCGCCGCTCGCGGATGAATTGATCTACACGCATCATGCGCGCGGATTTGCACTTTTTAGCGCACGCTCGCCGCGCGTTAGTCGTGCATATCTGCAATGTGCGCCCGACGAAGACATCAACGCTTGGCCGGACGAACGCATCTGGCAGGAGTTGCGCGCGCGCCTCGAAGGCGAAGAAGCGCCGCCGCCGCTTATCGAAGGTCCGCTTCTGCAAAAGGGCGTTACACCGATGCGGAGCTTCGTTGTGGAACCGATGCGCTACGGGCGGCTCTTTCTTGCGGGTGACGCGGCACATATCGTTCCGCCGACGGGCGCTAAGGGGATGAACCTTGCAATCGCGGATGTCAACGTGCTTTCCCATGCGCTGCAACGTTTCTATGAGAACGGCGATCGTTCGGGGCTCGACGGTTATTCGGACACGTGTTTACGCCGGGTTTGGAAGACGCAACGTTTCTCTTGGTGGATGACGTCGATGTTGCATCGCTTCGATGACCAGGGTGCGTTTGATCGGCGCGTTCAGTTGGCAGAGTTGGATTACGTCACCAGCTCGCGGGCTCCGGCGCAGAGTCTCGCGGAGAATTATGTTGGATTGCCGATGGAGATTGCGTAGGAAGGTCTGAGGCCGTGCTGCTCCCAAAAAATTCGCTCTCGCCCTCCGGGTTTCGCGAATTTGTTTGAGGCCCCGGCACGACGACACCGCGCACGGCCTCAGGCCTTCCATGGGCGATGTTTGTGCCAATTCGTTAATTCTTGAAAGTGCTTGCCTAGTGCGAGGATTGTGGCGGGGGGTGGTGACGTGCTGAGGATTTGCATGGAGAGGGGGCAATTGTTTTTGCCGAAGCCGATTGGAATTGCCAGTGATGGTAGGCCGAAGGCGCTGGCGGGGGTGGCTAGCGGGATTACGGCGGCGCGGAATGAGGGTGGGGCGGGCGAAATCGGCGCTTCGCCGGGGACGATCGGCATGATTACTCCCTCTATGCCGTTTGTCGCGCGAGCGAAATTTGTGCGAGCTTGTGCGACTATCGTGCGCGCGTCGGCGAGTTGGGCGTCGGTTACGCCGAGTGCGCGTTCGACGCGTTCGCGAACATCTGCGCCGTAGTCTTCGCGGTGTTCGGCGATCATGCCGGCGTGAACGCGGGCGGCGGCGTGTTGTTGCACGATTGCCGCGGCGTCGGTGAGGTGCGCGTCCCACCAATTGATGTCGATGATTTCCGTTCCGGCATGTTGGAGTGTTGCGCATGCTTCGTCGAGCGCGCGTTCTAGTGCGAGTTCTACGTTATGTACGCCGGCACCGCGGAGGCGGGCGATTCGGGTTGGCGGCGTGGCGCTCGATGGTGCTGCGCCGGCCATTATTGCGTAGGCAATTTGCAGCAGTGTTACGTCGTATGCGAGCGGGCCTACCGTGTCGAGCTCGGGGGCGAGGGGGACGATGTCGTCGGTTGGGATGATGCCCGTTGGGGTTCGTAGGCCGCTGATGCCGCAGCAGGCAGCGGGGACGCGGACGGAGCCTAAGGTGTCGGTGCCGATGGCGAGGTCGCAGAGGCCGGCGGCGACGGCCGCGCCGGAGCCGCCGCTTGAGCCGCCGGGAATACGGCGGAGATCCCAGGGGTTGCATGTACGGCCGGTGTGCGGGTTTTCGGTTGTTATACCCCAGGCGAACTCGTGCGTATTGGTTTTGCCGACGATGAGTGCGCCGGCTGCGCGCAAGCGTGCGATGACCGGTGCATCTGATTGTGCGTCTCGATGAAAGAAGGACGAGCCGGCGCGAGTCGGCAGGCCGGCGACGTCGATGAGATCTTTGACGGCGACGGTGCAGCCGTGCAGCGGTCCGCGTGCGGTCGGATCGAGCGCATCAAGTATCGCGGCGTCGCGGCGGACGGCGGCCGGGTCGCAGGCGACATAGGCGTGGAGTGATGCGTCGGTCTCTTTGATACGGGATAGGAGCGCGTTCGCTTTTTCCGTGACTGATGAAGTTGATGTCGCGGGCGTTTGCATGCCGTTGCCGCTTCGGCAGGGCGGCCGGTATTGTCCCCTAACATCGCGATATGTCACTTGCTGTTGCCTGTTTTGGCGGCGCGACGGTCGACTTGACGTTTGCACACGCCGGGCAGGTGTTGCTTGGGCGCGAAATTCATGCGTCGTCGCGCCGTGCTTTTGGCGGCGTGGCACGCAATGTTGCAGCAAACCTCGCTGCGTTGGGAATTGCAGTCGCGCTGTTTTCAGCGGTTGGTGACGACGACGACGGGCTTGCGCTGATCGCTGATGCACAGGCGCTTGGCATCGATACGCTCGGCATTGTGCGTATCGATGGAGAACATACGGCACGCTACGTTGCCGTCGTCGACGGCGGCGGCGAGATTGCCTTTGCTGCGGCGGACACCGCGATTTTTGAACACTTGGCGGCGATCGACCTCAACGCTGTTCGAAGCGTCGTGGGCCATGGGGCGTGGCTTTTTGTTGAGGCAAACGTGCGTGCGAGCGCAATCACGTCGATACTTTCGCAACGCAAGGGCGGCGCGTTCCGCGTTGCGCTGGATCCGGGGTCCGTGCCCTGTGTTGCGAAGATGCCGGCATCGCTCGACGGCGTCGATGTGGTGTTTATGAATGAAGCGGAGGCGGCCGCGTATTTCGACGTTCGATCGATTTCGGCGGTGGATGCTGCGCGTCAGCTTATCGCGCGGGGCGCGGGGAGCGCGGTGGTGACGCGCGGTGCGCGTGGTTGCGTTGTGGCGGATACGACACTGGTAGAGATCCCGGCGGCCCCTGCGGCGCCGGTCGACATGACGGGTGCCGGCGATGCGCTAATCGGCGGTACATTGGCCGGGCTTGCGCGCGGTCAGGCACTGGCCGACGCTGCTCGCACCGGCACAATTCTTGCGGCTCGTACCATTGAGACAATTGGTAGCGTCCGACGGGTTTCCATCCGATGATGTTTGCGGCATTGCGCGAGCATGTCGACATTCATCCCGACGTCCGACGTGCGCTCGAGAGCGACGCGCCGATCGTAGCGCTGGAAACGACGATCGTGACGCACGGCATGCCGTTTCCGCAGAATGTTGCGACGGCGCGTTCGCTCGAAGCGATCGTCCGCGAAGGCGGCGCGACGCCCGCGACGATCGCGGTCATTGATGGGCGCATCCGCATTGGACTCGATGACGACACGCTCGAGTGGCTTGGCACGGCGCAGGGCGTTCGCAAGCTCAGCCGTGCCGATCTCGCGCATGCAGTGGTCACGCAAGCGCACGGCGCGACGACCGTGGCCGCGACGATGATGCTCGCGCACCTTGCCGGGATTACGGTCTTTGCGACCGGCGGAATCGGCGGCGTGCACCGCGGGGCGGAAGCAACGTTCGACATATCGGCCGATCTCGATGAATTCACCAAGACGCCGGTTACCGTTGTTTGCGCCGGTCCGAAAGCGCTACTCGATCTGCCGAAAACGCTCGAGGCCTTAGAGACGCGCGGCGTCCCGGTCATCGGCTATTGCACCGATGAGTTGCCGGCGTTTTGGAGCCGGACGAGCGGTCTTACGGCGCCGCTGCGCTGCGATAGTGCATCCGAAATTGCCGCGCTGATTCGCGTGCAGCGCGACATCGATGCGTGCGCGGGCATCCTTGTGACGAACCCCATTCCAACGGAAGCAGAAATTCCGCGCGAAGAAATAGCGGTGTATATTCGCGCTGCGGTTGCCGACGCAGAGCGCGCCGGCATCGGCGGTAAAGCGCTCACGCCATTCCTGCTCGATCGGATTCTGGCCGCTAGCGGCGGGAGAAGCCTTGGGGCGAACATCGCGTTGGTCGAAAATAATGCGCGCCTTGCGGCGCAGATCGCCGTCGCGCTCGGCGGGAAGGTTCGCGAGCGTACCTAAGAAGCGCGGATGGCGTTGATGCACTCTTCCGAATACTGGTCGACCGCGCAGGCGGTCGAGGAATTGGCCGCGGGCCGGGTCACGGCAGTTGAAATGCTCGAGCGCGCGATTGCGCGGATCGAAACATTCGACCAATCGCTTAATGCCGTTGTGGTGCGCGATTTCGAGCGTGCGCGCGAGGCGGCGACTACAGCAGACGCTGCGCTCGCGCGTGGTGAACGCCGGCCGTTGCTCGGCGTGCCGATGACCGTCAAAGAATCGTACAACGTTGCGGGTTTACCGACGACGTGGGGCATGCCGCCATTTCGCGATTGGGTTGCGACCGAGGACGCGATCGCAGTCGCCCGTTTGAAGGCGGCCGGCGCGGTCATTTTCGGTAAGACGAACGTACCATTTGCGCTCGGCGATTGGCAGAGTTATAACGAGATTTACGGCACGACGAATAATCCGTGGGATGTCGGCCGAACGCCGGGCGGTTCGTCGGGCGGCTCCGCCGTTGCGCTTGCGGCGGGTTATGTGTCGCTCGAACTCGGTTCGGATATCGGCGGGTCGTTGCGGGCGCCGGCCCACTATTGTGGGGTCTATAGTCATAAGCCGACTCGAAACGTGCTCCCGGTCCGCGGTCACGTGATGCCCGGTGCGATCGGCGGTACGCCCGACTTGAATGTCATTGGTCCGCTCGCGCGCACGGCCGGTGATCTTGCCGTTGCCGTTGACGTGCTGGCGGGGCCCGACGTATTTGACGCGACGGCGTATCGTTTACAGCTTCCGCCTGCGCGCCACGATACGTTGCGTGACTTTCGCATCCTGGTCGTTGACTCGCATCCGCTCCTTCCAACGTCAAGCGACGTGCGCGCGGCGCTCGATACGCTCGCGACGCGTTTACGCTCGGCCGGCGCGACGGTTGCTCAGGCCAGTCCGCTCTTACCCGATCTTACGCAGGCAACGAAAGTATTCGTGCAGCTTCTTATGCCGGTGCTCTTTGCTCGGCAGCCGCCCGAGGCGATCGCGCATCTGGCCGCGGCTGCGGCACGCTTGCCGGCGTCGGCCGATAGCATGGCGGCCTGGCGTTTGCGCGCGTGCGTTTCAAGCCATCGGGATTGGCTTGCGGCGGATGCGGCGCGGATTGGCCTGGCGCACCAGTGGCGCGCGCTCTTCGCGCAGTGGGACGTCGTGTTGTTTGCGCCCATGCCGACGCCCGCGTACCCGCAGGACGAGAGTGCCGATGTCAACGCCCGTACGCTCGACATCGACGGGACGGCGTATCCGTACTTCGACCAGATCGCGTATGCGAGTCTGGCGAGTGCGCCGGGACTCCCGGCGACAACGGCGCCGATCGGACGCACGCCGTCGGGTTTGCCGGTCGGCGTTCAGATCATCGGACCGTATCTCGAAGATCGCACGACGATTCGTTTTGCCGAACTTCTCGAGCGCGAATGGGGCGGCTTCGTCTCACCGCCCGGCTTCTAAGGCGCGACTACGATTGCGAACCGGCGCACGGCGCCATAACGTCGTTGTCGATACAGTGGCTGCACTGGACGTCGCCGCTTTCGTTCGTCGTGTGAAACGCCTGCGAGTGTCCGCACTTCGGGCATCGCGCCGTTCGCTTTGACACTACTCGAAGCGCTTCGACAGACGCGCGGTCCAAAGATAGACGAACGGGACGACGACGATAAACGCAAGCAGGCCGATCCAAAGCGCTTCATTGGCCGCAAATGCGTCGCTTACGATCGACATCGGGAATGGTTTTCCCGTCACCCAGATGACACCGGCAAGAACGACACCGAATAAGCTTTCGCCGACGATCAGACCCGACGCTAACAGAACGCCCAGACGTTTGACCGTTTCCGGTTGTCGCGTCGTCTTCGCCCAGCGGTTGTACCACCAGCCGGCGACGGCGCCGATGATGACGGGAATAATTGTGCCCGCGGGCAGGTAAATGCCGAGACCGACCGCGAGCGGCGGCAAGCGCATCTTGCGCGCGAAGCCGAGAATCTCGTCGAGCGCGATGATCGCGATGCCGACGAGAACGCCGATGCCGAGCAATCCCCAGTCGATGTTTCCTTGCAGGACGCCTTTTGCGAGCGCCGAGATGAGCGTTGCCTGCGGCGCAGCGAGCGGTTGCGCCCCGACAACCGCGGCAGGCGGCCCGCCGGTAAATCCATACGAGTGGTTGATTAAGTCGAGGATCGGTGGAATGACCGCAGCACCGAACATAACACCGACGATGAGGCCAACCTGCTGGCGCCATGGTGTCGCGTCGACGAGTTGGCCCGTCTTGAGATCCTGCAAGTTGTCGTTGGCAATTGTCGCGACGCACAAGACGACGGCGGTAACAAATAATGCAAACGCGACGAGCGTTGGGCCGGCGTTCGGGCCGAGGCCGTGTGCCATTGCCAACAGGAGAAGCGATGCGCCGAGCACGGTGAGAATGGCGAGGCCCGATACGGGGCTGTTTGATGAACCAATCAATCCGGCCATGTAGCCGCACGCGGCCGCAACCAAGAATCCCGCGATAACGACGTACACGATTGCGCCCAAGACCAGCGGCACGATCATCGATGCGAGTGCGCCGCCGGCTAAGAACACGCTGAGGAGCGCCGCCAGCGGAACCAAGCACGCGACGCTAATCAATGCAACGTAGCCGATGGGAATATCGCGCTCCGTGCGCGGCAATTCGCCGGCGCCGGGGGTCATTGAATGCCGCGAGGCGGCAATTGCGGAGGCGACACCGCCGATGACCGGGCGTGCCAATTTACCGAGTGCCCAAATCGCCGAAATGCCGATCGTGCCGGCGCCGATGAAGCGCACTTTGTGGACCCATATACCGTTCGCTAAATCCGCAGCCGGACCGGCAGCCGGATACATCGACGTTAAGATCGGCGTCGCGATGCCCCACGCAATAACGAGCCCGGCGAGCATCGCGAATCCGACCGACAAGCCGATGAGGTGTCCTGCGCCGACGAGCGCAAGCGAAAACGATGTGCCGATTCCCGTCGCGCCTGCGCCGATGCGGAAAAAGGCCGCGACTTCACCCGCAAACACGCGCATCGCAACGACGATTGCAAAGCCGGCCGACGCGATCGTTCCGCCGACAACCGCGATGAGACCGGCGTGGTTCTCGTCCGCTGCTTGTCCGGTTACCGCTTCGCGCGAGGCTTCGCCCACCTTGAGAACTTCGGCTGCGGCAATGCCCTCGGGATACGGTAGATCGGACGTCGTCACCATCGCGCGTCGTAACGGAATCGTGTACATGACGCCGAGAACTCCGCCGATCGCGCAGACGCCGAATGTCGGCCAGAACGGAAAGTTCGTCCAGTATCCGATCATCACCAGACCCGGTAATACAAAGATGACGGACGACAGCGTGCCCGCTGCGGATGCGACCGTCTGCACGATGTTGTTTTCATAAATGGTTGACGAACGGACCGCACGCAGCAGCGCCATTGAAATGACCGCCGCCGGAATCGACGAGGCGAATGTCAGCCCCACTTTGAGACCCAAATACACGTTGGCCGCTGTGAAGACGAGCGTGATCAGGCCGCCGAGGATGAGCCCGCGGTAGGTAAGTTCAACGCGCTTGCCGATTGCGGCGGACCCCGAAGCGGGAGGCTGGCTGCTCAAATCGATGCTCCTTTCGTGCTACCGGCGCCCCCTTGCTCGTACGCTGTTTCGCCGCCTCCATGTTGGAGTGGAGACGGACGGCTGCGCGGCTAAGACCACCGCATGGAGTCCATTGTTGTTTGGCGGCGGCCGGTGAAGCGCGGTCCGCATACACCGCTCGTCGTTCTACTGCATGGACGCGGCGCAGATGAAAACGATTTGATCGACATCGCCGATACGTTGCCCACGACGTTCGTGTACGCGAGCATTCGCGCACCCGTGGCGTTGCCCGAAGGCGGCTACAACTGGTTCGAGAGCCGTGGTGTCGCACGACCGGTTGCGCAAAGCTTGCGCGCCTCTATGGACGCGCTGCGTGCGTGGCTCGACGGCTCGGAGCCCGCGCAATATAATCGTGAACGCACGTACCTCCTGGGCTTCAGTGCCGGCATGATGATGGCAAGTGCGTTACTGCTCGACGATCCGGCGCGCTTTGCGGGCGCCGCCTTGCTGAGCGGTGCCATCCCGTTCGATGCGGGTATCGAGGCCTTACCGCAGCGCTTAGAAGGTAAGCCGGTGTTTTATGGGCGCGGTTCGCTCGATGACGTCATTCCAAAAGAGCTGGTCATGCGAACCGAACGTTATTTGCGCGAACGTAGCGGCGCGCAACTTCTGCTGCGTGACTATCCGCACGGCCATTCGATATCAGAACACGAACTCGAAGACATCTCCGATTGGATCGAAAGCCACTAGTCCCGGCAATTTTCGCCTTTTGACGCCCCTCAGGAAGTGAGCGAACCCCGGCCGTAGAACTACCCAAAACCACAGGCGCGCAGGCAGGGGACGCTCATGACAGCCATCGAGACCAGGCCGTTCGACTCTAAGTCCTTTTTGGCGGTCGTCGGCGACGGACGCACGATTGAGACCTATCGAAAGAATCGCGTCGTTTTCGCGCAGGGCGATCCGGCCGACTCGGTTTTTTATATTCAGCGGGGCAAGGTCAAGCTCGCAATTCTTTCGCCACGCGGCAAAGAGGCCGTCATCGCCATTATGAGCAGCGGGTTTTTCTTCGGCGAAGGATGTCTCGTGGGGCAGCCGCTGCGCATGGCAACGGCTTCTGCGATCACGGAGTGCACCGTTGTCCAAGTCAAGAAATCCGTGATGACGCGTGTTCTTCATGACGAGCCGGAATTCTCCGAGATGTTCATCACCCATCTGCTGACGCGCAATATCCGGATCGAAGAAGATTTGATCGATCAACTCTTCAATTCAAGCGAGAAGCGTTTGGCGCGCATCTTGTTATTGCTCGCCAACTTCGGCAAAGACGGGCGGCCGGAGGAAGTCATCCCGAATATCAGTCAGGAAACGCTGGCCGAAATGATCGGTACGACCCGCTCGCGCGTGAGTTTTTTCCTCAACAAATTCCGCAAGCTCGGCTTCATTGAATACAACGGCGGGATGCACGTGCACACGTCGCTGCTGAACGTCGTTTTGCACGACTAGCGCGCAAAAATCGCGCCAGACATTACCGAGCGAGCGATAGTCCGCTTGCAATCTTTGTAACGATTGTGAGCGATTTGGAACATACTTTCATGCCGTAGGATGATTAAGCTGATGGTCCTATGCATGCTCGGGTAGCAATGTGGCTGATCGCGATCGTCCTCTTCGGAGCGGGCGCCGGCGCGCAAGCGGCTGATCTGGGGAGTGCGCCGTCGGGCGAAGTTCCGATCATCTTTAACGATCACACGGTGTACGCGAAGCCCGACACGCTGCGGCGCGGGCGCGTGCTCGCCGCGCTCGTCAAAGGCGGCCAAATCTACGTGCCGTTGCGCAGCATGTTCGAGGCGATGGGGGCCACGGTCGAAGTTTCACCGGACGGCAAGACCGTCACCGCCGAAAAACCCGGCGGCAGCGTTTCGGTCACGCTCGGTAAAGCCGAGGTTGTTATCAACGGCGAGTCGCGGCCGCTCGATGTGCCGCCGATGGTGTATCGCGGTGTCATGCTCGTTCCCGTGCGCGTCATTTCCGAAGGCCTCGGTGCCTACGTTCAATGGGTGCCGGAGAAGCGCGTCGTTGTCGTGCGGTTTATTCCGGCGCCGATACCGCCGCCGCCCGCGGTGATACCGGCAACACCGGCCCCGACTGCTCCGCCGACAATGGCGCCCGTCCCAACACCGACGCCGACGTTACCCCCGCGCGAGTATCGCGGCTTTGTTGAAGCAGCAGTGTACGCGCCGAGAAGTTACAATGAATTTTCGGCCGGCGAGTTCTGCCCTGACACGTATATATTCAACGCCGCATATTTGTTCAAGCACTCACCGCTCGCCGTAAAAGTCGATTACCGCCAAGATGCCTACGTTACAAGCGACAACGCTACCGACGCCTTCGCGAACCATTTCACGGGCTTCGCAACCATCGATGGCGGCTTCGCCTTCACCTCTGTTTTTCTCGCGAAACAGAGCACGTTCGATGCGCGCGTCGAGTACGAAGTCGCTGCGCCGCGCATCTACGTTGGAGTCGGCTATCTCAAGGCACAGAACAACTACGGATATCCAAATCTGAGCGGCGCCGGTCTCGGTATCGAAAAGCTGCCGGACATGCGGTCTGGGATCAATCTTTTCGGCTCGATATTCTATTATCCGACGGCGACCGGCACCTATACCGTCGACAACGTCCTCAGCCCGAACAACGGCGTCCGCTATCACCAGCAATACGGGATCACGAAGTATGATATCGGTCTCGCGCTGACCTCACGTCGCTTGCCCGTGTATCTCTACGGCGGTGTCGCCGGCGATCACTATGGGCCTAATCAGAACGCGCCGATCGGTCAGACGCACGATGGCCCGTACATCGGCCTCGGCGTGAAGTTCTAAGCGGTCGGAGGACAACACAGACATGCTCGTGACGTCGCGCTTCTTCGCAACCCGCTCGTTGGCCGGCCTCGTGTTCGCTTTCGCTGTGCTGACCGGGTGCAGCGGCGGGTGTGGGAATTGTACGGTACCGGCCCAACATCCGGTGCCGCCCGGCGTGGTCATCGTTCCGGGTGTTATTGCGACGGCGACTCCCGTTGGATTCGTGCCGACGCCCACGCCGACGCCGACGCCGACGCCGACTCCGACGCCGACGCCCACACCAACTCCGACGCCCACACCACCGATTGTTCCCCTGTCGTGCAGCCAAAGCGTGGCGGCAATCGTTTTAGGACCCGCGCTCGCGCCGTTTGCGCTGCTCGCCGGTTCGACGGTTACCAATGTTGGTCTGACACATGTCGGGTTCGCTACGGGAGCAACCAGCGGCGCATTCAACGATGATCTCATCGGCGTGTCACCGGGTACTGCGGTGACCGGATTCCCGCCGGGAACGGTCACGGATGGTCCGACCGCAATTTACGCGGCTGGTTTTAACGCGAACGCCGCGATGCCGCTCGCTGCTGAAAATGCCCTGACGACCGCCTATAATACCGCTGCCGGAAGGGCGGCGACGACCAGCTTCGCCGGGACCCCGGATCTCTCGGGTGCCAGTTCCACCACCGTCAATTGTGGAGCGACGGGAACCCTGGCATGCCCGGCGGGTACACTTGGCGCCGGAGTCTACAAAGCGACTTCATCGGCGACGATTGGGACGGGGAACCTCACACTCGACGGTGGCGGCAACGCGCAAAGTGTCTTCATCTTCCAGATAGGGACCTCACTTACGACGACACTCAACGGCGGCGTGAGCGGGAACGTGATCTTGATCAACGGCGCGAGCGCCTGCAACATCTATTGGCAGATCGGCAGTTCGGCAACGCTCGGCGGCGCGTCGTTCTCCGGAAATGTCCTCGCTTTTTCATCGGTCACGATAAACGCGACGACATTCAACGGTCGCGCGCTGGCGGGTGGTCCAACGCTGGGAACCGGTGCTGTTTCAATCCCCGTTGCGGGTGGTTCGATTATCACAAACCCCGGCGGCAATTAGAGCGCCGAGATCCCGGAATGACGGCGTACGCCGGTGTTAACTCGGCCATTAGCGGCTAGCAGATTACGCACTCGCTTTTTGCAAATCCGGTTGTTTGCCGGAATCGTGATCGTCGCGCTGCTCGCCGGGTGCAGTGGCGGTTGTGGCAGTTGTGCTGTGCCGCCGAGGAACCCGGTCCCGCCGGGTGTGGTCGTCGTTCCGGGGCTCATTCCGACACCGGTGCCAACGCTTCGGCCGGGTGCTACCCCAACGCCGCTGCCGGGCGCTACTCCAACACCGCTGCCGGGTGCTACTCCAACGCCGCTACCTGGCGCCACTCCAACGCCGCTACCGGGCGCTACGCCAACGCCGTTACCGGGCGCCACGCCGACGCCGTTACCGGGCGCCACGCCGACTCCGCCGCCGGGCGCCACTCCGACTCCGACTCCGACGCCCACACCGACGCCGACGCCGACGCCAACCCCGCCGCCGCTTCCCGGATCGTGTAACCAAGGCGCGGCGGCAATCGTGCTTGGGCCGGCACTCGCACCTTTTGCGTTGCTCGCCGGTGCAACGATCTCAAATACCGGCGCTACACTCGTTACGTTCGCTCCCGGCGCTACCAGCGGCGGTTTCAACGATGACCTCATCGGCGTGTCGCCGGGAACCGTGGTGACGGGATTCCCGCCCGGCATGGACGCGGACGGTACGAACGCGATCTATGCGACCGGTTTTAATGTGAACGCGGCCATGCCGCTCGCGGCCGAAAATGCGTTGACCGCCGCATATACGACCGCGGCGGGGAGGGCGGCGACCACCAGCTTCATAGGGACGCCGGACCTCTCGTTGGTTAGTTCGGGCGCTGCGAATTGTGGTGCAACCGGAAGCTTGGCGTGCGCGGCCGGCACCCTCGGCGCCGGAGTCTACAGAGCGACGACGTCGGCGTCGATTACGGTGGGGAATCTCACGCTCGACGGTGGCGGCAACACGCAGAGTGTCTTCATCTTCCAAATCGGGTCCACGCTCACGACGACGGTAAATGGCGCAGCCGGCGGCAACGTGATTTTGATAAATGGTGCGAGCGCTTGCAATATCTATTGGCAAATCGGCAGCACGGCAACGCTTGGGGGCGTAACATTCTCCGGAAATGTCCTCGCCTTTTCATCGATCACGATAAATGCGTCAGCATTCACCGGCCGGGCATTATCGGGCGGCCCTTCGCTCGGAACCGGTACTGTTTCAATTCCCATTGCCGGCGGGTCGCTCATCACAAACCCCGGCGGCAACTAAGGGAAGGAGAGTTTCGCGCCGGGAAGCACAAGAATGCGTTATGTGCCGGAACATCAAGACGCTTCACAACTTCGCGCCGCCCGCAACGGACGACGAGATTCGCGCGTCGTCGATTCAATTCGTGCGAAAGCTGAGCGGCTTTACCCATCCATCCAAAGCCAACGAGGCTGCCTTTTTGCACGCGGTCGAGCACGTAACACAAGCCGCGCACGAATTACTCGCATCGCTCGTGACGAATGCTCCGCCCCGCGACCGCGAAGTCGAAGCGACCAAGGCGCGAGCAAAGTCGCGCATGCGTTTTCGCGCGCCGGTGTGAAACAAACGCGGTACCGCGTAGGTGACGCGCCGTGCAAACCGAGGTACGCGTCTATTTGATTTGCTAAGTTTCTCCCAAAGCGTGATCCGATAGCTCAGTCTTGCCGCATGGATCGCCGACATTTGTCGCGTGAAACGTCTACTTCTCGTTATGGCATCGATGCTTTTTCTAGCGTCGATTTCTCGTGCCGGCGCTGCTGAATCAAACACGATTGCAGCGCTCGTTGCATCCGCGCTGGGCGATGCAATGGGCGAGATTGTCCCGCTCTACGAGCGCTCGCACCCGGGCGTAAAGATTGAGCCGACATACGGCGGCGCCGTGATCTTGGAGGCCCTCGTCGAGTCGGGCAGCGGCGATATGATCCTCATCGGAACGTCGACGTTGGACAAGCTCCATAGCCGCGGAAAAATCGGCGCAAGTATGCCGATAACGGCATTTCACGAAGTGATTCTTGTTCCCAAGGGCTCGACGAAGGTGCGCGGGTTGCGTGATCTTGCTAAGCCCGGCGTTCGTATTGCCGCCGGCACAACCAACTCGACCCTCATCAAATACATGCACGAAGTACTCGAGAAGGCATCGGCCAAGTTCGGGCCTGATTTCGAGCGCAATGTCATGGCAAATGTTGTCACAGCCAAGACGTCCGAGGAAAAAATTGTCGAAGCCCTAAAAACCGGCGCCGCCGACGCGGCGCTCGGCTTTAGCTCGGACTTGTCCGATACGATCGAAGTTATCCCGCTCCCGGCCGAGGACGATGTCTTCACGACGAACTTTGGCGGCGTCATCACCGGTGCGCCGCATGCCGCCGCAGCGCAAGCGTTCATGGATTACTTGCATGGTGCTGAAGCGCAAGCAATTTTTCACAAACACCATTTCGATCCCGCGAAGTAAAAACGCGCCTTTACGGCTGAAGCGGACGCTCGAGCGACATCATGATACCGTTGTTCCCGGTCATACTCAATGCCGTGACCCGGAAGCCGGCGTTGAGAATGTCGGCGAGCGTGCCCTCGGACGTTGGAATTCCGGCGAAGTCGCCGGCGATGAGTTTATCGGGATCTTTTGGGTTGATGTAGACGAATTTGGTCTCGACCCGTTGGTGTTCCATCGTCAAGCCTTCGGCTTGCGGACGCAACGGCCTCGGATCACATAGCGTAAGGCCGCTTACGGTGAGGCGGGGCCGTTCATGCTAGCTTTCGGTGGGGCGCAATTGCCGCGCTCATCTGGAGAGTAAAAATGAACCTGCGCTTTCTTACCGCCGTTACGGCCGCCGCGATGCTTAGTAGCCCGACCCTGGTTTCGGCGCAATCCTCTGCGATGCACGGCGACTCCGCGATGCACGCGACGATGGTGTGCCGCGCCGCCGCGCCTGGTGAAAAGCCGTCCGCTATGATGACGGTCGGCAATACCGCGCTTGTGTGCAAGTCACTCGCGAAAGAAATGTCGGCGTCCAAAATGGGGCCGGATCTTTCGAATGCACTTACTCCAGCGCAAGCCGACGCCGCTTGGCAGAAGTGGGTGAACTCGATTATCGTGATTCCGCCGACCGGCGGAGGTTAACCCGAGACCGATTGCGCGTCGCGTGCAGCGAGGCTATTCTTTCTGGAGAATGATGCCATGAGGATCGCGGTCCCCGCAAGCGCGAGCGTGGCGATTGCACCTGCCGCCATTGCGACGGCGGCGAAGCCACGCGCTGCATTCGCGTTGTGCCCCGCGCCGAGAAAGGGCTCGAAATGCGCCATTATGGCACCAAGGACGGCGACTCCGAGCAGGAGGCTGATGAAGCGGACGGTGGCGCCGATTCCGGCTGACATGCCGGCGCGATCCGGTGGTATTTGCGCCTGCATCGCTTTTGCCGTTTCCGGATTGAGCATGCCTGTACCAAAGCCGGCGACCGCCATTGCAATTGCAATAACCGCATAATTATCGAAATGCGCGAAAGCGGCCATAAGGATATTGCCGGCCGCGGTGATGCCCAGGCCCAGCATGAGTGCGCGTCGATGCGACCAGTCGGGGAGTACTGCTGCGGCAAGTCGAGGCGCGATGAAGAGCGGTGCCGCAAACGGCAGCATCGCGAATCCGGCAACGAGCGGCGCGAGGCCGAACGCACTTTGGAGATAGATCGGCAGGAAGAAAATCATGACTTGGGCGCTTGCGCCATAACCGAACGCGCCGCACGCTGCGCCGAGAAACAGGCGATTGCGGAACACACCCAAATCGAGCATAGGCCGCTGCTGCATCGCTTCAACAACAAGAAAAGCTGCGAGGCAGACGAGTGCGGCGGATAGTCGGACGAGAATTGCCGCGCTGCCCCAACCGATCTGATTGCCGTCGATCAACGCTGAAATGAGTGCGAACAAACCGGCGCTTAGTGTAACGACTCCGAGCACGTCGAGGCGCCGGGCGTGCGGGTCGCGAGATTCGGGCACGAATGCACGTATGGCGGCGACGAATATGATGCAGAGTGGAATGTTTACAAGAAATGCCCAGCGCCAGCCGAACAGTCCGGTGATGATTCCGCCCGCAATCGGCCCGATTGCCATCGCAATGCCGATCGACGTGCCCCAAAAAGCATAGGCTTTTACGCGTTCGGCTCCGGTAAACGTGGATGCAATGATCGCGAGTGCCGGGGTCAAGAGCAGGCTGCCGCCGATACCTTGCACGGCGCGCGCAATTTCGAGTGCTAGGACCGAGGTTGCCAGACCGCACACCGCCGACGAGAGTAAAAAGATGACGAGCCCCGTCAGCGCGATCCGTCGCCGGCCGTGTAAATCGGCAAGCGAACCGGCCGGCAACAACAGTGCAGCGAACGTAACGAGATACGCGCTTATCACCCATTGTACGCCGCCGAAGCCCCCGTGCAAATCGCGAGCAATGCTCGGCAGCGCGACGGCGACGATGTTCGTGTCGAGCATGATGAGCGAACAGGTTCCGGCCGCGCAAAGCAGGATGATGAATTTCCGTCGCTCGCTTAACGATCCGATCATGCGGAGACACGAGCTAAGCGTTCGTCATGCGCCAGCTTGAACAAGGTTGCACGAAGCTGCGCCGCTTCGGACTCACCGAACACTTCATGGAAATGATCCTGTGCCCGTTGCCAAAGGCGCCGAGCGGCGCGGTATTTCGCTTTTCCCGCAGTCGTCGTGATGACGTGCTGGCGACGCCGGTCTTGCGTGCTTTGCTCGAGAGCGATGAAGCCGTCTCGCTCTAAGGGCCGCAGACTATGACCCAGCGCTGAGCGGTCCATCACAAGTGCGTCAGCCAATTCGCGCATCGTCGGCGGAGCATTCGCGCGGCGATTGAGCTCGGAGAGTATCGCAAACTGGGTGGAGCGCAACCCGGATGGCTCGAGAGTATCGTCGTAGAGCTGCGTCAGCCGTCGCGACGCTTTGCGCAGCGCGGCGGCATTGCACGGGTTCTCGTGTTCCATAAGTCCGGCTATAATAGGGGCATATGCCCGTTCTGTCAACCCGGTCGCGAAGTCGGGTTGGTTACATGCCGCCGCCGCCACCGTTCGAGGTGAAGTGGATGTAGTCGATCCATGCATTGAGCGCCCATCCCATGATGAGGCCCGAGATGAGCGCGAGCGCGATGAAGACCGGCAGCGACGCGCGGCCGCGGCCCTCCATGAAGCTTTTCCCGATCATCCCGACGATCGCGCAGCCGACGACCATGCCGATGATCCAGAAAAATACGTGTGAACTCACCGAGCCAATCTTCGCATTTAGCGAGTCGACTCTTGCTACCGCGTCTTCGTTCCAAGCCCCATGAGAGCAAACATGTTCAGCGCGTCTGTCGCGCTGATCTAGTGGTTCTGCGCGACCGTCGTCGTGAGAGTCATTAGGCGCGCGAGCCGGGATTCATCGTCGTGGCCGCTGCCGTCGCCTTTTTGTGCTACAACGACGATGCTGTACCAGCGCGAGCCGTTGCGGACAAGCACGGCCTCATTCGCCGTTCGATGGTCAATGGCGGGTGGCTCACGATGTGCGATCACGAACACGGTGCGTTGCGCGCGACCGTCGGTCGGGACATATTCGCACGTCGTTCCGCTGGTCGGCATCAGTCGAACGGGCGATTCGATGACCGAACCGATCGTGTTTTCGGAGAGCACCGAGCATGGAATTCCCGCTACGACTTTTGCCGGATCGTTACGTGGCGCAAAGAACAGCAGCGCCAGGAGGGCGATCGTTATTCCCGCAGCGATCGAAGCTTTTTTTGTTTTGGCCCGGTCTTCACCGGGCGGTTGAGATGTGTTGAAGTGCGACATGATCGTTTGATTAAACATGATACTGTACGGCACTGTCATCGGCCGATCGGTGCAACGCTCGGCCCCCAAGTCAGCAATTTATACGAACGGAAATATTGCTTCGCACGATGGCGATGTGAATGAATCTCGTTGCCACGCATGCAACTTTTGTCGGGTGCCGAATGGAGCCGCCATGCAGCATATTACTTTTCCTGCCGTATTCATGCGTGGCGGAACCAGCAAGGGAATCTTCTTTCGCGGCGGGGTGCTGCCGGAAGAGCCGAAGTTGCGTGACGCGATACTCTTGCGCGCGCTCGGAAGTCCCGATCCGTACAAGCGCCAGATCGACGGATTGGGCGGCGCAAGTTCGAGCACGAGTAAAGCGGTCATCGTCTCGCGGTCCGACCGGCCCGGCATCGATGTCGACTATCTCTTCGCACAGGTTGACGTCGAGCGGCCGCTGATCGACTATACGGCGAACTGCGGTAATCTCTCAGGCGCGGTCGGACCGTTTGCAATTTCTGAAGGCTTGGTCGAAGCGATCGACGGCACGACGAGCGTCCGTATCTGGCAGGTTAATACGTCACGTTTGATCGTTGCGCACGTCCCCGTTCGCGACGGTGAACCGGTTGAAGAGGGTGCGTATGTCATCGACGGTGTTCCGTTTCCGTCAGCGGAAATTGCTTTGGATTTTTACGATCCGGGCGGTTCGGTCACCGGCAAATTGCTGCCGACCGGAAACGCCGTCGATGAACTCGACGTGCCCGCAGTCGGTGTGTTGCGCGTCACGCTGCTCGATGCGGCGACGATCACCGTCTTCGTTCGTGCAAACGATGTTGGTCTTGTCGGAACCGAGTTGCGGCCGCAGGTCGATGGTGACGTCGCGTTGCTCGCAAAACTGGAATCGATTCGCGCTGCAGCGGCGGTACGATTGGGTCTTGCCGCAAACGCGCAGGAAGCGACACGGCGACGACCCGGCACGCCGAAACTTGCGCTCGTCGCAGCACCGGCGCGATATCGCACGGCCGGCGGAATTGATATCGAGGCGGAGCAGGTCGATTTCGTCGCTCGCATGATCTCGATGGGCACGCTTCACCATGCCTTCCCGGGGACGGGCGCGATCTGCGCGGCGGTCGCCGCTGCGATTCCCGGCACGGTCGTCAATGAAGTTGCGTGTGTTGCGCCTGGACGCGAACACAGTATCACCTTTGGGCACACGTCGGGCACGATCCGGATCGGGGTGACGCTGGCCGAGCGCGATGCGATCTGGCATGCGGAAAAGGCGCGCGTCAGCCGCTCGGCTCGCCGCATTATGCAGGGCGAAGTCTGCATTCCCGCAGCGCTCATCGCAGCGCCCGAACTACTGCCCGCCTAACCGCGGGTGCTCGATTTGGCGCCGCCGAACGCGATCCGATGACTATTTCTCGCAAGCGGTTGCTCGCGATGGGAGCCGGTGCCGGCGCCTTCGCTTCCATCGGTGTCCTCCGCTGGCCGGGTGAAGCGGCGCAGTTCACCTATAAGCTCGCGAACGATCAAACGGCGACGCACCCGATGAATGTCCAAACGGCTGACGCGGTCAAGCGTATCCTCGATGCCTCGGGCGGTCAACTCGACATCAAAGTCTTCCCCAACAGCATACTCGGCGGTGACCCGCAGATGCTGACGCAGGCACGGGCGGGCGCACTCGAACTCGTTCAGCTCGGCAGCAACATCCTCGCGTCGGTGGTCCCGTCATCCGCGTTGCTCAGTATGCCGTTTGCTTTTAGGGATTCGCAACAGTTTCAAAATTCTGCGAATGGCCCGCTCGGCGCCTATATCGGCGGTGCGACCGTGAAGATCGGCCTGCGCAAATTCGACACGTCGTTCTACGGCGGGTTCTTCGAGGTCGAGAACCGCGTTCGGCCGATCAATGTTCCGGCTGATTTCAAGGGTATCAAGATCCGCGTTCCGCCCGGGCCCATCGATGTCGGCACGTTCAAGGCGTTTGACGCGTCGCCAACCGTGCTTTCGCTGGGAGAAGTCTACACCTCACTGCAAACGCATGTCATCGACGGCATCGAAGTTCCGTTGCCCACGGTGCGCAACTTCAAATTCTACGAACAAGTTAAATATTGTTCGCTCACGCATCATAGCGGGCTTGCGTATCTGCTGCTCGCCAACACCGACGCTTGGGCGCGCTTACCAAAAAATCTACAAGAGATTGTCGATCGAGAATTCGGTGCAGCAGCGGTGACGGCATCAAAGGCGATGGCTACGCAAGAAGGCGCCGTTGAAGCCGAACTCACGGCAAACGGGATGGCATTCAATCGGCCGGTGCTCGAGCCGTTCGGCCAAGTGATCCGTGCCTCCGGACTGTACCGCGATTGGCGCGATCAATACGATCCCAAAGGATGGGAGATGCTCGAAAAAACA
>Ga0302324_100003720_pt1 | contig 34366 bp, 30 predicted proteins | sample Palsa_T0_1_FD_201949 | JGI IMG/M metagenome (GOLD analysis project Ga0302324, IMG submission 201949) | Peat permafrost microbial communities from Stordalen Mire near Abisko, Sweden - Palsa_T0_1 | ecosystem: Environmental > Terrestrial > Soil > Palsa > Peat permafrost | place: Sweden: Abisko...
GCGGCCGTGCGCGCGTTCGAGGCGTCGATCTCGAGCGGCGCCGGGACCAAGAAGAAGAAGCCCGGGCCGCGCTCGATGACGACGACCTCGCCGGTGCGCGTCCCGAGCACGTCGAGGCAGACCCGGCGCAGCTCGGCGTTCTTCTGCGCGGCGACCGTCTCGTCGAGGCCCTCGCCTTCGACCGCGACGGCGACGTAGCCAGGAGCCAGGCCGATGCCGCGCGCCTGCGCGTCTTCGCGCGCTTCGAGCGGATCCTCGTAGGCGCGGGCCAAGAGGCGGTCCCAGAAGCCGCGCCGCCGCCCGCGCCCGCCGGCCGACTCGCGCGCCAGCTCGACGGCGATCTGCGCCGCGGTCAGCCGGATCAGCCCTGGCGCGTCGGCGATCTCGCGCGTGCTGGCCGGGAAGACGCTCAGCCAGCCCAGCCGCGCCTCGCCGGCGCGGATCGGATAGGCCCGGGCCCGCACGTCGGCCGGCGCGGCCAACGCGACCGGCTCGCCGGTCTCGGTTTCCTTCGCGACGAGGTCCCGGACCGAGGTCGGGATCGAGCGGTTCGTGGTTCCGGCGACCGCGAGGTGGCGCCACTGGGCGTCCTCGACCAGGACGGCCGCGTCGACCGCCGTTGCGAGGTGCGCCGCGAGCGCCTGTGCGCCGCCGCCGCCCGCGGCGACGCGGGCCAGCGACTCGGCGTATACCAAGAGCGGTTCGGAGCGGTCCCGCCGGGCTGGGCGCGGGGCGATGGCCTTGTCGTCCACGAGACGTGGGCTCTTAGAGCAAGAGCCGTGCGCTCCTCCGGGATTTCGGTCGAGAGGAAGATTCGCGCCGATCGCAAGGCCCCCGCCGCGCGATCGCAGGGCGGCTCACGAGCCGGCCGCGAAGACCGAGTGCCGTGACGCTGCTCACCGCTCATCTCTGGGTCGCCTTCGTCGTCGCGCTGGTCGCCGTGCTCGGCGTGTGGCGCCGCAGCGACCGCCGCATCGCGCTCTACATCGTGACCCTGCAGATCCTGATCGGGATCCTGCTGGTCGCCCGAGGCTTGCGGGCACCCTCGATCCACTACGGGCTGGCGCTGCTCGGCTGGGCCGGCTACATGGTCGCCAACGCCGTGGCACGGCGTGCGAATCGGCACACCCTGGCGCTGGTGATCGCCGGGGTCTCCTCGCTCTTCATCCTGTGCGCGTACTTCATCGGGATGGAGGCCGTCAAGCACGGCTACATCGGCGGCTGAGGTCAGCCGCCGGGATTCGAGGGCGAGAGCGCCGTCTGGATCGTCGAGATGACCGTCAGCGCGCCGACGATCACCACGGTCGCCCAGGCGATGACGTTGAAGGCCAGGTTGTTGACGTAGGCGCCCATCAACCGCGGCCGGTTGATCAGCAGCAGCATCAGGACCAGGACGATCGGCAGCAGCACGCCGTTGAGCACCTGCGAGTAGAAGATGATCGCGCTCTGCAGCAGATCGGGCGCGACCAGGACGATCCCCCCGCCGATCACGATCAGCCCGGCGTAGAGCGAGTAGAAGACCGGCGCCTGGCGGAACGAGTTCTCGACCCCGGACTCGAAGCCGAACGCCTCGCAGACGTAGTAGGCCGTCGAGAGCGGCAGGATCGAGGCGGTGAAGATCGCCGCGTTGAGCAACCCGAGCGCGAACAGGAGCGAGGCGTACTTCCCGGCTAGCGGTTGGAGCGCCGTCGCGACGTCGCCGGCGGTGTTGACCGAGAGCGGCTGTTGGTGCGCTCCCAGATGCGCGTTGTGGACGAAGATCGTCGCCGCCGTCGCGACGATGATGAAGTAGGCGATCACGTCGGTGATGATCGCCCCCGTCACGACGTCGATCCGCGAGTACGGATACTCCTTGATCCGCACCCCCTTCTCGACGACCGCCGACTGGATGTAGAACTGCATCCACGGGGAGATCGTCGTGCCGATCACGCCGATCGCCGTCAGCACGTAGGCTTGCGTCGGCCGGAAGTGCGGGAAGATCGTCTGATGCACGATCTCGCCCCACGGGGGGTGGACCAGGAACCCGCTGACCACGTAGGCCAGGTAGACCACGCAGAAGGCGAAGAAGACCTTCTCGACGATGCGGTAATTGCCGCGGGTGACCATCGTGAAGACGAAGATCGCGGCCAGCGGGACGAGCACGTACTTGGTCAGGAACGGCACGTACTGCTGGAAGACCGGCGAGGCGTACGCGATACCGGCAAACTCGGCCGCCGTGTTGCCCAGGTCGCCGAAGACGAACAGCAACAACACGATGGTGGTGACTTTGACGCCGAAGTTCTCGCGGATGAGGTCGGCCAGCCCCTTGCCGGTGACCGCGCCCATGCGGGCGCACATCTCCTGCGTCACGACCAGCGCGACCGTCACCGGGATCAGCAGCCACAGCATCGTGTAGCCGAACTGCGCGCCGGCGATCGAGTAGGTCTGGATCCCGCCGACGTCGTTGTCCGCGTTGGCGGTGATGATCCCGGGGCCGATGATCGAAAAGAACATCACCAGCGTGCGCCAGAGCCGCGGACGCGGGACCGCCGGCCTGGACGCGGGCGGCCGGCCTCCCTCGACCTCGTCGATCACACCGGGGCGACCTTGCGGCCGGCGTGGTGGTGCCGCGTGAAGCGCGGGAGCTTACGCTTGAGGCGCTCCGGGATGATCGCGTCGATCGCGTCGTCGACGGTCACGATGCCGAGCAGCTTGCCGTCGGGGGCGACGACCGGGACGGCCAGCAGGTCGTAGCGCGCGATCGTGCTGGCGACGTCTTCGGCCGAGGTGTCGGTCGAGACGCTGACCAGCTCGGCGTCCATCACCGCGTGGATCGCCTCGTCGGGCGGCGAGAGCAGCAGCGTGCGCAGGCTCAGCACGCCCAACAGCGTGCGCGCCTGATCGGTCACGTACAGGTAGTAGACGAACTCGGTCTCCGGCCCGATCTCGCGGATCTTGGCGATCGTCGCATCGACGGTGCGGTGCGGATAGATCCAGACGTAGTCGGTCGTCATCAGGCCACCGGCGGTGTCCTCGGCGAACGCCGCCAGCTCGCGCAGCTCGTCGGCCGTCTCCGGCTCCATCTCGGCCAGCAGCGCGTTCTGTTTCTCCTCCGGGAGCTCGCCCAGCAAGTCGGCGGCATCGTCGGAGTCCATCTCCTCGATGATGTCGGCGGCGCGCTCGGTCCCCAGGTCGTCGATCAGCGCGCGCTGCGTCTCGGGGTCGAGATGCTCGAGCGCGTCGGCCGCATGCTCGTCGTCGAGCGAGCCGACGACGCGGGCGGCATCCTGCGCCGAAAGTTCGCCGATGATCTCGGCTAAGTCGGCCGGCTGCAGCCGGCTCAGGCGGCTCTGGCTGACCGAGAGGTGCACCTGGTTGGGACTGAGGTCGTGCAGCGGCGCGACGTTGTCCCAGGCGATCAGCGAGCGCGGAATCCGTTCGAGCAGGGTCGCGATCCGCCGGCCGCCCAAGCGCCGCAGCAGGCCGGCGACGCCGATGTCGGCGGCGACGACCCGGATCGCATCGGCCGTCCGGGCCAGCTCGAGGTCGTTGATGCGCACGACCTTGCGCCCGTCGACGTCGACGATCTGTTTGTCGAAGAGGTCCTCGACCAGATACAGGGCCTGGTCGTCGGGGAGCAGCGGCAGCGTCGGGGCCTCGTGCAGGACGACGGTCCGGTCGCGCTCGATCGCGGTCACCGAGTCCATCGGGGCCAACCGCAAACCGGACCGCGTCTTGACCGAGATCGCGTCGACGCGTGGGAACGTGTCATCCGGCCGCTCGACGACAAAATCGGCGACGTGCCCGACCGCGACCCGGTTGCCGGCCCGTTCGACGACGACGGGGCGCCCGATCAGCTCGGAGACGAAGCCCTCGTGGAACAGCGCTTGCGTCGTGTCCGACACGCCCTCACCCCCCTTCACGAAAAAAAACCGCCGGGGTCTGCTCCCCGTCGGTCGGTCGACGACGCGTCGGCCTCGAATCCCGCTTCATCGTACCCCCGGCGTCAAGCTGCGGGCGACCTCAGCCGAAACACAAAAAAGATGACCCGGTCGATCGCTCCCACCCTTGCCTCGGTCTCCTTGGCTGCACTGCTGTGCGCGTGCGCCGGCCCCAAACCAGCCGCCACGACGGCCGCCTCGGCGGCGCCCGCGACGGCGCAGGTCGCCGAAGCCGGGCCGGGCGGCCCGCCCAACGCCCCCGTGCCGCCCACCGGCGCGCCCGGGGCGATCCCGTTGGACGACACGCAACGCGGGCAGCTGACGGAGTTCGTCGCCGGCGCCCCACCGTCGCTCCGAACGCGCCTGCGCTACGCCCTCGCCCTGGGCGACGACGGGAAGCGCCACCTGGTGGTCTACGACGGCGGCGGCTTGAATGCCAACGGCCGTGTCGCCGGGGCGCACGACTTCATCATCTTCAAGGTCCTCAACACCAGCGACGGCTCGCACTACGATCCCCAGTCCGACGAGCTGGTCGCGCCCGTGCCGCCGCCGCCCGAGCGCGAAGGCGGCCCGGGCGGCAACGGCTGAGGGGTGAACCCTTAGCCGAGTCCTAGCGGCCCGGTGTCGGGCTTGGGCTCGGGGTCGGCGCCGGACTCGCGGTCGCGGTGGGAGTCGGAGCGGGAGACGGAGTCGCCGGGGCGACCGTGGTCAAGGTCGTCGCCCCGCGGTCGTCGCCGAGGAAGATCCACCCCAGCGGTGGGCCGCCGGTCGCGTAGACCGTCGCCTGCATCTCGGGCCCGCTCGAGCTGGTGGTCAGGCTGGGCTGTGGCCCCCAGCCCCAGCCGGGCGGCCCCCAGCCCCCGGGCGACGAGGGCGGCGGGCTGAACGCGAAGCCGGTCCCGATCGCGAAGGCGCCGATCCCTCGCTGCAAGCAGTCGAAGGCGTCGAGCGGGGCGCTGCCACCGCTGGGCAACCCGACCGGCGACGAGGACGCTGCGAGCTGGATCTCGTTGACCTGGTAGGGGACGATGAAGATGTCGGCCGGCCAGCTCCAGGTGAAGAACAGCAGCCAGCCCCGCCCGGCCGTCGTGGTCAGGAGCGGGGTGATGGTGATGTTCGAAGCGGTGGCGGAGGTCGGGGTGAACGAGCCGGTCAGGCTCGCGACCCACGGTGCCGTGACCCAGGTGACGATCGGCAGCGGCTGCGTGCCCGTGTAGGTCAGCGAGAAGGTCGCTGGGGCAAGCGGGGAGATCGCGGTCGCCGAGTTGCCGAAGGCGGCCTGCGGGTAGGTCGCCGCGGCGCTGCAGAAGTCGAGCACCGGCGGAGCGCCGGGCCCGAGCGCGCCCAATCGGTTGATGGTGGTGGGCAACACCCAGTTGGCGCAGTTGTTCGAGTAGGCGCCGTTCCCGCACGACTGGAGGACCGGCAGCACGAGCTGGCTCCAGCCGCCGTCGTCGTAGGGATGTCCGCCGTAGCTCACGCCCTGGGGGCGGCGCAGGCTGCTCGAGCTGACCGAGGCCAAGATGTGCTTCGCCGCCGACGAGCCGGCCGGGTAGAGCGAGCTGCTCGCTTGATTCGCCTGGCCAGTCGGGGAAGCCGGGACCGCCGCCGGGCCGCCCGAGGAGCATCCAGCGAGTAGCGCCGCCAGCCCCAACCCAATAGCAAAACTCCGACCGTCCATCACAACCGTCTCCCTCCAAGCCCGCTTGGGGGGTATCAGTGTGAGACCGTCAGCAGTCATGCCGAGAAAGGTAAACTTTCGGTAAAACTGCCTGCTCCGCTAGGCGACAATGGCGTCGGAAACGAGGGTCGCGAATTGCTGGGCCAAGGTCTGGACGCCAGCGACCATGCGGTTCTGGATCGTCACCTGGATCTGGTCTTTCGTGTACTCGGTGACGGCCGTGGCGACGTCGAGATCGCGGATCGCGCTCTCGGAGGCCTGTTGGTTCACGGCGGACGTGTTGCTGTTGACCATGGCCTCTTGCAGCGAGACGTTCTGCGCGCCGACCTGTGCGCGAATGGCGCCGAGATATTGGATCGCGTAGTCGATCCGATACTCGTCGCCTTCGTTGATCAGGCTGTCGCCGACCTGGACCTCGCTGACCCCGAGGTTGTTAGCGTTGACCGCGGGGATGTCGATCGGGATGACGGAGCCCTCTGCGTCACCACTGTTCACCGAGAGGTTTCCGCCCGGAGCCTTCGTCTGCGCGTTGAGCGTGTAGAGCACCGCGGTCTTGCCGACGTCGGCCGCGGTGAGGGTACCGATGGCGAACGAGAGCACGGAAGCACCGAAGCCTTGCTGCGTGCTCTGGAAGTACGGCGGTGGCGGGAGTCCGGAGAACTGGTTCGTCCCGGCGACGACTTGGAACGTCTGGATCTGCGAGCCACCGAAGTTCGGATCGGTGCTCTCGAAATCGACCGTCACCGTGAGCATATTCGTCGTGGGATCGAACGAATTCACCGTGAAGCTCTGCACGACTTCGGGTGCAGAGTTGGAGACCGTTACACCGTTATACAGCGTGCCGCCACCCGACGCGCTCGGGTTCAGCGGCGTCATGATCTGCGTCGGCATCGGGAAGTCGCTGGAAGCGCTCCCGTCGAGCAGATTCCTGCCGTTGTACGTCGTGCTTTCCGAGATCGTGTTGATCTCGAGCGTGAGCTGGGTCAGCTCCGACTGGATGTCGTTGAGATCCGACTGGCTCTCCAGGTCGCTGTTCGCCTCGACCACCAGAGTGCGCATGCGCTGGAGGATGTCGGACATCGTCGCCATCGCGCCATCGGCGATAGCGAGAGCGTTGTTGGCGTCCTGAATCTCTTGGACGCCTTGGTCGAGACCAGCCACCTTCGTTGCAAGGGAAGTCGCGATCGCGAGTCCACTCGGATCGTCAGCCGCCGAATTGATACGCAGGCCGGACGAGAGACGCTGGGTTTGCGTCATCAGATCCTGCTGCGTCTGGGCACTCGCGTTCAACGCTAAATTCGCGAGGGCCCCAACGTCCATGGTGATGGTCTGTCTTCCCTCCGTGGAAGCTGCCCGTCCGTGGGCTGGGGTACGAATACCCCTTCCCAACCTATCGGCTCCTGCGAGACCCCGACTTTACCGGTCCATCCACAGATCGGCTGGTGGCCCGACGGGCGCCGACCGATGGTACGGTTGTGCATCTCCGTCTGCGCCGGCTGCTGGCCCGCGCGGGTGTCGCATGCCTGGTTGCCTCGGCCGTCTGCTTCGCGTCGGAAGGGGTGCTGCTCGCGGCGCCCCTGTTGGCTGTCGACCTGCACCTGCCGCTGGCGCAGGTCATCGCCGACGTCACCGCGTCACCGAGCCCCTCGCCTTCCCCCTCGGCTTCGCCGGGGCCGGCGGCGCGCCGGCGCTCGTTCCTGGGCGAGGGCCCGATCGTCTTCGCGGGCACCGGGACCTACCAGCTCGGCGTCAATAGGAGCACCCGCGACGGGCTGGCGCTTGGCTATGACAATTACTCGACCGCCCTCACCCTCACGGTCGAGCGCCGGACCCAGCAGAGCTCGATCGAGGTCAGCGACTCGTTCGGGGTCGGCTCCGGCGCGCTGAGCTCCGGCTCGTTCATCGTCGCCTACCGGACCCCGATCTACACCCTCGGCTACGGGCAGCTGGCGGGTCCCGCGGACACGCAACTGGGGATCGGGGGCTTCGCCCGCGGCATCTCCCTGACGACGCCCCTGCGCAACGGCGACCTCGCTTATATGAGCGCGATCGCCCAGAACCAGAACGAGCAGACCTTTCGGATCTACGGGCTGCGGCGCGACTGGACCGGCCTGGGGGGCTACTTCGGCGCCTCGGGCTACTACGGCTTCGGCGAGCAGGGTGGGACCGAGCGGATCATCGACCTCTCGTTCCAGCGCTACGGGGCGAAGCTCTCCACCCAGACCGAGCTGGCGATCGGTTCCGACGATGGGGTCTTCGAGTCGCCGAACGGCACGCGCTTTGCGGCCGGCTTCCAGGCCGACCTCCAAGGCAAGAACGCCTTCGAGACGCTCGGCCTGCGCTACGACCCAGCCGGCTTCAACTCGCTGACCGGCGAGCTCGACGCCGGTCTATCGCTCGATCTGGCACTCCGGCGGCAGGGCAACTTCGGCAACGTCAGCCTGGACTTCACCCACCTCGACGACCGGCCGGAGTCCACCACGACCGACGCCCAGGAAGAGCACACGGACGACGTGACCCTCAACGGCGGGAAGAGCTGGGGCCACTTCGGGCTCGAGTACGTCGCCAGCTTCGAGTCGACGCGCCTACCCGGGTCGAACACCCTCAACCGCTCCGCTGGGGTGACGGCGACCGAGCAGATCAAGACCCTCTCGCTGTTCGCCTCCATCCAGCGGGCGTCGGCCAGCTCGAACACGGGGGTCGCCGACACCAGCCAAGAGTCGTTTTGCCGCAGCCGGCCGATGTTAGGGGGGTCGATAGCCAACCACGCTACCAAGAGCGCGGAGACCGGCGGTGGGTTGAGCACGGGGACGGCGGTCGACCAGACGCTCGAGTACCATCGCGCGATCGGCCGCAAGACCGACGTCGAATTCTCCCAAGGCCTCGAGTCGGCGGTCAACAACTCGGTCCGCTCCCGGCTGATCGAGTCGCAGGTGACCGTGGTCCGCAAGCTGTCGCCGGTGGTCTCGGTCCAGGTCAGCGGCGATCTCTACCATCAAACCGGGCCCGGCGGCGGGACCGGGACGGGCTTCACCTTCTCGCTGGTCGGGCCGTTCGGCTTCGGCCAGCCGCAGACGGGTGGGCGGGGCAATCCGCACCTTCCGGCGGTCATCCGCGGGATCGTGACGAGCGTGGCCTCGCAGACGCCGTTCGCCCTCAACTCGACCGCCCAGCGGGGCCTCAACAACGCGCTGATCATCTTGGACAACGGGATTACCGAGCGGACGGACTCGGCGGGGAACTTCGAGTTCCGCTTCGTCCCGCAGGGGACGCACGTGGTCCGGGTCGACCCGGCCTCGCTCGCGCCGGGGCTGGTCCTGGACCGCGAGTACCAGACCATCAACGCTCTGGGCGGGACGGTCACCACCCTGCAGTTCAACGTCGGGAACTTCGCCGCGGTCGCCGGCGACGTCTACGCGGCCGGGCCGAACGGCCTGCGCGTGCCGCTGGGGAAGATCGGCATCGCGGTCGACGGGGTCCAGGCGACGACGACGACCCCCGACGGGCACTACCAAGTCGGCCGGCTCAACCCCGGCTCGCACACGGTCGAGATCGTGACCGCCACGGTCCCTGGGACGGTCGCCTTTGTCAGCGACACCAAGAAGACGGTCAGCGTCGTCGCCGGCTCGCAGACCCCCCTGGACTTCGTCGCCTCGACCCTGGGCTCGATCGCCGGCTTCGTCTATGCGGCGACCGAGGGAGGCTTCGGCCCGCAGACCGGGATGCACAACGTCTACGTCGTTGCCGAGCCCGGGGAGCACGCCTCGATCACCGACGACGACGGCTCGTTCTTGCTCGACAATATGCCGCCGGGGACCTACACCCTGAGCGTCGATCCCGACACGGTCCCCGATGGGATGGCGGTCTTGGCCGGCCCCGACGGCCCGGTCGACTTAGCCAGCGGGGCGGCCGTCTCCGGGATCGTGTTCCGGATCGGTGCGAGTGCCAAGAGCGTCGTCTTCACCTTCGACCAAGGCAAGCGCCAACCCGTTCAGGTCACGACCGATCCGGCGGTCGTCCCGCCGGGCGGCTTGATCCGTCTGACGGCCCGGGCCAGCGCCAAGGATCTCACCGCGCTGTCCGTCGAGAGCGACGTGTTCGGGACGTTCCCGCTGCACCTCGACCGCGCCAGCGGCGTCTGGACGGGTTCGACGATCGCGCCGTCGCTGCCCAAGGGCGATTACGCGCTGACGGTCACGGCGCACCGCAAGGACATCAGCGAGACCAGCATCTTGGTCAAGGTCGACCCGGGGGTCCCGCTCTCGTCGGTCCGCGTCTTCCCGACCAAACCGCTGCCGGGCCACACCGTCAAGGTCTCGCTCAAGAGCTATGCCCCGCTCTCCGAAGGCGACACGGTCCTCTTCGAGGACGGCTACAAAGTGCTGCTCCCCAAACCGAGTGGCCGGCTGTTCGTCTTCGACGTGCGGCTGTGGCAACGCGGCCTTCCATACTCGGCTATGGTAGTGACCAAGCGAGGGCAAAATTACCCGATAAGCCTTCGTTAAATCCCGCGTTTGACATACCTAGCGACTAACGACCGAGCACCCGATGGTCGAAACCCCGATGGGAGGGGCGAGACCGCTCCTCCAACAGCGTCCCTCTACCTCGAAAGGATTCGAACGTGAAAAGAGCACTAGCTGCTCTGGTCATGCTGGGGATCGCGACCGTCACGGCGGCTCCTAGCATGGCGAGCACGACGGTCTACGGTTCGGCCCAGCTCAAGTACACCGTCAACGCGACGGCGCTTGTCTCAATCGCGACGAACTACGCGACGACTGCTCCGTACGGCCAAGCCGCCGGGGCGTCCACGATTCTGCCCTCCGTCGCGGGCAACTGCACCGCCGGCGTCGCCGAGACGTTGGCCACGCTGACCTTCGGTGGGGTGACCCCGCCGTCGAGCGGATACACCGGCTGCTACTACAAGAACGCAGTCGAAGTCGGCATCAACTCGAACGACGCGTCCGGCTACAAGGTGATCGAGTACATCGACACCCTGATCGCTGGCACGCAGGTTTGCCTGTTCCCGCTCAACGCGACGCCGGCCGCAGCGCCGACCGTCTCGGGCGCGAGCGGCAACCCCGCGGCGTACGTCGCGGCCTGCCCCACCGTCAACAGCGTTGCTGGTACGGCCCTGACCGGCCTCGGCGCAGCGACGGCGGGTACCGGCTTCGGTGCCGCCTCGAACCCGGGTACCGGCACGTGGGACGTGACGGCGACCCCGACCGCGACCACCTATACCGCCGGCGGCGACACCGTGTATAGCGGTTCCTCGCTTCTGTCGGGCTGGAACTACATCGGCGAAGACGTCCAACTCAACGTTGCCTCGACGGCTGCGTCGGGCGCGGACACCAACGTCCTCACCGTAGCGGTCATCCCGAACTAGTCCGGTCGGGGGACGAGAGACTGAAGCCTTCGGATGGGGCAACCGAGAACGTAGAGTGATGCGCCTCACCTCGCGATTACTCTCCGTTCTCGGTGCGGCCGTGGTCCTAGGACTCATGGCCACGGCACCGTCAGCGGCCGACCTCTCGGTCGACGTCTCTCCTGCGAAGTACGAGCTCCAGACGGAGCCCGGCAAACAGGAGACCTTCCCGATCACCGTCCGAAATACGAGTGGCTCACAGATTCATATCGTGGCCTCGCTCTCGGACTACACGGTCGGGCCGTCCGGGCAATACGCCTTCGCCCCCCCAGGCAAGTCGCCGTACTCGCTCTCCAAAGACATCACCATCAATCCGCGCGAGTTCGATCTGGATCCCGGAGCGTTCACGCAAGTGCGGTTCTCGGTGGACGTGCCGCAAGGAGCGAACGGCGAGTACAGCAACCTCGTGTTCTTTACGACTAGGCCCACCCGCCACGGCGGGGGGCTCTCGATCGCAGAGCGCATCGCCTCGAAGATCTACGTAGTGATCCCGGAATCGACCCGCATCGGCGGAGAGATCGACGACGTGCACATGCAGTCCGACACGGACGGCCAGCACTACCTCGTCGACTTCCACAACACCGGGAACGCGCACGTCTATCTGAGCGGGCGAGTCGAGGTCAAACAGGGGAGTACGATCGTCGACCGGGTGGCCTTCCCCCAAAGTCTCTTGGTAGAACGCGGGGGAAAGCGCGTGATCGATGCTCTCGGGAAGAAACTCCCGCCCGGCTCGTACTCCGTCGTCGCCCTGGTGGACTACGGCGGACCGAACTTGGTAGCCGGGCAGACGAACGTCACCGTGCGCTGACGCGCACGTAGGCAGCAAGCGGAACGGATTCCGGAGACACATGACAGCTTTGTCGCGGATGCTGGCGCTCATCGCCATCATCGCCGCCGTCCTCGGGGTCGGTGGGATCGTAGCCTTCGCCCAGTCAACGCAGCAGCAGTCCACGCTGCGCAATGGCGGAGAGATGCGTTCCCTGGCGACACCCGCTCCGGGCGCTGCGGCTGCTCCGACGGCGCCTCCGCTGCCGTTGGGTGACCTCCGCCGCAAAGGCGAGGCGGGCTTGAGCGCGAGCGGTGTCTACGATCCGTTCTCGTTCCTAGCGCATCTGCCGCTCTCGGCGAAGCTGCGCCCCCCCACCCTGGTCCGCTATAACGGCCCCCCCTTGCCGATGCCCAAGCTCAGCCAGATGCTGAAGTCGAAGACGGGCATTCGGCACACGGCTGCGGCCAACGGCGAAACGATCGTGCTCACCGGTACGTCGGCGACACCGTACCTCGACGACCAGACCGTCGCCTACGGCGCGACGGTCTTCTGGCTGTGCGAGAACATGAAGCCGAACACGACGTATCGGTACGTCGTCTGGTCGCCCGACGGCTACCAATACATCATCGAGCCGGTCCAATACTGGATCGGCGGCACTCCGGTGACCGCGACCTTCACCACCGACGCGACCGGCCGCTGCGAGCACACCAACGCCGGCGAGCTCTATCCCTACTGGGCGCAGGCCACCCTATCGACTCCGTTGGCGGGCACCGGCGTCGTGGCGGACGGCACGGCCGATCCCAACGGCACGGCCGCGGCCTATTCGGGCGTCTGGGCGATCGCGGCGCAGAACACCGCGACGGGCGACTATGAGGCCGTCGCGTACACGGTTGTCATCGGCACGCTCAACTTCGCGACCTACTCGAACTCGGGCTTCACGACGGTCGCCAACGACTTCGCCTCGGGTTCGACGGCCTACGTCCAGGCCACCGGGCTCAACCCCGCCCATTTCTACGACTTCGGTTTCGTCAACACGTCCCTGAACCCGTTGCCCTGCGTCTACACGATCCCGTCGGGCTCGCAGAACGTCAACAACGCGACCTGCTTCGAGGCCGGGGCTGCCGGGGTGCTGCCGACCTCGGGCGCGTTCAACGGGCAGTGGACGACGCCGGCGACCGGGACGAACGCGGTCGGCACGTACTCCGTCGAGCTCTACGACGCCACGACCAACGATCTGATCTCGACCCAGCAAGTGTCGGTCAACCCGTCGACGATGACCTGGAACACGCTGGTCCCCTACAGCTCGACCGGCGGGACGGGGACCAACCTCAACAACATCTTTGCCACCGACGGGCTGCTCAACATCGCGGGCAACGTCGGAAACACGGTGACCGATCAATCGGTGACCGGGCTGAACATCTCCGGCACCGGGACCATCAGTGGCCACATCTACAACCTGACGATGAGCAACGCGAACGGCGTCGTCATGGCCGCGACGACGAGCGACTCCGGTACCACGACCTTCGGCGGCGTCGCCCAGTTCTTCAATGCGCCGTTGACCTTCACGGCAACCGCGACGACCTTCACCGAAAACAACGTCGCGTTCCCGATCAACGCGACGACCCTGACGGCGTGGGGGGCGACCTCGATCCCGTTCGCCCCCAACGTCTACACCGTGCAGCTGTACGACACGACGACCGGCCTGGTGGTCGGCTCGAAGTCGTTCCAGATCGTCTCGTACGCTGCCTCGTACCAGTGGACCAACCCGGCCGGCGCGTACGTGAACGCGAACGCCCTCGACGTTGCGACCAACGTGACCACTACCGTCACCAACACGGGCGGCACGTTGTTCGGCAGCTGGAACGGCGACGGTATCAAACAGTTCACGATCGAGCGCGACAGCACGGGCGACGTCACGCTCGGCCTGCAGACCGGCGTCACGACGTCGGTCGACTCGACGGGCCAGACCTGGGACCTGTCGACCTACACCGACACGATCACCGGTGCACCGGGGATCAAGGCGGTCCCGGCCGTCGCCGGCGAGTCGCTGCCCGCAAACGCCACGCTCCCGATCCCGCTGACGGTCGCCGTCCCGACCGGGGATTGCACCACGGCCTGCATCCTGCGCACCACGATCACGCCGCTCCACGGAATCGCCGAGAGCATCGTCAGCAACGCGATGACGAACGACGCGACCAACGGCCTGCAGGTCTTCGGGTACAACATCGTGGGCAACACCTCGCCTACCTACTCGTGGGCGGTGAACAGCTACGCGAACACGGCGGCGAAGGTCATCGCCAGCCCGCCCCGCTACGCCCAGATGATGTACGTCTCGGGAACGAACGGCGCCACGACGGCGACCAACGGGACGTACACGGTGACGGTCACCGTCAACAACACGGGCGGCGCCGCAGCGATGACGAACGTCGAGTTCACCATGCCGGCGACCTACTACCCGAGTACGTTGACGCCGGCGATCACCTCGGTGACCAACAACGGCACCTCGCAAACCGGCGGCTGGAGGATCGACACGCAGGACGGTGGTAACGGCGCGACCGCGAACGGGGCCCTTGGCTCGAACGCGTTCGAGATCATCGCCACCGGTGCCGACAGCATCGCCGTCGGGAAGACCTGTGTCTTCGTGCTCACGATGTACTTGCCGCTCTCGTCGTTCCCGTTCCAAACGATCCCCGCGACCTACAACGCGACGGCCGCCGACACGATCGGGGAGACGAACACGCTGACCAACGCGATCGCCGGCACGACCTCGATCGCCTCCAACGAGCTGGGCGTGTTCTCGCTCAACACCGCGGACATGAGCGCGACGATCTCGCCGGCCGTCGTCGCCTCGCTGGCCGGAGCCTCGTTCACCTTCGCTCTGACCAATACGTCGCTGGGTCTCGATCCGAACCCGGACTACATCAGCCAGTTGCTGATCACGCTGCCGAGCGCCGGCGGGGTCTATCCGTCTTCGGTCTCGGTCACCTCGCCGAACCAGACCTCCGTGACCTGGCACGCGAACGCGACCGGTACGGCCGGTCAGTATCTGATCGACCTGTGCACCAACAACACGGCGCCGGTCCCCTCGACGCAGGTCTCGACGCCTTGCACGGCCGCGCAAGACGCGAACGCGCTGCCGCCGGGCGACACGCTCGACGTGCTCTTCACGTACGCAACCGCTCCGGGCGTCTCGACGAACCTGGTCCCGTGGACCGTCGTCGGCGCGAACGGCGGGACGGTTTCCGCAGCCACGGCCGCCCAAGAGCCGACGCTGGACGTCGCCAACACGACCGCCCAGACCAGCTTCACCTACGCGGGTGGGTACACCGCGACCCCGGTCTACCCGCCGGTCGCGCCGATCACCGCGGTGCCTTCGAACAGCCAGCCGGTCATCGGTGCGTGGTCGAACTACACCGACGGCAACGCCTTCGTCTTCCAGTTCTACAACAACGGCTCGACGCCGATCACCGACGTGAGCATCCAGATCCCGTCCTCGAACACCTCGGGACAGATCTTCGACTCGCAGGACTGGTCCGTCATCGCCTCGTCGATCTACACCTACGGCGCCGGCGCCGCCGGGGCGCAGTGCAGCGCCAACGGCTACAAGACCCTGACCGAGCCGGTGCGCGGCTCGCCGGGGACGCCGGGGATCATCACGCTGCACGGCTGCAACATCGCGGTCGGTCAGACGCTGAGCGTGTTCTTCTACGCGCTCTCGCCGTACGACATCGGCTCGACCTTCGACTGGCCGGCCTCGGTCGCCGACAACGGGACGCCGCCCAGCCCGGCAACGGCCGCGAATACCCTGGCGGCCTACTCGCTCTCCAACACCGTCCGCGTCATCGACAACGCGACCTTGCAGATCCAAGTGCCGACCGGCGTCTCGCCGACGTTTACCTACACCCCGGCGCTGTTCGGACCGGGTGACGCACCGACGATCACCTGCCCGAACTGCACCTTCACCGCCGGCACCACGCCGATCATCAACTTGAACAACATCACCGGGACCTTCGACGCGGCGGACTCGCTGGCGGCGTCGGTGTACTCCGACGACACCAACGGCTGGGCGCTCTACGTCTCGGCGAACATCAACCCGCAGGTCTCGACCGCGGGCGGACCGGCGCTCTCGACCTGGCTCGACCCGACCGGCTCCTCGCATCCGGGGAGCGGGACGCTGACGACCTTCGCCGGCGCCAACGCCTCCCCGGGGACCGCCGTACCGACGGCATCGAACTTGGAGCTCTCGACCTTTACCGGCGCAGCGCTGCACACCCCGGTCGACAACATCATGAGCTACCAGCTCACGGTCGGGACGTCGGTGCTGTCGGCCGTGCAGACGAACACGATCACTCTCACGTACACCCTGATCGCGAATTGACGGAGATTGTGTTGATTCGTCGACTGGCCGCCGTGGCCGCCGCCCTCGCCCTCACCGCAACGCCGATCGTGGCGCTCGCGCAGGCCACCTCGGGCTCGGCGCACCTCACCTATAAGGTGATCCCGTTCGTCCAGGCACAGGTCGTGCCGAACTACCAGAGCGGCTTCGGGGTGACGTCGACCAGCGGCGCCGGCAGCGGCACCACGCCGGCGACGGGCTCGACGGCCGTGCTCGACGGCGGGCAAGTCGACTTCGGCAACGTCGTCGTCGGCTATCAATACCTGTACAAGTACGCCGTGCAGGTGAGCGTCAACACGAACGACCAGGCCGGCTTCATCGTCTACGCCGAGGGCGCGACCGACCTCAACGGCAGCAACCCGGTTCCCTCACCGGCGACGTACCATCTCTTCCAGACGCTGTTCTGGATGGTGTCGGCGAGCGGCAACACGCCGTTCACCTCGGCGACGTCGTTCAACAAGACCACCGGTACGCCGCTGGGGACGAACGGGTCGGGCGGCATCAACTACGGCGGCGGTTCGCCGGCGTCCACTTCCGCCGTGTGGAGCAGCGCGACGGATGGGTCGCTCACTCAGGGCTACGACTTCGAGTTGAACCTCAACGACGCGATGCCAATCGCTCAGTTCAACGTCTATATCGTCTATACGGTGATCGGGAATTGAGATACACACATCGGCTCGCGTTCCTCGCCCTGGGCGTCCTCATCGCGCTGGCCGCCTTCTCACAAGCCGGGGCGGTCACGGCGACCAAGACCTACCAGGTTGCGAACATCCAGTTTCTGGTGACGCCGAGTCCGGCGCCGTCGAGCGGCTTCGTGCCCTCGCTTGCAGCGGCCCGACAGGTCGCCGCGCTCGCGAGCGCGCAGCGCGGCGCTGATCCGGCGATGAGTGCGCTCGTCAGCGATCCCTTCGCAGGGCCGTTCCAGCTCGCCTCGGCGGGAACCGCCTGGGACGTGGCGCCGGGAATCATGATCGCGCAGGTTCAGGTGCAGCCATCACCCGTGCCGGTGCAATTCGTCACCAAGGCCAATCCAAACGCTGCGTATCTCGACGTCACCGTCGTGTCGCCGAGTCTGAATGCCGCCTACGGCTCGAACTTCTACCCCTGCGTCCTCACGATCAAGACCTACTACACGACCGCCTACGCGCTCAACGACTGGGGCTACGGCACGTCGAGCAGCGGCGGGCTCGCGACGTACCCGATCGAGAACTATCCGACGACCAGCTATCTCTCGTACGCGGTCAAAGCGAGCCCGGAGCCGAGCCCGGAACCGACCTCGGCGTCCTACACCGCGTTCTACAACGAGGGGACGCCGGGACAAAACGTGTGGACCAAGACGGCGGGCACCACCTACACCGGGTGCTTCGACTTTTCGCTGACGGTCCCGACGAGTTTGGCCCCCGGCACGTATACGGCCTCGATCCAGTTCAACCTGAACGTCGCCGAGTGATCGCTCACTCCTCGCGGCGAGCAGCTGCGAGGATGAGCGCCGCGAAGTCGAGCAGGACGACGATCGCGTAGACGCTGCTCGAGCGGGCGTGCAGTTCGCTGTACGCGGGCGTGTGGGGGTCGGGTAGGGCTTCCATCGCCGGGACGATCGCCTGTTGCTCGTAGGTCACCAAGCCGAGCGCGAGCGCGATCAGCGCGACCCGGATGGCGTCCCAGGTGCGATCGCCGGCGCTCGCCGCCCGAGCGAGCGCGGCGAGGATCGCGATCCCGCCCAGCACGTAGCCCCAGGTGGTGAGCTGCCCGATCGTCGCGGCGGTCAGCGCGGCGAACCGGTCCAGGTCCAGCGGTGCCACCAGGCGGAACGCGAGCGGGGCCGAGATGAAGGCGAAGCCGACCAGGGCACCCAGCCAGATACCGAGCGCGGGGATTTCGATCGCCCCCAGGACGCGGTCGCGCCGGCCGGAACCTGCACTCCTCATCATCCCGCGCCCTTTCCCAGGAGGACCCGCTTGGACCCGCTCGCCTTCATCACAGAGCTTGCGCGCGACGCGGGCGCGCTGTTGCGCGAGCGGCTGCACGAGCCGCGTCAGATCGAGGAGAAGCACGAGCACGACCTGGTCACCGACGCCGACCGTGCGAGCGAGGCCCTGATCGTCGAGCGCGTGCGTGCGGCGTTCCCGAGCGCGGCGATCCTCGGCGAAGAAGGCGGAACGCAAGCCGGCAGCGGGACGGAACGGTTCATCGTCGACCCGCTCGACGGGACGACGAACTATGCGCACCGCTATCCGCTCTTCTGCGTCTCGATCGCCTACGAGCGGGCGGGACGGATCGAGGCCGGCGCCGTCTACGCGCCGTTGCTCGACGAACTCTACGCGGCCCGCCATGGTGGAGGCGCGACCTGCAATGGCGCGCCGATCCGCGTCTCGCCGATCGCGCGCGTCGGTGACGCGCTGGTCTGCACCGGTTTCAACCCGGCCCGGTACGCGCGCAACGGGCGGCACTTCGCCGCCCTCTCCGACCGCGCTCAAGCCGTGCGCCGCGACGGCAGCGCGGCGCTCGACCTGGCCTTCGTCGCCGCCGGGATCTACGACGCGTTCTGGGAGTTCGACCTCGCCCCGTGGGACGTCGCCGCCGGCTGGCTCCTGATCGAAGAGGCCGGCGGCCGAGTCGGCGCGCTGGCCGGCGGCCCGCTCGACCTCGACGATGGCTCGATCCTGGCCTCCAACGGCGCGGTCCACGAGGAGTTGGCCGGGCTGCTCCAAGCCGTCTCGGAGCGGGAGGAGGCAAGCTAGCGGCCGCGAACCCGCTCAGCCCAGCCGGAGGGGAGGTTCAGGATGAGGTCCGTTCAGGCGGGGCCCTTTCCGTTCGTCGCGGCGCTGGTGCCATGCGCGTTGGTCGCCTGCTCGGGGATCGCTTCCCCGCCCCTCTACCCGACGACGTCCTCGGCGCTAGCGAGCTCGTCCCGCGCCGAGCTGCAGGTCACCCGCGCCACCCCGGTGCCGACGCCGACGCCCACGCCCTCGCCGCCCCCCGCCTCGTACCTGGCGATCACGGTCAACACCCCGCGGCTGACGACGCGCTACGGCGCGAACTCGTTCCCGTGCGCGGTCCAGATCACGACCAGCGACCCCAACACCACGGCGCCCTATTCCGACCTCCTCGCCTACACGACCGATCCGCCCGGCGGGTTCCCGATGAGCAACGTCGCCTGGAGCGTGCCGGACCTCTCGAGCGATCCGACGCCGCTCTACACGCACGGGCTGCCGGGACAGCTCGTCTGGAACTCCTTGCGCCCGAACGAAACGCAGTCGCACTGCATGACGCTCGCGGTGCAGGTCGCGAAAGCGATCGCGGCCGGCAGCTATTCCGGCTCGATCACCTACATCGTCGCCGCCGGCGGAAGCTTCGGGCTGCGCGGGACCGCCGACACCCAGACCGTCACCTTCCAGATCGTCGTCACCGGCTCGTAGTCAGCTCATCCAGCGCGGAGAGAAAGCGGTCGAGCTCCTCGTCGGTCGTGTAGAAGTGCGGGCCGACGCGCAGGCCGCAGCCGGGGCGGTGGTCGACGTAGATGCGGCGTGCGATCAGCTCGTGCAGGATGCGCTCGGCCTCAGGGACGTCGATGCCGACCCAGCCGGTCCGTTTGGATGACTCGTGCGGCGTGCTAACGCGCCAACCGCGCTCGAGCGCCGCCTGCGTCAGGCGCGTGGTGAGGCGGACGTTGTGCTCGCGGATCGCCGGGACGCCGATCTCGCGGATCAAGTCGTGGCCGGCTTTGGCGACCAGATAGCCGGGGATCGTCGGCGTTCCGGTCGCCCAGCGCAGCTGATCGGTCGCGTAGTCGATCGGCGGCGGCGCGAACGCGAACGGCTCCTTGTGCGCGAACCAGCCGGTGACCAGCGGGCGAAACCGTTCGGTGAACGCCGGACGGACGTAGATCCAACCGCAGCCGGGGCCGCCGCAGAGCCACTTGTGCGAGCCGCCGACGACGACGTCGAGATCGAGGGCGACGACGTCGTACGGGTAGACGCCGGTCGTCTGATAGGCGTCGAGCACGACCAGCGCGCCCAGCTCGTGCGCGCGCCCGACGATCGTCGGGACGTCGATGACGACGCCGCTCTGGTAGTACGCGTGCGAGAGCAGGACGACCGCGGTGCGCTCGGTGATCGCCGCGCAGATGCGCTCGGTCGGGATCGTGCGGCCGTCGTCGGTCGGGACGCGGACGGTGCGCGCGCCGGCGCGCTCCCAGGCCGTCCAGACGTACCCGAGCGAGGGGAACTGCAGCGCCTCGTAGACGATCTCGTTGCGCTCCGCCGTGCGCAGGTCGAGCGCGGAGGCCAAGGCCGATTGCAGGACGCTCACGTTCGGCGCGAGGGCGACCGACCCGGCCGGCGCGCCGACGATCGCGCCGATCCCGTCGGCGATCGTGCGCGCCTCGTCGAGCCACTTCGGCCAGGCGCCCTCGGGACCGCCGTCGGCCCACTGCGCGTGGTAACGCAGCAGCGCCTCGCGGGCGGCGAGCGGCGGCGCGCCCATCGAATGCGAGACGAGCCACGTGTTGGCCTCGAGCCCGGCGAAACGCTCGCGAGCGCGAGCCGACGTCGAGGCGATCACGCCGGCGTCCCGAGTAGCGTGCGCACTTCCCACAGCGCGGGGAAGAAGCGCTGCGTGAGGGTGGTCTGCAAGTACGCCGCGCCGAGCGTCCCGCCGGTGCCGGGCTTCATCCCAATCATCCGCTCGACCATCCGAACGTGCCGGCCGCGCCAGAGCAGAAACCGCTCGTCAAACTCGATCAGGTCTTCCAGCAGCAGGTAGAGCGCATAGTGCTGCTCCTCGTGCTCGTAGATCGTGCGCAGGCTCCTCAGCAGCGCGTCGTGCGAGTCGACCGCGAAACCGCGCCGGGCCAGCAGTGCGTGCAGGACGTCGGGGAGCGTCGGCTCGTGCAGCCGGCGGTCGAGCTCGGCGCGTTCGGGCGGAGTCAGCTCGAGGTGGCGCAGCGCATCGGCGTTACCGTGCAGGCCGCAGCGGAACTCGATCTGCCGGAACTGCGCCGACTGGAAGCCGCTGGCCGGGTTGAGGCCGGTGCGAAAGGCGTTGAACTCTTGCGGGGTCATCGTCTCGAGGATGTCGACCTGCTGCTCGAGGACGCGCTGGATCGCATGGATCCGCCGGAAGGCCTTGGCGACCCGCAGCAGATCGTCGCGCTCGAGGAAGCCGACCGCCGCGTCGAGCTCGTGCAGCAGCTGCTTGAACCACAGCTCGTAGACCTGATGGATCACGATGAACAGTAACTCGTCGTGATGCGGCGGATCGCTCAGTCGCTGCTGGAGCGCGAGCAGCTCGGGGATGCGCAGATACGAACCGTAGGTCAGGCTGGCGGAGGGCACGGCGACCCCTTCCGCGGCCGTCGCCGCAGGCCTACCGGCGGCGGCGGTAGTCGGCGCTCGGGATGCGCGCGGCGATCCGTTCGGCGGCTAAGGAGACCAGGGGACAGACCGCCAGAAGTACGAGGATCCAAAGCATCATCCCGAGTGTAGCGATCCCACTCTCGGGGCGGGACCCGCCATTCGGTCGAATCTTTCGGACGATCACCGGCAAGGTGCCGGCGCGGAAGGCGGGCAACGAAACGGGCATGCAGCAGCTCATCCGATCCGCCGTGGCGATCGCGACGCTGTGCCTCGCCGTGACGGCCCTGGCGGCCCGTGACGGCGCGACCGCGGCGAGCCCGGCGCCGCTTCCGACCGGCTCCTACGGCGAACTCGTAACCTACGGGCGCGACATCATCGAGCACACGCGCCGCGACATGCCGCACAACGTGACCGCCGCGATGTCGTGCGAGGCTTGTCACCTGGCGGCTGGGACGAAGGCGCACGGCGGCTCGTTCGTCGGCATCTTCGCCGAGTTCCCACAGTGGAATGCGCGCGCGAAGCGCTACATCTCCCTGCAGGACCGGCTCGCCGAGTGCTTCCTGTACAGCATGAACGGCACGCCGCCGGCGTATCCGAGCCGCGAGATGGAGGCGATGACCGCGTACATCGCCTGGCTTTCCCACGGGCAGCCGCTCGGGACGGCGGTGAGCGGCCAGGGGTACGTTGCGTTCAAGCCCGACCACGCCGCGGACGCTCACGCGGGCGCGACCGTCTACGCGGAGCGCTGCGCGATGTGCCATGGTGCCGACGGGAGCGGCCAGGGCGGGACGTTCCCGCCGCTGTGGGGTCCGACGTCGTTCAACGCCGGCGCAGGGATGCACCGCCTGCGCACGATGGCCGCGTTCGTTCGCTACAACATGCCGTACGGCTCCCCGCCGAACACGCTCAGTCGACAGGAAGCCTACGACGTCGCGGCCTTCGTGCTCTCACACCCGCGCCCGAAATTTCGGAAGAGCCGGCTGATCGCGTTCCCAGCGCTCCCCGCGTCGTACTTCTGAGCCGGGAGACTTTAGGCTGACCGTCCAACGACATACGTAGGGGGTATCGTTCTGGTGGCTGGCCCCGTGAGGAGCAAATGGAAGCCGCTGCGCTCGCTCTACAAGCAGGCCATCATCTTTGCGTTCCTCTTCGGCGTTGGCTTCGGTCTGATCGGTCTTGTTGAATATCGCTTCGCTGTATGGCAGCAGCACGACGGCGAACGGGCCGATCTCACGGAGACAGTTAACGACGTTTCGGCAAACCTGCTTCAGAATGGTCGATGGGATCTGGCGAAATATAGGCAATGGGACAGCGAAACGCTATCAAGTTATTTTATCCTCGAAGACACCGGGCAACTGATTGACGTTAAGGGAGATCCCACCGATCTGCTCCGCAGTACGTTGCCAGCCGACGAGTACCTGCCGCGACGCCCGACGTTCATCAAGACCGACCTCGGTGAAACGTGGCTCATTCAAAACAGGCGCATCGGCGACGAAAACGTGATCGGTGGTATCGACGCAGCAGATCTTATCGGGCTTTCAACGCCACAGATTCTGCTCGCGCGCGAACTTGCAAAATACGGCAGCACGGTGCAGTCCGTTGCCGCGCTCGACCCGGTCGCAATCCGAAACTTCGTAACCGGGATTATGACCGTGAAGGATTCGGGTGAAATATCCGACAGCGTTTCCGCCGGTGTACCACTTCGAGTCCGCGCGGAAATTCCCGATCAATTGCTGGATGGAAACGTCGAGACGCTCGAAAGAGGCGGGGAAGTCTATACGCTGCTATCGCGAAACATGTCGACCGGTCGCCACTCGGCGACTATCATTGCTTTCGATGACATGGACACCAGCCTCATAGATCAGAGCCTGAGATTCAATCTCTTGATTGCAGGCACGTCGTGGCTCGTGGCCTTCTTGGGATACATTGTCCTTGCACTTAGAAACAAGCTCAGGCAGAACGCGCGCGATAACTCACTCGAAATCTCTACGCGGCAGCTTATTGCCCAGGGTGAGAACGCGCCCGTTGAGTTCAAGGAGACACTTCGCTGGAGCTCAGACACCAATCAGAAGGACAATGAAGTTCATTTCTCAGTCCTGAAGACACTGGCGGCGTTCCTGAACACCGACGGAGGCACCCTCCTCATAGGGGTTGCCGACGATCGCACAATTCGTGGCCTTGCCCGTGACAATTTCGCAGGGCACGACGACGTGATGTTGCATTTGACAAATCTACTTCGGGATCGCCTCGTTAGCTCGGTCAAGCCTGATGTGACAATGCGGGTCGAGATCATGGACAATTCCTTGGAGGTACTTCGTGTTGATTGCAAACCTGCGACGGCGCCAGTATATGTGAAGACCTATAAGAACCCTGCGCAGCTTGCATTCTATGTGCGAACTGGACCGGCGACGCTCGAACTCCCGTTGGATAAGGTTCACCCCTATATCAGAGCTCACTTTGACGGTGAAGGCTAACTAAATCCCGCAGCGCTCACAGCAGGCCGAGCGTCGCGGCGCCGGACGGCGAGGTCGCCTGCGTGCGGAGTCGCTCGGGCAAGAGCTCAGAGAGTCGGCTACTTGAAGATCTCGTCCAGCCAGTCGAACTCGATCTGATGCTTGAGGCTGAGGTTATTCATCGTGCAGTGAGCTTCGCCGCCGTCCACAAAGCGCACGAGCCGTTCCGCCTTCGGGCAGGTCAGCTTCTCGTAGAACGCGTGGCCCAGACCGGTCGCTAACGGGCCCTCGCCCTCACCGGCAATGCTCAGCAGCGGACAGGTGATCTTTCCTTCAAGGCCCGCCAGGTTGTACGCTCCGAGACTGTCAAACAGAGCGGCGAGCGACTTGCCGGCAAAACCGCATCGCTCCTTGACGTTCGTGGCCAGAAAGTTCTTCATCGGCTCGGATGAATCAAGCGTGGCTTCCATGTCCGCGCCATACGGCTTGCTCGGATCGAAGCCCATCATGGTCAACATGACGGTCTTGAGGTCCGGTATCAGTGAATTTGCGATCACGGCCGTGATGCGCTTCTCGTATGCGACAGCGCGTGGGGCGAGATTCCCACCCATGCTGAGCCCCGACAGCGCGAGACGTGCCGGATCCACATCGTTGCGTGACAGAACGTAGTCAACTGCGTATCGTGTCGGGACTTCCCAGTCCGGGCGATACGTCAAGTCTCGATCCAAGGCGTAAGCCCCGACTTGCCCGGGCCCCTCCCAGAGAAAGGCGTTGTAGCCGCGCCGGACCGCCGCCGCGCCACCGCCAAAGTCGTACAGCTCCTCGCAGGTGGTGTCACCGCCGCCAAGGATCATCAGGGTCGGCCGCGGACCACCGCTCGCGGCGGCACGCATGAAATACCCGGGTAACGTCTTGCCGTTCTCGTAGGGAATGACGATCGGCTCGATCGGTGGGTCGAACAGCGCCGCCGCCTGCCTGAAACACGAGCGGTGGCGCATGTACATCGCGAGCTGTCGTGGATCCGTGTTGTCGAGGAAGAAGAGGCCCGTTCGCCAGTACAAGGACGCGCGAAAAAACGCCTCGCGCGCGCTGACGGCGTGACCGCCGCTCAGGCAGCTGTGAGCGATGGCCTCGACTCGCTCCGCGGTGCCGGACCATTCGGCCGTCCAGCTTTCGATATCGCGATCGACGACTCGTCGCGCCGTCGAGTACAACTCGCCGAACGCGCCGCCCTCGCCGTAGGCCCCGGCACACATACCTCTGACGAGTTGGTAGTCGAAGTTGGAGTTGAAGATCTCCGGCATGCCCGCCGTGGCGCCGAAAACCGCTCCCGTTGTCGTCCCCGTTTTGGCCGAGGGCGTCGCAGTCGCGGGTGCCTTGAGAGTTACGCTCATTTTTAGGCCTCGTCTCCAGATACCCGACGCGCCTGCACTCAAGCGTTCGAGGGGTGTTCTCCAGCGGCGTGGGAAAGGGGGCCCCGCGGAGGGACGGCGATGCTTGGAACGCGGCGGGCTTTCATTGTCGGTGGCGCACTCGCGGGAACGACCGCGATCGCACGGGCGCAGGGGATTCATGCGGTCGGTTGTCCCGACTGCTCGCCCTTCGCTGCGGCGTCGGCGCAGATCGCGCAGGTGTCGGCGAGCGAAGCCTCGCCCCGTCCGAGCGTGGTGGCGCGCAGCATTCCGTTCGACTCGGTGCCGGGCTTCTTGAAGCTGCCTACCGACCTGTATTTAGGCGAAGTGAGCGGCGTGGCGGTGAACTCCAAAGGACACGTCTTCGTCTTCACCCGCGGGAACACGACCGGCCCCGCCTACGGTGCGGCGGCAGCGCAACTGCTCGAGTTCGGCCCGGACGGCCAGTTCGTGCGCGAGATCGGCCACAACTTATACGCCTGGTCGTTCGCGCACACGGTCAAGGTCGACCGCTACGACAACGTCTGGGTGACGGACAAGGGCTCGGACATGGTGATCAAGTTCGATCCCGAGGGCCGCGTTGCGATGGTCTTCGGGCGCAAGCAAGAGGCATCTGACGAAGCGACGGGCCCACTCAAGCATCCGCATCCGCCGCTCCCGCCTGAAGACGGGCGCTTCCGGCAAGTGACCGACGTCGCCTGGGACTCCGACGACAACACCTACATCAGCGACGGCTACATCAACTCACGTGTCGCCAAGGTCGCCAAAGACGGAACGTGGCTCTCGTCGTGGGGGACGCCTGGCGCGGACCCCGGGCAGTTCAACACCCCGCACAGCATCGCGGTCGACGCGCAAAACCGCGTCTACGTCGCCGACCGCGGCAATCGCCGCATCCAGGTCTTCGACACGCACGGGCAGTTCATTCGACAGATCCACATCGACGTCGCCTACGATCCCGACGCGCGTCCGGCGATCGGCGACCGGCCGACCGGCGCGGCGCTCCAGAGCACGCAGGGCCCCGGCTCGCCGTGGGCGATCGCCATCTCACCTCCGCCGCACCAGTATCTCTACAGCTCGGACGCGTATCCGGGCCGCATCTACAAGCTGACGCTCGACGGCGAGGTCGTCGGCGTGCTGGGCCGATCCGGAAAGCAGCTCAAAGAGTTCGGCTGGATCCACGAGCTGGCGGCCCCAGGCGAGAACGTCCTCTACGTCGCCGAGCTCCTGAACTGGCGCATCCAGAAGCTGATCCTGCACCCCACGTCGTAGACGCCAGAAACCAAGCGAGCGCCCGTCTCCCTTACGGGCGAAACCCCGTGCCGGCTCGAACGTACATAGAGCATGTTGCCGCGCGCGCAGCTCCTCGCCGTCCTAGTCGTCATCGAGCTCGCCATCGTCGGCGGGATGGTGAACGCCGTTCGCGGTGACCAGCCCGGTCCATCGCTCCTGCCCGGGCCGCGCCTCGTCGAGGACGGTCCGCACCAAGTCTTTTACGCGGGCGCGCACCCGTCGCTGACCGTGGACATCGGCTACGCGGACCTGACCATCCTGACGCGCAGCGGAGCGCAGGTCGACGTCGCGGTGAGCAAGAGCACGGACTTCGGACCTTTCCGTGCCACCGCGCCGATCACGGCGCGGCAGGATGGCGGAACGATTCGCATCGCGACGACCGCTGGGCGCGGCTGGTCCGTCGGCGACGACCGGATGGTGACGGTGCTCGTGCCGCCGGGGACCCAGGTCGCGGTCATCAATGCCGGCGACATCAGCGCCACCGGATTGCGCGCCGAGGCCTCGTTCCACGCTGTGGGGCGCGGCAGCATCACGATCGCCGATTTCGATGCACCTACGCTGCGGGTCACCGCATCGAACGGGCCGATCTCACTGCAGCAGATCATCACCACCCGCCTCGACGCAACGAGTCGGAAGGACCGCGTTGAGGGCACCGCTCTGCAAGTGCGCGACGGGCTCATCGAGAGCGACGATGCCGTCTCGCTCGGCTTCGCACCCGGCGCCGATACGATGCTCACGGCCCAAACAAGCGGCGGTGTCGTCCGGGCCGCCGGGTTCGCCGTCGTTCCATCCGTCATCACGGCCTCGAAGGGCAGCGACGACGACGCGTCGTCACAGATCCTGCGCATCGGCACCGGTGCCGGACATCTCGACGTGCACTCGCGCAGCGGCGACATCGACCTCAGCCAGCAAGGCTGACGCGGCGAGAGGTTCCTCAACCTGGCGGATTCTTTAGGGGTCCGCTTCAGGATGGGGCGTCGGGCTTGCTGCTAGAAGATCGCAGGTTCGTGAGCGCCTGGCGCACCGGGTGGATCGACGACGCGATCCTTGAAGCACTGTGCGTGGCAACCCCAGGTTTGCCATCCGCCGCTTTTGGTCTCGACCACGACTTGGCAGGGGTCGACGTCATTCTCGGTGATCGTCCCGCCGCAGAAGACGCAGGTGCCGCAGAAAACGACCTGCGGCTTGCCCATATCCATAGAGGCGAAGTTCGGTCCGCGGCGCTGTGTACGCCTGCCCGTAACGGTACCCGGTCCATTCCTCACGGGCGCTGCGCGCCCCGTGGCTTTCTAGCCGCCTGCGGCAAGAAGGCCCGAATGCGGCGCGGAACAAGGCTTCGAGGCACACGGAGAGGTGGCGGAGCGGTTGAACGCAGCGGTCTTGAAAACCGCAGGCCCTTTGCGGGGCTCGTGGGTTCGAATCCCACCCTCTCCTCGTGAAGACGGAGGTGCCGACCGTGGCCTTTTTTCGATTGCGTCGAGCGCTGGTACTGCTCCTCGCCGCTACGGCGCTGCCGTGTGCGGCGCGAGCCGCCAGCAGCGAAGGATTGCCGACGCGGGGCCCGATCGCTGCATACCTCATGCCCGATCGACGAGCTGAAGTTGCCTTGGCGCGGAGCGCCGCTCCGCCATCGATCGCTGCGCACGCCGAGGTGCTCGTCCTTACGTCCCGCGGCTTCGAGAAGGCGGTGAAGGGAACGAACGGCTTCGTGTGCATCGTCGAACGTTCGTGGACTGCGCCGCCTAGCGACACCGAGTTTTGGAATCCGAAAGAGCGCGGCCCCGATTGCTACAATCCTCCCGCGGCGCGCACCGAGATACCGCAGCTCCTCGCGGGGGCGCAATTGGCCCTGGCCGGGCTCAGTAAGCAGCAAATAGCGGCGAGAACGAAGGCCGCCTTCGCCGATCATAGCTTTAAGCCACCGGAGCCTGGTGCGTTTGGCTTCATGCTCTCGAAGCAGGGGTACCTCAACCATGCCCATGGACCATGGCACCCCCACGTGATGTTTTTCATTTCACGAGATCAAGTCGCAAGTTGGGGCCCCGACGTCGACAATTCGCCGACGATGGCCGTCGATCGGGGTCCATATCTGTCGACGCTGATCATGGTACCGGTGCCTACGTGGTCCGACGGATCGCCGGCGCCACCCTAGCGGTTCAGTAGTTTCACGGATTCGACCGGGATGGCACGTGCCGTACGGTCGGGTCATCATGAATCTCCTCATCACGCTGCTGACCGTCGCGATCGAGGCCTTCCTGTGCCTGCTGGTCGCGGACTTTCTCGCCGGGCTGATCCACTGGGCCGAGGACACTTGGCTTGCGCCGGGCCGTAACGCGCTGATCGACCGCTGGGTGGTGGAGCCGAACATCGAGCACCATCGGCGTCCCGGCGGCATCCGCCAGGGGACGTACTGGGAGACCAACGCGGTCACACTGGCCATCTGCGCCGGCGTCGCGCTGGTGGCGGCGGCTGCCGGCGCGCACGCGTGGGAAGTCTGGTTCACCATCGCGATCGCCTCGCAGGCCAACCAGTTCCATGCCTGGGCGCATACGTCGAATCCGCCGCGGCCGGTCGCGTGGCTGCAGCGGATCGGCCTACTCCAATCCGCCGCACACCACGCGGTCCACCACAAGCGCCCGTACGGGATGCGCTACTGCACGACCACGCCGTTCCTCAACCCGATCCTCGACGGTGTTGGGTTCTGGCGCGGGCTCGAGTGGCTCGGCGAACGTCTCGGCGCCCAGGTCGCGCGCGCGACGCCGCTACGGGCGGGGTACTAGCGCGGGGCGCGGTAGTGCACGGCGCGGGCCTTGCCGGCCCGCTTCGCGTCGTACATTGCCTCGTCGGCGCAGCCGAGCATCTGTTCCACGTTCGTGCCTTCGACGGAGCGGTAGATGCCGATGCTGGCGGTGATGCGCGGTTTCGGAACGATCGCGGCGGCGGCCGTCGCGATGCGCTCGATGAGCGCTGCCGCGATCTTGTCCGGGTTCGGCACCTTGCCGTCGAGCCAGAGCGCGAACTCGTCCCCGCCGAGCCGGGCCAGGACGTCCGTTGCGCGGAACGACCCCTGCAAGCATCCGGCGACGGCGACGAGCAACTCGTCACCCTTGGGGTGGCCGTAGGTGTCGTTGACGGCCTTGAACCCATCGAGGTCGAGCACGAAGACGACGCCTGGTCGGGCCGAGCGCAGCCGGTCGCCGACGATCGAGTCGAACGCGGCGCGATTGTAGAGGCCGGTGAGCGGATCGGTCTCGGCGCGCTCGCGCAACGACGACTCGTGCCGCTGGCGCGAAGTGACGTCGAGCACATGGACCATCAGATCGCCCGACGCGCCGCGCATCCGCACCATCGAGACCTCGCCCCAGCGTTCCGGATCGGCGGCCATCCGGCCGACCAGGTTGAACGACGTTTGCACGCCGTCGACGACGCTGGCCAGCCCGGCCTTCAGGGCGGAGTGGAGGTCGGGGACGAGCGCCTCGAAGAGCGTCCCGCCTTCGCCCGCCAAGGCCCGGTAGGCCTGATTGGCCCGCAGGATCGTCCCGTCGACCAAAGCGCTGCACATCCCGATCGGACTGGTCTCGAACATGATCCGGATGGTGGGGTTGCTGGTGTCGTCTGACGGGCTGGTCACTGCCGGTACTCTCGCAAAAAGGGTCCCCTCCTCAGGTTATCGGCGAACTCACGAACCAACTCCCCTAGCGTGACTAAAGGTTGACTTGGCGGGCCTGAACCTGGGCCAGTCCCCAAGGGCGGCAGGCGGAGCGGCGCCGGAGCCGCGTCGATCAGCGCTTGCCCAGGAAGCGGCGGTATTCGACCCGTTCGAGCGTCACGGCGCCTTCGACGATCATCGTCTCCAGCTGCGGCAGCAGCGCGGCGATCCGCTCCTCGGAGTCGACGACCTCGATCACCAGCGGTAGCTTCCCGCCCAGCGAGAACAGCTGGTTCTGGTGGATCTCGTGGTGCGCGCCGAAGCCCTCGACGCCGCGAAAGACGCTCGCGCCGGCGACGCCTTCTCGCTTGAGCAGCTCGACGATCGCGACGTGTAGCGGCCCGCCGTGGTAGTGCGCGTCCTCCCCGATGAAGATACGCAGCAGCTGGCCTTGGACGAACGACAGGTCTGCCATCATCGGCGCGCGCGCTCCGGCAGGTGCATGGACGAATGACATTGGCCGTGCCGGACGCCGACTCCCGGCGTCGAAGGTGACCGCCGATGATCGAACACGACGCGGTCCTGGTGCGCATCTACGTCTCCGAGAGCGCTCGGAGCGGCGGCCGGCCGACGTCCCACGCGCTGGTCGAGCGGCTGCTCGCGCACGGCTTCCGGGGTGCGACGGTGTTTCGTGGCGTCGAAGGCTTCGGGAGCCACCGGCGGATCTCGGTCGACTGGACGCCCGACGCGCCGGGCGACCTGCCGATGCTGATCGAGGTCGCCGACGACGACCTGCAGCGCGTGCGCACGTTCCTGGCCACGATCGACGAGGTGCTCGCGGATGGGTTGGTGACGGTCGAGCGCATCCAACGCCTGCTCTACACGTCGAGCGGGACGTGACTTCGGAAGCGCTCCCGATCGTGCTGGTGCCGGGCCTGCTGTGCTCGGCGCGCCTGTTCGCCGAACAGCTTCCGGCGCTGGCCGCGCTCGGTCCGACGACGGTCGCCGACACGACGCGCGACGCCAGCATGGCGGAGTTCGCGCAGCGGATCCTGGCCGACGCGCCACCGCGCTTCGCACTCGCCGGTCTCTCGATGGGCGGCTACATCGCTTTCGAGATCGTGCGCCGCGCGCCCGAACGCGTCGCGAAGTTGGCGCTGCTCGACACCTCGGCCCGAGCCGATCTGCCGGCGCAGCTCGCGCGCCGCGAAGAGCTGATCGCGCTCGCGCAGGGTAGCGGCCTGCCCGCGGTTGTCGAGCAGCTCTTCCCGCTGTTCGTGGCGCCGGCGCGCCGCGACGACGCCGCCTTGCACGCGCTCGTCCACCAGATGGCGGCCGAGGTCGGGCCGGCGGCTTTCGCGCGTCAGGAAGTCGCGATCGCGAGCCGGCCCGACTCGCGGCGGACCCTCGCCACCATCGCGTGTCCGACCCTGGTTCTGGTCGGCGCGGAGGATCTGGCGACGCCCCCCGAGCTCAGCGCGGAGATCGGTGACGCGATCCCGGCTGCCCGGCGGGTGGTGATCCCGGCCTGTGGACACCTCTCGACGCTGGAGCGGCCGCAGGAGGTCACCGCGGCGCTGGTCGCGTGGCTGGGAACGACTTGAGGTACTCCCCAGGTTGATCGGGTAGGAGAAAAGCATGCGGACTTCATTCCTCGGCGTGGTCGCAAGCCTCGCCGTTCTCACCACCCCACTCGGCGCGGCGGCGCAGGCGCCGCCCTCGTACGCGCAGCCCGTCCAGCCGCCCTACGCGGCGCAGGACGAGCAGATCCACGGTCGGATCGCGTCCTTCGACGGCCAGTACAACTTGCAGGTGCACGACGACCGCGGCTTCCTCGACAACGTGCAACTCCATCAGGGGACGATCATCAACCCGATCGGCTTGACGCTCGCTCCGGGGATGATCGTCGCGATCGACGGCTACGCCTCCGGCCCGTACTTTGAGGCGAACGAGATCGACACGCCGTACCAGTTCTACTCCGGCGTACCGTATTATCTCGGGCATCCGTGGTGGTACTACGGCCCGTCGATCTCGCTCGGATTCTTCTTCGGCAACGCCGGCTGGTGGCACGGCGGCGCCCGCGGCGGCTTCGGGTACTACCAAGGCGGCTACCGCGGCCCGCTGGGCGTTCAACAGGGCGGCAGCTGGCAGGGACGGCGCTACGTCGCACCGGCGGCACGCGGCGGCTACGTGCCGCACGGCGTCGGACGCGCCCCCGCCGGACACGTCGGCGGCGGCGGCGGCGGCGAACACCACCACTAGCCGAACGCGTCGAGCTGCTGACGGAACTCGCCTACGCGCCGGCGGACGCACGCGAGGCGACGATTGTGTGACCGCTGGTCGCCTTCGTCGCCTCGCGGAGATGTGACGTGTTCGGCCCCTTTCGAGATGCCGGTTACCAAACGGTTAGCTCGCCGCGATCCCGTCATGGACGGGCGAGGGTTCCGAGAGCCGGAGAGTAGCGACGACGGAAAGGCGCGCAACGAAGGCGCGATAACGCGCCCGCGCGAATCGTCCGCGCACCGGACGCCAGGCGCCCCTTCGCTAACCTTAGCCGCTCGCGGCAACCGATGAGCCACGAGGAGAGGGCTGCCGCCCTGCAAGGGATCCCGGCACAGTGGGCATGCCATTGCTACGCGCTGCTCCTGGCGCGGCGCACTACGCCCCCGCGCCCGTCCCGCCGCCCAAACCCGCCCAGCCCCCTCGCGCTGCGCGGGCGAAGCGGAGTAGAGCAGCGTTGACTTGTCAATAATGTAATGTTTTGTTACATTATTGACGTGCCTCGCGATGCCAAAGCCCTTTACGACGTCGCTGTTGAGCATGACGGCGTCTTCACCGCCAGCGAGGCGCGCGAGGCTGGCGTTTCGCCTCACTCGCTCCTTCAGGCCGAACGCCGCGGCCATGTGCGACGGCTCTCCCGCGGGATCTATTGCCTAGTCAATTATCCCGTGAGCCAGGAGCGCGTGCAGTTGTGGGAAGCCGTCCTTTGGCCAACCCTCCGCCGTGGTCCCGTAGCTGAGGTCGGCGTACTCTCGCATCTCACGGCCTTGAGCTTAAACTACGCCCTCCTCGAGTACACGCCGCCCAAGGTGAGCATCACCATCCCGCCATCGCTTCGTGTACGGCGCGCGAAGCCGGCATGGCTAGACGTTCACGTTGGCGAGGTTCCTGATCGTGACGTGACGAGCAACATCGGCGGTCTACCGGTCACGACCCTTGAGCGGACCCTGTTCGATTGCATCGCTGCGCACGTCGATCGTAGGCTCGTCGAGCGCGTCATTGATGCGGCGGTCGATCGCGAGACTCCCGATGCCCTCGACGCTGAGACCGTGAAGCGGTTGCGCGCGGCGCTTGGGTAGATCTGTATGGCATCGCGTGGGCTGGCGGCCCGTAGGAACCAGCTTGAAGCAACGCTCGCTGCGAACGCGCGGGCGCTTGGAACGACTCATGCACGCTACCGCGATGCGTTCAATCGAACGATGCTGCTTATGACGCTGCACCGCGCTATGGAGGTAGGGGTCCTTGAGGACTATCACCTCAAGGGCGGGGCCGCGATTGAGGTGCGACACGGGTTCGGCGCTCGCGCCACGCTCGATGTCGACATCGAGCTCCCCGTTCCGCTCGCGCAACTCACAACCGTCTTCGCGTCAGCAATCGCGGTAGGCTGTGGAGATTTTACCTTCGCGTTGCGCCCAGGAGAGCGGCCTGTGCGCGAAGATGCCGTAAGGGTATCGGTTGTCATGAACTACCTGCTCCGGCGATGGGCGACAATGAGCGTGGACCTTGCGCCCGCGCAACCCGGCGCCTTGGCAGACAGTTTGCCCTTGCTCGCCGTGGAGTTCCCCGACATCGCGGGCGAGGTTCGGACGATGAAGACGGAATTTCAAATCGCGCAGAAGATTCACGCGGTCACGACGCCCGATCCGCCTGATCACCGATTGCCATATGCGCGTCACGTCGTCGACGTGCTGTATCTCGCCGGTATGGGCGTCAATCCGGCGGTTATCGGAGCGGCCT
>Ga0302324_100003721_pt1 | contig 34356 bp, 29 predicted proteins | sample Palsa_T0_1_FD_201949 | JGI IMG/M metagenome (GOLD analysis project Ga0302324, IMG submission 201949) | Peat permafrost microbial communities from Stordalen Mire near Abisko, Sweden - Palsa_T0_1 | ecosystem: Environmental > Terrestrial > Soil > Palsa > Peat permafrost | place: Sweden: Abisko...
CCCGCAAGGCCCGCCCACCAGCCGCCAGCAGCGGAGCCTCTTCCCCAAATTCCTCCACCAGCACGGCCGCCAGCGCCGTCGAAATCATCTGCGGCAAATGGCTGATCCACGCGCACAGCCGGTCATGCTCATCCGGAGGCACCATCGCAATCCGCGCCCCGATCTGATCGATCCAGCCGGCGAACTCCGCTGCCAGACCGTCTTTCAGATTCTCCAGATTCTGTCCCGGGAGCGGCGTCAAAAACCACACTGCGTTCTGAAACAGTTCGGCGTCAGCGTAGTCCACTCCGCTCAATTCTTTACCCGCCATCGGATGCCCCGCCAGAAAACGCCGTCCTGCATTCTTTCCGAAAACTTTCAGCGCCTGCTGGGTGACAACCGTCTTCGTGCTGCCCACGTCGGTCAGCAAAGTTTTCGCGGGAAGCGCGGGCCCCAGCCGCTCAATCAAATCCACAATCGCCAGCACCGGAGTGGCCAGCACCACGACCTGGCTCCCGCGCACTGCATCCCCCGGATTCGCAAAACCCTCATCGATCGCTCCACGATTGCGCGCCTTCTCCAGCGTCGCCTCGCGGTCGCAGCCGACGATCCGCCCGGCAAACTTCCGCTTCTTCAGTGCCAGCGCCAGCGAGCCGCCAATCAGCCCCGTCCCAACGATCGTGATTTGCCGAATGGCCATGAAGAAAATTGAGTCATTGAGAGATTGACTCATTGAATCAATGCTGCGAGCCGTAACCAGGCGGGCGGTAAGGAATAGGTCAATGACTCAATGAGTCAATCACTCAACTACGCGATCTTTCGTCCCACTGCCGGCGCGATCATCCGCAACTCATCCATTAGCTTCACGAACTGTTCCGGAAACAGCGACTGCGCTCCGTCCGACCAGGCCTTGTTCGGATCGCAATGCACCTCAATCAGCAACGCATCCGCGCCCGCCGCCACCGAGGCGCGCGCCATGGGCGCAACTTTATCGCGGCGCCCGGTCCCGTGCGAAGGGTCAGCCGTCATCGGCAAATGCGATAGCTTGTGGATAATCGGAATCGCCGAAATATCCATCGTGTTGCGCGTGTAAGTTTCAAACGTGCGGATGCCGCGCTCGCACAAAATCACTTCGTAATTGCCGCCCGCCATGATGTATTCCGCCGACAGCAATAATTCTTCGAGAGTTGCGGCAATCCCGCGCTTCAGCAGCACCGGCTTGCGCACCTTCCCCAATTCCCGCAGTAAATTAAAATTCTGCATGTTGCGCGCGCCCACCTGCAGAATGTCCACGTAAGGCAGCATCATCGCGATCTGCGAAATCTCCATCACTTCGCTGATCACCAGCAGCCCGAATTTATCTCCCGCCTCGCGCAACAACTTCAGCGCATCTTCCCCGTGGCCCTGAAAAGAATACGGAGAGCTCCGTGGCTTGAACGCCCCGCCCCGCAGCACCTTCGCTCCAGCCTTGGCCACGCCCTCGGCGGTGTCAAAGAGTTGTTCCCGCGTCTCCACCGAGCACGGTCCCGCCATCACCACCACTTCATTCCCGCCGACCTCCACGCCGTTCGCCAGCTTGACGAGAGTTCCCTCCGGGCGAAAACTCCGCCCTGCCAGCTTGTAGGGAGAACTGATGCGGTGCACTTCCTGCACACCGGGCAATAACTCCAGGTTACGGATGTCGAAATCAATCCCCGCGCCCACGGCTCCCAGCACCGTCATGCGCGCGCCGGTCGACCGGTGCACCTCAAAACCCATCTTCACCAGTTGGTCGATGACCTGCTGAATCTGTCCTTCATCCGCCACTTCCTGCATCGCCACAATCATATGTAAGCCTTCAGCTCTCAGCCGTCAGCTCTCAGCTTGGGCTCCCGATACTGAGAGCCGAAAGCCGATAGCTGAGAGCTATTCTAGTCGTTCACTTCCGAATCCAGTTCCGTCCCGCCGCTCTTCGCCGCATCCGCCCGCGGCGCAATCTCTTCCTTCTGAATATTCCGCATCACATCCATGATGCGTTCATAAATCCGCACCAGATCCCGCCCTGGCAGCGGTCCTTGATTCATCCTCTGCACGTTCGAAAAGACGATTCCTTCGCGGTCCGGCTCATAGATCGGCATATTTGTATCCCGTTTCAACCGTCCAATTTCCTGCGCAGCGCGCGCCCGCTCGCTCAGCAGCGCCACCAGCCTGCCATCAAGCTCATCGATTTTCTTTCGCCAATCCGCGATATCCATTGGAAATCGACTCTTCGCCGCCAGCTCTCAGCGATCCGTAAACCCGTCGACCACCGAACCCGCACGGTGGAACCCGTTCAGAAATTGGGCATGTGCGACGCTCTCGTTCTCACCCCGTCTTTGCTGACGGCTGAGAGCTGACGCGTGAAAGCCTGCTCACAAATTCTCCCACAGCCGCCGCTTCCCGTCCCAGGTTCCTTTCGACCGTCTCCACAATCGCGCTGCCCACCACGACTGCGTCGGCGAATTTCCCCACTTCGGCAAACTGCTCGGCATTCGAAATCCCAAACCCCACCGCGATCGGCAACTTGGTCACGCGCCGCAGCCGCCGTACCAACTTCTGCGCATCCTGGGCTAACTGCTGCCGCGCTCCCGTCACTCCCGTCCGCGAGATGGCGTACACAAAACCGCGCGACGCTTCCGCAATCTGCCTCAGCCGCTCATCCGGACTAGTCGGCGCCGCCAGAAACACCGGGGCCAAGTCATGCGTCTTCATCGCTCGCAAATATTCGCCGGATTCCTCCACCGGCAAATCCGTCACCAGCACGCCATCCACTCCAGCCGCCCGCGCCACCATGCAGAACTTCTCCATCCCCATCCGCAGAATTGGATTCAGATAAGTAAAAATGATCAGCCCCGTCGACTGCGCATGCTGCCGCACCTCCGACGCCAGCGTCAGCACGTGCCCCAATGATGTCCCATGTTTCAGCGCACGCTCGCTGGCCCTCTGAATCACCGGCCCATCCGCCACCGGATCGCTGAACGGCACACCCAGTTCAATCACATCCGCGCCTGCTTCAATCGCAGCCAGAACGATCTGGCGAGTGGTGGAAAGATTGGGATCGCCGCAAGTCACGTACACCACGAGCGCCGGCCGTTTGTGAAAAGTAAGTGGCATAAGAACAAATTCAGAAGTCAGATTTCAGGTTGCAGATTGAAAACCAAATGCCGTCCAGATTCTCAATCTAAAAATCTTCAATCGATTTTCAGATTCTCCCGCAGAATTCCCACATCCTTATCCCCGCGCCCTGAAACATTCACAATCACCACATCCGATTTCTTCATTTTCGGTGCGCGCTTCAGCACTTCGGCAACCGCATGCGCCGATTCCAGCGCCGGAATAATTCCCTCGGTCCGCGCCAGCACAGTCGTAGCCTCCAGCGCCTCCGCATCCGACGCCGGAACATACTCCGCCCTTCCCGCATCCCGCAAAGCCGCGTGCTCCGGCCCGATCGAGGGATAATCCAGCCCCGCCGAAACCGAATGCGTGGTCGCAATCTGCCCCGCTCCATCCTGCAGGACGTAAGAAAACGTACCTTGTAGTACTCCGGGAAGCCCTCCGCGAAACCGTGCCGCATGGTCGCCGAGCTTCTCGCCACGTCCGCCCGCCTCGACTCCAATCAACTGAACTTTCTTATCTTTGAGGAAATCGTAGAAAATTCCGATCGAGTTCGATCCTCCGCCCACGCACGCGATAATCGCCGCAGGTAATTTTCCTTCAGCTTTCAGAATCTGCGCCCGCGCCTCGCGTCCAATCACGCGATGAAAATCCCGCACCATCGTCGGATACGGATGCGCCCCCAGCACGCTCCCCAACAAATAATGCGTGGTCCGCACATTCGTGACCCAATCGCGCATGGCCTCATTGATCGCGTCTTTCAATGTCCGCGACCCCGACTCCACTCCGCGCACCTCCGCCCCCAGCAGCCGCATGCGGAACACATTCAACTCCTGCCGCCGCATGTCCTCCGTCCCCATATACACGACACATTCAAATCCCAGCAGCGCGCACACGGTGGCCGTCGCTACGCCGTGCTGCCCGGCGCCCGTCTCGGCGATCACGCGATGCTTGCCCATCCGCTCCACCAGCAGCCCCTGCCCCAGGCAGTTATTAATTTTGTGCGCCCCGGTATGCAGCAGGTCTTCGCGCTTCAAATAAATCCTGGCTCCGCCCAGCTTCTTCGTCAGCCGGCGCGCAAAAAACAACGGCGTCGGACGCCCCGCATAAGTCCGCAACAACTCGGTGAGCCGCGCCTGAAACTTCCGGTCCCTCTTCGCCCGCTCATACTCGCGCTCGAGTTCTTCAAGCGCCGCCATCAAAGTTTCCGGCACATACCGCCCGCCATAAACCCCAAACCGCCCCGGCTCGTTGGCAGCAACAGAGGCACGAGGGACAGCAGCACGAGGCGCTGAAACGCGAGGATGCCCCATTTCTCGCGCGCCTTTTGCTCGAGAAGTGGGGACTCTGACTCTCGCAGTTCTGGGAACCGTCGCCATCCTCAACTCACCTTCCGATCCATCTCCCGCACCGCCCTCACAAACGCCCGCACCTTCTCCGCATCCTTCTTCCCCGGCGAGGCCTCCACTCCCGACGCCACATCCACGCCCCACGGCTGAAGAATGCCGATCGCCTCGCCAACATTTTCCGGCGTCAATCCACCGGCGATCACCACAGATACAGTGCGGCTCAAACGTGCAACTAATGGCACTGCTTTCTTCCAATCGAAGGCCACACCCGTACCGCCGGGCTGCTGGCCGCCACCGGAATCGAGAAGGAGGGCCGCGAACCTGCTTTCCGGGTCCTTCACATCTACCGTCACCTGGTGGCCCTCACTCATGTACCGCGCAATCGGCAGCGCGAAGTAAAGCTTCTTCTTCCCGAGCCGTGAATTTGCGCCCAGATTGTCGTATGCGCCGCCACTTTTCGCGTAAGAAAACGGATACACCTGCAGAGCATCGAGACCGACACCAGATACTATTTCATCAGCCCGCGCCACACTTTCCCCGGCAAGCACTCCCACCTTTTCCACGGTCGCCGGCAGTTTTCCCACAATCTCCCGCGCCGTCTCCACGCTCACGCACCGCGGACTCTTCTCATAAAACACGAATCCCACCGCATCCGCGCCCGCTTCCACCGCCACGAGCGCGTCCGCCAGATTCGTCATCCCGCAAATCTTCACCCAAGTCATGTGGGACAGTTTCTAGCTGTCAGTGACCAGTCGCCAGTAAGTCCGAGTCCTTCACCGCCCGCTCGGTACTCGGCACTCGCTACGCGTGGCTAGAGAACGCAGCGCGTCCCCCGGCCGTTCCGCCCGCATCAGCGACTCACCTACAAGAACTGCGTGATACCCGGCCGCCCGCAACCGGGCCACATCGGCGTTCGAATGAATCCCGCTCTCCGCCACGCGCACCACATTCTTCGGAAGACTCTCCGCCAGCCGCAACGCAATCTCGAGATCAACTCTGAACGTCCGGAGATCGCGCGAGTTCACCCCGATCAGATTGCAACCCGCGTCAAGCGCCCTCTGCAACTCGTCGCCATCGTGCACTTCACACAAAATATCCAGCCCGCGTTCGCGCGCCGCGGCCGCTAGCGTGACCAACTCCGCCTGCGGCAACGCCGCCATAATCAGCAACACCGCATCTGCGGAATTCGCCCGCGCCTCCAGCAACTGGAACTCATCCACAATAAAATCTTTGCGCAGGCACGGAATCTTCACCGCCGCCGAAGCCGCACCTAGATTTTCCAGCGACCCCTGAAAAAATTCCTCATCCGTCAGCACCGAGAGTGCCGCCGCGCCCGCCGTTTCCAGTTCCCGCGCCAACTCCACCGGATGAAACTCTGCCCGAATCAATCCCTTCGACGGCGAAGCCTTCTTCAACTCTGCAATAATCGCAATTCCATCTCGGCTCTTCGACTCCAGGGCCCGCCGAAACCCGCGCGGCACGTGCCGCTCCGCCCGTCGCTCCAGATCCCGCAAGTCCGCCCCGCGCTTCGCCGCCGACACTCTTCCGCGCGTAGCCGCGATAATCTGATCAAGAAAGGCAGGCATGACAGTCCCTGAATTATACGGGAACCAGTGATCTGCGAATCGAGATGGGCCGGGCGATCCTGCCTTCACTGGCAAACGCTCTGCAGGTCTTTATACGGCTTCTCAACGTGTTCCGGATACTTGATCTGTTTCAGCTGCATCATCTGATCCAGCAGCGTGCCCGCATCGTGCAGGCCAATGTCCGGATCGCCCTGATATACCGGATCGCTCTCCGCTTCCTCCAGCGTGACCAGCTTGAATCCTTTCTTCTTCAGCAAATCCAGCGCATCCGGCATGATCGTGCTGCTGAAAGCTCCCAAGTGCATCAGCAACACATAATTGATTTCATGACCGTAAATCAGCTTAGCCTGCGCCCGACCCAGGTCAAGAAATTCCGAAGCCGTGCTCAAGTAACTCGTCCGCAGCCATTCGATCGATTTCTTGTCATTTTTGGCCGCACAGCGCGCGTAGGCGCTGTTCCACATGTAATCCTCCCAATCCAGCGTGACCTGCGCAATTTTGTACCCACGCTTGGTCAGGTATTCGCGCACCGCGCGCCGCTTCTCCACCGTGTCGCCCTCATGCAGATACGGATAACGTAACCAGTGCCAGTCATTTCCCGAATTACCCGATCCCGGCTTCGCCAGCAGTTCCAGTGTCGGCTCGTTCTGCTCCACATCCCGCTCGAACGCCTCGGCTGTGTTGGCCTCGAGATCGATGTGCGTATAAGTATGATTTCCAAACGGCTCCGCGGCCGTCCACAGCTTCAATGCCTCCGCGCCATCCACGCTGCCCTCCAGTTTCTTGGCGTTGATAAACCCATACACCGGAGGCACGTGCCGCTTCTTCAGCACCGCAAGGGTGTCCCTCGTGATGTCGACTCGCGTCACGCCCGGCGGTAGCGCCCCGTTTTGTGGCAAATCATCAATGGTGATCGCCAGCTTTTGCGCCGCGCCTAATCCCGCAAACGCTACCAGCAAGAGAGAAAGCACCGCAGCCTTCGGCCACAGCGACGCCGAAAAGGAACAGCGAACCGTCCCAACAAGATTTTTCATGGTGAAAGTGTACTCGAATGAGCAAGGGTGCGCCGCGCCATCGGACCAAAGGCCTCGTCCCGCGCGGATTTGGCGGATTATTCACAATTCGAAAGCAATTACAAAAACGTTATTTCTGTCCCCGGATGTCGACTGAAAGCCGGAGAAGCCGCGGTGCAGGCAGCCTCTGCGCGAATGGGTGCGATAGGATGCACCAATTTTGGTCAGGGGGCTGTGGACGGTGTGCACTTCATTGAAAACAGGGAAGTTGTGGGCGGTGATTTTTGATTGACGAAAGAATTAGAAGGAGTAGAACAGTAATCGTTCTTTGACAGCTTCTTAAGTTTTTCCGGTTGGTGCGGCGTCCGGGGCTCAAGCGAAGTCACCTTTCACATCGCAAGATGAAGAAGGAGGGCGAGCAAGGGTCTATAGCAAAGCGCTGGTCGAGGAGAACGGGAAGAAACGTCGAAGGCAGGATAGAGTTCCGAGGCGTCAGGCAGGTTTATCCAGTTGGCGGTAAGCCCGGAGCCCGAGCGAAGATCGCGCGCAGCGCCCCGCAAGGGAAGCAGCGAGAGCAGGTCGAGCAAGGGTCTAAAGCGAGCTACTGGCTGAGAGGAATGGGCCTGACATCACCTCGGAACTCTTATTGTTTGCAGTTCTCAGTTCTCGGTTTGCAGTTCTCAGTTTGCGGCTCTCAGCTTCGACTTCTGATCTCCCGCCCCCAGTTTCTGACCTCCTGATATTTTGCTTCTGACTGCCCGGCGAGTTGCTTCCGCTAACGTTTGTCGGGCTCCGCTCTCCGTTTAAGCAACTCCAAGCTGTGGGAGGCGTTCGCCTTTGCTGAGAACTGAGAACTGAGAACTGAGAACTGAGAACTGAGAACTGCAAACTGCAAACTGAGAACTGCTATGGCTTTTTTCGCGAGACGATGACCCACACCGTGCCGCGGCCTTCGCAGAAGCGGCAGCGCTCCTGGCCCATTGACTTTCCTGCCCCGCGGCATTCCAGGCAGTTGGCGACGATGTGCAGTTCCTGCAGGGAAGCCTCCGGGAGCTTCGCGGGATCCTTGTACGTTTCGGCGTGATGGAAGTCACGCAGCCAGAAGACCAGCTTGCCTTCGAGGGTTTCGCGTTCTTTGACGCCGAGTTGCGCGGCGCGCTGCGGCCACCACTCGTGAATACAACCGTAGCAAACCAGTTCGCCGGCGTCGAAAAGGGCTCCGGGATCGGAGCGGCGATGAAACTTCTTGCACCAGGAGCAGGCGTTGACGCCGAGCAGGGCCAGGGCGTCCTTCAGGCGGTCAAGGTCGAGTGCGTGTCGGGCCAGGATCTCTTCGGGACTCGGGTTGGATTCTTCGGGCACTGTTTGGTGGTTTAAGGATACACAATCTGCGGGCGGAGAGTGACTTAGCTGGCTTCTAGTCTACGTGTTCGCCGACTTCGAAGCCTTCTTCGGCGTGGGGGAGGACGTCGCGTTCGGCGGCGACCCAGACGTAGAGCGTTGGGAGCAGGAAGATGCTCATGATCAGGGCGGCGATGAGGCCTCCAACGATGACGATGGCGAAGGGGCGCTGCGAATCGGAACCGATGGCGTGCGAGAGCGCGGCGGGGAGCAATCCTAACGTTGCCACCAGCATGGTCATCATGATGGGTCGGAGGCGAAGGACTGCGCCTTCGACGGCGGCGTCTTCCACAGTGAAGCGGCGGGCGCGGAGCTGGTTGATGTATTCGAGCATAATGACTCCGGTTTGCACGGACACGCCGAACAGGGCCAGGAAGCCGACGCCCGAGGAAACGCTGAAATTTGTTCCGGTGAACCAAAGGGCGAGCAGGCCGCCGATGGGCGCGATAGCAATGTTCGCCATGATCAGCAGCGCCCATTTGAAGGATTTGAACATGGTATAGAGCAGGATGAAGATGATGAGAATTGTGATGGGGAGCACGATGAGCAGGCGCGCGTTGGCCCTCTTCTGACTCTGATATTCGCCTTCCCAATAAAGGCTGTATCCGGTGGGCAACTTAACTTGTTCGTTTACTTTTTTGATGGCTTCTTCCACGGTGCTGCCGAGGTCGCGGCCGCGGACGCTGTATTTGATGGCGACGTAGCGGCGGTTGCCTTCGCGGTAGACTTCTGAGGCCTCGTCCGTGATCTTGATTTTGCAGAGTTGAGCCAGCGAGACACGTTCGCCGGAGGGAGACAGGAGACGAATGTTCTCGATGGCTTCTTTCGTATCCCGGTATTGCGGTAGAAAGCGCAGCGTGAGATCGTAACGCTCCTCGCCTTTCAGGACCTGAGTGAGGGCGTTTCCGCCGACCGCGGTCTGGACTGCGTCCTGCACGTCGGTGACGTTGATCTGATAACGGGCAGCGGCATCGCGGTCGACAGTTACGTTCAAGTTGGGCTGGCCGAGTACGCGGAAAACTCCGAGATCTTCAATGCCGTTGATCTTGCTCATGATGCCTACGATCTCATCGCTCTTGGCTTCGAGGACTTTCAAATCGTCGCCGTAGATCTTGGTGGCCAGCGCGCCTTTCACTCCGCTGACGGCTTCTTCCATGTTGTCTTCGATGGGCTGAGAGAATCCCCAGACCACGCCGGGAATTTTGTCGAGCTCGCGCTGCATGGCGGCGATTAATTCGTCTTTGTTCTCGTGAAACACCGGGCGCCATTCTTCTTTCTGTTTGAGGTCCACGAAGAATTCGACGTTGAAAAATCCGGTGGTGTCAGTGCCGTCATCGGGGCGGCCGACCTGGCTGGTGCATTGCGGGACTTCGGGAAACGAGCAAAGCATGACTCGGGCCTGGTTCGCGACTCGGATGCCTTCGTCTGGCCCGGTGCTGGGGGCGAGCGTGCCGCGAACCCAGAGCGCGCCTTCATCCAGGTGCGGCAGAAATTCTGAGCCGATGGTGCCGCTGAAGGCGAGGTAATTTCCCACGGCCGCAAGAAGCAGGCAGACCCCCACGGTGACAGCGCGATGGCGAATGGCCCAGCGCACCGCGACGCGATAGCGCTCGATCAGGAACTGCATGACCGGGTTATGCCATTCTTTTGCTCCCCTGGCGAACGCGAAACTTGCCAGCACGGGCGCGATCAAGATGGAGAATATCAATGCGCCGAGCAAGGCGAAAGCCACGGTCCACGCCATGGGATGGAAGAGGCGACCTTCGACGCGCTGCAGGGTAAAGATCGGCAAGTAAGCGGTGATGATGATCGCGATTGCGTAGAAGACGGGACGCTGGACCTCGTGTGAGGCCTCGCTGATTTTTTCGCTGGGAGTTTTGGAATCGCCGTTATGGTAACCGAGGTGGCGAATAATGTTTTCGATCATGACCACCGCGCCGTCGACCACCATGCCAAAATCCAGCGCACCGAGGGACAGCAGATTGGCGGGGATGTGCCGCAAGTCCAGGCAGATGGAGGCGAACAACAGCGAAAACGGAATGGTGGCCGCGACGATGAGCGCGCCCCGCACATTGCCGAGGAACAGAAGCAGAATGAGCGATACCAGAATCATTCCTTCGGTCAGATTGTGAATTACGGTATGGCTGGTGAAGTGAACCAGTTCACTGCGATCGATGAAAGGAACGATCTTCACGCCCGGAGGCAAAATATGTTCGTTCAGTTCCTTCACTTTCTCGTGGATGCCTTGCAGGGCCGTGTCCGCCGCCGCGCCTTTCCGTAGCAGGACGATGCCGGAGACGACGTCGTCGTTGTCGACGATTTTTCCGTTCTCGCGGTGAATGGCACCGTTGGGACCGTAGGGACAAGCACTGCAAGCCCGCGCGAATTGGCCGAGACGAATTTTCGGGCCCTGCGAAACCACGGCAATGTCCTTTACGCGGAGCGGCGTGCCGTTCTTGCTCAAGATGACCGTCTCCTCGATGTCGCGGACCTGGTTGACCAGTCCCACGGAGCGCACGTTGATCTGTTGCAAACCTTCCTGGATGAAACTGCCGCCGGCGTTGACGTTGTTGTTGGCGAGTTGTTGCTCCACCTGCGCCAGGCTCAGGCCGTAAGCGACGAGTTTATTGGGGTCGACGCGGACCTGATATTCGCGAGTGGGACCGCCGAAGCTGGAAACGTCGACGATATCGGGTACGGCTTTGAAGTTCTTTTCGACGACCCAGTCTTCGAGGGACTTCAACTCCATTGCGTCATAGGCTGGGTTGGTGCTGTGCAGGGTGAAAAAATAAATCTGGCCGACAGGACTCCAGTCGGTGCCCATTTGCGGGTTGACGCCCGGCGGCAGAGTAACCTGGCTCAGGCGCTCGAGGACGCGTTCGCGGTTCCAGTCATTGTCGGATTCGTCGTCGAAAATCAATTTCAGGTCGGAGAGGCCGAACAGCGAGAAGGAACGCAGATGCACCACGTGAGGAATGCCGTTCATGACGACTTCGAGCGGAATCGTGATCTGCTGTTCGATTTGCTCGGCCGAAATTCCCGGCCACTGCGTGATGACTTCTACATAGTTGTCGGCTACATCGGGATAAGCTTCGATGGGCAGGCGTTCGAAAGAAACGATTCCGCCGGCGAAAAGGATCAACGCCAGCCCCAGAACGAGGAGGCGGTTGCTCAGCGCGAAATCGACGACGCGGCGAATCATTTATTTATTTACTCACCGTTATTTATTGTTCGCCCCTATTGTTCCGCACTTATTGCTCCACCGTGTTCTGCAGCGGCAGGGCGTTCGAGACCACGCGATCGCCGGGCTTGAGGCCGGAGACGATCTCCTGCATGTTGCCGGGAAGCATGCTTCCCGTTTGCACTTCGAGACGCTTGAAGTGGAACGGAGTGACAGGCGCATAAACCCATTCCCGATCATGCAGGTGGAGAATTGCGGTTGCTGGAATCGCCGCGCGGGTTTCTGTTTGTTTGCCGTAGAACGTGGCGGTCACGAACATGCCCACGCGCATCATTCCGGGGTTCGCGACTTCGAGGCGAACCTTGGCGGTGCGGATGTTGGGATCGAGAGTGGGCAAAATATTATCGATATGTCCCTTGAGTACCTGATTGGGATAGGCGCTCAAATGAATGTCGGCGAAGTCACCGGGGCGCACGGCGTCGAGATCGTTTTCGTAAACGTCGCAGATGATCCAGACGTAGGACAAATCGGAAATGGTGAAGGGATTGGGAGCGCCCAGTCCCTGGACTCCGGAGGCGTTGGTGACCTGCTGATCGGTGATGACGCCGGAGATGGGCGCAACGATGTCGACAATTCCAGATGGGTGGTCTTTGTCGATGCCGAGAAGTTTCAGTTGTTCGGTGGCGGCGGTCAGGTCGGTCTTGGCGTCTGTTTCCGAGCCTTCCGCTTGTTCGAGGGCGCTCTTTGCGGTGGCTCCCTTGTCGAACAGAATCTGGGCGCGCTCAAGTTGCAACCGAGCCAGGCGCTCGTCATTCGCGGCTTTCAGATAAGTCTGGTAGGCGCCAGAGACGTCGGCGCTTTGTACCCGCAGCAATAATTGTCCTTTCTTTACGGTGTCGCCGAGCCTGGCCTTGAGTTCCACGACCCGGCCGGCAGCGATCGAGATTACCGGCACTGCCCTCGCGATATCTGGCTGCACCACGCCGGTCACGTTCAGGGCGGGCGCGGCTTTGTGCTCGACTGCGGTTGCCAGGGGAAACTCCGCTGGGTTTTTAACCATGAAATTGTTGGCGTCCATGTCCGGCTCGACCGACACTGCTGGAGGCGCTTCGGCCTTCGGGTCCGCCGTGCCTCGGTTGCAGGCGACAAGCAGAGACGCTCCCGAGAATGAAACCACCAGCAACAGCAAGCGCAGAAATAATTGGTCTTTCACTGGATAGCCTCCCGCCCCACGGCCAGATTTAATTGCGCGGCCGCCGCTAAATACGATCCGATGAGATTTGCGTAGTTCAATTGCACGCTGCGGTAATCGCTCTCCGCATTCAAGAAGTCGAGGAGAGAAGCTCCGCCGTGCTGGTAGGCAAAAAAAACCGTCTCGCGCACCCGCACCGCCTGTTCGAGATATTTTTCTTTGTAGGGGCGCAGAAGAATCAGGCTGCTGTTGAGCGTGGCGTAAGCGGAATCGACGTCGTTGAAGACCTGGGCTTCAGTGGCCGCGCGCAATTTTTCATTTCGTGTAATGTCGATTTGAGTGCGCAGTTTCTCGCCCTGATTGCGGTCGAAGATGCGCAGCGGAATATTTACGCCCACTCCGAAGTAGGCATCAATGGGAGGGTTCCGCCCAACGTCGAAGATAAGCGTTGGATCGGTGGAACCATTGGCGACGGCGAGCTTGTGGTCGGTCTCGGCTTTGTCGACGGCCTGGACCGCGGCACGGAGATCGGGACGGGTATCGAGCGCGATGCGGCGGTAATCATCCTGCGTTTGAATCCGACCGGAGAAATCGAAAACTCCGACCGCGTCCATTTTTTCGACCGGCGTGCGGTCGTTGAGGAGCATGAGGAGCTGGATTTTTGCCGTGCGAAGATTTACTTCGGCAGTTTGCAGATCAGATTCATACTGCACGCGCTGCAATTCCAGACGGTCGAGGTCGATGTGGGCAATGTCTCCGGCCTGGAAACGGTCGCGGCTGATCTGAAGAACGTGGTCGTAGTACTCGAGATTGTCTATGGCCAGCTGCCGCACGGCTTTGGCCTGCAGGATTTGCACGAAGGCGCTGCGCAGGGTGAAGAGCAAGTTCCGCTCCAGGTCAGACTGTTGCGAGGCGCCGATCGCGGTGGCTCTTTTCGCGCTCTCGGTGCGCAACTCGCGTTTGTGCGCTCGCTCGTGCAGGTAGGTGAACGTCCCGGTGGTCAGTAGATAAGCGAAGGGGCCGTGGGAGGACCCGCCGTTGAAGGGGTCAATCTGATCGGCGTTGAGTTGCAGGTTCGGGTTGGGCCGAAAATGCGCCGTGATTTCTTCGGCTTTCAGTTCATCGATGTTGAGCTGGCCAGCGAGCAGCGTGGGGTTATCCGCTTCGAAACGGTCTTTCACTTGATCCCAAGTCCAGCTTTGGACGGGCTGCGGCCCCGGCGGCGGAGTTGGCTGTTGCGCGAACGAGGCTGCGGCAACTCCCAGCGCCAGAAGCGGGAGCAGCCATATACCTCGATTGGTTTTTCTGCGCATTCCCGAACTCCGTTTGCCCTAAACCGCGTTGACCCTAAACTGCGTTGAACCTGAACTCGACGGCGTTGAGATGAGGCTGTAGGTCCGTTGATTCTCTCAACTTCCTTCTTCAGGAATAGCCCGCCGTTTATGGACGGGACCTCCACGAGTATGTCGGACCGCTCGTAAGAATTTCGTAAAAATGGGGGAAGTCGCCGTCGATTCTTGCATGCGACGGATCGGCGATCCAGCGAAACATATTTAGCAAACTACGCGAGGAGGGAGCAGGGCGGAGCTCGGCTGGCGCGGAGAACGACGGGAGCAGCAGGCTCCGATTGCGGCGCGGAAAAAGATTTGTGCCGGCCCTCGCCGAGCAGCGCAAACGAGGCCGTGGCTGCGACTACCGCGGGCAGAGTCTGCCACCGGCTGTGCCAAACGGAAGTCTTTTCCCCTGCCGCCTGGCGCGCACTGCGCTTGCCGGGCGAGGATTCTTCCATCTCGGTGCGCATCACGTGCAGGTCGTCGGTGGCTGAAATTACCGGAAAAAGTAGAACCAGCAAACACGCCAAAGCCAGCAAGCACTGCAGAGAACGGAGTTTGCCCGGGGCTCGCGTGCGGAAGCTGCGCCGCCACAGCCAGTAGGCCGGGAGCGCGAGCAACAGCCACGTAAGGTTCAGCAGCAGTTCCATCCGCAATAAGTTTTGCAGAAACTTGGACGGGAAGTCAATGTGACTGCGGTACTCGAGGGCAGGCTACGGCCCAACCGTGACTCGGAGGCGGTGCGGTGCCTGCAGGGGCTGGCGGTAGATGCGGTTCTTGGACGCTACCTCGCCCACCACGTCCACATGAACCAGGTAAGCCCCGAAGGGCAAGGTCTCGCCGAAGGGAAGCTCCATGCCAGTGGTTGCGTGAGGCAAGGGAAAATGCTGATAGCCGATTGCGGTGGCGCGTCCGTTCTCGGCGATGGCGTACACGACGAAGGTTAAATCGACGTCGTCGACGGTGGTATTTGCGACTTCGACGCTGCCTTCAATGCGGTTTCCATTTACGTGGGCGGGGGCTTTCCAGACGAGCGTGAGAGCTTCGATCACGCGCAGGACGAATTCTTTCTGCACGGCTCGCTGCCGGCCGTTGTCGGTTACAGAGATCGCAAAACGATATTCGCCAGCGCGGGTGGGCTCACCATGAAGCAGTCCGTTGTCCTCGAGTTGGAGTCCGGGGGGTAAAACACCTCTCTGCAGACGCCAATGCAGAACGGAGCCTCCGCCCTGCGTGTTGAACAGGAAGGAATAGCGCGAGTGAGGGTAAGTGTCGGGCAACGCTGAATTGTTCTTGATGGCCAGGCTGTTATCGTTTAGCGCTTCAGCCCCTGCCGAAGCTGTGCTTGCCTGTTGCCCTGCCGGATTTGCGCTCGCGGGATTCACCTGGCACACCATGTTCGGGAACACCAGGGTTTCGCTTACTGCGGCAAACGAGCACAACACAGCGAACAGACACGCCGGACGCAACAATTTTGACTGGAAGCTCGACACTTTCTAAGCCTACTCCTTTCCACTCACGAACCGGTCGACGATGCGGAGAAACATGCCCGTGTCGTCCACAAATGTCATGTGTCCCGCTTTGGGCAGAACCACCAGCTTCGATCCGGCAATCTTGGCGTGCATAGCCTCGGAAAGCGGCGGGGCGCACTCGTCGTGGTCTCCCACGAGGATCAGCGTCGGCACTTGGATGCTCGAAAGGCGGCTCGTGTACTCCACAGACTTTAAATTTCCGTCCACAATGTATTCCCCGCGCGAGCCCCACATTTCGCGATACAGATCCCAACTCATATTTCCGGCGGCGATGGGATCGTAGTTAGGGTCGGGGCGATTTTGGTACAGGTAGGGGAAGTATCCTTCGCCCCAGGCGGCGACCATGTAATCGTTGGTATAGCGATTCTTTTCATAGTCATGGCCGTGGCCGAACAAGCCGTCCGCCTCCATCTTGTTGATGCGATCGCGCAGCTCGGTGGGCATTTTCTCTTTCATCTGAACAAACACGCGGTTCAACTCTTTGGTGCTCGACCAGGTGCTGGCCAGGATCAAGTGCGACAGGTTTTTCTGATATTTCAGGGCATAGGCCTGGGCAAGCGCTCCACCGTAAGAATGCCCGAGCAGGGAAATCTTGCCGAGATTCAGCCCACGGCGAACGGCTTCGACATCTTCCACCATGTTTTCGATGGTGTATTTCGAGGCGTCTTCGAGTTTCTGCGACCGGCCGGAGCCGCGCTCGTCAATAAACACCAGCTCATTGTGCCGGGCCAGCGGCAACAGATAGGGCAAGAAATAATCGTGAGACGCGCCGGGACCGCCGTGGACGATCAGCAGCGGTTTGCCGCGGCCCAGGGTGTAGTAGTAGATCATGACGCCGTTGCCGTCGACGAAGCCCTCGTGCGCGGGATAGACGCTGGGTACGGGCTCGGCAACTGGCTTAGCAGCGGGGTGTGCTGTCTTGGAAGCCTGCGCGAAGCTTCCGGAGCCGGAAAGAAGCACGGCCAGCAGGGCAAGAATGTAAAGAAATGTAGAGCCGAGCGAAGTTTGGCCGAGCGAAGTTCGGCGGAGTGAAGTTTGGCGAAGCGAATACAGGCGTGGCGAAAACTCACAGGTTTTCATGTGCGCCATGCTAATCCCTGGAGCGGCAACGGGACAACGGTGAGGACGTCCGGTTTTCTGGAGGCTGGCGATCGGGGCGCGGCGGAATTCTTCCTGTTTTGGTTTTTATTTTCAGAGAGCGCTACTTATTCTTAAGTCTCGGGTTTACCGCAGAGGAATTCACCTGTGCTAGCCTGTGAACAAGTGTCTCCAAAATTTTCGAGCTGGAATCTCTTAGGGGGTAAGTATGTCATTACGAAATCGGTTTGTCCTAATGTCTGTTCTGGCCACGCTGGCGGTATTGATGGGTTGCAGCGGTACGAATAAAGCGACGCCTCCTCCGACTGGAGGATTCAGCGATACAAATTTGAGCGGCACCTATGTTTTCTCGACTTCTGGCGCGGACGTCGACGGGGATTTCCTGACCATGGTGGGTACTTTCACCGCCTGCGGTTGCGTGGGTGGCACAATCAGTGCCGGCAGCGTGGTGATGAACGATCCAGCCCTCGGCCTAGTGGCTCCCGTGCCCCCGCTGACGATCACCGGAGGCAGCTATACGGTTGGCGTGGATGGGCGTGGTACCGCCACACTTACTACCAACCCTGCCAGTGCGTTTGGAACCCCGACGATTGTCCTGGATTTCGTGCTGACTTCCAGTCAGGGCGGCCTGGTCACTGAGTTCGACAACAACGGCAGCGGCAGCGGTACGCTTGACTTGCAGAGTAGCGTCACGCAGGCCCAGCTAGCCGCCGGGACCGGGACATTTGTTTTTAATCTGGCGGGAGTCAGCTCATCATTGGGAGCCCCCGAGGCCACGGCCGGTTCGGTGACGCTCGATGCGTCGGGCAATGCCACGGGCGTTCAGGATATCAACAGCGATGCCGCCTCCAATCCCCCCACTGCGCCTCTGTCTATTACTTCGCCGTCTACTGTTCTGGTCGGAACGTCACCCGGTACGGCAACGCTCGTTACGAGCAGTGGGACACTGAGTTTTGCTGTTTATGCGATCAGTGCCACGCACTTGAAATTCATCGAGACAGATGTAGCCCCCGTGCTTGCAGGCGACGTCTTCTCCCAGAGCGCTAACACGTTTCCGTCTGGCCCGTTGGCATTCACCATGGCCGGCCTTGACCTCAACCCTGCAAACGAGGGTCCGCTTGTCGTGGGAGGAATGATGAATTCCAGCGGCACAGCCATCAGCGCTGGCGTTGAGGACTACAACGACAACTTTATACCCAACATCACGTCGAGTTCCCCGATTACTCCCCCGCTCGCATTCACCGGTCAAGTTGCTCCCACGGCTGGCCGTTTCCTTCTCACGCTGAACACTTTTGAGAACGGCGCTGACGGCGCCGCCGGCACCTTTACGTTTGCGGCCTATCCTTCGACCGGTGGCACGCAGTTGCTTGAAGTTGACGGGGCGGGAATCACCGGCGGCGTGGCGTACCCGCAGGGCAGCACTTCCTTCGCTTCCGGGCAGGGCTACGGATTGAACCTTACCGGCACCAACGGCGCCGAAGTCGACGACATCGCCGAATTCACCTACAGCACCACTAATACCAGCACGCCACTCTCTGGCTTGATTGACGTAAACAATGGAGCGCCGACCCTCCCTCAGAACTTCAGCGGCTCGTACGCGGCGGATACCACCAATCTCGGCCGCGGGTTAATTACGACTATCACCGGCGGGGTCAACCTGGTTTCGTACACGGTCGACAGCACGAACAGCATCTTCATTGAAATTGACCCGTACCAGGTCGCGCTGGGTTCGATCGGACAACAAGCTTCTGAGTCTCAGGGAGCGATCGCGACCCGCATGGCTTCGCTACGGCCAAGAGCGGCTGCCCGAGCGGCATGGAAGAAGAAGCCGGCGGCGGTTGGTCAGGGCCGGTAAGGCTGGCGTTGTTTTAGAAGTGCATCAAGGGGCACAGGCTACTCCTGTGCCCCTTGTTTTTTGCGGCCCGCGTAATCGGTTTCCATCACGCCGCCGAAAGACTCTCTGTGCAATAAGAATGCGACCACTGGGGCTGAAGCCCGCCCTGATTTTGGGGGCTTTACGCGGCGCTGAAGCGCCGCTCTTCCACGGTGCTCCTCAGGGCAGGCTGCTGAAGCGCCGCTCTTCCACGGTACTGCTCGGGGCAGGTCAGCTCTCGGAGACTTCGATCTTCGTCGCGGGGGCGATTCCGGCTCCGGCCTTTTTTCTCGACGTCATCGACGCGACCATCCGGTACCCCAGCAATACCAGCAGCACGAATGCGTAGCGCAGGGGCGAACGCAAGTCCGCTTTGACCAGCCAGATGTAGTGGATGACTCCGGCGGCGGCGCTGAGGTAGATGAGGCGGTGCAGAGCTTGCCAGCGCTTGCCGCCGAGGCGGCGAATCCAGCCTTTGGTCGAGGTCAGGGCGAGAGGAATCATCAGCACGAAACCAGCGAGGCCGGCGGTGATGAAGCGGCGTTTGGCGATGTCGGCGAGCATTTCGTGCACGTCGAAAAACTTGTCGAGCCAGACATAGGTGGTGAGGTGCAGGCATCCGTAGAAAAACGCAAACAGGCCGAACATGCGGCGCAGGTCAATCAACCAGTATTGCCGCGTGAGCTTGCGCAGCGGGGTGACGGAGAGCGTGATCAGCAGGAAAACGAGCGTACAAGTGCCGGTGGAGTGAGTGATGGCCTCGATGGGATTCGCTCCCAGTTCAGCGTGGAAGCCGCGCCAGGCAAGGTTCGCCAGCGGCGCCAGGCAGGCGAGGAAGATTACGGGCTTGAAGTAGCGTAACAAGTTGCTGGCAACTGCCTTAGAAATTCTTCTTCAGGTCCATGCCGCTGTACAGGCTTGCCACCTGGTCGCCGTAGCCGTTGAACATCAATGTTGGGCGCTTGAAGAATTCTCCCAGGCGGCGTTCTTTGGCCTGGCTCCAGCGGGGATGATCCACGTTTGGATTCACGTTGGAATAAAATCCGTATTCGCTGGGCGCGGAGATGTTCCAGGTATTCAGCGGCTGCTTGTCAGTGAAGCGGATGCGTACGATGGCCTTGGCGCTCTTGAAGCCGTATTTCCAGGGCAGGACCATGCGCAACGGCGCGCCGTCCTGATTCGGAAGGTCCTCGCCGTACATGCCGAAGCACAGCAGGGCGAGCGGGTGCATGGCTTCATCCATGCGCAGGCCCTCCACGTAAGGCCAGTCGAGCACGGCGCGGCGCTGCCCCGGCATCTGGTTGGGGTCGAGCAGGGTGGTGAACTCCACGAACTTCGCTTTGCTCTGTGGGTTGACGCGCTTGATGAGTTCGCTCAGAGAAAATCCCACCCAGGGGACGACGATGGACCAGCCTTCCACGCAGCGATGCCGGTAAATGCGTTCTTCGGGCGGAGCCATTTTGATGATGGTGTCCACGTCGAGTTCCTGCTTTTTGTCGACCAGCCCATCGATCTTTACTTTCCACGGCCGGGTGCGGAAATTTTTTGCCAGATCGGCCGGTTCTTCTTTCTGCGTGGAAAATTCGTAGTAGTTGTTGTAGTGAGTAACGTCCTTTTCGGGGGTGATCGTTTCCGTGGTGCTGAACGGGCTTTTCTTGATGCCATCAATCTTGTTGCCGGCTTGCGCCACGGTCGTGGGATTGATGAGTCGCCGCAGACCCGTGCTGGCTGCGATTGCGGCACCCGCCACCGCCGCGCCGGCAAGAAACTTGCGCCGGTTCAGGTAAAGACTCCGGGACGTGATTTCCGACGAACGAATGTCTGACGCTTTCTTGATCAGCATTAGAACCTCTGTCTTACGGTACGCGATTCCGGCCCGGGCGGATTTCGACACGGTAATTTCTTTGTCTATTATCAATACCTTCAACCAAATAAGACGCTGAGAGCGGAGAAAAGTTGCAAAGATGAGAGTTTCCACACCCGCAGAACCGTCCCATTCTGAGAACTGAGAACTGAGAACTAGAGCCAGAAGCCTAGCCCAACACTTCCCGCACCTTCCGCGAGAGGCTTTGCAGGGTGAATGGTTTTTGGAGAAATGCCTTGCCGCTCTCGATCGCGCCTTCGCTCACGATGGTGTCTTCTGTGTATCCGGAAAGATAGAGTACCTTGACTTGGGGGCGCGCGGCGACGAGCTGGTCGGCAAGTTCGCGGCCGCTCATGCCAGGCATGACCACATCGGTGATGATCAAGTCAATCGTTCCTGTATGAGACGTGGCAACCGCTAAGCCGGACTGTCCGTTTTCCGCTTCCAGAACGTGGTAGCCCTTGCTGACGAGAGTTTCCCGCACCAGTTGTCGGACTGACTCCTCGTCCTCGACCAGCAGCACAGTCTCGGAGCCGCCGGCGGCAGTGCGTGAGGCGGGCGCGGCTCCATGGGCTTCGGCAGCCTCCTCGCCGCGTGGCAGGTAGATGTTGAAGGTAGTTCCCCGGCCGATTTCGCTGTGCACCATCACATAGCCTCCGCTCTGCTTGACGATTCCGTAAACGGTGGAGAGTCCAAGCCCGGTGCCTTTGCCTTTTTCCTTAGTGGTGAAGAACGGTTCGAAAATGCGCGACTGCGTTTCCCGGTCCATGCCGGCGCCATTGTCGCCGACCGAGAGCAAGACATAGTGGCCAGGATGAATGAAGGTCTGTTCGCCGCGATAGGCGTCGTCAAGCGTGATATTGCGAGTCTGGATCACGATCTGACCGCCTCCGGGCATGGCGTCCTTGGAATTGACGACCAGGTTCATCAGCACCTGTTCGAGTTGCCCGGCGTCGGCCCGGGTGCAGCCCGCGTCCGGCGCGAGGTGGGTCACGAGATCGATATTTTCGCCGATCAAGGGCCGGAGCAGACGCTCCATGTCCTGCACTACGGCGTTCACGTCCACGATCTTGAGCTCGAGCATTTGCTTGCGGCTGAACGCCAGCAATTGCCGGGTAAGAGTGGTGGCACGATCGGAGGCCAGCTGAATGGCGCGAGCTTTCTCGTGGAGCGGGTGATCAAGATCCAGCTTCCCGAGTATCACCTCGGTATAGCCGCTGATCACCATCAGCAGGTTGTTGAAATCGTGAGCGACGCCGCCGGCGAGGCGCCCGACGGCTTCCATTTTCTGCGCCTGGCGGAATTGATCTTCGAGAAGGCGGCGTTCGGTGACGTCTTCGGCGATGGCTTCGAGCACATCCGCGGGTTCATCGGCATTGCTGACGGCGCGGCCGCTGATGCGGACGGTGATGGGGCTTGCGTTTTTCCGCTTCCACTTCACTTCGATTCCGTCCATCCTGCCGACTCGCCGGAATTCGTCGATCAGCCGCGTGTGTTCTTCGGGGTGCATGAACACATCTTTCTGTGGATCGAGCGCCAGCAACTCTTCGGGAGACTCGTACCCCAGCATGGCGATAAGCGCCGGGTTCACATCCAGAAACTTTCCCTCCAGGGTGGCGCGGTAAATGCCGTACACCGAACTCTGCACCAGCGAGCGGTAGCGCCACTCCGAGCGGCGCAATGCCTGCTCGTTCCGCTTGTGCTCCACGGCGCTGGCTACCTGCTGCGAAACGAACCTCAGGATTTCCTTGTCCCTTTCGGTGAAGCGGACATTTTTTGAATAGGTTTGCACCACGACCGCGCCGAAGCTGTGTTCCCCCACTTTTAGCGGAACCCCCATCCAATCCAGCGATCGAGCGCCGGTGCGCTCGACTTCTCCCTGTTCCTCCAGTTTCTGGAGCACCTCGGGAGTAGCCAGCAGCGATTCGCCAGTCCGCAAAACGTATTCGGTCAACCCTCTGTTCCTCTTCCGCGATTTGGGTGCGGCATCGCGCTCGTCAACAAAATAAGGGAAGCTGAGTACGTCAGTAGACGGATCGTAGAGAGCAATATAGAGATTGCGCGCGTACATCAATTCGCCCACGATGCTGTGGACGGCTGCGAAAAATTGCTGCAGATCGTGCGCCGTGTTACTGATGTTGGCCACGCGATACAGAGCCGAGTTCAAGGCCTCCGCCTGCTTGCGCCTCGAGATGTCACGGAAAATCGTGTGCACGGCTGTGGTTTTGCCGTCGACGACCGTGGGAGCGCTGGAGACCGCAACGTCGAACACGGCGCCATCCTTGGTCCGGCGCTGGGTGTCGATAGTGATCTTCTCGCCGCGTTCCAGGCATTCGGCGATCCAGCGAATTTCCGCCTGCCGTTCCGGGGGCACGATCAAGGGTTGCAGAGTACAGCCGAGCACTTCGTCGACCCGATATCCAAACATGCGCAGGAAAGCGTCATTGACGCAAAGCACTCCCGAATCGATGGACTCAATCGCCAGAGCGTCCGGCACATTCTGAAACAGGCGTTCGAGGTGATTCAGGCGGCCCTGGTCGATCTGGCTGTCGGCCTCGCTCCAGGAAAGCTGCGACAGAACAGAGGTGCGTTCGACCTTGTTTCCTGAGCTTTCCGGCGACAGAAATGCGGGGGCCGCGCCGCTTTCCAGCGCTTTTTTCAAACGCTCGACGCGCGCGAGTTCCTCGGATCGTGATCGGGTGACACGTTCCCCCACGCGGGACTCCCCCTCTTTACTTGCTGGCGTGCTCTCGGGAATGGTAAAGCGCTGGGGTACTGACGAGGAAGTTACGGGAGTAATCCGGAGTCAGCTGTCTAGGAGGTCGGAAATCCAGTACCGTGTTATGTCTGCGGGGTTTACGCTTTGGTGGCTAGCATCTGGCAGACGCGGCGGATGGTGTCGCGCTGGTTCTCGTTCAGTGTCAGAAACTCGAAGCCGTAATGCAGACCCTGGCCGTAACGCACAATGGCCCGCACCTTGAGAGGATAAGGGCTGAGCGGCAAAGGAATTTCGAGGGTCACGATTTCGCCCGACTCGAGATTGCCGGTGAGGGTCGCGCCGATGCCGTCCTGGCCAAGTTCGGTGGAGCGTCCCCAGCAGCTGCGGAATTCTCCCGCCTGGAACATTTTTACCTGCATGCGCAAATCGATGGCAAACCTGGGATAGCGACGCGTGTAGCCAGGCGTCTTGGCGCCGGGTGCATCCGTCGTCTTGGTTTTCGCGCGGGCTGTCATTGCATGCGCCTGTTTTTCTTTTCCACCGGACGCGCTTTAAAGCCGTCTAGTTCCCGTGCAGCAAATATCCTGGCTCCAGCGGCAGTTTGCCGGCAATCTTAACCACCGCGACGCCGCTGTTGATGGAATATACGTCCACCACTCCCACCGCTCCCGGTATTGACGCGACCTTGTTGACCAGCTCTTCGTCGGAATCAACCACCATAATCGCGGGATGCCCCATGCGTCCGTGATTGGCGGAGGCAATCAAATCCCGCACTCCGCTCTCGGGCATCTCATAGATTTTTTCCAGAAGTATCTTGGTTTCCGGCGCCGAGGTGTTGCGCATGATGAAAGTGACGGGCTTGCCGTCGGGCCAGCGATTGGTTTGTCCCTTGCAAACCTTCACCAGATCCACGAGCGTCAGCGTGTTAATTGTGTTTGCCTTGTTTGAGACGAAGGCGAGATCTCGCGCCGCAGCCAGCGAAACACTGGCCAGCAAAAAAAGAGAAACGATCATTGCGCGACGATAGAACAATTTCTTCCCCTCACCGGCCACACCGGGCCTTCTGACGATTCTCCTGCAATTTCTTCTGCGACTCAACGGCAACGAAGGCCATGTACCTTCGGCTGGACTCCATTTTTAGAGGGGAGGGAATCGATCCGGCTAAACTCGCACGCTTTTTCCGTCACGGGTTACTGGGCGTGCCCCTTTTCGTGCTGGCTTTTCCTTGAAGGCGGCGCCGCTGAAGCACCAGTACCCCGCCGCGGTTCCTCCGGCAAACACAGACCAAACCGCCGTCTGCGCCCAGCCAGCGTAGTTTTCCAATCCGGTATTTGCCAGATCCCAAAACGTGAGCGGCCACACGATGATCACGTAAACCCCAACCACCGCCAGCACTAGCGTGAAACCCACGAACACCGCGGCCACTCCTGCGGACAAACTTTCAAAGACCAGCATCGCCCAATGCTGGTCAGTGGAATTGCCCTGCGAATTTTGCGCACGCGGTCTTTGGACGAGCGGCGACATGAGCCTCCTGGCTTGGGCGGCTGCTCCGGCGTGGTTTTGCCAGAGCACTATCTTCCAGCCTAGAGGATAGAATTCGCTGAGGAATGCTCCAAGTTACTTTCGACACTCTGCGCAAACGAAGTGCTTGATCTTAGTCGACGCAGCGCTTCCAGCGCTGCGATAGAACAGTATTGGTTTGAGCGCGGCTTCCGGCCGCCGAGATCTGCTCGGAGTGGCCACTCAAACGGCGGCTCACCCGTTACGCGGATGCAGCTTGGCGAGCCGCCGGGCGGCTTCGTCTAAAGTTTCCGGCTTCTTGCAGAATGCGAACCGCACCTGCCGCGCTCCATCGCGCGGATCGCGATAGAAACTTGAACCGGGCACGGCCGCGACTCCGACTTCTTTGACCAGGTGTTTGGTGAACGCGATGTCATCGGCGAATCCGAACGCGCTGATATCGGTCATCACGTAATACGCACCGCGCGGTTGAAAGCAGCGAAACCCCGCGGCAGTCAGGGCGGGCACGAGATGATCGCGGCGCTTGCGGTATCCCTCGGCCAGCCTTGTGTAGTACTCCGGCGGCAGGCTCAAAGCTGTCGCGCCCGCCTCCTGCAAGGGAGCTGGCGCGCCCACCGTCAGAAAATCGTGCACTTTGCGGATTGCGTTCGTGATCTTTTCCGGCGCGACCGCCCAGCCCACGCGCCATCCCGTGACGCTATAAGTCTTCGACATTCCGTTGATGGTGACGGTGCGGTCGCGCATGCCTTCGAGTGACGCCATCGAAATGTGTTCGGTGCCGTCATAGAGAATATGCTCGTAAATTTCGTCGGTGATCGCGAGCACGTCGAACTCCACGCACAAATCACGAATCAGTTCGAGCTCGGCGCGCGTGAATACTTTTCCCGTAGGGTTGTTGGGTGTATTGAGAACGATGGCTTTAGTATGACGGTCGAATGCCTGGCGCAATTCCTTCTCGTCGAAAGTCCACTCGCCGGACGCACCCGTTGGAGGGTGCAGCTTAACGAACTTTGGTTTGGCTCCGCTCAACACCGAGTCCGGACCATAATTTTCGTAGAACGGCTCGAAGATGACGACTTCATCCCCTGCATTGCACACCGCGAGCAAAGTGGAAATCATCGCCTCGGTCGAGCCGCAACACACCGTGATGTCTTTTTCGGGATCGACGGAAATGCCTTGCCAGACGCCCATCTGCCGCGCAATCGCATTGCGCAGATTCTTGGCGCCCCAGGTGATGGCATATTGGTTGACGTCGGCCGCAACGGCTTGCTGCGCAGCCTGTTTGATTTCCGCGGGAGCCGGAAAGTCGGGAAACCCCTGCGCCAGATTGACCGCGCCATAGAGCATGGCCTGCCGCGTCATCTCGCGAATCACCGACTCGGTAAAGTGCTCAACCTTGTCGCTGAGAAAATGCTTCGATTGCGTTGAGGTAATCTCCGCCATAAACGCGCCATCCCCAAGCTACTTCTTCACCACAATCCCCAACTCCCGCAATTGCTTTTCACCTACCGGCGTTGGCGCGTCCACCATCAGATCGACGGCTCGCGCCGTCTTGGGGAAGGGGATCACCTCGCGCAGACTTTCCGCACCCGCCAGGATCATCACGATGCGGTCGAGGCCAAGCGCGATCCCGCCATGCGGAGGCGTGCCATATTCCAGCGCCTCCAGAAAGAATCCGAAGCGCGCTCGCGCTTCTTCTTCGGTCATGCCCAGGGCGCGGAAGATTCGGCTCTGCACATCCTGGCGGTGAATACGAATCGACCCCGATCCCAGCTCCGTGCCATTCAGCACGACGTCATAAGCCAGCGCCCGTACCGCACTCAACTCCGACTGCGGATCGTGCAACGACTCCACGCCCGCCTCCAGCTTGGGCATGTCCTCTTCATGCGGTGAGGTAAAGGGATGATGCGCCGCCATCCAGCTCTTCTCGCCCTCGTCCCACTCGAACATGGGAAAATTCGTGACCCACAAGAAACGAAAATCCTTCTCCGGATCGCCAGTCTTCTTGAAGATGCCGTGCCGATCCGCATACTTCTGAGCCAGCGCCAGCCGCAACAGGCCAGCCGACGCGTAAATCGCCAGTTCCTGCGGCGTGACCTTGCGATGCGTTGGAAGGGCCGTCTGTTCTCCAGTTTGCGCCGATCCAGCGACAATCACGATGAGATCGCCGGCCTCGACCGCAGCTTTCCCGGAAATTTTCGCCGCCGCTTCCGGAAAGTTCTTTTCGATTCGCTTGAAGTCCTCAAGCACCTTCGCCCCGCCCTTGGAAATAAACAGAGGCTTGATGGCGTCGCGCTCCGCGCGCGAAAGCTCGCCCACCTTTGGAATGCGAATTGCGACAACAGGCAGATTCGTGTTCAACGCGAGCTGCTGCAAATTGTCCGCTGTGAAACATTCCTTCACGTCGACGAACGCCGGGAGCCGCAAATCCGGCTTGTCGATGCCATAAAGACGAATCGCTTCGTCGTAATCCATCCGCGCAAACGGCGTCTTGATCGCCGATCCCGCTGCGGCGAATGCCGCCGTCAAAAATCCTTCCACCACTTCCCACACTCGCTCGGGCTGCGGATACGACATCTCCAAATCGATCTGCGTAAACTCAGGCTGGCGGTCGGCGCGCAGGTCTTCGTCGCGGAAACAGCGTACGATCTGGAAATATTTATCAAACCCCGAAATCATCAGGATCTGTTTGAAAAGCTGCGGCGATTGCGGCAGAGCATAAAACGTCCCCGGCTGCACGCGGCTTGGCACCAGGTAATCGCGCGCTCCTTCCGGCGTGGACCGCGTCATGAAGGGCGTTTCGATTTCAAAGAATCCCTGGCCGGAAAGATAATCGCGAATCGCCTTCGCCACCTTATGCCGCAGTTCGATGTTGAACTGCATCACGTCGCGCCGCAGATCGATGTAGCGATATTTCAGGCGCGTTTCTTCATTCGTCAGCGCCGTGTCCGAGGGCAAGAATGGCGGCAGCTTCGACTCGTTGAGAATGCGCAACTCCTCCGCCACCAGCTCCACTTCGCCGGTCGCCATATTTTTGTTCACCGTGTTGGCGTCGCGCAGCTTCACCGTGCCGGTCACGGCAATCACGTACTCGTTACGCAGCGCTGCCGCCTTTTCGTGGATGGCGGCATCGCGCTCGGCGTTGACCACAACCTGGGTCACGCCGCTGCGGTCGCGCAGATCAATAAAAAGCAGGTTGCCGTGATCCCGCCGCCGGTTGACCCAGCCCATGAGCACGGCTTTTTTTCCAGCGTCGGAGGCGCGCAGCGCTCCGCACATGTGCGTTCGTCGTAGATCGCCTAGATAATCGAGCAAGCTGTGTCCTTACGGTGAAAGTGCGGATGGTCCGCCGAATCCTTGATTATAAACGCAGGAGAGCCGACCGGGATTGCGGGATGGTGGATCAAGTCCATGACTTTCACCACAAAGGACACGAAGTATCACGAAGGAATGTCGTGGTAAGGTTTCCTTCGTGATACTTCGTGTCCTTCGTGGTCATAAGGTTTGTTTTATGCTGCTCAATCTGACCGCCCGCCCGCCCGCAGAACTGTTAGCATGATGCACTCGTTGTGACTGGAGCTTGCGTCTTGAATCCACCGACTATCGTTAGTTCGCTGATCATCTTTAATTTTGATCCAGTCGCGATTTTCACGCCGCTGACGATCTTCGGCTTAGTCGCAGTGATCGCGATGGTGGTCTGCTATGCCTATGAGAGCCGGTCGCCGGGATTCATTTTGGCGTTTGCGGGAGCCTGCGTGCTGGGGTCGATTTACGGGTTCCTGCAGGGCGCGTGGCCGTTTGGCGCGGTGGAACTGGTGTGGTCGGCGATCGCGATCAGCCGATGGCGCAAAACACGGCGTTGAAGGTGCTTAGAGATGAGAAGAGCGACTGCGTACGGCGCAGGCGGGTGAATCTATTTTCCCTTGGTGGCTTTTCCGTCCATCACGGTGGTCCACTTCGTTCCGTCCTGCGACATTTCAAACGTAAAGTTGTACGACGTGGACGAGGTCATCTTCATCGTGAAGCGGCCTTTCATGACCATACCGCCCTCTTTCTCGTCACCCAGCCAACTCCACGTATCGCCGTCGAGCGCACCGCGGGAATCCTCGAACTCGCCCCAGCTGTTGAATTCGCGGTAGGTGTAGGCCTTGTCGTCTTTGGAATAGCCCATCACTGAAATTCCGGTGCCGTCGCCCATGGTGCTCTTGAACTCGGCGTGGCAGATCAGAAAAAAAGCGCCATCCATCCACTCGCATTTCTGGATCTCGGTCATCTTTCCACCCGGCCCCATCGCGCCGGGCTTCATTTCGCCGTCAAGGGTCCAGGTGCCGGTAAGAACATCCAGTTTCTTCAGTTCCGGCCCCGGCTTGGGCATTTCCTGCGCCAGCGCGCCTGCGGCAAGAATCGTGCACACCGCTAAAATCATCCCCGCGTTTTTCATGACCGCATCTCCCCGAACAAACCTTTTCTCGCTCCTAAGTTGGAACACTAGGCAAAAAACTGCAAAAAATAAAGAAAAAAACCTGGTCAGAGCATGCTGATCTTAGGCCCGGTTCATCAGCGAGTCAACGCACCTCTCATTATCATTGGACGAGCTTTGCGCTACTTGGTGATCACGCCGCAGGCGATGCGGTCGCCCGAGTTGCCGGAGGGATCGGTCTTGTAATCGTCCGCCTTCGCGTGGATCACAAGCGCGGTGCCTCCATTGCTGAAAAGCGAATGGCTGTCGGTGCCAAGGTTCACGTCGACGCTGATTAAGGTGAGGTGCGCCTTCCCGTCGGCACCAACGGTAATGTTCTTTAGGTCTCCTGCGTGGTGACCTTCAGGACTGTCGAATCCGTGCTTCTTAGTTTCGGGATTGAAGTGGCCACCAGCTGATTTGAAGTCCGGGCCATCGCACTTGGCGTTCTGATGGAAGTGGATGCCATGCTCTCCGGGCGGAAGATCGTGCAGACGAAGGTCCACGGCCACGCCCACAACGTCTTTTCTCTGTTCCCAGATGATCGCCCTGCCTACGCTCTTGCCGTTGGCGTCTTTCAATTCAACCACAGTCTTGGCCTCGCAGAGAGCGCCGGAAACAACCAGAAGCGAAACAAGGAGAACCGGAGATAGGCTAAAGGCGAAAGCTAATAAGCGTTTCATTGGAAAGTCTCCTGCTATGGATTGTAGCCGAGCCAGGGAGAGCCTGTCTGGGAAACGGAACACACTCGAAGGGACATGTTTGTCCACAAAGATGTGGAGTATACTGCGGGTCAGAAGCAAATTCTTTTGGGAAAAGTGCAATCATGGCTTTGAACGCAGTGCAGGAAGCGGCGGAGCAGGTTCCAGCGGATTATTTTCAGGCGCTGGAAGAAAAGGTCCATCGCACCATCGAGATGTACAAGTCGGCGCGGCAGGCGCAAGCCACGGCCGAGCGCGACGCGCAAAGAGCGCGACAGCAACTCGTTGAACGCGACGAACAGTTAGACACCCTGCGGCGCGAGGCCGTGCAGTTGCGCAAAGAGCGCGAAGACATTCGCAGCCGTGTAGAGAAGATGCTGGCACAGATCGAGTCGATGGCCGAGGAGCAGGCCAGCTGAGTCCGCCGTCGCAGATTACGCAGTGCGCGCGGGCGAACGCTGAGTAATAGCAGAAAACAGTCAGGTTTCCACCGTTGAGGAAACATAATATGGCGACGGCAACCAAGGATCAACTGGTGAAGGACGCGCAGAACGCAAGCGTGCGGGTGGAAATTTTCGATCAGGTCTACAACCTGCGCGGATCTGATCCGGAATACATCCTCAAGCTTGCGGAATATGTGGACGGCAAGATGCGCGCGGTGGCCGAGGCCACCAACACCATTGATACCGTGCGCCTGGCAGTGCTGGCGGCTCTGAACATTGCCGATGAGCATCACCTTTTGCAGCGAAAAGTGGATAGCGGAGCAACTGATTACCAGAAGCGAGCGCATCTCTTGGCAGATGCCCTCGATGAAGTGCTGCAGGAGAAGCGCAAAGCCGGTTGACCTGTAGGCTCGCAAGACTTCCCGTTTTCTGTCCCCACCCGTCTCCGCTAAAACACCGCAGACTAGCCGCCCGTCTCCCGGTTGCGGCCATCGCCCGGCGCGTCCAGCACTTCGCGTACCTTCGCCACTAATGCCGCCAAAGAAAACGGTTTGGGCAGGAACCACAGTCCGGCATCCAGGACGCCGTAATGCACAATCGCGTTACTGGTATAACCGGAGACGTAGAGCAGCTTTACGCTGGGGCGAATGCGCGCCACTTCCTCGGCTAGTTGCCGGCCATTCATTTTGGGCATCACCACGTCCGTCACCAGAAGATGGATCTCGTGGGGATGGTTGCGGCACACGGCGAGCCCTTCTTCCGGATTGGCCGCAGTCAACACCCTGTAGCCGCAATGGGCCAATACCGAGCTTGCCAGTTGATTGAGCTGCGGGTCGTCTTCCACCAGCAGGATGGTCTCCGTCCCGCGCTGGATACCGGACGGTCGATTTTCCCCCGACAGCGGTTGAGCAGGCTGGTCTACCCGGGGAAGATAGATTTTGAACGTCGTCCCTTGCCCCAGTTCGCTATAAACCCAAACGTAGCCTCCACTCGCCTTGACGACTCCATAAACGGTCGAAAGGCCAAGCCCCGTGCCTTTGCCAGGTTCCTTGGTGGTGTAGAACGGCTCGAAGATATGAGCCAGAGTTTCCGGAGACATGCCGACGCCCGTGTCGCTGACCGCCAGCATTACATATCGTCCGGGTTCAACGGGTTGATGCTCGTGGGCATAAGTTTCGTCGAGTTGGATGTTCGAAGTCTCCAGAGTGAGCTTCCCGCCGTTGGGCATAGCGTCCCGCGCATTCAGGGCCAGGTTCATCAGCACCTGCTCGATTTGCCCGGGATCGGCCTTCACCGTGCCCAGATCGGTAGCAGGGACGGTGAACACTTCAATGTCTTCTCCAATCAGCCGCCGCAACATGGTGTCAAGATTCAGCATGACGTTGTTGAGGTCGATGAGCCGCGGTGAGCGAACCTGCTTGCGGCTGAAGGCGAGCAACTGGCGCGTAATGCCGGCGGCGCGGTCGGCCGCCGATTTGATCTGGGCCGTCCCTTCGGCCATACGGCTGCCCGGGGGCAAGCCGTCCATCAGCAACTGTGTGTAACCCAGGATCACGGTCAGAAGATTGTTGAAATCGTGGGCTACGCCCCCGGCCAGGCGGCCCACAGCTTCCATCTTCTGCGACTGGCGAAGCCTGTCTTCGAGCACCACACGCTCGGTGACGTCCTGCACCAGCGAGGCGACTCCGAGCACGCGTCCCGAGTCGTCGATGAGCGGAGTGTTATACCACTCGCAGGAGATCGTCCTGCCGTCCTTTGTGATGTTGTCGTTGGTGCTGCGCGCTCCGCCCTTCTGGGCGAGAAGATCATGCCAGACACGGTCGACCTGTTCGCGAAAATTCGGAGGCACGGTAAAGCTGGCGTGCTGGCCGATCGCCTCCTCTCGCGAATATCCGAAAATACGCTCCGCCGCCGGATTCCACGAGGCGACCCGGAACTCGAGATCCCATTCGATCACCGCCAAAGGCGTGTGCTCCACGTGCCCCCGCAGCCTTTGCTCGGACTTGTGAATCTCCTCCTCGACTCGTTTGCGGTCTGTAATGTCGCGGCAGATCCCCAGCAGCCCAACCACCTCGCCGCTTGGGTCGCGAAACGGGCCTTTGTTGGAAAGGTAAGTCCGGGCTACTCCACCAGACGTGGCGCTCTCCTCGTAAGTTTGCATCGTGCCGGACTGCACGACCTCGCGGTCCCGCTTCATGATCTCGCGGCCCTCTTCCGGGTTAAAGAGTTCCACGTCGTTCCTGCCGATCACCTCTTTCGTGCTCCGCCCCAGAAAGCGTCCGCCGGCGGAATTGATCATCACGTAATGCCCGTGCAGATCTTTGACGAACACCGCATCCGTTGTGCCCTCGGTGATGCCCCGCAGCAGGGAAAGGTTTTTCTCCAGCTCGCGGGAACTTACCACTAACTGGTTCTGCACGACAAACATCCGCCCGCCCGCCGCAGCGAACGAAACCGTCACCAGCACGACTGCCCACACAAACTGCTCTTGGGCAATTCCCAGGACCAGAGGGAAAACTATGGCTGGGATCAGCAAAGGGGCGAACTGCCCCAGCAGTTGCATACTGCGGGCTGGAGGGCCGACTTTCTCCAAATCCTGCTCAGTGTCGTTCCAGGTCGCAGCGATAACCGCGAGCAAGCAAAAAGTAGCGGTCCACATCAGATCGAACCACGTTCCCTCTTTATAGTGCTCGGATGCCAGTGCGCTGAGGGTGGTGTTGGTGGTAATGGCGTAGACGCAGAAGAAAATTGCGAGCCTTTGAAATAGCTTGCGGGCAGGTCGAAAGCGAGCGAGCATCCCCCGCACCACGAAGCTGAGGGTGAGCAGGCCAAAAAAAACAATGCCCGCACTCAAGGCGCGAGTCGCCATGATATGCCGCGCGGTCTGCCACCGCGAAGGAACATAAATAATCGAAAGTTCTACCGCCAGCACCAGCGCGCAGACCTGGATAAAATCACAGGTGCGGAGCCAGCGGTATCCGCTGTTTGGGTCCAGCGGACTCAGGAACAGCGCCATCATCGCAGGCACGGCCCAAAAGAAGACTAGAAAATCGCTGGGCCAGATGGTGCCCATCGGGCTGTGGGCATAGTCGTAGTAATAGGTGTAGAACACCTGACCCACGAACGCCAGAAAAACGGAAAGCGCCACCAGACGCCATACTCGTTTTCCGAAGGGTCCCGCGCTGCGCGAAGCCAGCCAGCTCGCAATGGTCGCCAGCAGCGCCGCGAATCCCGCAATCCAGTCTCCCCCAACCGAAGCCGTATCGGTGCCGAACCGACGCAACAGAAGCACTACATGCCCGAAGACCAGAACCCCTGCGGCTGCCAGCACAGCGGCACGATATTTGAGCATCACCCGACTAACCTCCGGCGCTGGGTTTCGTTGACCCAACGCTCATAGGAGCCTCCGGTTTCGCGTCCAGAGTATACAACGAGGGCTTCGAGAGCCCATATCGCTGCCGCGGGCCGCGTGTGGGGACGGCTACTCCTGCCCGCCCATCGCCCGCAGGGCGATTCTCGGTTTCACTCTTCCAAGCCCGAAACCCGCTCCATAGTTACTTTCGTTGCAAACCACCTGCCAACTATTTGCAGTCTTCCACTTGCCAAGCGCGCAGGTTTTGCCTAGCATCCAGATTGAAAGCCGACCTGCGGGGTTGGTGATGGCGGTAACCGATTTTTGAACCAATGCTGAATGAACGGGGACTCGACTCGAACTAGGATCCGGTGTGCGACGCTCCGTCATGCGGAGATGCCTAAAGGGTCTCGGCGGGTTCCCAACGTCTAGAGACGGGTTCATTCTCGGCCCGTCACACGGCACAGTGGGTCGGCTTGATTTTTCCCCTCGCGATCGTAGTGGGCGGTTCTGAAGATGCAACTCTGAATTGTCATGTGGGTGGCAGCAGGTTTTCTGGTTGCGGGCTTCTGGGCACTTTATCTGTTTCCGACGGCCCCAATTCCGATAGCTTCAGCCGAAGCGATGTGG